>Ga0181612_157628_pt1 | contig 14689 bp, 4 predicted proteins | sample HoacroProtozoa21_FD_119630 | JGI IMG/M metagenome (GOLD analysis project Ga0181612, IMG submission 119630) | Hoatzin crop microbial communities from Cojedes, Venezuel. Combined Assembly of Gp0051906, Gp0051904, Gp0051908 | reverse complement strand
CTTGTCCTAACATTCTCCTACCTTCTTTTTGCAGTACACCCGCCTCTATCCCCCTGCGTAATCTATGTGTTCCTGTAAAGGAGGGCTCATTCCCCATTTCCCCAGCCCCTTCCCCTCACACACCTCTGCCTAATGCCCACAATAATTAGCATAGAATCACAGAAAACAGGCCATAAGGGACACTCTGCAATCTTTCAATCTGTAATGTTGTCCAGCATAAAAATACGAAATCCTACCTTTTCCGTAGTAGTCTAATTCCCAGATATTATTCTTACAATTAGAGAATTTTTCTTTATGCCTAGCTTGGATCTCAATTTTCATGCAATTTAAGTCCATCTGTTTTTGTCTTAATCCCCGTGGGCATGGACAGCAGCTTTCTAGAGCAGCTGTTTGTGTACTGAGGATGGTTACTTCTCAGGCTTCCACCCTCTTCATATTCCTATCTAACAAACCAGTTTCTTCCATGTCTGATATTGTCAATTTTCTTTGTATTATTTCTCTCTGTAAACAGTCATTTTCACTCTCTTCAACAGATACAGTTCCCCCCATGCCATCTACTCTACCCTCGCTTTCTTCCCTTTCCCCATACTTTCTGCTCTCCTCTGTCTGCGATTTCAGCACGTCCATACCTCCTTGTTCCTAAGTATTCATTCCCAGTCCTTCTGACAATGCCTGTTCTGCTGGGTATCATGACTGCATGTGGAGACATGTTGCAATTTCTGCCAGGAATGTGTTGCCGTGGTATGGCAGGAATGCATGGAAGCCACCGGCTGCGACGTAAATGCCTTTCAACTACCTTCTCTTTGCAGAATGTCTTTTTTAGCCCTAGCCCCTGTGAAATGCTGCTGGTGCTCTTCTGCCTTCACCGTTTCCATGGCAGCCGATTCCATCCTTTCATGACTTTCTCATCAGTGGCCTGAACAAAATCTAGAACTGTCATAATTAAAATGGAAGGCAGTTTACAGCATTTTTGAAGACTGGGTGGTATTACACGATAAAAGTACTTTGCAGCTAAAAATGGATAAGTAATTAAGCACCATTATCTTAAATGATGATACTTTCAGAGGTATTCTGTGGAACATGTCCTGAATATAGTAAAATTGCAATGTTAAATACAGTTAAAGACACTGTTCCAGAAGTAGAGAACGTAATAGTTTAATTAACCCAGAGTTCCTGCACCCTGATGATGTTAGCTAACTTTTTTCCCCCTCGTTCCTTAAAAGCACTCCCCAGTTCAGCATTTCAACTGTGCGCCCTTGGAATCAGACCCAGATTTGGATTCTTACGAAATCCCAAAATTAGAGCCTGTAGCTCCAACAGCTGATCCAAAATCCAGATCTAAATGCTTTCAGCCTTTGGCGTATTTATAGGCCAGAGTCCACATTTTCATAGGCTGCAGTGTTCAGCACAATACCCGGTTTCCTCCTGCTTCCCCCCTTCCCCTCCCCACAAATGTCTTTGAATAGTAACTGTGAGGTGTTCAGGAGTTGGAAAATTTTTAAACTTCGGTCATTAAGTGTAGGCTAAGAACTTCAAATATAGTCAGCCATTCTCAAAAATCTTGGTCAAGATCTGTCTTTTTGTGGTCTAATACAGTGTCTCTGCCAAGCTGCTATTCAGCAAACAGCAATTCGTAAATTCGAGAAAGACATGTCCCCTCTCTCAAATTCATGTGTTGATCTCAAAGGACTTCAAGGACTTCCATGGATTACCATACAAATGATTGTTGTGAAAGATAACACCTGGAATTCTAGTTTTTGACTATATTCTGTATTTTCTTCCAATTGGGATAAATCAGCATAAAAAAAAGCAGAGTTCAAAACTTCTAGCTTAAAGCCTGTAATTCTTCATTTATTGCTCTTTCCTTAATTAACATTAAAACCACTTATGAAAGTAAAACCTAGTCCTTGTCTAAATATCTGTGCCTCAGTTTCCACAGAGCTGTCCGATTTATCAGTATAAGACACGGAGGAAGACATATGAAAGCTCAGGCAGGTGAGCAAACCCAAATTTCCAGCAAAGGATGTATTTTATTCCATCTAACAATCCACATGTTTGTATATCAAGTCCCGAAATCATCACACCACACCGCCCCAGGAAATCACAACCCTCAGCGGGACTCCTTGGTTTTACGAGTTAAGAATCAGCTTCAGGTGCACAGTCAGTCTTTTTCACCACCATTGGACCAATGTGGACATTGGTTGTGGAGCTCATAACCCAGCTGATACCAGATTTTTTCCTCAGCGATGAAAGCATTCAGTTGGTTTCCATGAATGAAGAGTTGTTTGTAATCTCTGTACAGTTTCCAGCCATTTTCTTTTGTCTTCAGTTCCCACATACTGTGTTTAAATCACTGTCCTGATATCGGAGATGGTAAGTATAGATTTGAAATCAGAATACAGCTGCGTAAACCAGCATCAAGAGTGTGAAAAACATTGGACCAAATTAAAATAGTGACATGAAACACGCAATTCGGTGCAGCACAAACTTGCAAGAGGGACAGACGGCTTCCACAGTCCCAGGAGCTGAACTCGCTGCTTTAACAAGTGTGCCCACTAGAAAAAGCAGGAGTTACTGGAGCGACTGGCCAAAGTGCGGGGGCAAACAGCTCTGCGTGTGGGGAAAAGGAGAGTAAGCTGGATTTGATAGCATTGTGGGGGAGCAGTGGAGGGTAAGTGATAATTTAAAAAATAGTGGAAGCATGGAACGACAACCAAAACTATTTGGAGGGTGATAAGGAAAACCCTGTTCTTTTCCATCACTGAAAAAAATTCAAAACCTTCCTCTTGGAGAAATGGCACTCCATATACTGCCAGTTTGCATCTAAAACCTCCTAGATAACCAGCCCCAAGTGATTGTGAAAAATATTAGCTGAAACAAACACATATTGACATGATGAAATTTAGATTATCAGATTGAAAAACCCTGTCTGTTCCCTGTTTTTTCTCTTTCTAGAAAACAAAAGGAAGAAACATGAGAGATTTTAACAAATTCTGTTACCGGCTTCATTTTTGCTATTGGTTTTATGGGGTTGAGGGATTTGCTCAGCTGTTACAACGATGGTCACAACATAAACAGTTTAGATAGATGAAGTTTTTGCTTTTTCCTCCTAGTCTAAAAACCATTGACGTTACAGACATTTTTTTCTTAAAGATGCTGTGTATGCAAATTACATTTACCTCCTACAATGGTAGGAGGTGTAAGGACTCTTCTTTTGCAGTTTCTGAGTCCAACAAAAAAAATATATAAAAAAAATGGATACTATAAATGGCTCAGCTACTGCATGTTGCCACACACAGCTTCTTGCTCAGACTTAACATAATTTTTATTTTTTCCTGTTTCTGTGAATTTTAAATAATAATTTGAAAGGCTTATGTAATTTCCCTTCTATTCTTTTGCTTTGTTTCCTGAATTACATTTCCATAAGAGAACGGTATGTAGAACCGTCTCCCCTGACTAAAGGGTTCAAATGAGCTATGAGTAAAACCATTCAGATATAATTCACAGCTATGTTTTATTAATAACAACTAAGTAAGTATGTTACTGAAGCTCAGTATGTAGAGAATTTCTGCAAGCTTTTATCATCGCAGTCACATTATTGTCAGAATCTTTAACATTGTGTAACTGTATCTCAATACAGCTTTTAATAGATACATAATGTGTCATTAAAAGCTAAGTAAATAACTATTTCACGACTTTTAATCAAATGCTCATAAAGCGGCATTTACACCTGTAAAGTCAGCACTCAGTTATATTAATGGTTTTATTAACAGAAGTCCGTATCTGAAAGGCATGTTGTAGTCATATGTAATGAAATTTCTGCTTTCAAACTGAATCTCTCCCGAATGCAAATAGAAAGAATTCCACACTCTCTGCATTCTTTACTGCTTTTCTGATGGGAAGGTAAAGTAAGGACTATACATATACTAAGTAAACAAAAGACTAGAGACAATAAAAAGTAATGGGAACAGATGATTTTTTTCTTCTTACTTTGGCACCTCAACACCACTTATTTGCTGTTTTTCTGTGTACACTATATATATTGTTTAATCAGATAAATAGAATGGCCTAAGAAACCAGACCTCAAATTCAAAGGTGAGAGCTCACTGCCTGCTGCCATCTGTGGGCAAACACACAGTTGTGCCAGGAGAAACTACTTTGCCTGGGAAAAAATTCCCCTGCACTGAACTGGGGCAAAATTTTCCATGCTAGAGCAAATCCTGGAGCATTAAGTTGTGTGTCCATGTGGGGTTTTTTCCATTTGGGCATAGCAGACGTATTCCCACGTAAACACATTTGTAAGTTTACTAATGATAGAAACCACTGGTAAAAACATCTCAGAGGAGAAATGTCCATCTGCTTTCAGAAACCACAGAAAAAATGTATTTCTATGTAGAAGTTGATTTTTGAGAATTATGAACACTGATGGGCAGGGAAATCTTTCATATTTCTCAGATGGTTCTGATAACTTTTTTTTTTCTATTTCTGGGCAAATCCTTTGCTTGTTGCCATTACGATTGATATATACCTGAGCATATTATCACTCTCCTAGAACTTAAGAAATATTTCATGTCAAATTTACTTTCATCTTTGGACATGTTATACAAGGTGGATCACAATGTCAGAGAAGAGATGGCTCAGTGAACTTGACTTTAAAATTTTCTGGCAGTGTAGTTATTCCTGTTTATTTTTCTCGAGAATATATTTCTCTCCACTTGAAGAGCCAAAAACTTTCTGTAGGGAGTGGGTTATTGTACAAAAAATACAAATTCTTAAAGTTAAGCTTCATGCTGGTAGAATTATTTTAAAGAATAAGACAGTAACAATTACTTCCTAAAAATATGTTTCCATCAAAGAACACTTAGTCTCCTTTTCAACTAAACATTAGGATTCCAGTACAGTTGTCTAGTAATCAAGACTAGAATCACAGAAAATAAAACTCTCAGCCAATTCATTTGTTCAGCAAATGTGGCGGCTTTAAGACAGTTGTAATGGTGAATTTTCTCTGTGTAGAATATCAGCTCACAAACTTCATGTTAATTTTGAACCTACGAAGACCTTCAGAAGGAGGGAAGGTGTTGATTCACTTATAGGAACAGCTGTTAATGGACCAGTCACTCACTGATTAAAACAAGATTGATTAAACCATCGCCATAGTGGGAGTATAATTTAAGATATGAAATTAATAAAGATATAAAAATCCTGTATCAGAAGATAAAAGAAGACACAAAAGGAAACTTGCCTTTGTTTTGTTTCCCAGAATCATTTTGTTGAAAACAGTAACTACTAATGATTTCAGAGGGGCCAGGACTTCACCAATTTTCCTGCTTTGCTCCTCGTTTATTGAATTTGTTAGAAGAAATGTTTCCAGAGAGTGAACAAAGTAACTCATAAACAGGAAAAACTAGTCTGAAACTCTATTAATAACCAACTTATTTTTATTAGAGCAAATACAGTTGTGAAAACTGTACATTGTACATTTTGGGTCAAGAATTATAAATAGAGAGACTCATAGATAAAGAGTTCATTCTTTGACAGCAAGAAATTTTAAATAGACAAAATGACATTATTAAGTACATTGGCAAGCTTCATTGTGCTGTCCAAAATGTAGTGTACAGTATAACAACCAATTATAAATAGCCTTTCATGTAAAATACAGCTGTGCACATTTTAGAAAAATACCAACAATTTGTTTGAGCTTTGTTTTAAAAAAGCTTATAAATCATACATATTTATAAATGGTACTAACATGCTTACTTAAATTTATAAACATTTTCATAAGCTTTGTTACCCATTATTTCCAGAGCATAAAGTATTTTAAATAAACATTTAATAGGAATTAAATATGTCAGTTACAAAATTACCTCTCCATGTACGGAGACAGGGGGTGATTTCACTGTGGGATGGAACATTTTGTCATTTATGTCAAGGCTTACACAGTAACTTTTAAAATTTTGTTCTTATTTAAAAATCAGTTTCCTAAATTTAAAACACAATTTAAACTTCTTTAAAAAATAAATATACAAGTTTTTTTTTTCTTTTGCTCTCTTTCTGCTTTCTTCTTTATCCACACTGGTCAAAACACAGGATTCTCAACATACTTCTGTAAAAAACACCACGGTGTTACTGCCCTGCTCGGAGCTGCTTCGCTGCACAATGTTCAGTCCACACCTACATTACTTTAATATGCTGCATCAAAAGATAGCTAATGTACTCTGTAAGAATGTCGCCCATTAAACCACACAAACACTTAGAAAGTTTACAAACAGGTTCAAAAACTATATTGTATGAAAGATTTTCTAATAGAGAAAAGATCAACCATAATACAAGCCCTTTGCTTTTTGTAGCTTTCAATTAAAATATTTACTTGCCAAATGATCACACCACATATTTTCAGTAAATAAGCATGCTGTTGATTAATATAGGGTACAATAATTACAGTATAATGGCACATAAAAAGAAACATGATCACATCATTTGAACAAAGGGCTGTGAAACTACTTAAGACAAACTTTCCAAATGAAAAATTTTGAGGCGTTTTTAATGCTGAGGTAAAATTATAAATGGACTTTAAAGACACTGAAGGCATCAAATTGATAAACAATCACTTAACATTTCTAAATGCTCTACCTGAATGTATTCAACACAAATCTAGTATTTTAAAAACATGATACGTTATTATAGCTAGCTTAACTGTCATTGGCATTAGTGCGCACTCAGACAAGAATTTATTTTAACCGCTGGCAAAATACCTCAGTGTTGAAACATAATAATTCAAATCATCATTTACCACAGCACCAGAATTAAAAAAAAAAAAAGTCAACATGCAAATCCTGTATCTCGTCTTTCTTGGCTTGTTCTGATATTCTACCTCCTGCTTAGAATGTGCCGATATCAATTCAAGATTCTTCTTCTTTCATTATGAAAAGTTTTTCTTGCTATTGGCATAAGCATTTGAGCACTTTTAGGAAGATATCAACATCTTAAAATTTTGCAGTCACGGCATATTACTCACTAACCCTTAAAGCAAAATGGCTCTTCAGGTTTAGGCAAATGAATTTAAGAATTTTATCTTCGGATTAGAAAAAGAGATTGCATTTTCTGCTTCTGCTGCTAGGCAGAACTGGTAGCTCTCTCCAGGTTGGACTAGACACTATGTTATGGCTATACATCAAATTTCATAAACAACAAATTAACAGAATCATGCACAGGCAAATGAAATTCGATCTCCCCGAACGCTGCAGGAGATGTTAAAAGCAGCAGGTAATGGAATAAGACTGGTGACTGATGTTGCTAACTATTTCTTCTAATGAGATAGGAGTGAACGCTGGAATCACTTCCACAGCAACAGAATCCTCTGACCACATTCCTCTGGCAGTCGTTTTCCCATCTCCCCACTAAAAACATCAGACGGTAAAATAGTAAGGCAGCTGTTAGCTTCCATCAACAAAAAGTGCAGCTCCGTACATTTCCAGTTTAGTCACACTCTGCTGGAACAGATGGAGAAGCCAACGCACTTCACCGGCGGGGCTGCTTCAGCAGATTACTCTGTTTGCTTTCCAACATGGCTGCGCGCTTCAGCTTCCAGAGGACCCCAAAGCCACGAGCCACCAGCAGAGAAACTGGTCTGGGCCCCTGGCTGAATTTTCCAAGTTTCATCTCTCTTGCGTCCCATCCTAATTCCAAGCCTCCTTCCCTGTGTCTGAGTATGACAGGTGCCATTTAAAAGGCTGATGACACAACTGCAGAGAACTGTGGGCTAACACCACTAGTTGTCATGACTTCACTGAAGGGTCAAAACAGTTACATTATTAAATAACTATGTTGAATCACATTCAGGCATAGCTAAAATTAAAGTGGGGAACATTAAAAGTATGCAAAGAAATTAAAACTTTATCGCTTGAGGTGGGGTGGGTATGATGATTTTTGTATGAAAACAAGACCTTTCTTACCTTTTCTAATTCCAATCAAGTTAGAAAATGGACAAAAAGAATGGCTAAACCAATATTCAACAGCATTACCAGCGCGATCATGACTGAGTTAGGGCCCTGAAAATAAAATAAAGATATCAGAATTAATGCAACCTTCCACACAGTGCACAGCAATGAACACAACCTGACTTTATCATTTCTACCTGTTGTGACCTTGCTCTGAAAGAATACCTAAATATTAAAGACTCTGCTCCTGAAATGTAGCCATTACCCTTGGTATTCTATATGGTGAGCTAAGTATCATCTGTGTGAAAATGAGCTGGATAAATACAGGTGAGAGTACATTATTACACTGTTCTTAAACACACTGAGATTCAGTCATCTGACAAATATGACTGCATAAACAAATGAAAACAAACTCATCAACACAAAACCAATATCAGCTTAAAATAAAGCCAAACAAAGAACTTGAACTACTTTAGCAAAGCCGGACTGTTGCTCTTCATCTTTGCAGCAGGTTCTTCTCCAATTCCAACCCATTTCAAAACAGACATGACAATGTCTGTTTTCTATGTGTTCTATGAAAAGAACACCCTTTTCTTGATAACCAAAGGGGAAAAAAAGTTACTTACAAGTTCACTAACACATGTAGCAATGTTTCCACTACACATTAAAAAACAATTTTACACCTGCAAAATTAAACTGGTCTTGATTTACTCTGATGCTTATCTTACAGACCTAAACACTGAAGAAATGAAACGTCAAAATACTTCTTCCCTTCCCAGCTAGAGCTCAACTTGTTTAGAAAACTTCTTTGTCACATATTTTTAGTCTTTCTGTGAAGCCAGAGAACAAAGTTTTTAATTCTTTTCAGCAATGTTGGATAAATTTTTTAAACATGGATGCTTTCTAGTGCGCAACTTGAAATAATGTCCTAAATGGATGGAAGTTCTCAATTCTTCTGTTCTCCTCTTAACATATTTAGTTTACTACAACATATTTTCATGGAGACTTGTATATGCTTATATTTTAAGGTTGCACATTTACTGTAAGTAGAAACAGAAAAAATCTTCACTCAGACAATACTTTCCTAAATCACAAAAAAAGCCCACCAAAAAATCTCTGCAGAAAACTATCTGCTGAGCTACGTAAGGACCACTGGCTTGCATAAGAAGGTATATATTTCATTAGAAATGACACAATTTTTTTCACTTTCCACATAAGGCATGCCTTGCAGACGTTCATTATGTTTCATGACAACGCTAACATTAGCTATATAATTTCTGAAATGCTAAGGTGTAAGAATTTGCTATCATTAATCTGCTGCAGCAGTGTAACTGGGAAGCTATTGAATAGTACTCGTGTCATTATTATATCACGTTATCATCCTGAAACAGTCTCACCAAACACTTTCTGTCAGAACACATCTTTACACAGTAGTTAAGATGGCAGGCCTGATGTGAACCGTTAAGTTCTTGAATAAGTCACAAAATATATTATGTCAAGGACTCCTTAAATCTCTGGGCAGTCTGAACCCAGTCAGCACCTCTATCTGTAAAGGCCATGAGGCTCCCTTTGCACCTACTCAGAGGTATCTGTTCTCATGCCGAGGAACTAGGTGTTCAAGCTCAGACAACGATTGAGACTATCAGGCTGCCAGTTAAATGCTCCCATAGGGCTAATGGTACTGGCAGCAACATTCACATTTTGCTTAATGGCAGAATGTCTAAAATTTTCACTAGGAAATTGAAGACTAGGTTTAAGGTCACCTCAGTCAAAGAGATTTTGAATACCAAGTTCCCACTTACCAGTGGTATGTTTTAACCATCAGGTCACAGAACAGAAGTGGAACCACGTTCCTTCCTTCTTACTGGAAGCGAGCCACTATGTGCCAAAGAATCTGAGACACTTGGTGACAGAGAACAGGCAGAAAAGCAAAGCATGACTCCAGGTACGTTTCTGACCACAGGACTGTAAGCAGCCTCTTTGTAGCAGTGTATAACTCCAGGTTAATTTCTTCTTTCTCTTTCTGGTATGGTCACAATTGTGCTAGCTCGGGTACTTCTGTGCTTTTCTACTGTGAAGGAAATCCAGGATCCCAGCAGGATTCCCACACCAAATGCATTTGGCAGTTGGGAGATTTATGCATGAAAGCCATATTGGAAGACTTAGAGCAATAAAACACGTTTTACTTTAAACAACAGCTACTTTGAGCATGTCTCAGCTTTGCTGTCTTGAGATGTCAGTGTCAACATTCTTAGGGTGAACCTTCCACTTAATGACGACTTCTTTTGCAAAAAAAATTCCCAGAATCTCATGACAAACAAGAATAGTACATACATGCTACTGTTGCAATATCTCTCAACAGGAAGTGTGATTATACTACGATTACACTATTAATTTCCACTGAGATTTGGATTCAGTATCTTTCTCTCTGGTGGTAACACACTGGAACAGGTTTCCCTAAGGAACTGTGGATGTCTCATCATTAGGAAGTGTTCAAAGTCACGTTGGATGGCGCTTTGAGCAACCTGATCTAGTGAAAGATGTCCCTGCCCATGGCAAGGAGGATGGACTAGATGATCTGTATGTGTCCCTTCCAACCCAAACCATTCTATGATTCTAACAGGGACTCCCTGTGTGACCAAAATCATGTTATTAGTTCCTTTATTGTTTGGGATCCCACCTAAAGATTTTAGAGTTATACTGCACCAGGAATTGCATATTTGAAAATTACATCTGTGGAAACCAAGTTGATTTACCACTACTGAAGAAAAATTTGGACCTATGGGGACTTCACAGGAGCCAGGAACTCATTAATTACCTGAATTACATCCTGAAACAGCATCCTGATATCTGCAAGCCAGCTTTTGGCTGAACGGCAAGCTGGGACTGCAGCTCAGACAGCAAGTGGGTATCATGCGTGCAGAGTCTTACAGAACTAAGCTTGGTGGAGGGGGAGAGGACTTCTCATCTGCCAGTCAGGTTAGGTACAACAATCTCACCACAATAACTTTCGATAAATTAGGCTAAAAAAACCTAGGGGTTATGGTCTAAATCAAGAGATCTCATCTACAAAGACAGAAGAAAGTGGCACCTTAAGAACTGCATTGCTGATTTGATATGAAGATCAAAGAAAAATACGTTATCTGTTAATTATAATACTCTAATGAGTTGATGCTTTACACAAAGAAGTAAATCTCTTCTTCTTTAGCCTGCTCCGTGTTTCCTCTTCCGATAACTACGACTTTCTGCCCAAAGCAGAGTTTCCTGATACACTGAAAAATGATCAAACAATGTTTGTGGAGCACATGGTTATTACGCATTGAACTACGACCTGTTTTGTAGACACGTATGAATGAGCATTTAATGCTTTAAGACAAATACCATGAATAAGACTTCGGTGTTCTGCAAGGGCTTAAAATAGCAAAAGCCAAAATTAGCCTGAACAGTCCAAGAGCGATTGGAACAGGTGCACTAAAGAAGCTGCAGTAGAAAAACTCCAGTCCTGCTTAAAAACTGCCCTTTCAGCTTCTGTAAGTCAGACACTTACGTAGTTAAAAATATAACTGTACTATTAGTTTTCATTTGGAGAGGGAAGAAAGTTGTTTTCCTAAAATGTAGTGCCAGGAAGTATTACGACCAGCTTTGTAATCCTGTTACATTAGGAATGTCCATTAAATTTAGCATAAAGTTCTTGCTCAGAGGTTTTTTTAGGATCAGGCAAATACCGATCTATTTTTCTACCATCATGGTAGTTGTATTCCTTACTAACTGGATGTTAAGTGACCAAAGGGATGAGAGTAGAAGCACACTGGGTAACATTCAGTAAAACATAATGATTTTAGATACAGATAAAACCCATGCTAAACAGTCTGTGTGGCTTAAAAATCCCTACCTACAAAAAGAAAAAAGAACAATATAGCAGAACACTTGTGCCTGGGATTGAACCTGATCTGAGGCAACACATGGACACATACCGGGCAAATCAAATGGGTATTCATGGATGTACAATATAATGGTATTTTCTGCAATTCAATCCTACTTTTTACCCAATTCCAAGACTATCTCAAATGAGCTCACAGTCAAGGTGGGACAGCAGCATGCAAGCTGATACTGGGACTAGAGGCTGCTAATGAGCAATTAGAAACAACAGTTAGTAATGGTTTGTGATGAAATGTCTCTGTGCACATTTCATACTGTGGTAAATATAAGGCAATTTGGAGGTGCCCAATTCTCCATGAAAAAAAGGATGATTTACCTGTCATTTATTAGGGTAAATGCCTGCAAACAGACACCTATTTTGGAGCAGCTGACAAATGGTGACTTTGTCATCATGCCTTTTGCATGTTTTCACCTTGATTAAACTATGACTCTTTCTTATGAGCTCTGAAATGATTTTAAACTTTGATTTTTGAACATTAGAAAATAAGTACAGAGAGAAATACACTTACATGTGTGGCATAAGAAGTATGTGCTGATATTTTTCAAGTATAATGCCAGAAATGGGGATATCTAGAGAATCAGTACTGTTTATACAACTAACTTCTTGCACAGATGATATTCAGTGACATTCATAAGGATGTAACAGATTCACAGAAAACATGAAACATTAGTTTTATTACTAAAACACTTACTGCAGAAATCTCTGTAAATGAAGTTGTTTAAGATTCTTAATCCAAATTAAAGTTTATGTGTCATTCAGATGTGAGAAATGGCTTTGATTAAGATACATGAAAGGAAGAACTGAAAATCATACGTCCTGTACCTATTTTCTTAATGTTTTCTCACTGAAAACCTTGAAAGAGCACAGCACAATTTTATACAGCACTTTTGGATAAACTAATGAAAGTGCTCAATAAATGTTATACACTCATTTTGTATCCCAAACCCAAGTTTTCTTCTCTTTTCATGAGAGTAAGAGTTTCTTTTATGTTTCTTAACAAATGTACTTTTAAACCTTTATGGAGGATCTAAGGCAGACTTACTTTACAACCACAACAAAAACATTTGTCAGGATGACTATAAAGCAATTGCAACTACTGATTAAAAAAAGAAAAAAAAATGCCCCAATGCAGCCCTAGAATTCTGAAGTCTCTCAACATTCACAACTGTTTGGGATAAAGAGCAGTACACTAATCCGACTTCTCCTTGGTAACTGTGCATTCTTGGGTTAGCATCGCGTAACTCCAGCACACTATTCAGCGCAGTCCAGGAGCACTGCGGAACAGGCTACCTTTTTTCTGAAGATAAAGGGTGATACTGAAAATTAAAAAGAAAAGACTCCAGGCAAGGTTAACAGTGATTCAGTTCTATGTCTCTCCCTCAGCCTGCCAGGCCTGTAGGCTACTCCTTTCCGCTTTAATTGTTTTAGGGTTTTCACTCATTTCAGCATTTTAAAGAAGTAAGCATGTAGCAAATTTATCCTGTAAGTGCAAATTTATAGATACATATGGAAGACACATTTTTTTAAAAAACGCAAGCATCTACATATATTTTAAAACGCTGTTATATTAAAAATGAGTTCCTAAACTCTACCTTCCTTCCTTACTGAAATTCTGATAATAAGAATAAAGCAACTAGTGCGCTCCAAACAAAGCCGAGGGACAGTTCCCAGATGATCTGTAATATCAGCAAACAAACAGTAGCTAATGTACAATATCTCATCACTATTCCACCTTTCCTGGTAACAGGCTATAGGTGCACAGTCCTTATCCTGATTATTCTAGAAGATCAATGAACTTCTGTTTAGGTGCTCTACTTCATTTCTTAAGCTGAAGACTCCCTCAGCTCCAAGCCATTATTTGATTTGGATAGAATGTAGGAAAAATGAGGACTATTTCTAACCACTTATTTTCACTAGAGCTGAACAAAAAATTCCAATTCAGGCTAAAATCCTGTGCATGCTCACTCAACATTTACAAGGCTGATAGCTTTGTGTTACCCTACATAGGAGTTCTATCCATGAGATTTGAAAGGTTAAAGGGCTGATATCAGCTGTAATACAGATTTGCAGATTACAAAACCACTGTGAACATCTACTTTGATCTGCACAGAACAGAACATAAGCTTCCTGCCGAACTAGAGGATATCATCTTGGCAAAATGCTCATTATCAAACTATTCAGTGACGGCTCCAAAAACTCAGCATCTGAAAACTGATGTTACATTTAATTAATACTATTAAAAACTACTTTAAACAAGAATTTTTTCTAAATCTGTTCAGTTGTTGGATCTTATCACACATTTCCCTGTTAGCTGGGGGAACTATTTTATAAAGTGTACTTACAGAAAGTGATTTAATATGTCAGGGTTTTTTGCCTTGAATCTTTCATTGTAAGATATGTTTTAATCATTCTTGCAGCAATTTGTGGGACTTTCTTTTAAGGTTTTTTTAATTTTAAATCCCTGATTTATGGACACTGATTTTATTCCAGAAGTGGTTGCACTAGTGCCAAACCCAGATAAAACAGACTCCCATGTACTCTTGCTTAATCTTCCCTGTTGATAAATCTAAGGATTATATTAACATCTCTGAGCAACAGCAGCAGACTGGGAGCCCATGCTCAGTTGCCTCTCTTGCTCCTGATTCACCAGCCTTTTAAAGTTCCGATCCTGCATGGCCAGGCTCTATTAACTGTCTTTCAATATATGATCTTACATTCTGCTGTGCTGCAAATGGATAATTATACTTGCATTCTTAGCAGATGATTTGGATCAGCTTGTATTTGTGATCTGTTGCCTTCATTATTTACCAGT
>Ga0181612_154954_pt1 | contig 14690 bp, 6 predicted proteins | sample HoacroProtozoa21_FD_119630 | JGI IMG/M metagenome (GOLD analysis project Ga0181612, IMG submission 119630) | Hoatzin crop microbial communities from Cojedes, Venezuel. Combined Assembly of Gp0051906, Gp0051904, Gp0051908 | reverse complement strand
TGAACTTTGAGCACAGTTCTCAGTCTTTGATAACAGATTGCTGATTATCATGAGACAGTAATCCAGAAGCAGTTGTAGTGATTCATGCTTCAGTATAATTAAGTTATTGCAGTGCAAATGATTGTCCTGAGAAGTGCCCACAAGTTGCTTCTGCTTGATCCATTTATTTTTATGAAGAGAAGAGCTGGTACATCATTGAATTAGCACTACGGTCACCTAGTGCAGCAGCCTTGTAGTATTGTGATATTTGCAAATAATGAACTTCCAAAATAGCCTTTTAGAGGGCATTTTCAAGAGTCATAGGTTCATTCTGTAACTCCGGTATTAGGTAGCCTGTATTGGTTAGCACTGGGGTTTCTCCATGGCATAACCAAATAACTGCCTGGTGTGGCAGCAGAATAATAGTGATATAAAACTGTGGCAGATTCCTTGATTAAATTTCACTGGCAGCTGTTGAAATTATTTTGAGTGTGAACACATTGGTGGAATTACTTGTCTGTTCCTGTGACAGTGTGCTGGGATATATGCCAAAAAATTTTGGTTTTTTTTTTTTTAGCTTCATAAGCCAGAATACTATGCAGACTGGTTTTGGCTCTTACGACAATGAAAATGTGAAGTCAGAGCGTGCTATACCTAAACTTGAATCACATAGTACTTGTAGACTTGGGACAGGAAGGAGGTAGAAGAGAACAAAGACATCACATAATTTAAAGAATCAGTGTCTATTGTGCTCAGTAAAACAGTGAAGAATTTTAGACCTATTTTTGTGTGAATTCAAGGAAACGGCAGTGACAAACTGGCACAGGGACTCTTGCTGTGTGCAAGGGTTTCCTGTGAATCTTGAAATAATTCTGATTTTTCTCATTTGCCAGTTGATGTTATGGTTAACACCAAAAATCCTTAATCTAATGTCTTGTTCTCAATTTAGTGTTGGTATTTAGGCTGAAAATGTGCTGTGATTTCTGTGGTATTTTGGCTGACATGCCGGAGTGGTACTTGAAGCACAATGTGAAATTCAGTGTTTTGTTCTGATACTGTAAATTACTTGCAATAATCCAAACTTCTCATGCTGAGGTTTTTTTAACATGAAAGTCCTACAAAGTAAACTCTTGTTCAAGATATGCAATCTGCATGTGGGGTTTTGGCTTGATTGAGAATATTTGGTTTTCCTTTCTACCCCCAAAATTAGATTTTTAGATTCATACCAGGTTAAATAACCACTTTTCTGAAAATGTAGATGCATATCTTGTGGAAGAGTATAATGATGCTATAGAAAAACTTACCTGTGTTTCTTAATGAACGATCTAAATTTCTCTGGATTATGAAGTTTAGAGATAATGAAAAGGGAACGAATAGTATGTTGTGACAAATGGGTTTGTAGCAACAGGAAGAAACAGACTTGAAGAATAGCCTGTGAAGATCATCCTATAACTGAGCGCATGCGTGTTCTGATAAAAATACTCTGGAAGTCAGTATTTCTTCCAAATGTGGCATGATTTATGTTGCTTCTGATGTGTGCTGGATTTAGTTTGTGTCTTGAAAATGAATTATTTCATGGTGGTGTTTCCCATGAGAGGGGAGTGCACAGCTTCAAACTCAGCCTCCTTCCAAGGACGCGTGAGCTGGTTACCTTGGCTTTCCTGGCTGTTTCTCTTTATATACCGTGTTGGAAGGAAGAAGATGACCACCAGCAGCTGCCTTAGTTTAGTAGCAGTTAAACAGTAGGTCTTGATGGCATTATGAAATGAGGTTTGTGTGGTCAAAACACTCTGCCTAGATAGTTACTGTGACTGTTTTTGAAGACTGGTTTGTTGCTGTTTCCATTTCCATGCTGTTCTATATGCTTTCCAGTTTAGGTAAGGGATATTGGGACAGCAAATACCATAGAACTTCAAAACTGAAAAATGTATGGTGAGGTTAACTTCACTAATTCAATAAGCCTGGAAAAAGAACTGGCCTCATTAATGAATATGTGTTTAGGACCTTTGAGGATTGGCACAGATGCTGTAACGTTGGCCGTGAACGTTGCAGGGCTTCAGCTGTATGACACGTCTGTAGTCCCTGCAGCAACATTCCACTAGCGCTTTTGACTGAGTGAGGAGAGTGTAAAAATAGCAATGGTAAACTTTCCATCTGTATCACTCAGAGCTGAAGCCAGGCGGGGGATATTGGTATCTCATGCTCGTATTTAAAGATGTTTTATCATAAAACATAGTTTGTACATAGTGCTGTCAGCCAGAAAGCTGTGAGTATTTTACAAAGGCAATTGATACCGTTGTCCGTGTTATATGAGGAAACTGGTGTGGGGCATGGCCCAAGCCACAACCATACTGCTGAGCAGACGGAGCTAGAAGTTCCTGTGTCCGTCCTCCTGTGCTGTGCTCGCCGTCAGCAATATTCCCACTCTCCCCCATTCCACTGAGCCACTGATGTGACTGAGGTCTCTTACTACTCTGCGCAGGAGTAAGCATAAGAGTCTGAGGTGTGGATTCTTAACAGCCAACTTCTGTGCACCATAGTTCATGCAGAATTGCTGGTAAACCTAATTTGTAGAAATTGAGGCAGTAGCATGGGGCAAACCCCCCTCCCTGTGTTACTGTTAGCTGTGGAGTGTGTTGGTGCGTTAGCTAGCCCTGCCTTGAGTTGGTGAAGTTGTAGGTGCAGACAGCTGTACTGCTTGTGAAGGTAGCTGGGGTTTGTTTCCGCAAGTGTAAGAAATGTAATCTGAAAGCTACTCACGGGTTACTGAAAGTAGACTAGGCTGGAGAACTTTGCTATCTGACAAGTGTTTGTGGGTAAGGGGGAGCAGAAGTGCTTGCATCATATTGAACAGTAGCTTTGCACTTCTCAGTAGCTGACTTCCCTTGGGGGGGAAAAGCATGCCTGCCTCTTATTATTTTTTTTCTCCCCTTGTCAAATCAGTGTTTTGCGTATGCCCACAGTAACTGTTTGAATTCCTTCCTACTTTGCTTTTGCTGAGGGCTGATTTCCACATTGTGGTGTTGCTCTGCTTGTTCTGAGCTCTCTGATGGGCTCCAGAGGAGAAATGCAGGAGCATACCCATAAATTTAACTTGGGTCTCCCGCTCCCTCAGACGGAGCTCTGTTTCCACAGAGACCAAAGCTCGTGTGTTTCGAGGATGGTATTTTTAGGACCTGCTGTTCAGCTGGTGGAAGGACTTCGTCCTTAATAGGAGAGCAGATTGTAACAGGATTCCACTTTTCTCAGAATGTCTTTTGCCTTTTTCTATCACGTTCTTTCCTTTTTCTGTGCCACTTAGTTTCCCTTTCATTGCCTCCTACTTATCTATGTCTGCTCTTCCTCTCTTCTGTTTCACTTTCTGTATAGCTATTCCTGTTGCACAAGAATCTCGTACCACAAGGGAGTTTGCAGCGAGTGGGGCAGGGGCCCAGCCTTTGCTGAAAGGATACTGTATTTTAAAGATGAAACCCCCAGGTCGTTGTGTAACTCAGGTGAATGGTGCTTGCTGAGTCACCAGCTGGGCAGCGTTTGTGAAGAACGGAGTATGATGGAGCCAAGCCCTGGCCTTCAGCTCCAAGAACCTCGTGCGTGTCAGTTATTCATGGCCCTTGCTTATGAGTTGTCATACGTCCTTTGGCCTCACAATAAATAAATTTTACATGTAGCTGTTTCCGCTGATGTTTGCGTCAAGCTTGATGTCTCACCTTCTGACAGATGGCCTAATGGTAGAGGGCTTAAAAAGGTAAATCTTTTATGGTAACTATTCTGTATTGGAAAGTTGGACTCTCCCTAACTAAAACAGTCGAAGAGACTCTTTTAGTTGTCTTGTCAGTAGGAATACAAAGCAGAAAAGACGTTTGACCTAATGACAGGCTACAAGTGCACTAACTCATTGTCCTAATAGTTTAAGATTTTTTTTTTTTCAAATTGTCGCGTTGCCTTTCTGTGGTGTTAGATACTGAATAGTTGTAGCATTTATTTAGTGATAAAGGGCTACTTTAAATTTAGAGATCTCTCTGGGTTTTTTTAATGATGCTATAGACTGAATCCAGCTTCAACTGGCATATTATGAAACTGAGATTTTTTTTCTAGAGTATCTGTTGCCACTGCAGCAAGGTGCTCCACTTACAATATGAGCTGTTTTCAAGAATATTTCAAAATAATGTCAAAAGGCATGAATCCAAAGCAGATAAATGTTGAAGAGAATGGCTATACTAAGGCCATTGTACCTGTTGAAGGAACTATTTTGCTAGCCTGTGCTGTCCTGTTATCTTGTGATTCTCATTCAAACATCTGTTTCCATATTCTGCTTAGATTGTAAACCTTTTAGAAAGGTGACCTTCCGTTTATTGTGATACTGGAGTTCAGGATGGTATTGCAAAACCTATCAGCATTAATATCATTCCATGCCTAGCTAAGGGCCCCGTAGCAGATCGTGTTCCAGTCCCATTTTCTTGTATTCGCTGATGTTGATGCATTTCTGCCTGTCTTCAGTATGATGGAGCAGCTGGTAGATCAACAGATTGGGTGCATGTGCTGCCTGCAAAGGTACCTACCTCCAACTCTGCCCACCTAACAGCCGGAATGAAATCTGCGAGGACCAGGCTTTGCTCCAGGATCCTGTTAACATGCATACCAAAATCAGCTAGGCTCCACTGTGTGCTGGACTATTTCTAGCAGTAAGGGAGAAAAAAAACTCTCCTAAAAGAGCTTCACCACATCTCTTTAAAAACATCAGGCCGTGGCTGTGGTGATAGACCACCAACATGAGCTGCTGCTTGGTTACCAAGAGGATAAAATTTTACTCCAGGGAGATATTTTTGTACAGTTGCTTATTCATATTGCAGTAGATGCCAAAAGCACCCTTATGCTCAGCAGTATGGAAATAGGAAGAAAATTCCAGTTTCACAGAGGCTACAATCCGGGCTAGTTTTACTTTATTGTAAAAGCAGGCAATCTTGACAGCCTGCAGTTGGATGATTAGTACCAGATTATTCTTCTATTGTAATTTTAATTATTAATTAATTATTCTTCCATTGTAATTTTATCTCTTTTGCACATACCCAGTCATTTAGCTGCTTGAAAGAGAGCTACGATCCAGGCCTGCCATACACCTCGCTGTCAGCTTGGCAAGGAAGTTGAAACCTTCCAAGTGTACACTGGGTATAGCCTAAACTGTAGGTTTTGATTTTCATTGTCACAGCAGTGACGGGAGGACTGTAGATCACGTAGACTGGCAAAAAGACCTGTTCTGCACAAATTATTTTCCACTAAAGAGATGTTCTCTTCTGCACTTCTTTATTCTTTGTACAGCTTGCAGCAGGAAGTGGAGTTATACCTAGAAATCTTATGGGTAAATATTTTGTAATTAACTTGGTAACAGCTTTGATTTGCAGCTTTCCTAACGAGTTGTGGTGACCAAATACTATTGTGCTCTTCACTTCTTCCTAGCCACTGCCGCCTCCTCCTGTGCTTCTTCCAAATTCCTTAATATTTTGCACACGTTAAGTAACAATCTAATTAGTATCATCCTCGACTCTTTTGCAGCTGTGAAACAGCACACAGGCTAGGACAGTTTCATGGACTGGGTGGGAATACTGAGGAGCCATCCAGGGCTCCCTATGAAGCCTGAGTTTTGAGGAATCATGTATCTTTATGGTTACAGAAATAAGCTTGACGTATTTTAAACTGGACTAGAAAATAAGGAATAATTTACACTGATCAGAAATTGGAAAAATGAACAGAACTATCAATTTTTTATTCTCTTTGGTGTCTTTAGCTACGCTAACAAGGCAGTTCGGTCTTTTTGTTCTAGCTGCATGGAAAGAAAGGTGGGCAGAGGAGCCAACTGTCTTGTTTAATGGTGGAAAGGTTGTTAGTCTCCAGAATATCTAACTGAAATTCCTGAGTGATTCTGCATAGGGGGGAAGTCTAACTTATAATTTGCTGTGCCTCGGAGTGAAAGATAAGTGTTGTTCATGAAAGATGAACGAACAAACTGACATTCCTTTGTGGATAGCTCTCTTTAGCCTGTGTGATATTTTGATTATTTGCTTTACTGGACTGTTTTAAAGTTTAGACCTGTAAATTCTTGTCTCCTAGGAATAGATTTTAAAGAGCTACAATGGGTAGGAGGGATGCTTTGGGTTTTACACCCCCCCTTTTTTTATTTTGTTGTTGTTTAGTTTGTGTTTTGCTTTCGTGATGTGAAATGTGTTCTTTTTAAAAGGATGTTTCTTTTCTCTGCAGGTATGGTGTTAGTCCTGAGAACATTATTCTGTATGGTCAGAGCATTGGTACTGTCCCTACAGTAGACCTGGCATCTCGGTACGAGTGTGCGGCAGTAATCCTTCATTCTCCCTTGATGTCTGGATTACGGGTAGCTTTTCCTGACACTAGGAAAACCTATTGCTTTGATGCTTTTCCCAGGTATGTATCAATGCTGCAAAGAGGCTTGTTCCATACTCTTTAGGTGTTTAAAAGGGACTAGTTGTGTAACTTTCCAGGGAACTTTGTTGCATTGTCACCTGCATTTTAAACTTCAGATATGCACGCTTTCTAAATGCAAGCAGAGATTCGCCGTGTAGGAAAGAAGCTGGTGTCAGTCTCAAACTGACATGATAGTCAGCTCAATGAGCAAATAAAGTCGGAGAGTTTACAACTAATTTTTCTCCTGTTTTTTGTGTTATGGGTTGTTAATATCAGAATTTTTATGCTGTCAAGTTTGGAGTAGCAGCTTAAAAACTGATAATGCACTATTAAGTCCTTCAGGCTAATGACTAACAAAGTAGTAATTGTACACACAACATCTTAGTCAGCTTTGATTTAGAAGGTAATATGATATGAAATGGATGTGCTGTTTTCAAGCTGCTTGTTAAAATATTGCTATTGTTTTACTAGATCAACAGAGAAAAAGGTATAGATAATCGCTGCTTTGAAAGGGAGAAACCAAGAGTGTGTAATCTCAAGAGAATGCATTTAGTATTTCTTTGTTTTTGGTCCCTATTAGTAAAAACACTTCTGCATCCTTGGTGTGTTGTCCACATAAAATCACGAAAGATACCAAGACTTGTGTTTGTTCCTCCCTGATGGAGATCATGTAAGATCCTAATGTCGATCATGTAAGATCCTAATGTCTGTGACCAAAGTGAAGTAAGTTACTGTCCCTCTTTTTGAAGATTTTGAGCTTGTTTTAAGAAGCTCTAGAATATTTTATGTACAGAAAGCTAATACACCTGGTTTCAAGATAAAACAGTTGCCTGTATAGCCTAGTGTTTCATTTGAAAAGCAATTACAACAGACCTAAATCAGAGTATCCAAATATTTGGGAATAGTAGAGGTCCTGGGAATAGCAGATGTTCTGGGAATCTTTTAAAACTTCTCATTTGAGCCAGTTTAAACTATGGGAGAATGTGAGAGGGGAAGTCAGTCTCTTTATAGCAGCACATATAGATCTGGAGGGGGGTGAGGGCAGACCCAGATTAAAAGCTCAAGTGGTCCATGGAAGGGAGAAGACAAAGCAGAGATTTGCTGAAGTCTTGTGCAAAGCTTGGCTTTGCTTCAGGAGGTCATGTTTGCAGTAAGTGTAGTAGGGGATATTCATAGCATTTGTTATGTTTGTTTTATGTTGGTTACAACAGATTAAAATTAGAAGATGGGGGAGGCTGTAGATATAAATCTGTAGGCCAAAACAGCTAGCAGTAGTAGTGACCAAGTAATAGTCCCTCTCATAGTATCCATGTCTAGTCCCCATGTTTAGAATTCTTCCAAATAAGTTATTAATTAAGTAATGACATTGTTGAAGGTGCAGTCAGAATTTGAAACACTTAAACTCCAACTCAGTCATCATCCTCAAGCCTGAAATCCAATATTTACAAATGCTTCTGCTAGAGGGAAGAAAACAAAGCCTTAAAAATAGCTCTGATTACAAAAGTAACAGTGATTAGCTGATATCAGCCAAATCAAATAACAGCTTAAAAAAGAAAAAGTGGGAGGGGGAAACAGTGACAACAGATGTACTGGAGCACTTGAGTATTTTGTTCTTGCCCTACTGAGCTGTTCACTGCTGTCAGTCTGACTGCACTGACACTGTAAGGAGTGAAAACAAACAGCAGTGCGCTTCTGTGAATGTGTGCGGCTCAACTGTCTGTCTTCACGGCGGGAAACAAATAGTTCTGTGTGCACCTACGGTGAATCGCTATTGTGTGCATTTTATGTTAGGACTCCATGAGGATTTGGTCTCTGTAGATTTTTCTAGCTGCAGAGCGGTGTGGCTAAGAATACTAAGTGAATCTAATGTGCAGTTTAAATACTGCCTTGTGAGTTGCTGAGTTGGCAATGGGATGCTTTCCAATTTTCTGCAAAATACAAATATTATCTAGCTTAATGGTCTGTGAATATATGTGGAAAAAATAGTTTCTTCGCTGAATACTGAAGTGAAAGGGGTTTTCCTGGTTTCATACAATAAAAGTGAACTTAGTATCTAGCCACTAAAATTTTATGTAAACATCTCTGTAGCTGTACGTAGCTGACATGTCTGTCGCATCATGGAACTTGGGGACAGACCCTTCACGGGCTTAAGACTTCAGTTTATATAGCATATTGATTATAAAGTACTTGTATTTGACTATGGTATTAATTTGGGGATGAAAATTAAAGAAATAAATCTGCATTTTTCTGATCTCTCATGTTCTTGGGATATTTTTCTGTATTCAGCATAGTTGCACACAACTCAAGTTCCAGACAGGAAAAGTGAAAGAGGCTGCATTTTAAATTTAAATAACACTCTTCCTCTGTAAATGACATGAAGCCTGTTTTTTTGGAGAAGTACTGAGACAGAGACAGAAATGTGTTTACACTCAGCTGTTTACTGGAATACCAATGACGGTTCTCCAGAATCCTAAGTGCTGAGATTTGTATGCACAAGGATTAGTGCTACATCTTTATTTTTAATTATATTTTCATAAAGCTTCTGTAAACCTGTTTTTAAGTCACTGTATGTTGGGATTCATACTTTTTAATCATTTAAAGCAGTCTTGATGACTTTATAAAATCTCTAGTTTACCAAAATTGCATGCTTTCTTGTTCTTCAGGAGCAGGAAAATTCGAACACCTTTTATTAGATAGCGTACAGAAATAGACTTGTCCTTCTGTCAAATCAAATACTACTGATACCCATTTTTCCACCTACTTCATCCCAGTCCTGAGCCAGTTCCTCCATTTGTTGATGTTAGTGGAGCTGGTAGGAAGCTGAGAGCTCATTACTGCTCTGTGCCTATGTACTCATTTGGGATTACTGGGGTAACTGCCAACGTGAAAAGGCTGTCTGGAAATCAAGGTTGGTGCCTGCGTGAAGGCAAGCAGAGAAAGCTGCTGTTCACCACTTTGAAGTTTGTGTGCTACCAGTATGCTGATTAATTGGGGTTGTCTGGCCTGAACTTGGAGGTGTGAAGGTGCCTTTGTCACTCTTCCCTTTCCTCTGAACCTGTTTTCCTGTGAGAGGTGGCCACTAGCTGTATGGGTCTGCAAAATGTAGCTGGAACAAAAGGAAGAAAAAATACTTTAAGGCCGCTTTGCAGAAGAAGTTAGCTGCGTGACATAAAATCCTGTGTTTCTTCTGGTTTGCAGTTAAATATCCTTGTGTGATACTCTTCTCCCACAGTTTTCTTTCTTGCCATTTGAATGTAGACAAATCAGTAGAAGGAACAGCTGAATCTGCTTTAATTTGGGAATTTAAAGATGGATTAAGACAGGTTCAAACCTCATGAGCTGAGGCTTTTTTTTGCATGAGTCTTATGGCTGGAATGTAGTTAATTAGTTCCTGATCTGTTAAATTGGAAAGTGATAATGTGTAAAGTGAAGAGTCCACACTGGCACCACGTCCAGTGGGATCTTCTTTGCTGCTTAATGTTTTTTGTGAGAGATATACACAATGTTGGGGGGTGGGGGGGTGGGGCTGGTGCCAAACATCATTTGCGTGCTGCCCATTTCAGCTTCTTGTTGTCGGAACTGGTGGGATGATGGTGATGGCAGCTCAGGTTCCTGTTTGCACATGCCTCCTGGGAGTGAGCCTTGTTCCATAGCACTTGAGCGCAATTCCAACGTTTTGCTGCCATTTAAACGCACGTGGTGGAAACTGGATCATGTGTTGATGGTCAAGCTTACTTTCCTTGATGGCATGAAAGTTAAAGCCCCAAGCTGAGCTCTGTTTTTCTTTTCCACCCCCCCAGCATTGACAAGATATCCAAGGTGACCTCTCCTGTGTTGGTAATCCATGGTACCGAAGACGAGGTAATCGATTTCTCCCACGGCCTGGCCATGTACGAGCGATGTCCACGAGCGGTTGAGCCCCTCTGGGTGGAAGGGGCTGGGCATAATGACATAGAGCTTTATGCACAGTACTTAGAGAGACTAAAACAGTTCATATCTCATGAACTTCCCAACTCCTGAAGAAGCCTACCTGATTTTACCTCAGTTACTGTGAACGGAAGAAATTACCTGGTTTTGCACATGCTTTAACTGGATAGCTGTAATAGCTTTATACTATGAAGAAACACCCTGTCTTTAGGGTGTTCTAATCAAACATCTGATGAAATTTGTCTTTTATATCTGGAAATTATTCTACTAATGCACACAAATATGGTCAACTACTGTAACTCCAACAATTTTTAGCTTCGTTGCCCTGAAGGAAGTGGGAATACTAGCTGCTTATGGGGACACTTTTTACCTAGTGCTGTATTAATCGAAGATCAGTTTTTTGTCTTGCGTCAGATCGTTTATAATTCTGCCCTACAAAGACTTTTTTTCCCAAGTGCTCTCAGTGTGGAGAACACAACCGTTACGAGCTACAGCTTGTTCTGAACAATCAGTCATGGGTTCAATCTAAGGGAGTACTTTCTCTGTGAAGTTTCTAGCTGTGGTGTTGTAACTGGGAAGTTATTGTGATGAAGTTCCCCCTCCTCTCTTCTAGTGTTCTTTTGTTAACTTGCTGATCTTCCTGAGTAAATTATTTAAACATACTTTTTCCTGAAAATAAACAAACTACTATATGGGGCTAAACTCCGTAACAACCTCTCCATTACCTGTATAAACATAACTGGAATATTCTTAAAGGAACTAGGGACAAAATTGCTTTTGTTTAAAAATAAATGTGTAAATTTACTACTAGAAAACTCATTTTAATATTCAGATGGTCTGAATAATAGCCATAACAGACATTTCCTTCTGTAAAGCATTCCTGTAGACTTTTTAAAAGTACTGTACATATTTGAATTTACATTATGCATAGATTCTTAATTGGTAGTTTTAATTTAAGTCTAGTTACAATAAACTGCAAAATTCTGGTTTGTATATGATTGAATACATTTTGTTAAAATACATTTTTATCCCTATATTATTTTGCTATTAAAGTTTTATAAAGTTTCCAGGACAAAAAAAAAATTTACACATTTTATGTTTTGATGAATTTATGTACCTAAATTTTCATTGAGCTGATCTTTTTAGTTTAGAAGTAATTTGATTCTTTGACACTGGAATCGCACAGATTATGCATCAGAAATGCAAGACACTTAAAAATTGTTACACTACTAGCATAGGTCTAATTTTTCCAAATTTAAAGGCCTTAAATGTACTGTAAGCCTCAGATTGTTGTATAAATTGATCGCGATTGATTGCAGTTTGTGTCCTGTTGCTAGAATGCAACACAGTGATTGTAATGGAATAAAGGATGCATGGATTAGAGCTTGCTGAATTTTTGAATCTTATTTGGCACATAATTTTCATACACAAGGGAAGTGTGAAGTACACATTACTTCATGGAGTAACTTGAATTTCATTATTTAATTCCTTCCTTTCAAGGAAAACTCTCCTTTAGGAGAATACTTTAGTACAAAGCCACATTTCCATGAAGCTTGGTATGTAAGTCAAATGTAAAAGAGATTAAATGACATTCAGCTGGTTTTAAGTAATGAAAAATCATGATTCGTTGCCTAGAAGAAATGTTTGAACATAGTTGTCATGAGTCCTTAACAGGCCTGCACTTAATTGTCAGTGCCACAAGTGTGTCTATTGTTTTTGATTATTCACTTGGCCCTATTACTGTAAAAGGAGAAAAACTGGTATTTTCACTTACAGTGGGGGGAAATGAGGACAGCCATCCTGCTCCACGTCATCTGGATCCTTAGAACTTGGATCCACCCGTCTGAGTTATCCAGTTGTGAGTTTTAAATGCCTCAGGCATCATGGCCCCCAGTTGTTCTCTTGGTGACTTATTCCAGCCAAAATGGGCATCACCTGATCATCACCTCAGGCTTGCTGCTTCCCTCCTGTATTTTAGATAAATGTTCAGATACGTGTCTCATTTCTTTTGTTTTGTACCTTCATAAATCCGCACTGGATTTTCTTCCATTTCTGCATGTGTTCTTACTGAGACTACAGCTCTGCGGAGACAAAGCTGGTGTCTATGGTATAGGTATTCAAGATAATGTTTGGAAGTGTAAGCCTGTCCGTACAGTGACTAGGGGAATTTTTACTTTAGTAGGCAATGTTGTTGTTGCTCTGAGAAGTTCAGCCTACAGTGTTTCTGCTCCTCATGACTCCTTGTAGCTACCCTTTTACGCTTTAACCCTTTCCCTATAAACTGGTTTTTTAATTACTACTTTTCTAACTCCTGCAGTTATTTTGTTACTTGTCTTTGTTTTGCCTTTTGTCAGTATTCCTCAGTTAATGACAACCCCAAATCTGAATTCAGCACTGTCGTGTATGTCCTGTGGTCTCTGCGTACGCGGCCTGAGTTCACAGTATCTGGCTGAACATGAACTTCCGCTTGTACTATCTTTTATTTGTCCAGATTCCTGCCTAACTAATTCCCAGGGGTGCCTCGCTGTTCTTCTGGCTTCTGCGCTGTCTGTTTTGGTTTGCAAAGTTCATCTACATATAACTAACGAGTACTTTGCTGTTAATTAAAATGTTAGTTAATGACCTATCAGTGATGCACTGGTATGGAACTTCCCTCTCTCAATTCAATAATTTGTTTACCTGTTTGGTCCTTCTAAATAATTTTCCTTGTAGCCCTATTCTCATCCAGTAGTTCTTAACTGAATTCTGAAATTTTTAGATTTTTCTGACATGGCCTTTGCACAAAATAAAACAAATAGTAGTAGTGAGCTTCTTTATATTTTAAGCTTGTGCCAAAGCATCACTGTTTCAGACATTTCAAAACACTGCTGCTGGTCAACATTAGAATTAATAGTTGAAAAAAAATCTGTGGCCAATTCATGAAGAGTACTTCCAAGACAGCAGATTTCAGGCCCCACTTGTTTAAAGAGAAATGTTAGAGTAGAATTTTTAAATGATGGGAAAGGGGATGACATGAGGTTTTGAAAGAGAAACGTTGGGTTGGGCTGAAAAGCGGTCTGTTCCAGCAAACTGCTAACATTCTCTCATTTAAATTTATAATGTGGGCCTTTTCAAGAGCTTGTTAAGGCGTATTTTAGAGCTGCCGAAGTGTCACTGTAAAAATGGCTGGCTCTGCCTGGATAAATTATGCAATGGGTCTTCCAAGGGTGTAAATGATCACCAACATTTTTTTCTTCACGTGGATGCTCTCTCCCTTTTTCCTGTGTGACTTACTGACTTTGCTGGTCCAACGCAGCCAGATGTGAAGTACGGCGCTTCTTTCCGGGAAGGTAATGTGGCACATCTGTTCTTCTGTCCGTGGTTGCCTAATGTTTGTACTTTGAAAAACCAGAGGAAAATATTTGTTGCAACTTTAAAGGTAGCATTTTCCAGGGAGTTTGATGTGAATCCTTTTTAAATTTATGTAATTGTTATAAATTTAACTTGTGTTCACATGGAGACCTGTTGCCCCATGTTGGCTCTGCTGCGTTTTTCTTGCTCGTTTTTCCATGTCATTCCTCTGACTGGCGGCAGCTCTGCTCTGGGCGCTGACCCGTTAGCTGTGTAAATGCCCAAACCTGTGCTTACACCTTGTAGTGTACATGTCTCTTATAAACTCTGCATCGTATGTGCTTTTTCTAAGTGATGCTAAACATAGAAGTAGAGAACCAGTGCACTTTCTTCCTCCAGGTGTTCATTTGGCAGTAAACCTTGATTGTTCTCATTTGGAAAATGTTTTCTTCCCTAGGTCTATTCTCATGAATGTAAATGAATGTAAATTAACGATCTCATTCAAGTCCATTTAACTTACTTCTCTATATCCTTTGTGCAATTCACCAGCAATTTTAGCTCTGAAATTTCTTGTGCTGGAAGCGCCGTCGTTTTGCACCCCCAGCTCCGGCTATGGGTAGGGTGGGTGTTTGCTGCTGCTGGGAAGGAGGTCAAGCACACAGACTACCTGCTTAGTATTTACCACTTTCCAAGGCCCCCGGTAATTCTTGGATCAGATGGGTGTGAATTTCAGGGGGGGGGCTTGTCTTCCAGCTGTGCAACATTGGGGTCTCGTGAGTCTGTTGGTCCTTCCATCAGGAGGGTGAGCGCTGCTCCTTCTGTGCCTTGCCTCTGCCTTTGTAGCTGGGTCCCCGCCGAAAGCGTGAAGAGATGCCTTGGGGGGGAGAGAAGGAAGGGGGGGGAGAGAGAAAACCCAAGACGACCCCTACACCCTCAACACGTTCGCTGTCGGGTGTACCCTGGTTCCTGTCACGGTGAGCGCGCCCTGTGCGGGGTGTCGAGGCGCCGGGGCGGGCTGCGAG
>Ga0181612_151183_pt1 | contig 14690 bp, 7 predicted proteins | sample HoacroProtozoa21_FD_119630 | JGI IMG/M metagenome (GOLD analysis project Ga0181612, IMG submission 119630) | Hoatzin crop microbial communities from Cojedes, Venezuel. Combined Assembly of Gp0051906, Gp0051904, Gp0051908 | reverse complement strand
CTTACCTATTTGAGTAGGCCACCTTATGGCATTTGTGGTGCCAGGAGATAGTTAAGCAGTGTCTTAGAAAAATCAGAATTTAGGTGTATAAGTTAACTGGGGGATGCCAGGCAGACAGGACTTTTAAGTGTCAGAAATGACTGTCTTGTTTGCTAAAGACTGTAATATCTGATCTTGCCACATGTACTTCTTGTAGTATATATCTGCATTTTGTCAACTTTAATTGATACAACCAGATTTATGTGGCCGTTCGCTTGTAAGCAGTTAAGCAAGGAGCGTTTTTAGAGTAGTGACACTGTGTGGAGAACGTGGTGGGGGAAGGGGTTGGGAGACAGTGGTCTCCTCCAGGCCACGATGAGGTGTTTCACTGTTTGGTTTTGTAGAAAAAAAATTATGTCAGATGTCAAAGAGTGCTTCCAGCTAGCTTCATCCCTGCGTCGGTGCCTTCTTTCTGGTTGTGTGCTATATGTTTAGGGTGATGGGCTGTTGTTCTTCCTCCTGTTGACCCAGACAGGGGCCTGGGAGGCAGCATTCCCCAGTGATAGTGGGAGAAACACTGCCACATCTGCCTGCCAAAGTGGCTGATACTTCTTAGCACATCCCTGGGCAAAGCAGTCGCAGTCTGGCTGGACCGTTGGTTTCTGTAATGTGAGATGCACCAAGGCCATGTGCCCCATCTTTAGGGCAGAAGTAAAGATGTAGAAATATTGCCCATGCTTTCGTTTATTCTACAGTGTATATGCAGGCAGCACAGAGGGAGAGAAATTTCCTGAACGTTTGTTCAGTTTTGTAGACAGAATTGCTTTTTGCATTCTGATATTACTTCATGTTTTCCTTTAGCAAATGCAGTGTGTCCATGGTTGACTCTTACTAGCACATAGATTTGGGGAGAGTGGATTACAAAGTTGCAAGTGTTCACAGAAAATGAAAAATTTTATGCATGATGTTTGTGTCAGGAAAAAAAAAACTTACCTGCTTATCTAATCAGGAAGCAGAAACAGTATTGTGTAACTTATCTGACAAATCACTACCAACCAATCGGCTTAGCTAAAAGAGGGGTTATCAGAATTGGAGCAGCATTTAGAATTTATGTTGAATTTTAAAATGTTGAGTGGTGTATTTGAAGAATTGAAGATCTTCTTGTAGATAGCATGCATAGTAAAAGGAATCTGTATTTATCTGACAATGTGTCCTATAAACTGTAGCTGTATGCCTGAGATAGACGCAGTGATCTTTTATTATCAGTCATAACCTCTAACTTATTTTAGATTAATTTTGAGGGCATATGTTTTACTTTATACAACATATATTAGTAAAAGAATGTGAATTTTGTTGTCTTACGTATAGAACTCTTATTAATAATCAGTTTAACAAATGTGCAAGCATTAAGTGCTGGAAGTATTTCTAGGTAGGCATAGGCTGTAAAGGAGCAAAACGATGCCCTGTGTATCTTCGCTAACTACAGCAGGGTTAAATACGACGTATGGAATTCAGATCTGTATCTGGGTACTTGGAGTCATAGTCAACTTCAGTTTCTCAGTTCATTGGGTTTGTATTATTGAGGTTTCAATCTGATGATGTGTGTGTTTTGTCTTAATCTTTTCGCTAACTGTATTGACTCATTTTTGTTTAGCATTAAGGATGTTACAGAAAAAATTCTGTTTTTCTGATGTTGTGTTAAAATTTGAGATTCTCTATCCTTATTGTGCAGCCCCAAATTTGGCCATTTTGCTTGATGATTACACATATAAACTGGAGCTTTAAATCTATTGGATAGTTGTTTACAATGTATTTTTCCTATTTTGACTTCCCACATAAATATCTGACAGAAAGTTTTCTGGTAAATCCTTTGGCAACACCAGACAAAATTAAAGGGATACTGATTAGTTTTGCTTTCAGTATTTGTTTATTCTTCAGAAAAATATCTTGATGATTTTCTCATTCTTCGTGAAAAAATAAAGAATTAAGGTGGTTGGGAGATGGTAGGGAACACTTCTGTAGGGAAAAAAAGCACGTAGCATACAACATTCTACTTCATGAAAACCAAGAGGAAGAGAACTAAAGTTATTTATGAGGAGATTGTGAAAGAAGAGAATATGACAAAAACAGCTGGATAATGTAAGCATAGGGAATGTAGTTGATCTTTTTTTAAATACTATTTATTTTTTTGTTTAATAGTGGTTTGCCGATGGTGCTGTTTGTCTCCTTTAGAAGCATATCAGACAAAAACTTAAGAAAAACAAGAATGTCTTATTCTTAGCCACCTTCATCTTTCACCTTTTTGTGGTGGAAGGGAATGTTGGAAAGGGCTGAGAGGGGAAGAAAATTATAGTAAAGCTTTAAACACATACCCCAAAAGAAAGAGGTGAGGTTATTTAATTTAGACTGCCTTAGTTGGTAATTTGAGGTGGGTTTTGGTTTTGGTTTTGCAGTGGGCAAAAGAGAGGGGTGAATGTTGTATAATGTTATTTCTCTTCCCTGTAAGCTAATAAGGTCTTCCAGAGATACTGGTTCTTAAACAGATGTAATATTCAGGTGAAGCTTGGTGAGTGAAAGAACTGAGAATTGGCAGGGTACAAAACTGTGGCTGTTGTCAAGAGAAACTTTTTCTTGTCGTTCTTATCTTTATGCTGGGAATAAGAATAGTGAGCAAAGGTCCCCGTGGGGGTTTTCTTTAGGATGAGAAATGACAGTGGAATTGAATTCTGCTGTGCATTCTGATGTTCAAATGCCTCATTGGTTTAGTATATGATACCTGATTCCATTGTTTTTTTGTGGTGGTTTTTTTTGCATAGACAGCTTCTGCAGGGGGGTGGCGTGGCTCCTGGTTGTGGCTGTCACCTCATTTAACGTGTCTCAAGGAATGGTGACAGAGGAAGGATGAAACATGTGTGATAGTGCCCAGAAATTTAGTCAGAATTGTAGTTTATCCTCATAGTTACATAGTTATTTTCTGAAACCTGTCCTTTAGTTCATCAACCCACACGCTGGATAAGAAGAGTGGAGTAATGGTAAGGCGCTCTGATCAGACAATCTGTGTTTTGAATCAGGATTTTGATGTTTTGAATATGTATCTAAAACTGTTCTTCTCTAAATTACTTATTTAAAAATTCTGGTTTTGTTAGGTAACACATATATTGATGGAGTTCAGGTGATACTTCTCCCAGTATTTGTGCAACAGTTATTCTGAAGAGGTTAGTTTTCCTGTAGTTTAAGGTACCTCTTTCGAATGCTGGTGGGGAAATCGTGTGTGGTTTTCTGTCAACTGACAGCACTGTCACTAGAGATCTCTCTCTGATATTCCTTCTACTTCTTGTAATTTATAACAGGACTTGAGAAAAAAGGGAAATGACGTGTTTACTAGAGTGTACAAGTGAAATGACTTCTTGTATCTAATTTTGATGGAGATACAAAAACACGTGTGTGTTTTCTTGTTAAACTGCCTCTGTATGTGTTTAGTAGTTTATAGATGAAATAAAAGTCTTATGTACTAAAAAAAGACTACACAAGAGTTGAACCATTTCCACTGTGAAATGGAGTAATTTCCTTGAAATGGGCCTTTTGTTCCCAGTTAATTAAAAATTAGGACATTATCAGGTTCTGTTTTACCTTTGGGGCAAAAAATGTTAGCCATTTAACCAAGGCTGAGGTGTATGAGATGGAAGCAGTGGAAAATCCTGTAGAAGAAAACATGTTTCAAATCACATGTAAAGTTGTGGATCGCAGGAGTCCTGTAGGCAGAAAGCGTAAGTTTCTGATAGTCCCAGTGAAAGTTTAGATTTATAACACTGTATGCATTATTAAGAAAGATCACCTTCAGTAAAAATAGTATATAGATACGAGTATTTCGTAAATAATTAACTCCCACCATAAGGTTATATGAGTGCTATGACAACTTGTTATTAAGAGTAATTTTGGAATAACTAGCAAAAATTATTTTCAGTTCATGTAGGCATGGATTAAGTTACTGGATCGCTCTGTCCTTCAGGTTCAACGTGGGGTAGATGTTCTTCAGCTTGTCCTTGAAAAAGCTGATTCAGGAGTTAATGGTGCAGGATGCCAGGTGAAGTTGGTGTCTTTAGGCAATTTACATGCCAAAAAAACTGGTGAATGCTGTCGTGAGGTAGTAAGGGTGTTTGACAAAGGTCTCTCCTCGAGTCTGTAGCAAGAAGTCTGTGATGGTTCTTTTGCTGCATGTGAAAGACAGACACTATGTGGGTAAAATGATCAATTTTTTTATCGTAGTGCTGTGCAGCTGTCTAAGCTCACTCAGACTGGAGATGGAATCCAGCACAGTTACTTAAGATTGATGCGGGGCAGAGGAAAACCAGCTATTGCATGCATCATTTCTCTCTGTCTCTTTTTGTGTCCCTTTCTATGTATGAATGTTGATGATTTTAATGGAGTGGTTTTGTTATAACTTGTTGTATGGTTTATTAAAACCATATGGTTATGCTTGAAAACCACTGATGTTGCTGGAGAAGTGGGCTTTCTGATTGCTCTTGGTCTTGTATTCTTGTATTCAATAGAAATAGAGATGTCTTCCTTACTTCTGAAATGTTGTGTTTATTATTCAGTATTTTCTTTTCATAATTTGCAAAGTTATATTAATAATATAGTCCTTAAGCCCAACACATCTTTGTATTTATGTGTGTTCTTGACAGCAATTAGAAATCAGAATTATTTGGTCTTGCTGCTTTTTGTGTGCATAAAACGTTTGGTGTTTGGCAAAAAAAGAAGTGGAATTTTCCTAGATGAGAAAGAGCATCAGCCAGAAGTAGCAAAGAACTTGAAGACGAAAGTTCTAGGTTTTGCACAAACTGCTGGTACCAACGTGCATGTAGTGCCGTTTCACTTAATCCCCAGGCCCCTCCTGAATCATCTGTAAAACGGAAACAGTTGTATTGTGACAGAGCTGTGCACAGTACACAAGGGGTTTAGGTCTGCTTCCCTTTCCGTTCCCTTGGAGCAGGTGTTCAGCAGAAGAGACAGAAGGGTGACTGAAGTAACATCAAGACGTAAGAATGACTGGCAAAGGGCAAGAGTTCGTGGGGTTTGATTCTGTGTGGTGATCTTCACTGTGCTCTTTGTTTGCTTTGTTTATAAGGTTTTTTGTAACATACAGTGTTTGATGTTTTCTGTCCAGTCATTCTTTCTCTTCCTTTTCCTACTGCAGGGGGCTAGACATAAGAGGCGGGCAGAGACTGAGGATTGGAAGTTATATTTGGATTGAACACTGCTAACGTCATATAAGTAATAGTTGTTGACAAGTTTTTGTTGGATCAAAAGTGTCTGCTCCAGCAAGACAAAACAGGATGGGACTGGAGACCTCTCCAGTGGCAGAATAAGGTGACTTCAGCTTGTCGTTGTTCTGAGCTGAAATGGTTGGAATGGAAACAGAGATTTACAGAAGTGTAAATCATGATGTGCATTCGTCTTTGAATCTGATAGGTATTTAGTCCTCAGGTGGCCTTTAGGCTGGCCGCTTGCAATTGTCCAGATTATCAGGTGGTAGTCAGCATATCCAGTTATTTTTTAAGCTGCTCTTAGTTATGTCTCATTGAGACAGGATGCTACTGATGATTTAAATGTGAAAAGTTTGTTAGACCCGTGCTACTGCAACAGCCACTGACAGAGCCAAAACCTTATTTGTTTGGGGCTGATAATGGAGACAATCAGAGGACAATGGTCTGGGTGAATATAAGTAATTCATCTGTTACTGCCGTGATTAGGGAGGCAGTATGATTATTTGCATGATCATAATGCTTAGCAGCCCCATCAGAGACTAGGCGCTACTGTGCAGGGTATGAGCACAAGGAGGAAGGGTGTGGGCACGTGTGTGTTGTGAAATCATTGTGCTGCAGAGAACTAATTTTTTAATATATGACAGCAGGAGTTTTAATATTGACAAACAAAGCATTTAGTTGCTCAGCATGATAGATTGTAGACTTTAGCCTAAACTAAAGTGACTTTCTTAGACCCATGGCAAGGAAAGCTTTAAGGTGAAGTTTGGAGGGCAGTGAAGTAGTTTTGCAAGAGCTTGGAAGATATCCTTACTCAAGTGTGGAAGTTGGCCACCTGAATGAAAATACAGGCTGGTTGCTAAAAGCTTAGTAAATGGATACTGACATCATGAGCCAACTAGAAATGTGAGCAAATGGTGTGACAGAAAGTAGGATGTGGACACTACAGTGTAGGTAAGACAGTAGAGCTTGGAAAGCAAAGATGAGACGTTCCCAGTGTTTAAAGATGGAATGGAGGATTGTGCATGGAAGGGTGCAGAGAGAATAATGGTAGATCAGTATGACAATATAGAAAAAATAACTTTTGGAACAGCATGAACAAGCAGGATAATGTTTGTCAAAACAAAAAAGAAGAAAATTTTAGTAACTAATGTGAAATGAAGGCCCAGACAAACCTTTAGCTCTGGAGATGCTTGGAGAAGACTTTGTCCTAAGGATACAAGACAGGAAGAATCATTTAGATACAGAAGTGGCCTGAATGAACAGATCAAGAGAGAAGTCATTGTCAAAGATGACATAGTATTTCATATCTGAATGATGGACAAGATGATAGTGCTGTCCACAGTGATCAAGAAAGGAGATGAAGATAAGAGGATGGGAGAGATGAGATCGAAGTTCTGTGCTAGCTGTATTGAGCTGAAGCTGACAGCTACTCAGTGACAAAAGGTGTCAGAAAGATAGGCTGAGATTTTGTGTTTAGACATAAATCTAGTCTGTGATTCTGTTTGAGACCTGTCTCCTTAGGAGCTGAGTTTGTGGATGAAATTCCCAGACAGAAGGGAAGGGACAAAAGATGTAGCTCAATGGAACCCTACTAGAAGACCTAGGAGGAATGAGGAGCTTTCCAGTGACCCGTGAAGGGGTTGGTACAGGGAGGAAGGGAAGCAGGAGGGGGTAGAGTCATAGCAGTCAGAAAAGGAGAATGAATGCTTCAAGAGAATAACTGTGTTCAATTTTTGTGAAAAATGTACAAGGGTTTATGGATTATGGAAATGATTAACTTATTTTGACGCTGCAATAGGAAAAGATTTTTAGACGTTTGAGTGAAAATAGTTTCAGTGTAGTGCAAAGAACAGCTGAAGGGAGTTCAGGCTGAAGTTAAGAGACAGTTTGAAGGTGTAATTTGTTAGCAAACAGTTCATAATGAGCTTAGAGGTGAAAGAAGAGTAGAAAGAGAAGTAGCGTAGTTAGAGAACCAAAGGGTCAGAAGTAGATTTGCAAACATAGGAAAGGCTGATTTGCCGTCCCACTGTTCCATCAGAGCGAGAGGAGAAAGGAGATGTGAGGTATGGGGTGTTGTGAGTGAGGCGAATGGAGAGTGGGACGGATGTGTTTTGTATCTGTGGTATGAGGAAGAAGGGAGATCTGTAAAGAAGAGAAAGAGAGTGGGAAGGGAGAATGTGAAATGATTATTATGTTTTCTGACTTTCTCTTGGAATAAATATTTGCATCTATTGTGGAGAAAGAAATGGATACAAGAGAAAAGGTTTGAGGAGTGAGTCAAAAGTAGGAGGAAAAAAGGCTGAAATTGCAGGTGTGGGTTCAGCTCCACTGGAGGAATGGCACATCTTAGTAAGCATCAGGAGAGAGAGAAAATGTGCAATAACCTCAGTTCCAGACTGGTTTCCTTTTCCACTGCAAATTTCTAGGACAGCCAAGAATAAAGCCAGGGAAATGGATATTTAAGATGAGCATGGGTTCGGGGTTGGTGGAGCTGGACCTAGTTGTGGCCAGGAGAAGCAAAAACCATCAAGGGTGGAAACAAAGAGCACAAAAAATATTGTGTCAGTGTGAAAGAGGGTGGAGTCCTGGGTATCAGAAATAAGGGGATGGGAATAATGAGCAGTGCTGAGAGAGTAAATTGATGCCGTGCAGTGTATGCCAGGTCAGCCTTTGAGTTGGGTTCCCAGATGAAAGATTCTTTTTGCGGTGACTGGGGAGAAGACTGCTGGCAGTTTGTGCTGACAGCCCCGTGCTTGAATCCATAACATGCCTTTCAGAAAGTTCAAAGCCTGGAAGAGCAGCATTTTTATGAAATCCAGAGAATACTGCCTTTTCTCCAAGGAGAGAGAAGAGCATGTAGACCATGGCTGTGGCAGCAGAATGCTTCTGTGCTTTGGTGGCTGGTTGAATCTATCACATCGCATGATGCACATAAAAGTAGTTTACTTGCTGGTTTCCAGCTCAGTAGTTCTGTTCTTTGCAGTGCACCATAAGTAGATAATAACTCTACGTGATCTATCGCATGGTGAATACTGACTTGTGCTTGCTACTTCCAGAGCCAAGACCAGGCCGTAGGATTACATTATCATGGACTGGGCCAAAGCTAGTGTCGTACTGCGCAGGGTGTATCATCACAGGCATGGTGCTGCAGTAAAAGTGGTTGTATGGCTGCTGCTTGTCTTGCAGGGCAAAGCAAGCTTGTTGCTGTCTGCATGCTAGAGGCAGGCATGCTTTGTGATACAGTGCTTTTTTTTTTTTGAGAAAGCAGGACTTAATGATTTTTGAGGTGTTATGTCGAATGACTGTCATTCGTGATGCAGGCTCCTCGGTGTTTAAGAAGTTAATCTCAGGTTTTCACATCTCTAGTAGATCTAAACATCTGTGTAAGGAAAGAGACAGGAAGAGAAGGATGCTGCAGGAAAGAGTTGTTCGCTCACGCACAGAGGATTGAGCTGATCCTTTAACTTGGAAGGTTTTATCCATCACCTTGCCTGCCTTTCCCAAGCACCTTTCTGCCTGTCCCTGTATGTTATCAATGTTCATCCCAAAGGCTTATACACATTGTCTTGCAGAGTTACTGAGGAAAAAAGTAAAATAAAAAGAAGTCTTCAGATTTTCTTTTCAGGGTCTCTTGGGGGTTTTTGTGCACTGTCATAAAGTTTTATGTTTCCAATCTGTATTCATGCTTTGCTTTATTTTTGTCTTTTTAGAAGACTTGGAGAACCCTGGGCAAATATACTAGGAAAGTGAATGCATGGCAATGGGAAAATATAAGGAGAAATGGGAAAAAAAACATTTCAGCTCTTGAAATTATAGTGACCTGTGTGTATAGCACCTTTAATAGAGTCTTTGTACATTCTGTGCTTGGTGCAAGTTTTTTTTCAGCTGCTCTCGTAACTCGCAGCACACTAGGTGTGAATGTTACCAAGCCTTGTAGGTACTTAGATTTTGAAAGAGGTAATGCAACTTTACATATTTTTGGGTTTCTTGTTAATCAGAAAAAACTATTCTTGATAGCATTCCCTCCTTCAGCGATGCAAGAAGTTTTATTTTGCAGCATTTATTATTGTTTCCAGCTTTCCAAGATACCTGTCACTATTCTGACTGGTTTTTTTTTCAAGCTCTTTGGCAATCAAAGCTGTTGTAAACCCTTATCGCTTTCCTGGAAGGTAAGAGTTTATCCTGAATGTGAGTTTTTGTGCTTTGTTGTTTGGTGGTTTTTTTTTAATTCCTTGTTATTAGGTATATATTTGGAAAAGTTCTGAAGATGTGTAACGTGTTCAAATGATGTAATGTGTAAAAGTGGTAGCTTTAAAAACCTGTGAGATGTAATCTGTATTTCAGAGAGCTTACAATGCACTTCAGACAAAGCCATAAACAGTGTATGTTGTGAAGACAAGAATCAGTCCATGAATGTTGAAAAATTTCATGCAGGCTGCTATTTTAAGGATGAATTTGAAGGAGGTAGGGAATAATTAGTTGATGTGGAGGAAGGAGGCATCAAAGCTGATAGTGCAGCACACAGGAAAGTAGTGTACAGAACAGATTTCTAGTGAAAGCAGTTTGTTTGTAAAAATAAACTCTCCCTGTTTTGTTAATATTGTCTTACTGTCTTGGAGCTGGACAGAGAAACTAATTGTCATTGCCAAACTGCAAAAATAACATAAATATTTGAAAAATAAATTTTAATCTTCCTTAACTCTGTTCCTTAAACATGCCCTCTGTTCTCCAAATGCTTAAACATTCCTTTTTTTATTGGACTTCAACCTCATCTGTTCTCTTGAATGGTGCCCTAGTTTTGATACCAGGCAAAGAGTGAAGAGAAACTAACACACTGTGTGTACAACATTTGTCATTCTTTCATACTCCTCCTCCTTCTTCTGTATTAGTTCTTTTATGTCCATTTGTTTGTATATTACAGGATCATAGAGTAAATGACATGCAAAATTCTAAGCAGCTTTGACTCTTATTATGGACTTTCAACCTTAGAGTGAGTCTTTTGTGTCCAGATTCCTCTGATGTTTGCATTTATTTCAGGAGAACCCCTTGAATGTGGGCTTTTTATGGCACATTTCTGATGTGCCATGTGCAAGCATAGAGTGCTATGAAAACAGTACACAGAACAAGGACTTTTGAAAGCTTGTTCATTTTAATACTATGAGGTTGTGAAAGAGACTTCCCCTGTGTTGAAAATAATATATTAAAGCTGCCTTGAATAATAATAGGGACAGTGTGTGTATGTCCAGAGGAAGAGTATGAAATGTGATTCATGCCCACAGCCCACCTATCGGTGTGAGGAGAGGCAGAGGGAGTGAATGAATGGGAAGAAATCATGAGAACAAACAAGATGACTACTGGTAATATTTATAGAACTGATAATATTTATAGATCACCTTTCATTGGTAAAAAGTCCAAAGGTCCAGCTATGTGCAGAAATTAAGCTGTTTGTCACTGAAACGGGGCAGGGGCACCTTAGAACACAAATACGGCTGCTGCCGAAAGCTTAATCCTACCTGCACTAGAATTAAATGAAAAAAACCCAGAAAACCTTCTGTGTACTTATAGGGTGAAAGATGTTATTAAATAGTTGTTTGGAAAGGAAAGGAACAATACCTGATGTCTATATTACAAAGAGAAGATAGGTACAGAGAGTGTGTTTATTTTCCAAAAAAAAAAGGGGGGTGGGGCGGGGCAAAATGGCCAAAGCAGGTTACCTTTCCCTGAGAGATCATGGCAGGCTTTACTGACTAGCGGTCGGTTTACCAGTGTCCAAAAGAAGGTGTTCCCATTAGCACCAAATTTTGCTCATTAAAATTAAGCGATGGTCAAAGACTGCCATCTTTCGAAATACATCGTTAGGGTTAATCTTTCTACCACAGAACAGTTACACAAACTGCACTTATGAGAATATTCCGGTTGTTATTATAGCGAAAAAACTCAGTACTTCACTATATTCTAGTGAGTTGCCACAAGTACTGGTGTGGTGCTTTTGCATCATTTTAAAATTACTTAAAAGTAGAATTTGAGGTTACTGCTCCAAACGGTTGTTTGCTTGCTCCTTTCCTGTGCAGACATCACTAGCATTATCATCTTTTCTGCATGTACTCTGCCAGGATGACCGTGGATGCTTTACCAGATATGATAGGATGTGATTTTATAATCTCTTTTTTTAGGTTTTTTTTGGTTTGTGCAAATGGTCATCCTCAATTCTTCATGATTTTACTTTCATCCGAGATAGGAAGAGAAACTAGCTGGTGATACAGTAATAATTGAAGATTATAACTGGCAATTAATTTTCACTACATGTGTAGATTTATAACACTAGTAAATCCTCCATGACTAGCCTGCAGCTCTGCCTTTTGTCTGGTAAAACATTGCCTCTAGCCTGAAGCAATCTTTCGTTGTGCCCACTGGATTTTGCTGAAAACAAAATCTGCTGTGGCCACCCAGCACCTCCAGAGGTGAATATACGAGTGAGCATCAGAATGCTGTAGTGCAAAATAGGCTGGGAGTGGTGAGTTTATTGAATTTAATAAAGCTACCTCTTTAAACCACTAAATTTGGTGACTATTACATGATTGCAATGTAATCTTTTTCTCTGCAGCATTTCTCTTGTAAAATACAGACACTGAATTCATACATCCCATCGTACATAGAGCTTTTGCAATTGAGGTTAAAATATATATGTGTATGTTTATATATAACAAACGAAAGTAAATTTTGTCGTGGTCCATTCTGAATCTGTTGTGTTAGGAAGAACTTCTGTCTAAAGTAGGGAAGGAAGAATTACCTTAGAGGGTTGATTAGTGTAGGCATTACTCCCTGTGCAAAGCAGTCTTGAAGAAGGCTGAAAGTGCATGACTGGGGGATAGGAGGGATGTGAATGCTGCTACTTTTTACACAGCTTTACTGAAATGCTGTATCCCAGTTCTGATGTGCACAATTTAAAAAGGCATTGGAAAAACTAGGAGGAGTTTGGAAAGATCTACATTAATTTGAGTTCTGGATAATCAGCTTTAGAATTGGAAGATCTAAGAAGCTCAATCTATTTAGTTTATCAACAGACAGTAGAGGCTACCTGATAAGTCTATAAGTACTTAGACAGGGTGAAGGTATCTGACAGTTAGATGGTTCTTTGTCAGATAGATTAAGGGGATTCTCATGGCTGAAAGCTGAAGCTGGATCAGTTCAGACTAGAAATAAGGTGCAGTTTTCTAATGATACAATTAAATAGGAACAGCTTACCAAGGGATGTAATAGACGCTCTGTTGCAGAAAATCCTCACATAAGGCCCCAGTGCTTTCCCAGGAAGCACCTGGTGCTTTAGCCAGCTAGAAAGCTTGGATATGAAGCTAGAATAATGTGATGAAATTGTATGGCCTGTTTTAACACAGAGATTCAGTACACATCATAAGGAAGATTTTTGTTATTAATTTCTCTCCTCCCTAAACTTTCATACATTTTAAGTACTTCTTTTGTTAAAACAGAAGTTCCTGTGAAAGATGAGGTGATCAAAGCAAAAGGCAGCTTTCTAGCAGGATGGCTGAGAAGGGACCATCCTTTAATAGCAGGTGAAAGAGGAAGTAACGCTTTCCATTCTCCCTTTATATTTTCTTGGTAATTAAAACCACAAATATCCCTCCAGTCATTAATTCTAAGTGTAACTTAATCATTTACCAATATAATTGTTAGCCTTCTCAGAAGCATTGCAGATAGTTTGTGCCTTGTCACTGTAAGTTTGTGTAACTGACAGCTGGGCGCAAATGCCTTCTTTGGCTTTACTTTGTTTGCAAAGCAACCTTCATTAACATGGTTTTCCTGGTCCTGCCTTCTTGTCCATGGATTTATGAGGATGTAGCAGGTCAATCTTTGTGGTAAGGTAAGAGCCTCTGTAGTTTCTAATTGATTGTGTGAGAACTCTTTTTGTTCTGGTTTTGCAAAAGAAATAGTAGGAATCTTTTGAAGGACATTAGCACTTGCATCATTTAGTTTGCCTCTTTGTTGTAAAATCATCACCAGTCAGAATGAAAGTGTCACCTTTTCTCTTGGTTATGCCCACAGCAAGGCCAATCAATGCTGATTTAAGGAACCGTTAGATGAGTTGTGGGGGGATGGGGGGTGTGGATGGGAAGCACCTAACCTACTTTCAGTGAAGACACACTTGCAGAGGTTTCCCCGGCGCTGGTGGTCATGCAACTCTTGTAAACAATGTATACATAAGAAGTAGGTAGCAAATGGCTGCATCTCGAGTTTATAAATTCTCATCCCCTTACCAGTATTGCTACCTCCAAAAACTTGTAAAAGAAGGTAGTGTGAATGGAGGTTCTAAAAGAGAAAATATGCAATATTTGATTTCTTTTTATGAAATGTTAGGGGGGCTTGCACACCCAAAAAAACTGAAGAATTTCAGGACTGCAGAATAGATGGGGGGGTGGGGGTGGTGTCCCTGCGGTTGGAAAGGCTAAAACAAACTGTGAATTGTAAAATGAGGTTTGCTCCAAATGTGTGCCAGAGTATGTTCTGTTCTAGAGCCATGTTTCTATCTCGGGATGTTTCTGGTCAGGAATGTACAGGGTCGTACCTGTCCTGTGCTACCTTGTAATAGTACGATGAGGGGATTCTAAAGGTCTAAGGAACCTGAGTTTTCCTCAGTTCCTTGTTGCTGCGGGTGACAAGGTGGCACAGCTGGGCAGGTGTCTGATCCATCAGTTCTTAGCTGAGTAGTTACAAAATATTTACAGGTTTGCACTCTGAGTTGCCTTAGGTGTGTTACCTGTGTAGTGAGCTGGACTGAATGGTTGGACTGAGTGTCCCTGTCATGGTCCCCTCACTATGTAGATCCCTCTGTCCACAGTTTCACAGATGTTGCATTCAGCCAGCATCTGCCGTTAGGCCGATATTCTCTGCAGAATACTAACAACTATGCTAAGATGAAGCAGATGGCTGTTCTACTTAACCTTCCAGCATCATTTAATCCATACCTGCATTCAGGTAAATTGTATTTGAGGCTATGGCAAATACAACAACAACAGATGATATTTGCTTTGACATAAGGAACTAAAAAGGGTAATTTCTAATCTGAAAGCAGGAGTTCAAGAAGGAGACTGATACACTGCAGTAGGGGCAGATTCATTAAAACTGGAGGAAGTGATCGGATAAAGTTACTCTGCCTGCATGGTCTGACCAGCCAAGGCAGTGGTTTGATGGACTATGTGTTAGACAGATCTATCTCACTATTGCTGTCAGATAAAGATCTTCAAAAGGTATGGAAACTCCATTGTAGTGTAGAAAGCTCAAGACTTCACCTTCTTGTGGGTTTGTTTTCCTCATGGCTGTTATTCAAGCTGGAAGTTAACAGCACCGAAGTTCTTATTTCTCATTTGCCTTCTGCAGGAACACAGTACATGTTGAAAAAAATCATGCTCGAGATTGTCATACCACAGT
>Ga0181612_136347_pt1 | contig 14690 bp, 4 predicted proteins | sample HoacroProtozoa21_FD_119630 | JGI IMG/M metagenome (GOLD analysis project Ga0181612, IMG submission 119630) | Hoatzin crop microbial communities from Cojedes, Venezuel. Combined Assembly of Gp0051906, Gp0051904, Gp0051908 | reverse complement strand
TAGATATATAGAATATAGAGGTAGTAATTTTCATACTGTTTTTCTTTCCTGAAACCAGTTACATTACCAAGTACATTAAAAATATTAACAAAACAAGACCACTTGTTTCGCTTTACTTTTCAAATAATTTCTCAGTGTAGTTGAGAGTTTAAAAAAAAAAAGACTTCAGAAAGTATCAAAGCTTACAAATTATATAATGCAACAATTGAAGAGTTAGAATAAAAGACTTGCTACGTGGAATCTGGTCTAACCAAGGAACAGTCTGTAATACAATTATAAAGATCAAAGAAAAAATAATAGTACTTTAGGCAAGAAATTAATTAAATCAGGCAATTCACTACTGCCTGTTAAGATCATTTCATCATTATCCAATTTCCTTATTTGCTTTTCTGCTTGTCCTTCTTGCTTATTAGATTTTAATAAAATAGCATAAGAAACTTTAAAAATAAGTTATATATTCTAAACTGCTGTCACACTAACTCTTTGTTTTTCCCTGCAGTAACAATGGGCACTAGTTCTGCCAGTGCCTTGTAGACTTTTACTCTTATAAAATTATACAGAAGTGCTGAATAAGCCACTGTACATTTATTTGTTTGCAAAATTAATAATTACACCTTAGGTTCCGTGATTAGTCTGTTTTCTGCTGCTCAGTTGAAATACTAAATTTTTTTTTTCTTTTTTTTTAAGTTGTTTTACATATAGGCCATGGTTCTTTAGTCAGAAAATTGGGACTGTCACGCAGTGAAAATAGGTTAATATTAAAGCCAGGATAGTCACTAGCCAAAAAACACTAATTCCTTTCAATTTTTCATAACAAGGATAGTATCGAACAAGAAACAAAGAGAAGGAAACCAATCATAACAAATAGATAGGTATATACATACTCAGGATGGAAGAAAAGTTGGATAATTTAATGCCAAATCATTTACATCTCAGTTTATTGAAGAGACTGAAACTTTCAATTGCAAGTCCCTAAGCAAGGATTTAGGACAACACTGTATGCTGGGGCAAAACTTACTAGTCAGTACTTTGTAAGATTTTGTAGGTGATTTAAAGAGGAAAGGATGACTAAAGACATGAAGGAAAATTGCGTGTTAGGTGAAAAGCAGTATAAATTTATGAAAATTAAATTGTGTTAATGTTCTACCTTTGATAATTTTTCAGACAAAGAAAATATTGAAAATCCAAACATGTATTGATCTAGCTGCATGACCTTCTGTAAAATATTTGATCTACTTCTGTATAGAAAAGTATTTGATAAACTAGGGAAAACTGATTTTTCAGAACACTGAAAGCTTTTTTTTTTTTTTTTGAGGATTAGAATTTGAAGGTCATTTAATGGGACAGAGAGCAATAATAATGCTTTTAGTAATTCGATTTGAAAGCTAAATGTTACTCAGGAGCAACTGGCAAGACTCCAGAAGTCAGAATGTAGTAATTAATCCCAAATCACCTGAGCACCATGGAGGTGATGTGACTGAAAATGGCGAAGATGAACTTGGAATTAATAAGGAGCATGTTTCCAGGAGAAATAGAGTTTTAATGTCATTGTCTTCACATTGGTAATATTTTCTCTGAAATACTGTGTGGCTTTCGGGTCATTTACAGTCATCAAATCTGTGAAGTTACATATGAACATTAAAATAATGTAAGGGGCAGAAAAGAAAATGTATCATCTGTCTCATATGAAAAGAACAATTTTAAGGATTTCAGTTTGGTTAACCCAGCCAGCTAGGTCTGAGACAGGTTCCTCTTTCTTAACAGTCAGCAGCTATAAAGACCAGAAAGAGAAAGAACTCTTTAAGGTAAAAAACAATGTTGTGCAAGAGCAAGCATCCATAAAAATATCTGTCAGTAAATCTGTGGTAGAATTGGAAAGAGGTCTGCCTAGGATGGTGACTGAAGAACTGATGAAAATGGTTACGTTACGGTAGCCTGCAGCTATGTAGAAGAGTAAACAAATGGATGTAATAGCCTAGAAGGGCCTTTGCAGTTCTAACACCTTTTCTTTGTTGTGTGTTTGCTATGTTGTCTTTAAATAGCTGTGGTTTTTGACTAATGTAGTTGCATTTTCATACTTCATAAGGTTATTCTTTGGAATGATGGATGCTGTGTAAATACACGATCAGCAGCCTAATACCTTTTCATACTCTTCATTGTCAAATTACATACTTAATTTAAGTGTGTCGAGCCCTGGCACAATGAAATAATTTCAGCACTAATTTATTGGTGTTATTTATTGAATTAATATCCTAGATGTATGTTTATTGAATTGTAAATTTGAGTGTTAATGAGAGCTCATTTTAGATGGAGGTAAATCTGTAAATGCAGAGCCAGGTCACACCATCTGTGTGTTGTGAAATACAAGTAGGAAAAAGAAAGACAAAAACTGAAGGGGAGATGTCATGAGAATTACAGCTCTTTCCCCAAAAGATGTCATTCTGTTTTGAAACAAATTGACACATGTTACTTTTTCTCAGGATTCTGCCTTTCAAAAAGACTTGGTAACACACGTCTTCCAGTAGAAGATCGTGCATCTTCATAGAATCTTGTTGTATTTTTCCATTAGTTAATAAAAATAACTATGTAAGATAATGGCAGAACACTTGTTCTTTCATCATCAATTATTGTTAGTAACACCTAGGTTATTAATAAGAAGAACGAATCAGGTGTTAATGATGAGCTTCCCATTCAGTGACAGAAAGTAGTCTTATGATCTTCCAGCACATTTTTGTCTAGTAAAAAGTACTGCTTTCTATGTTAATCAAACAAATTTCCTTTATTAATTCCCTAATGAGGCAAAGTGTTACAGACTTAAAATAAGAAGGGATGATAGTCTGTTTCCTTCACAAAACGTTGAGTTTACACAAGCCTTTTTTTTTTTTTTTTTTTATGCAAATGTGAAGAGAGATCATACTCTTGAGGTTCAAGTAAGTATCCAGATGGCTTTGCTTGTGGATTTGACAAGCCTTGAGGGGAAACATCTGTCCTGGTTCATGTCAGGGTTACTGCAGTCAAAGCAGAATTACTTGTTTTCAGGTGGTATGCGATATGGTATGTCCTAAATATTTAGAAAATACTATTCTGTACAATTGATTTCCAGATAAAATGCCTTACAAGGTAGTTCTTACATTCCTGTTTCGTTAATACTCTGTCTCTCTCCGTCCTAGGTAAGAGTAAAGCTGGCATATGGTACAACAAGTAGAATATGCACAAGTCTCACAAACAAATTAAGGTGTAACCTACATTCCTTCTGGGAGGTGCACGCTGTAGTTTTGTATTTCTTAGAGCTTTTTTCATTTGTCAGAGTCCTGATAGACTGTTAGGGTTTGATAAGGCAGTGAAGGAACTGAGGAGCCACACTTCTGCTTTAGCCTCAGAATTTTCAGGAAAAGCAGAGAAAAGGATGTAGATATTCTATACACTATGCCCTTCTAGTTCCACTGTCTGAGCTGTGTGTTCTAAATTTGTACCATCACAAATATGTATATCGTCTTTTGAAGAAATTGGCATGGAAGTGAGTAACCGTTGTGGTGGTTTTGACTACTGGAATCCTTTGATAAGCACCATCATGTTCAACAGTCCAGACGTTTTTTCAGTTCCTTTTCATAGATGAATATATCATGCACTTAATGCCTGCGCGGTCATCCACAAATGCACTGGTTTGTGTTTTCTTGAGCTTTCTTCTTTTTTTGTGTGTGTCTGTAACATTAAGAATTTTTTGTGTTGGTCTGTTTTTCATACAGATCATCAGTAAGTCATCATTGACCAGGTACCCTTTATTTTAAATAAGGAGAAAAGGTGCTTGTCCAGCATGAACAGAGTTTGAATTTATAAAAATGCTGAAATACCTATTGCTGGTAGTATGCATTCCAAATCCCATTCATACAAATATAGATCTCCTAAAGAAGAAGGAAAAAAGTCAATAGAGGGAGATGGTAAAGAAGATATTGGAGAACTAGACAACAAACTAGTTTACTGTAGGTTAATGAAAATGAGTTACGTTTTTCTGAACGTATTAGTTATGCAGTCCCAGCTACCAAATTATCAGGCTTAGGTATACAAAATTACTACAGCATTGTGGATATTTGAATCAATATACTTTATACTTTTATAGTAAAGAAATCTAGTGTCATAGAGATTAATATTTTTTGAACTATTATTTTTAAAGTTACTATATTTTGCAGTTTCCACTGATGATCTGGCTTGTACTTTCTGTGAGAAAACTAGCAAATCCTTTAATACAGACAGAAGTACACATTTTTTTCCCTGGAGCCCTTCTTTCCACACTGAGGATGTACAAACCAACAAAAAGTATAGATCAGAGCAATCCTAAGTGTAAAGCACCAAAACCTTAAACTTCTGCCTACCTCTTACCCTTTTCAGTGAGCTGTTTTGCATTCTTCTAGGTTTGTTCAATATTTAGCATCTAAATTTAAAAAGTTTTCTTTTTTTGCTAAAATTAGGAAGTCGATCATTTTAAGCCAGTAGGTATCCAAGTTTCTGTGATTCTAGTCTTTTTACAAACTGTGTATATCACTGTAGTAGCAATTCTCATTGCTGGCATCTGACTCTATTTTGGTTTTCCTCTGAGCGATGAAGTAAGACAACAGCAGGCATGTGACTTTCCACATTCTAGGTTTTGTAGGCCCAGCTAATAAAGAGATAAAAAATAGCACACCATATTTCAATGTCTAAATATTTTTAGCAGAGAACAGTGCACCATGACTAGAGCTTTACTATGCTGTGCAAAGACGACATAAGAACATCCTTCTGAATTTGTTGATTTGAAAGTAATGGGTATCCTAATTGTTCCAATTTCATTATTCAAGAAAACAAAAAAAAGTATCACATTAGGGTTTGGTTTTTTTTATTAGTCTAGTTTTAATGTTAACTTTCATTACTGAGTGAAATATCTTAACACGTGTTGTGGAATCTGCTTAACTGACAGCATATGCTAAAAATCTTAAAGGACCAAAATGGCCTTTTGCTGAATACATCTTACCATGGCTAGAAGCTACTAATTGCTATTAAAGATTGATTCTTTAAGAATAAATGTCAAGATCTGTCTCCAGGACTGGTTTTCAACTAAGATATTTAATCCACTGTAATGACTTCTATTTTTTCAAAGATATTTTTAGTAATACAATTTATAATAACATGCCCAAATTCCTAAGAGCATTTTATCATAGCCTAGTAGTAATGACTGTAGACAGTTCTCTAATAGATCTTGGTATTTAATGGTTTTGTCATTAAGGTTCTCATTGGAATAATTTATCATTAACTTAATTATTTATCATTCTTTTCTAAAAGGAGCTCATGGAACTCTAAAGATTTCAACATTCTGCAAATTATATCAATCTATAAAAATCAAAAATAGTTCATTTTTAACTCTATAAGTGAGCAAAATAAATGTATGTGTAGCCTGTGTTGTTTTATAAATAGAGCACAAACTAGAAGAGTTCATTTTGACTGCAAGTTGACATATTTGCATTTGTTTGGCTGTGGCCTGTTTATTAGTACTACCATTTTCTGGTTTCCTGTGGCCAGTGCATTTTTAGAAAGTTTTCAACAGAACAGCAACATTAAAAATAGAACTTTAAAAAGCCATTAAAATCCTTTTTGGAATTGCAACACATATTGCAGTTCTTTCCGAGCTGAATGTTCACCCTTGGGATCCTGGCTGAGGCCCAGTGTGGAGACGGGCTAGAACCTTACCGTTTATATCTTAATTTCTCTTCAGCCCTTATGAGAGGATTTTCATTGAAATCTCTTTAATGCTGTCTTTACTATTTTCCCTTAACCTTCGTGTGTAATCAGATACTGTCTTCCTCTAAGAGGAAGTAATTATAAAGTATACCTGATATAATATGGTGATACATGTAGACTGATGAGATTCTGAATACATAAATATTTTTCTTTTTTTTTTTCCTTGGTTTTTATTAGTAGTGGCAATATGCACTTTGGTCAGAAGAGTGATTGATTATGATGGTGGATGATTAAATGATCATTGAAGTATTGTGAACTCTGACAGATTGTCAAAAAGCATAGCAGATAGAGCGGCACTTCATGCTTGCGTGTGCTTGTTCAGTTACTGCTCTTGTATTCCTTAAGCTTTTCATTCTTTAAATGTTCGCTTGAAGGCTGCTGGAATCTGGCCTCAGTAAGGTTGTGTCTGGAGAACTGCTGTGCGAACGCAGCATTCTAATTCCTGTTCAGTACCGATCTGCTTGACACTGGGGCTGAAGACTTGTGGTAGTTCTAACACTTATGACAAGTCTTTACTACGGTCATTTATTGCTACTGTAAAAGTCTGCCGTGTTTGGAACAGAAAATGGAGGAAAGAGTTTAATACAGGCACTCTTAGAGATGCTGGAGGCTCAGTTTTTCTGTGAAAGAAACTGACTTTTGAAAAACTACTCTGTGCAGGCTTGGATCTGTACTGCTTTGTTTAGCAGAACTGTGGGTAGAAAGTAACCATCAGTGTTTAAATTAAAACCTGGCTCACTTAAGTAATGTTTTAAAAAGAACACAACATTTAAAAAGTTAAGTGGAGAGTCTATCCTGCGCGTGTTCATTTTCCTGGAGTGGCAAATCTAGAAATCATATGTTAAGAGGAGAAAATGCAAATAAGTAAGGCTAGGAAAATGCTCCAACGTTCTCCCCGTCAATACTTCTGCGTGCCTTGCTGTTTCCCAGAGCTGAATGTGAACCCGTAACCTGATTGTCAGCTGCAGGTGGCTGCTCTCCCCAGTAATTCCTTTCTAGGTGGGTTTGTTCTTGTAGTTTGAGTTACTTCAGCAAGACCCTTGGTGCACTTCCTAAAATTAGGAAGATGAGACTAACTGGAGGCAATAGCTTAGCCCTTGGGACTCAGGGCAAGAGTTAGGTGTGAGTAACTGAGAGTCTGCTTTAGTCGTACTGTTTTTCTGACGCCAGTGGAAGAGAGACAAATTTCGAAATTTGTGGTGTGAGTTTGGTTATCTAGATCAGGTCGCAAGTATATTGACAAAAAAAATACAACCTTTAGAAGTGAATGTTAGCACAACCTATAAGCATCGCAATGTATTTCTGTCTGCCAGTACTAATTGGGGTGCAACATAGCATACACTTTTGGAAACTGTCATATTAAAGAAGCTTCTTCAATAGAAGTGTTACTTGGGAAATTAGACAAACCAACTTTAACGATAATTCACTGTGAAGTGCTAAGTGGTAGGAATTTCTTGTTTTATTCATAATGAACAAGCTAATACATCAGTTGCATATAGGACGGGCAAAAGGACTGCTTGTATCATAAACATCTTTGTATACTGTCATTTATATTATTATTCGGTTTTAAAACCTCTTCAACCATTCAGGATAATAGGATAGTGTAAACATTCATCTTTTTAAAAAATCCCATAAAAATACATTTTCTGTTTTCATGTGTAAACAGTTCATGGTAAAATCATATTTAAACAATAAAGAAGATTAAGAAATGTCTCTAAGTATCTTTTTGAGAGACATGTATAAAATCCTTTCAGTACTAATGATGTTCTTTTTTATGGCTACGTTTACGATTTATAGTAGCTTGAATTACTCGGCTCTACCCAGAGGCTGTATAGCTAAATAAAGTAAATGATCATTTATCTTCAGTAGCATCTTAAAGCGGTTACATATATGTTACATGTGTTGCTATAGAATGGTCTGACTTCCGCCTCAACAGTGAATGTTTCAACTAAGGATCCAGATTAAAATTATTTCATGATTGCTAGCCCTCATCATTTGATTTAAAATGTACAGTGATCTCACAAATTATTAGAAGGGAGACAGTGTTCAGCATGCCTTATGATGTTAGAAATGTAGCTAAAAAAAAATATTCCAGCTTCAGCAGCATCATTTCAGTCCAAAAGAAGCAATCAGACACAGATTATAAAAACTGCTTATGTTTGCAAAGAGAAGGCTGTAATAGACCTTTTCAGTTAATAGAAGACTTCCTTCACATTTAAAGTTAAACGGAAAGCTTTCAAAATTCAATTATGGAATTTTTCCTTAGGTTGGCTGGCAGTTAAAGAACCTAGTAAATGCATTGCGGGAAGACCCAAATGGAGTGATTTTAACCTTGAAAAAACGTCCTCAGAATACCCTGGTTTCTGCTCCTGCCCTTCTGAAGAATGTGAGGTGGAAGCCTCTTGCACTGCAGGTAAGAAGGCTGTTGCAACGCTGGTGTCATGGGAAATCCTTTACTCTGTTCAAGAGAAAACACGAGAATTTTTCCTTCCAGTGAAAGGAACAGGAGCATCTAATAAGTCCCAGATTCCTTTGAAATAGGATGCTCAGATAATTTTGTGTGGCAGTACTGCATGTGTCAACAAGATTGTTTTCCTCCATGTTTTTTTGTGAAGTTGGGAGCCACAGGATTCATGGGAGGAAAGAACGTTTACAAATAGCGTTACTGGAGAACAAGGCAGCCTAAGGTTCAGTAGCTTGCTGTGACTGGCAGAGGCAGCACTGCCTCCCTGTTGCCGTTATTTCACACTCCGTCCAAACTACTTGTTTGTAATCATGTGTCAGACCTTTTGAATTTCTGGAAAAGTCTGCTTCTGTTCCATATCTTTCATGAAGTTTGAGTTTTTGACAGCAATACTGTTAGAACCTCTGCTATTTTCTGCATTATTCCTTGAAAACCTGTTGATTTGGAAAAAATCAATTGTGAACATCACAGTTGGTTCTTCCTACAGCATCAACATGTGCAGTAGAAACTGACTCACAGTAAAAGGACTGAACTCAGAATGTCACCATTAAAGGAAATTCTTTTGAGTAAGTTAGTATTTATGCATGTTTAATACTATATAACAAGCTGTAAGAAGTTTGTGCACTTTCATAATGTGGAAGCTTCACAGAGTTGTTTTGTTTGGATCACATGATACGTGAATGTGTTGCTGAACAATTTTTAAATTAATGAAACAAAGCAAACCCTTCAAGCCTATCCAGGCAATTTTCCTTCCTGCCTGGCCCTTCTTGAATCTTTCATTCCTCCAAGTGCCTAAATCCTCCACAGCTGCTTCACTGAAGTAGTCTCTGTAATCCTTGCAGCTCGGGAGTGCTGACACTTGGGTTTAGTGCCATCTTTCTTCTTGTGACTGCCTCTGGGGGAGAGGAAAGGGGCATCTTTAGAGTTTTCTGTCACAAGCTGCAGGAATAACATGCTTTGCTCTAGCAAGACAATATTGTATCTACTTGTGAACTTCAGCTAAAGCCTCCAGGGGCAGCAAAATAGAAATTGCATTTGCAACAGGGCTTCCACAGAGACCCTCTCTTTATATGAGTACATTAAAGAATCATAATTCACAAGCAGCACTAGTTTTGGAAGTTTTGTCAGTGTGAAAACAGTAGGCACTGTATACATGGTCCAGTATTTTCCACAAAACATGCCAAGCTTTGTCATGGTAGCCAGAGAAGTGAAAGTGCACCAAGCTACTTGTGTGGAATCATGAACAGTTTCTACTTCTGTGTCAGCTCCTGAGGATCAAAGGGTGCTCGAAGTGTCATTCTCACTAGGATATGTTTCCTCTGTATTGGAAAACAGTGCAAGGAGGGATGTAAATAAAAATAGAAATAATTTTGGAAAATAAAAAGAGTACTGCCAGTGTTACTTCTTAACAGTAGATTTTGTAATGAAGTGTCGAAAATAAACTCTAGGTCTTCTTTAGCATCTTTAGGTTGCCTTTAGTCTTCTCGCCACAAAGCTCAAGTACTAGGACCTGGATACGTTTCAGGACACAGTTTTTTGTTTTGCCTGTTTCCTACAGTTCTCACCTGGATCTAGTATTATTTATTATTGTCATTAATGACTTGGATCTAGCATGATTAAATGTCAAGATGATACTAAAGCTTGTGTTTCCTGGACAGCTGACATACCAGCTTGATGCTGCTGGAAAACAGTGATCTCACTTCCCTCTCCCTGTTCTTGGCTGCAGAATGTCCTCGCCTTTGTTTGACTTTGGCATTTTTTAGACTCTCTAGATCAGTTTAATTTGTTAAATCAGTAGGAAGGCTTCTGGTTTTATTTATTTGTTTTTCTGGAGTTTTCTACCTCTAATGAATTAAATTGGCTCTCGCAGAACAGAGGCTGTCAGAGGCTATTGACAGACTTTCAGAAATAAGCAGAATACATTCAGCATAGACAGGAAGTTTTAGACTTAAAGTAACGAGCTGCATGAATGTAGGCTGTGGAATGACCAGCTGAGTAACAATCTGCAGAAAAAGATCTCACTTAAAGTAAATCAAAACTGAAAACAATTCCACAAATGTCAGACTGTCACACGAAAGGATAACGTGTATGGATGTGTTACATTTCGTGTTGTGCTACCTATATGGATCCATATATATTGCTCTGCGTGTGTTCTTTGTTGTGGTGTGTTACATATATGGATATGTATATGGATATATGTCACACACTGTGAAAAAGGACATATGCAGAGCAATTCTTCCGTTCTGATTTAGTGTTGGTAAAAAACAAAACAAAAGCAGTACATAATTAGGGAAGAAACAAAGGAAGTAGAACTTAAACACTTGAAATTCAGAGGTCAGAAATAGTATTTGTTAACTCAGGTTGGTGCGCATCAGGAATTTTTAAAATAAAAGTTGTCATGCATTCTCTTACTGCTTAAGGCTCTTATAGGTGTGATTAATAATTTTTCCACCATAATTATGTTTAAAATTATGCCACATAGTTAATTTATGAATTATTAATTATACAGAATCTGTTAATCTTTATAAAATTTATTTCTTGGTCTCATTGTAGTATTCCTTTGCTGTATATAGTTTCCCTTGATGCTTAATTAACAACAGCAGAATGTTAACATATGCTGAAGTTCTGTGCTAGAATTACCTTTCAGTGAGACAACATGTCAGTCATACCATTTTCTCCTTTTGTCTCTAGCTGGCATTATGTGATATTAGAAGATTATTTTGATTTTTAAACTCTGTGATTATCTTCCCATTCAATATAAAATGGTTCTTTCATCAGAAATAGCAAATAGTGCTCTGATTTTTAAACAGTGAGCACACCAGCAACTTCATTCAAATAAAATATGATATTTATTGTATTTTTTCTTTTTATTTGCAGAAATTTTCTCATTTGAATAGATTTTTTATTATTTAGCTTGAGATATAAAATCTGTTAGGTGATATGAGTAGTCAAGCTTACATCAATAGTGACAATTTTATAATAATTCTTACATATTGGAAAATACATGTTACACTCTGCAACTTTATAATTATCTTCAGAATAATTCCAGCTAAGTAGCTCATTTCAGATTTTGCAAACCATATGAATTTGGAGAGACTTGCTTTGTACAAAAGAGAAATTCCATAGCATTATAAGAACAGATGCTTCTAGAGAAAAAAAAGGAAAATAGCAAGTTGGTGTATACCACTCAGGTTAGTTCGCAGTTCATAATTCGGGGACTGTACCCTGATAGAATGGCTCACACGAACTCTGAAATTATGTGCTGCCCATTTACTTTACTACCTCCATGAGAAATATCCTGGTCTAGGAAAGATTTCTAACACCTCAGAGAAAGAAAATGTAGCAAGTAAGAAAGTTCTGTTCTGTTGTCTGGGATGTCTTGTATCAGAGGAGATGGTGGTCCTTTCCTTTTCGTCGGAATGACGCTCATGCTTATATTGACTTCTGTCTTATAGCTATGTCATTATATTCTCATGCTCTGAGGACAAAAATTTTTATTTACAGATCAAAAAAGGTAGATATTTCAAGTTTAAAAAAATTGCAAATCTGCGAGACTTGAAAACACTCTGAAGGTACCTGCTCTTTACAGCGCAACTGTACCAATTTACCAGTGTGAGAGAAACACTCAATAATATTGAGAGTTCTGTTTCTTATTGTGAGTAGTATTTGTATTGCTGAACATTGAATTTTTCTGAATAACAGCTTGTCCAATGAGGAATTAGTCATCTATATCACTGGCAGGAATTAATCTACTCTGACAAACCTTACACACTGTAGGAATTTCTAGGGTGATCCGCAGTTACAGAGCCCCCTTTTCCCTCGCCGCAGGCAATCCATGTAGAAGAGTGGCGCCTGCGTGTTTTCTGTGAGTTCGCCCATCAGGGCAGTTCTGGGGATTGAGTTTATTCCTTCAAGGGAGAAAGCAGAGACTCAGTCCCCCATCCTTAATCTTCATACCCCCTCAAAAGGTAAGGGATGTCCATGTTCGAGCCTCTTGTTGCTGTATCGCCGGGCTTTACCAGCTTCCTGCCTCTTGTCCTGCTGGTTTTTTGCAGGATGCACTGGGTCGTGTTTGTTATGCTGAACAGCACTTTTTAAATCACTACAATGTTTAATTATCCCCAATATTTGCAAAACATACTCAGAAAAACAGCAATGTATTTTGTTTCTGAAACGGTTTGAATTTTTCTGTTTGGCAATTATTTCTGGTGAGTGTTGAATTTACCATTTGCCTTTCATTTTTTTTCTGGTATTTCAGCATTGCTTAATCATTTTACTGATAATTAATTACTCTCATCAAAAACTTCAAATAACATACAGCAGATACCTAAAGTGTTGCTTTTCCAAAGTCCTCTATAAACAAATGTGTTTTCCTTTGGATTTCTTTCACCCGTGCATGTGTTTGCATGCACTTCGGTGAGCTTTCATTTGTACGCATGCAGAGTCATGCATAATCACTTTAAGTAATTTTATTGGAATTAACATGTAAGGCTTAAAGAATTGACTATGTTTAATTGGTAGTCCCAGTTAGGATCGTATTTACTATTTATTAAACTTAACTTTATGGATTTGGTATAATAGTAAAATATTGTTTTAAATACTTTTATTAAACTAATGTTTTAATAATAGTAAAAGATTCCTGTGGTATTTTGCAGATACCTAAAACCACTGAAATTCCATGTCTGAGATCTCAGACATATCTGGAGCTCAGAGTGAAGGTACACGTATTTGCTACCTTCACTCTGAGCTCCAGATCATAAAGAATTATATTTGCTGGAATTATCTGAGTGATGATAGCGGAGCATAACACTCATGCTCTCTTCTCTTCATCAAAGACTCCTAGGCCAGATGAGTGAAAAAGGTTTCTTGCAGTCAGCTAGCGGAATCACCCAACATGGCTTATTTGGATTGGGTGCATCCTTCGAGAAAGGGATAGGAACAGGCATTGTTACAAAGACACAGGGGCCGGCGAATTTCTGGAAAGCACTGAGGACAGGTATTTTTCATAGAGAAGGTAAAGAACGTAAGTAAAGCTGAGGGGGAGACAGCAGGAGTATGCCAATGGAAAAGGCAAGAAGAGGAGCTGGTATTGGGGGGGGGAAGCACTCTTTGACCATTATTTTTCAAATGTATTTATTGTGAAATTGTGAGAGATGGATTAATTACGGTAAGGTTAGAAAAACAAGTATAATGCTTGTCTTCAGAAAGGGGAAATGCAAGAGCTAGGGAATTACGAGTCAGTCAATAGGCACAAACAGTTTGCGAGCACTTGGAAGATAACAGATGAGTAAAAACGACATGAATTTATTATGAAGAAATCATTAAACAGATTTAAGGCTCTTATGTGAGCAGTTAACTGGCCTCATAGATAGCAGAGAAGCTGTATATCTTACTCGGATATTAATACCTTTTCTCATGACATCCTCCTAAGTGTGGCATAGAGAATTAAGGACTAGTTGAAACTGAAATTGAATGGGTGGAAAATTACCGGATAACCTTGCCTAACAAACAGCTGTTAATGGTTCACTGTCGAACAAGGGATGTGTCATTTGGCATTCAACAGGTACGTGATACATGTGGTTTTGTTCCATGTTTTCCTGACAACTGGAAGGATCTGCTTACGAAATTTGAATACAGTGCTAAACCAGGAGGGCCTGCAAATGCAATGGAGTCTCGGCTGGTGATTAAAAGTTAGTTTGGAAAACTAGAAAAAAGCTCTAAAAATGTAATGAAATGAAAGAGGGACACGTGTGAAGTATGTTGCTTGGAAATCATCAACTGCCATTTTAAAGAATGTAGCAATTGACTAAATAATGTGTAAATTACAATAAACAAAAAGCTGAATGTCATGTTGGAAGGAACTCCAGCTACCTGGCTGAGAGACATAAGCAGGAACATAAAACACAAGATAGGTGAAATCCTTGTTGTGCTTTATTCAGTATTGGTACAATCTCAGCTGGGTACTGAGTACACCCGTTGTACACTGGGTACACCTACTCTAATCAGTTGGAGAAAGTACAGAGCACACTACAATTAGTTAGTGTTTTAGAAAATGAGCCCTAAAACAGAAGAATTAGGAGGTTTTTTCTTGTTTTCTAGCCAAAATCAGGGGAAACAGATAGTATTCAGAATGTAAAAAGTAAAAAGTTACAGAAAAGTGAAAAGGCAAGTTCTCAGTTTCTGGGATGGGTAGGAGAAGAATTGAATTAAATTGAAGCAAAAAAGATTATATTGCTATAAGGTTAGATTTTTAAAATTCTCTCAGGAATAGCATGGCTATCACCCTCTTTAAGGGCAAATTGAGCAGTCGTATTATCTCTCCCCATCCTTTTTTGCTATTGTCAACTTCATTGACTAACCTGTAACCTTGACAACTGCTGAATATACAATCATTGAAAAGAAGTTATTCACAAAAGACTCAATACTGGTAATTTCTGATTCTCAAATGGAGTTTCTG
>Ga0181612_108219_pt1 | contig 14690 bp, 9 predicted proteins | sample HoacroProtozoa21_FD_119630 | JGI IMG/M metagenome (GOLD analysis project Ga0181612, IMG submission 119630) | Hoatzin crop microbial communities from Cojedes, Venezuel. Combined Assembly of Gp0051906, Gp0051904, Gp0051908 | reverse complement strand
TATCAGGATGGATATCTGGAATACAGGCTGCGTTCCTTATAGGAGACGATGAAATTCAAGTTCTCCTGTTCATCCTGAATGAAGCCTTTGTAGGAGTCTTGTTATCTTCTTGATCTTGGGAATTCACACTACCAGGAAATTTGAGTTGTTAGGAGCGTGGGCCATTTCAGATTTGTAGATAGACTGCTTCTCCGATCTATTATCTTGCTTTACGCGATAAAAACAAAAGTTGTGTCAGTTAGTGCAATCTAGAACTTGCTGCAAAATATTAACCTCATGAAAAGGCAGTGGAAAGCGTATGAAACCATTTGGGCCGATGGAAGAGGACGGTAGAACAGAGCTGCTGGGAGGGACGACAGTCTGGAGTAATGGCCATGCAAAGGAGCTGCTAAAGAAAGGTGCCATGTGAAAATAATGATGTTTGTCCAGATTTTTTTATGAGGTTAGGAAAGCAGGTCTGGAGACTAGGGATACAACAGAATTTCTCTGTAATTTTCCTGTGATTTATCCAGGGAAAATTCTGGGACAGGTGGGGGAACAGGTAAGGAACTGAAGAGTAGCTTGAGTAGCTTGCTTTGTTTCCTAGTAGAAGCAACACAACAAAGCACTCAGAAAAACATTGCTCAGCTTGAAATGTTGTTCGACTGCTGTGAAACAGCACCGAGAGCTCGTAGAGAGACCGGTGCCAGAAGAAATTCTGCAACTATGAACATCTTCAAGGCATGTTTGAATAACAAAGTTCAGAGGTGTGTGTGGGAAACGTTTTGTGATGTTTACTTAGGTAGAAATATTACTTAGCAACAGCTTCCTGTAATTTTTATGTGCTGGGAATTTCTGTAACCATCAGCTTGGTTTTATTACCTTTGTATGGGAAAGGGGTCTCCAAGCACTGAACAGACTCAGCCAACCTCAAGGGCAAGATATTTTTAAAGCTTCAAACACAAAAGAAATTTTTCCAGTTGCTGCCGCATGAAGTGGAAGTGCTCCTTTTATTTGGACATCTGATAAGAACGGCCTTTTTTTCCCCCAGCTCTGACAAACGCCAGATGGAAGTTGACACCCGATAATCTCACTGGGGCGTCTGCTCTCAACCTTGCCAAGCGACAGCTTTATTGAGTGCGTGTAGCGCTTGTGGTTGGGGCTATTGTGATGCTTGCAAACGGCTAGACATCCTAAACTAATTCACTTCAGCTTATTAAGAGTAGTTAAGAGATTTATGGCGCTTGGTGGTGCGATACAGCCCAGAATTGGGGGAAAAGGGGTGGAAGCAATCAGTCCATACAAATGGCTATTTAAGAGTCTTCTCTACTATTTACTTTACAAACACCAAACAAAACTTGGGGCTGTGAAGGAGCACCTAGTTTGGCTTTTTTCCACCGACCTGGGGTGACACAAGACTGTGGGATTGCAATATTTAGCGTTCCAGCTTGCTGGGAAATCCCCATGCGTGCAGCTCCCGTGGGCTCTCCATGTTTGTGTTTGTTGGGCTTCTTCACTGCTGCAGCTTTGCTGAAGTCCAGGGGGGTTGCAGATTTTCTTCCCCCACCCCAAGTCCCGACCAGCAGTTTAGGCAGAAGCCACTGTCTGATCTGTTCCATCTTTAGAGTGTTTGAACAAGAACCAATTCCTAGCTCATCCAACAGTTAGTAAGGAGTAAATATAGAGAATTCTCCCCAAGGTTAAGAGATCTTAATTTCTGTGCGGAGGTGTTGTCAGGGCAAAGGTGTTTGGTAAGTTAAAAAGGAGAATGAGCTGTTTTGCTGCTGATAAGGTGAAAATTGATGGAGTTGCCATTTTAATTCTTTCATCGTTAGCCCTTTCGCAAAACACCAGTTATTTAGGTCAGTGTCTGGGCAGTTGAGGAGGCTGAGATGAGCTCAGCACTTCACGTGCCGTGGTTCAGCACTAGCATCACTGGAAGGGGTTTTAAGATCTCTCTTCGATCTTCAGAGGTGACGTCGACTGCGTGTGATTTCCAAGGGCAGCGTGCCAAGAGTACCTCAGGTAGAATACTCGTGGTTCCCAGTTCAAGAACAGTTCCAAGTTACCTTGTTTGCTGAAACAAGGGAACCGGCATTGCCCCTTGTTAGGCGAAATGGAGCAGACTGACTGCGCTTGGCAGACACGTTTGGTGGAAAACTCTGGTGTCCGGGCACGGGTGTAGAAGCGGGAAGTCACAGAATGTAATAAAAATAAAAATACTGAGCAACAGAGTGAACCTGTGTTGGTAATGCGTGAGTGGGGGAGCTGCGAGTGGCTCACCTGGTGCCCTGTGTTTGCTCAGGGAGGAGGAGAGTGGTTTCATTCAGAGCGAAGCCTGCTGATGCTGGAGGTGCTTTGGTGCCGTAAGTGAAGAGGAGAAACTGGCCAGCTGACGTATCCTGCGTGCTTTCCTCCCTTCGCTCCGCTGAATGAAGGCAGAACAATGACTCGGTATTTTAAATCGTAAAATTTTTGATTAATTCTAAAAGTATTCTAAATCAAATGCAGTTGTGATGCCCCTTCCCAGATTTTAGGCAGACAGAGCAAGGTAAATGTAAAGTGTGTATGGCGGCATTGCGTTCTTTCATTTTATGGTGGAGGAACTGCAGATCTTTGTTGTAGAAGGCTTTGAAGGGATTGCGAACAGTTGAGTCCATACAAAGAAGTGTATTCAGTCTGTGTGAGAAGGCCAGCTGAAATATGTCACTTGGCAAAGCTCGCTGAAACATCTTTCTCTGTCAGGAATTGTGTTTGACGGGCATCGCCTCTGTAAATAAATAAATCTTTTCAAAAAAAACACACACAAAACAAACCACAAAAAAGGTCAAAAAAGCCCAGGTGTGCCCAGTGCAAAGATTGTTTCTAGCTGAAAGGTTGAGGATTTCGGGACCTTTTGATTAATTACGAAGCTGGTGAACACCCGACCGTGTCCTGGAGGAAGCAACGCTAACCCTGCTCTCGGTTCCTAACAATAGCTGGTGAGGAGTTCAGTGATCATGCTTCCCAATTATATCCTATAATTGTGTGCAGGTTCCTATCGGAGGGCCGTGAATGAACTTGCTGCGATGTTTATGCTTCTTAATTAGAGCCATAGGTTAGCTGGGGAAAAAAAAAACGTTGGGTGGCGGGCAGTTGTGGGGATGCCGGCTGGGACGGTCTGGCTGAGCTGCTCGCTACGTGCCTGTAGTTATTTCGGTTGCTGCTTTGATCCAGAGTGTGCGGCTGGCATTGCAGAAGTGTCCAGACCAGCGTGCTGCAGCTTGGTCACTGAAATTCTGTAGATTACAACGGTGTGCGTTCATCATCTTTATCTAGATTTTTTTTTAGATGAGGGTACTGGGCGGGCACTGGGCTGACATTGTTTGGGAGTCGTCAGCGTTGCTTTTATTTCAGCTTGTGACATTTAAAATGAGAATTAACTTTGGCTCTGTGTAGTGCTTAAATGTTGGCTAAGTAAGGGTAGTGTTTCCTTTTGAGTCTGGCTTCCTTGTGAATCTGTGTTTAAATGGACTGAAAAATCAAGGCAGGGCGCTTGGCTCCTGTTCGTGTCTGAACAGTTTTCCAACGTGGAATTTCTTTCTTCCTTCTTCAAAATAGGGTCAGAATTGCTACTGAGGAGAAGGCCACAGCAAGAGAGGCAAGAGGATGCTCTGTATGGACAAGGAGCTTCCAGCTCGGTACCCTCAGTATGAATTCCTTAATTTGAGAGTGTGCTTTCTTATTTACCTGGCGAGAGGCTGGAGGCTCTGAGGAAGATGATGTTTGGGAGGAAATTCCCCAAAAGAGTGGGAAAGCAGTGCTGGTTAGAACAGCATTCAGCAGAAGGCTGGGATTAGTTTTCTTCTAAGTGTTTTTAAAGAACTCGGGATCTATGTGGTTTCACTGGCATCACTTCGGTGCACTCCAGAAAAATAAATGTGGTTTTAAGCTGGTGTATCAGCTTAGAGGTGCCCTTCTTCAAGAATGTCAAGGAAGACGGCTCCATTGGAATTGTAAATCGGGCAGTTTCAGCTTTTGCAGACGTCAGCTCCCACGCGGTGGCCGCTGAAGCCCTGGCGGGTGCCAGGCAGTTGAGCTGTGAAGGGTTATAACCCTTGCTCATACGCAAGCGTAATGAGGGTGACAGGTACTGAGCAAGATTGGTCTGATGAAGATTGTAAAATTTGAAAGGTCTTTTTTAGTTGGGGAAGGGGAATTTCGTTAATCTGTTCATAGAACTACTCCCAATCTTTTGTTTTCTGTGCAAATCGAAGGCTTCTGGAGACGCACACATCTCGCTGCCGGTCACTTGGGACTCCTGCAGAATTGCTGCTGGTATGTGGCGACGCTGGAATTTCAGGGCCCTGACACGATGAGCTGAGCCGGGGCTCAAGTTACAGGGGAAGACTGATGTTTTTGAAGTCTTGGGTAGTAAGCTTGGCGGAGGTCAGAGGCAATACCTGCAGGCAGAGCAGCAGCGAGGTCTGCGGTCGCTGCCTTTCTGGCTCTTGTGCTCCTCTCGGTTCACGTTAGCCTGACTCCTATACACAGCTTCTCATTTAGTGTTTTTTAAAAAGTGAGTTGTCTAGGGCAGGGAGGCAGGAGGTTGGGGTCTGTTAATCCAAATAAAGCCTGCTGGACTGTAGGATTGTAAGGATGGGAAGGTTCGTAGGGCAGGGGAAAGGGGCATGGCTTGGAGTTGCATAGCCATAATTTCCAACTCAATTTTTTACATTTTCTCTGGTTTTGTAGCTGGGGGGAGTTAATTATATTAACAGTGCACAGCATCATTGCAGTGTAAGGCTTTAATAGCTGCAGGCAGGGCAGCAGTCCCAGCGAAGGAGCCGTGCGTATGGGGGCAGAGGTTGGGCTCTGTGCCACGTTTCGGAGACAGGGACAGACCTCTCCTGCCACAAGGAAAGTGTTCAGTGCTGAGAGGTAACGTTCTCGTGTGGCAAAATTGCAAGGCAGTTTGCATGACACGGAACGGGGCCGGCCGTATGCTGGCTGGTTTTTCCCCTGTTGATGTGAAAAGGGCCAAGTCCCGATCCTGTGTGTTCGAGGGAAGGGTTGTTGGGTGTCTGTGGGAGAGCTCCTGAACTTGGCAGCTTTGTTTTTGGTGATGAGATGCCATTAGCTTCCGAGTTGCTTGCTCTGAAATATCTGAAAATAGTAACGGAGATTTTTACTAAGCAACCTGTGGCAAAAAAAAATCAGGTTCCAGCTGTTGTACTGAACTGAGCACCTGGAAGCCCATCACGCAGACGCTTCGGGCATCACACTAGAGCTCTGTCATATCGGCAGCTTTTTATGATTGAGAAAGCACGTAAAGAATGCTTGCGCATGAAGGTGGGCTTGAACCCTGCTGTGCTGTTAAATACACGATTACAAAAGCTTAGGAATGATGGGAGAAGCTCTACCAGTGTATGGAGTTTCCTAGGAATAAGGCACGTGCTATTCAGCAGAGATCATGGGGTAACTAAGCATTTTTCTGTTACCATTTTAAACTTCATTAGGCATCCATGTTGCATTACAACACTACAAGGATTTTAATAGTTCATGAGCAATATTCATTAAAATTTGAGTATCAGACAAATGTTCTTCTTGTCTTTCCTGCACAACCAAACCAGTTATATTCTACGGGTAGTGAAAACATAATGGCAATGATTTAATAAAACAAACAGCACTTGTTTTTTCTGGTCCTCAGTCTTTTCTGCATGTCATCTTTCTGAAGTAAGGCTGATGGCACTGGATGTGTTTACATAGGTTCAGTTCGGGATGAGGGAGTCCAAGAGTTCCCTTGTAAGTACCCCTCGGAAGCTCCCGAAAGCCGGAGAGGAAAGGGCACTCCTCGGTGTGATGTCTGCCTGCCCGAGAGGCTCGCCCCGTGGAGCCTTAACACAGCTCAGAGGAGTAAGGCTGTTGTTTTAAGACTGTATTTGAAGCGAAGCCTTTAAAGCTCGATAAACTGTTTCTTCTGTTCATTCAATTCTATGGGTTTTAGGCTCGGGAACCTCTGCGTTTCTGGCAGACCGGAGCCCCTAACGTGCAGTAGCAGCTTTACCTGGAGCCTTAATGAAAAGGCATTTATCTGGAAGCTGGTGCTTTATCTGAAACAACTTCTCACCTCCTCGTCCGGTTTATACAATTATTAAATTAGCAGAAGAAATGGGATGCGTAGATTACGTTTTCCTTAGGCTTCTCTTCCACTCTCCAATAACTCCATCTCCAGGGCTGCTTAAATAATTTGTATAGTGTTTGCTCATTCAGTGCTTAGATACCAAGTTTATAGTCCACAAAATTAGTCTACGAGTGTATTAGAACTAGGTATCTGCATCAAGCGTCAGTTTTTTGTTCTCTTTTGAGCCTGTACTCTGTGTGAATTTGGTGGGTGTGATAAGAAAAACGTCCTGGTGTTTTGCATGGCTCTGTTGGCGGGAGGAGGAGTTGCTGCATGACGGTTCTTGTTGATCAGCACTGGGGAAGAACGTGCTGTTTTTCCACATGCTCTAATCTGTGATAACAAAAAGAGCTCCAGATTGTGTTTTTCAAACACGCTCTATGTCTCTCGGTGCTCAGATTTGCCAGTGACTATCCGTTGCAGTAATACATCCATCCACCCAAAGCCTAATTTGAAGTGGCACAGTTTCAGATATGAGCCTTGCCTTGATACTGAAGGAGACTGAGCACGACTCGGCAATAAGCTCTCAAGTGTTTCACTTTGTGTAAGTATTTTGCAGAGAACCACGCGCTGGATGCTGACTTGGATACCACCAATCCCTTCTTGGTGCTGCCGTTGGTGTTTCTGTGCCTGGGTGGTTGTAACGTGGAGCTGATCCTGCTGGCAAGCCAGACCTCGACAGACTTCAGGCGATGAAGGCAGGAAGTGTCTCAAGGCAGAATTTAAGATGGTTTTAAGACAAACAAATGTTAGCAATGTCTTAGGTAAAGGATTTGGTCTGGCCTTGGAAAGGTGGATGGGCTGGGCGGCATCTCAGAAACATCTTTGGCTCCCTTCCAGTTGAAGAATGTTTTTGGTTCCAGCAGCTCTGTGCTGAGATTTGAAACCTTCATGGTTTGCTTAAGAAAAAGATGCTTTGGCCCTAGAGAAACTGATACGGCTTCAGGTTTCTTGTAAAGGCGAGTCCCATCTCCCTTTCTTGCTAGATAATGCTAGTTTGTCTAATTTTTTTTCAGAGGACTCTATCTATTGTGAGATTATTTGAATAGGGCTTTTTTCCCCCCCCCACCTGCACTAATTACCCCATTTAGGGATCGGCAGGGGTCGCAGCTCACACCATGGTATCAATTAGACCAGCTCTGAATGGTCTTAATTACTCCGCGATGGACAGTGCTGATGGTGACTGGTGATCAGACTGTATCGTGACTTCTGCATGATAAACACCCACAAAGCTGAAGCTCTTCAGCAACCGTGGCGCGTGTCTGCAGAGTTTGTATTGTGCAAGCAGATCCTGTTGCTCTCGATGGCCGAGCGCAGTGTGGTGGGCAGAGAAGGAGACTTTTGCTCCTACTGTACTTCCTTATTGAACAAAGTGACCTCAGTGGCAGTCAGTTGTATTTTAAGAGCTTACCGTGGCAGAGGGGTGAAATGAAAGAGAATTTTCATGATTCTGACACCTGACAGTTGGAGCTATTAACTATGGTGGAAGAGAGATTAAGAATCCAAGATCTCCCCTGAGTTTAATGCAGCTTCAGAAGATTCAGTTCCCTCGTTGTTGGCCTCTGCTTGTTGGGATGGCACAGTGGGTTTGGGATTAAATTCCTTCAGACCACAGCTTTCTCTCGCATAAGTTACAAGGAGAAATAAATCAATGGCCACTAAGGGTGGCTTGTGCAGCGGAGTTAATAGTTTATGTACTGATCTGTAGCCAGTTGTTTTTCCTTCGCGTTGTATTTGTGTGGCTTTCGGTCATGTTTATCATTTCTCATTTGGCATTTTGATTAGAGAAGCAGAGTGATGTGGCACCGCGCACGTCCTAGAGGGTCAAAACCGTAGGGATCGGTGAGTTTGTAATGAGAAGCCATTAAGCAGATGTGTGTCTGGATAGAGCTGAGTTGGATAGTTTGTGTGGGGCCACATATTACTATACATTGAATGAGTTGAAAATGGGCCTTGCTGGTACGCTGAAGATGACAAGGGCAAGTAGTAAATAGAAATACATTTCATAGGGAGGTCTCAACTGCTTGGCTCTGGGACTGCAAGCAAACAGTATCTATCTCAGTACTGCTAAGTAAACTCTTATACCTAGAAATAAAACTGTGGAGAGCATACTTGCTGCTTTAGGGCAAAGAGAGAAGGGTGTATAAGTTGGTGGGCACTAGCTGATGAGGCCAAAATTACTGGAGTAGTTGAGAGAATATTACATGGCTGTGTATAAACCATGCATTTGATACTAGTATGCCTAGTGATGAGATATGGCATACATTTCTCCTTTCCACAGTTCAAATATGATTTTGAAAAAAAATACTGCAAGTTGACGGAGAACCATGACACCTATTAAATTACCGGAAGACATGCTTTAGAATATTTAGTTGGATGTATCTGTGTGGGAAATAAATCTGGTAACAGGAGGATGTGTTAGCCCCGCGGTGAGTCCTTTGGTGCGTTGGCTGCTCGCGTGGGGTGTAACTGCTCTGGTCTGATTCCTGCCAGGTTGCCTGCTGCCGGCCTCGGGTTGTGCTGGGAGCAGGCAGCTGACCAGCAGCGCTTCTTCCAAGGGCTCAGAGAGGCTGCTCGAGACCCGGAGTCTCCTTCCCTCTGCTGCTGTCTCCCGTAGTCAGCCTCTCCTGGCACAGAGCGAAACCCTTTCCCCTCGGAGCGGTGGCAGTGGGACAGAGTCCGGCGTTGTGGTCAGATCCCCGCCGCAGCCGGTCCGTGTCTAGCGTGGATTCGGGCAGCACCCCAAATGGCCATGCACTAAAACAGTTTATGCATCCTGGTAAGTAAAAAAAAATAAAAAAAAAAAATCTGGTTGGCAGAGCTAGTTAGTTCTGCTTCATGGGAAAATTCATCCCCCCTGGCACAACTGGCCTGCAGGTGATGCTTTACCCTTCTCTCTCCTCGTCCTCTCTGGGAGGTAAGGCGGGAAGGGGCGATCTGGAATAAGTCATGTTCCTTCTTTCTCTCTGGCTTCTTTTCAGTATCTTCACCCACAAACATAAATTCAACTTCAGTGTCTGTGTTTACAATTCATGACTGTGCCATGAAATCTGCCCAGATTAAAATCTTAACCTCTGTCTGACGCTGCTGTGTAGATCATTAGTTATCAGCCTGATCTCCTTGCGGTTAATCTTACCCTTCCGCCCATTTCGTTACCTTGCTGGGTTATGGGCAGCTCTGCTTTCCTATTTGCTGTAAACTGTACGTCCTTTTCAGTATAGATTTGCTCTTGTTTCGTGTGTCCGGGCTACATTTTACACATCTTTTCACAAACGTGTCTGAAATGCAGCCTTCCCTATCCCCACGTAGCTGAATGTGTCCACTTAGCTTCCATTCTTTCATGCCTTGTTTACTACAACATCCTTCTCTGTGGCCTTGAGAAAAGCAATCTTATCCCTCTCTTATCTGTGCAGAAAGCAAAGGTTATAGTTCTCGCTTCATGCTTTGATGGTATCACTCCATGTTTTCAGGACGGGGTTTGTAGGCAAGAGTAATAGCTTGTGTTAGACCTGCGACTGGAAGAATCAGACGGACCTTGTTCGTAGACCGGCACCGTACGTTGAAGCACTTCTGCGTATCTCCGTTTGTCTCTCAGCAGGGCAGATACCAACTCCCCGGCTTCTCTTTTATGGCTTGTCCTGATGCAGCATCTGCTCTCGTTCAGCTCGGAGCTGCTGACTCCTCAGTCTGGTCAGGCCGTGCGGCCGACGACGCGGGCCTGGCGAGAAGCTTGCCCCGGCGCCGTGCTGGTACGGTCGCCTGGCTTGGGGGGGAAGTGGTTCAGAGAGCAGCGATCTGCATCCAAAATCCAGCACGGACAGAGACCTTATGTCCTGTTACACTCATGTTTAGGACATCCACAGCTGGCTGAACCACTTCGCTGTGGTTCTCTTGGGTCTGCTGGGATCGCAGGGTGAGTGAGCAGGTTTGGCGGGATAGGTTAAAGTGAGCAGGGATGTTTGCAAGACACTGTACGTCGGAAAGAGTAATATAGAGTTAAATATTAACATCAAGCTTTCGTGAGGCTCCCAGGTGGTGTGTCAGCTGTTGAATGAGAAAAACAAATCCTTAGGTTGTTATAAGGATTGATATTTAACAAACCATAACAACAAAAAAGCACCCTTGTAGCTGTGAGTAAAATCATGGGCAAAGCTTTACAGAAAATTTCCTCAAATTATCTTTAAAGATTCTGGTCTCGGTCTAAGTTACAAATTGTCTGTCTGATGTACAGAATCAACTGCAATCTGAGGTGGCCAACATCTAGACTACTTTAAAATTAACTGTGCCTCCCAAATCTCCACATTCCCCCGGGGTTAGGCATGCTGAATGTTTCTGCCCCACTTTGGAGGCAGACAGATTTCACTCCATGGCTCTTTTGCAAGTTACTTGTCGGAAGGGCTGAAGCTTGGAACCTTCTGGTCTCCCCGTCCTCAGGTACCTGAGAGACGGGAGTGGGTGTGGTGGCTTCTTAATCTTCTTCAATTACCAGCCATGAAGGGCAGTGACAGTAGCAAAGCCTGGAGTTCGTATCGGTTTGCATGGGCGCGTTACACCTGGTGGTAACCGGCTGGGGACTCCAGGCTTTGCCCGAAGGCGTAGCGTCTGTTTGGGGGCTTGTGTATTAAAGAAAAACAAGCGAGCAGGCCGAGGTGGGTGGGTATTTCTGCCTTCTTACGTGGTGCTAAGCTCCCATGTGGTTTTGAACACGAAGTACGAGGAGCAGGCTTGCTCTGCTCACCAGAGAACGGCACAGCAGCGGTGTTGTAGACACCGGGTGAAGTATTTACAACTTCTCCTTGCTAAACTCGTGTGTGCTTTGTGATACTTGTTCCGCCTGTAACAGTGCTGCTGTGTTTTCAAATCAGACTTCATGTTTGGGTGTTTTGAGCTTGACTGCCAACAGTTTAACCAGATTTCTGCAAGTTGTTTTTACCTGCTTGGGCAATCAGCTTGATCGAAAGCTACTAGGAGAATGAAAACAGACCTAGTCTGGAGGTTTTTGGAGTTTTTTTTTCTCTTTCCAGCCTTGTCCACTACCTCTTATCAGAGAGAGATGCTTTGCGCTGTAAGTTCAGTTCAGAAGGGGCTTGGTGCCATGGTGTAAACACCACGTGCGCTGCTTAAAATACACGAAAGGAAAATGTTTCTTTGATCTTTATTCTATCTGGACAATATTAGGCATACCCAAGTGGGAGACATCCACTGCTCCATGTAAGTAGTTGGGGTGACAGAGGAGAGCGGGAGTGAAAATCTGCAAGGGAGAGAAACAGAAAGGTCTAGAAGATTTGTGAAATGAGAGCCTGTCCTGAACGTTTCTTGGGAAAAGGTGAGGGACTTCCATAGCTGAGGTTTGTAGCCCAAGAAGTCCAGTCCCTGAAAATAAGAGATGGCAGCTGGGCTGTCGTACTGACTCAGCCCCGGCGGTGAGCCATCGAATCTGAAGTTACGCAGGGCTGTGTACGCCTGGGCCCTGGTTCTGCGCTGCCTCCGTGGTGCGGTAGCTGGGGCAGCTCGTTTGCAAAGGTCCCAACTTCCAAAGAAGGTTTAAGAAGCGAGTGACCAAAGGCATCGTGGATCCGTTGTGGTTGCTGTCTTCCTCCAGGCTTCATCGTATGAAGATGACTTACATATAAATGTATTTTTATGTATTATATAGATTGAAGTATGTGTGTGTATACATACATATACGTATGTATGAGTTTCTCTTAGTAAGTTTTCTGTATTCCACGGCATAATTTGCATAGGAGTAAATTTCTCTTTTTCCAGAGGAATAACTTCACCAGCAGTTGTAGCGCGGAGGGATAGATTACTCCAGAGTCTAAGCAGCAGAAAGTTGGCATGGCAGAGACTGCGTTGCTAGAGAGATCTCCCTTTACCCGCTCTTTTCCTCTGTCAGTAACAGAGCTCAACATTTTCCCCCCACCTCCAGTCAACGTCTTTCACAGACCTCCGCATCGCAACCGGACAAGGTGGCACGCAGCTCCGAACCCTTTTATCTTTTCTAAACTCACGTTTGCTGCTCCTGACAGGTCCACACAACAGTACCAGCATCTCCATCAGTCTTAGCTGCGGTGGCTGTCCTCGGCTGGGAGGACGCCTGGCGGGAAGCGGCCAAATAGACAGCGTTTGCAGATGGCACCAGGCCCGTTTTGGAATATTTGAGACATTCCCTGTAGATCCAGATGAGCACGTAACTTGTGAAAGGGTTGGGAGGCGAAACAAGTCTTTTCTTATCCTTACTGATAGACGAGATAAGAGTTGTAACGTTGTCCTGAGAAATGTCAATGGGAAGAGTTTCCTTTACGTTGGAGTAACAACAGTGTGTTGTTTTTGGAAGTCACTGTCTATGGGAAGGGAGGCACCTGCACTTAATTTTATCTGTTCCTGTGTAAATACGGACCTCCTCACGTTCCCAACACACAGTTCAGTGGAGTCGTGCCATTATGTCCTGTGATATCTTATTTTCTAAATAACACTTTAATTTTAGCACTGATTGTAAAACCTTGAATTTATTTGGCACTCGCTCCTTCCTGACGTGGTGTTGAGAACTGAAATCCCACGTGTGGAGAACAGCGCTGGAGTCGATGCGGTTTGGGAGGGCTGTTCCTTGGATAGCTTCGGCAAAGAGGGAGGGATAAATGTTGTTAGAGCAGTTGAGCACTGTGAATAAGTGACATAAAGTTTCCTTTAATATCTTGTGATATTTCCTGAATTTTGCTTGATAACTACAGCTGGTGTCAGGCATTGCTGGCAGGCTTTTTGTAGAAGCACATTAACCTCTTCGGTTTTGTTCTGTTCTAGTTTATCCAGGTGTTTTGTAGATTCAGGAGGGGCTGGGAGAGCTGCTGGTGGTGGTCACCGAGGCGATCAGACGTCCGTGTGCTCTTTACAGTCCAGTGGGCCTCTGTCACCGCGTTCTTCCCAGGCGCGTTGCTGCCGTCGTAGTGCCCTGGCAGCGGTTTGCCCTGGGCGGCTCAAGAAGTGCTGCTGGTTTAGGGTTTAGGTTTCTGCCTCTCTGGTCTCGGTGACATGAAGTAAGAATTGAAGGACACAAGCCACAATGCAGAGGGCTTGGCAGCATGCTGTTTTTCTTGCAGCAACCCTCTGTCAACCCGCTCTGCTATGGAGTTTTAGATTTATACCTAGTCCTCACTGGACACAGTTTTATTTAGTTTTTAATAGCACTTTTCAACCTTGTCATACATTAATGCAGTCAGATTAGGTGTCATCTTGACGTGTTCAGGTCAAATAAATGCTCACAAGAAAACAGATGATCATGAGTAAAAAAAAAAAAGGTTTTGTGGATAAAAATTAGGTTATAGAACTCTGTAACAAATGCTGCTTAATGAATTTGGAGTCTTCTTGATAGGAAAAGAGTGAGTTGGTCTTAAGGAAAAGTGATGAAATAAAAAATGCTATGTACGTAGAACATGATTTAATACATAACTTTATAGGGAGGTGAGATTCACATGGATCTCAGTAGCAGCGATGCCGCTCAGCACTTGCAGAAAGTCAGGAAACGAGCACAGACTCTGTAGTGCTAAATTAAGATCACATGCTTGCAACACGCACTCAGAGGAGTTGCTGCCGTGGGCGATTAGTCCTTGGGTTTCCTTTTTTTTCCCTTGTTGCTTTTGTTTTTGTTTAGAACAGCAAGAACCCATTTCTACGGAGGTCATTATCGCGACGATACAGTTAGGAAATTAAATTACAGTTCCCACAGCAGCTGTAACTCAAGTATGATTATATGTTTGTGTCTGTGTGCGCAAGACTATTCATGGATAAATTTATGTGGCAGCTATTGCAGCCGTTTACAGTAAGAGAAAAAAAACCCGGGGAAGCGCAGAGCTCTCCGATACTGTTTCTGTGGGGCTCTGGCTTTGAGTTATACGCGTGTGCACGTCATATAGCATTACACTAACCTAAGCTCTGGCACCGAGCGATGCGTATCGCGGCCAAAACAAGCCATTTTAAGCTGTGTCAGTGCTGGGTTCGTACTGGCTTCCTCCTACGTTGTTTCTCCTGGTTATAAATACACCTCGCGAGTTAAAGGCTCGCCGTGAGAAAAACCCTGCGACAGCCGGCGAAATGGCATGAGCCTAACGAGTTTAGCGACGGCGCGTGGCGTGGACTCCGGCGCGAGCGGCGGGGGGCGAGGGCTGGTTGGGGGAGCCTGGTTTTGGGTGGCTGGCAAGGGGTTAAGGCGTGTTTGCCTTGTGCAGATAGCGGAGCGGTTGGATGCCTCCCTGCGCAGGCAGCAAATGCATTGGCTGAGGTTGAGGGCGGTTCTCCTGCCGCAGTTGTTTTCTGTCCTGGACTTCGTTGGATCAGGAGCCTCCTAATTGCCTTGTCAGTAATCAAAACACAGCTCGTGGAAGTCATGGAAAAGGACCTGACCGTGCAAGGCGAGGTTGCTCCTCGCCGCTGGCTCGTCCAGGGGCTGAGAGGAGCGGCTTGCATGGGACATGGCCGGCGGCCCCGGCCGGCCGCGAGGACCCACGCTCGGACAGGGCTTGGTATTGCATGGGAGAAACATCCCGTCAGCTCG
>Ga0181612_123189_pt1 | contig 14691 bp, 8 predicted proteins | sample HoacroProtozoa21_FD_119630 | JGI IMG/M metagenome (GOLD analysis project Ga0181612, IMG submission 119630) | Hoatzin crop microbial communities from Cojedes, Venezuel. Combined Assembly of Gp0051906, Gp0051904, Gp0051908 | reverse complement strand
GACCCTCGAGCCTTTCATCATATTCCCTGTCCCCTGTCCAGCTGAGAAGGGGGAGTGACAGAGCGGTTTTGGTGGGCACTTGGCATTTATCCAGGCCAAACCAAAACACCACAGTAGAACACGCAGGGTTGCCTTCCCATTAGACCAGAGCTATGTCAGCTCATGAGAGTCAAAACAGTATATTAACTTTTCTCAGTACTGAAAAAGGCAATGTCATTGCTGGTTTCAGCTTTGTCATTCTTTGAAGCCTGAGGTCTGGTGAAAGGCTTTGGTGAAGCCTACACAATAGATGGAGTCTTATCCACGCTGAAGTTCTGGATATTCAATTGTTCTTTTTCCATTTTTTAAAGAACCATGTTTAAAACTGTATTGGCTGATGATAGGTTCAACAATGTGAACTTTTCTTTTCTGTATACTTGAATATTTCTGTGATCATTTCTTATTAATATTTCATTACGATCCATTGAGTCTTGCAGTTATTACTTATCTGAAGACATAAAGTGGTGTGCTTAAATGTACGCTACTTGTTTTGACATTTTTTACATTGTAATACTTAGACAAATTCTCCTCATTAATGTTTTTGATATTTGTATTATCATTAGGTATTCTATGTTTCTATTATTTTTGTTTATTATGACGGTGTATGTTTACATTTTAGCACATGGAAGGAGATAAGGGGAGAAAAATTTGTGAAGTAATGAATGCTTATATCCAAAACATAAAGTCAGCATGAATATTGCTATCATTTGACTATACAATAATGCAACAGATGACAAGATTAATATCAATCAGCCTACAACTAGAACAGCCTACACTCATAAATAAACCACTTTGAAAGATAGAACAAATGAAATAAACACACAGTCCATGAAGAATTCGTGCTCATCAGAAAACCGGAATGCATGGAGTGTTTTCAGAAGTTAATAGTAGGGAAGAAAGTAAAAACATTGGATTAGAAGACTAGAAATTCATCCTGAGTACCCATGAATCTGGACAACGATCAAAAAAATCCCAGAAGTTTCAATTTTATAAGTACTGTTCATTGTTGGATATAAAACAAAGCTTGTGGATCCTACAAAACTGTCAGTCACTGTTGAAGAATTGATTTATGAAGGCTGCCAGGAATGATGGTTCTGAGACTAAGAGTCAGTTAGGCAGTCCTTTGTGTGGGGTAGCAAATGTGCTTCAGTCTTATAAGGTCCATTTACACCACTGACAATCTGGCTTGTTGCCTTGAAGAGGTAGCAGGAGATAATAAGAGATCTGAAAATACATTTAGACATGAATCACGGGAAAAAAAAATACAATTTTACATCCTGACACACTTTAGAAATGGGTATGACAAAAGTAGAGACAAAAGTGGAGGGGGAAGACAATGATAAGGTTGAGTGGATGAAAGTGCATGTGATATTTTCCTCGGTAATCGAAGAAACCTCTTGCTGTCCGGCTATGCCAGCCAAGAAAGAAGCGTGATTTACACAGTCTGGTTTAGTCTCAAGGTAAAGTTTTGTACTTAGTCTCTCAGCGACAGACATGCTTCACTTCTTAGGATAACATACTGTGGCAAAATAGAGTCTAAGCATTTATAATTTACAAGTGTGGTGATAATTTAAGACTTAAATACCAAAGGACAGAACCAACAGAAACCAACAGAAAATATAAACAAATGAGCTCAGTACAGCCATGGTTGTCTGAGAAGAGCCAGATCATGACAGCTCTGTGAAGATGGAGGCTGATTCCTCTCCAGAGAAAACACAAACACAGGAGTAGCAGCTGTAGCACGGTTGTGGCTCTTGGGATTTGCGCTAGGCAGAACAACACATGCACACACACATATACAGAGAAAGGGCCCTGCTGCAACAGAAGACAGCTCTCTGCTAATATGGTCCTCTGGGTCCAGCTGTATGAACCTTATTATACAACTGATTAAAGGGGGGGGCACATGTTAATTACATCTCTCACGTGTCTAACATCACCCATGGAAATAAGGCTGCTTCAGTGAGTGTGAGAGGATATGTTAATATCTTCAGCAAAGATCTCATCAGCCAGTAAAACAACCACTAGACTAAAGTAACTATAGGACATAGTCCTATTTACTGTGGAAGCTCATGATTATAATGTCTCAAGTCTTTGGTGCAAACCACATGACGACTCAGATGACAGTCATGCCATATGAGTCAGGCAGTCAGAAGTATGCCTCTGGTACCCAAATGATTTTAATTGCAATAGAGAATCTGTAATGAGCCCTGTTGATCATTGTTGTTTTGTCTGTAGCAGAGTGACTAGTGACATGGGTAAGGTTAGACCGTGTAGCCAAAAGTAATTAATTTGTTTTGCCAGTTGTGGGGGATTTCAACCTTAACATCAGAGAGAAAGCCTGTGTCACTGCTGATGCATGCAATGGTAATGAAGGGTAAGGAAAAGCTGGGGGGAGGGAAGGAATTAATGACAAAAATCAGTGTTACAGAAAACCAGATCAGACAGACTGTAGGCATCAGTCCGGTTTAACTTACTTCAGAGTATTGATTATTTGCAATCAGCAAGGGAAAAACCGCTGAAGGTGAAAGTCAGTTGAATAGGGAATAGGTTATTTGTCATGTCAGTAAATAATTCTTCTATTTACTTTCAGCTTTCCATTATTATAGTAACTTTCCCTTTTATTTATAAGAGACTGAAGATGTCTGCATTGCAGCATAATTGGTTCTGGCTGCTAGCCACATGACAAAGTTAATTATTGATTGTCTGTGCATAGGTCCTGTGAGAGAATCCAGTGTCTATACAAATTAGTTGGAGGGAACTGTCTCGTAAAACAGTTAGAATAAATCCTTTATACCTTCCTAAGCAGAAATGTGATAGATTATTGGCTTTTTAAGGAAAAGGGCAAAGTATCCTACTAACTCCTATAGATGAGTGACAAGGCTGCTTCACTGCTGAGCTCAATTCAGATCAAAAGGTACAAGCATTAAGGAAATTAATTCGCAGATGAGTTTGAAGAATACTAACTATTTTCCAACCCATCCTACTTTACTAAGTTGGTGGTGCTAAGTAGATTATTTCAGGTTTTGAAAGGCTAGGATTATTGTACTCCTGGTACTTCATTTCTAAACACATTCTTCCCATTACATTTTGAAATAAAGATAATTTTATGTATCTATAACCATGGAATTTATGTCTTTAGACAACAAGTTTTACCTTCTCTCTGCAACCTCATAAAAATTAAGCAGCTCATGTTTGTGAAGTATTTAAACATCAAATACTTTTATAGAACATTTGGAAGGAGCAAGTTAAGACTTTGCTAAAAACCAGCCACACAAAGTTCCCATGAAAGCAGATAAAAACTTCCATAGAACAAACGATATTATCAAATCCAGATACTGCCATGTTGTCATCCACAAGAACAGACCTAAATATTTGTTTGGCTAATCTTTAATTAAAAACACTTGAGAATATTAATTTTTTCTGCATTAACTTACCCTTGGTGAATCACAAGACATAAATGAAATAATACAGACAAGCTCTGAGCATTGGTAGTGAAGCAAACTTCAAAGAGGTGGAGAAATCGCTGTTTAGCAAGGCCTGTTGACACATCATCTTACTCTGCCTGCAGAAGTTGCTGTTCTCACTTCCCTACCAGCTCATTGTCACTGTCCCTTTATGCAGAGGTTACTACCGCTGGAACTCGGCGACTCATGCAAACCTTCCCTGCTAACCTGGAGTTTGAATGAAGCTGGGAAGTTTAAAATGTTGCTCTTTTTTAGCTGATTTCTTTTAGACTGAATGTGATTATGGAGTGTTCACAGAAGCAGCTCAGCTGGCAAGAAGGCAGTACAGGCAACTGGAGCTAGGCTGGAACAAAACAATATTTTTTTGCCTGCACAGCTGCAGTCAGAGGGGGATGTGTGAACAAGCCTTAAGGCTCCACAGCTTGCCATGGTTATAGTAGCCTGGTCTTCTCTTGCTAATGCAGATAGCTGCTGTTGCACAAGAGAAACAATGGGTGAGAAGGCAGTAATGTGCCTAGCAGGACGTCCTTTGATCCTCCCTCTCCCTGATTTCCCATGAAATCCTTTAGTTCCCCCTGAGCAGGGGCTTTATGCTAGATCCACTGTGCAGGGACCATCCAACAATGCAGAAGTCAAGCAGAGTTTATGAACTACCTATGAGCTATAAGATTAAGAAAGCATTTTCTTGTTGAAAAATACAGCTGTTGAAGAACACAATTGTTGAGGTACAAATCCTCATCACTTCCTCACAGATACTCCAGTAATGTTCTTAAGCTCTGTTGTAAGGAACATGTCTCAGGTTTACATGTAGAACCTTGAAAACACGATCCAAAACCTTTGAAATCAGATACTTCAGAAAAAATACCATAACTAATTACTTTAAATTTGCCCCCCCTTAAAATGATCTTTTACTTTTGGACTGATAGCAGCTATGATATTTCAAAGTTTAGAGTCTGCAATATTATAATAAGAAGAAAGTGATACCAACTACTTTGATCTTCTGCCTTAGTTTAATCAGAAACTAGATTCTTAACAAGGGAAATCCCCAACATGCACATTATATTGAATAGCAGTAGTTTCTTTTAGAGAAAGAAGCATAAAACTCACCTCTGGTCTCACTTAATTTGTGTCTGTCTGGGTATACTTAGTGAAATCAGTGAAATTGCACTGAGATATAATGAGAAGAAAATCAACTGTATGAATAAATGTAATAAAATCCAGTGCACGTAAAGATGTTGGTAGCTCTCAGGATGATGGCTGGGATGCCTGGAATGAGATAAAATACGTTGAGTAGTGTTCAGATATTCTCTTATGTTATTGATGTGCAAGCTTCTCTTTCCACCACTATATATCTTATTTTTCAACTATGGTCTTACTAGGGTCTGCTCATCTTAGTATTGACTATAACACATGCTGGAGTATGGAAAAAGCAAAGCAAGTAATTTCATTCTACAAAATATACAACTAGGCAAATATAATAATATGGTAGAAATATCATGGAACTATCTTTTTTTTCCTTTTCTTTTTTTTTACTCTTGAGGTTTTCCAAAAGGCTTCATGTTGAAATGGTTTATAAAAGAGTATGAATAAGCTTAAATGCTTAACTGACTCTAGCCACTGAAATCTGTAAACTTCTGCCATTGTTGCAATCATGTCAGTGTTTCACCAATATTTTGTGAAAAAACTTGCAACCACACCGAGCAGAGTGATGAAGCAAGTGATATTTGTCCATTTTTAATATTGACTCATCTCTCTTTTTTTTTTTAAGGATGATCCTCAATAATTAGCTGTTCAGCATACTTTACAGGCTTTCTAGTCAAACAAGGTGATTTGCAGTTATACTCAAATAATATCTCACAGGACAGGTGGAAATCAAAAGCAAGATTAGCAACAGGATAGAGATGCTTTTTAGAATAAAAGCACAAGCTTTTAATATGTATATTTGTTTACATCCTTTAAAAATCTAAATTTGGTTATTTGGCATTCACCTTCAGCAGCTTCAATTCTTCTTTAATATGGCTAGCTCAGTCTAATGATCTAAATATAGTCAGGTACCTATATTCCTACTTAAAGGTACCCAGTATTTGAGACATCTGCACAGAGACTGCATTGAAAATAAAGATTCACAAGAGACCCATGACCCTCTGGACTAGAAGCTGAAGGCCTGGAAAAATACCAAGGATGAATGCCTCGTTCAGATTTGACAGTTGTTAGCAAGTTTACTGTCAAGCAGAAGACTTCAAAAATTAGCTCTCAATTCAAATATGGGCCTGAATCTCATTTCTTGCTAATTTCTTTGCTCTATAACTCCAATTAAATCAGAATTCCACACCATTTACACAGTGAAAGTGGGATTACAGTTACATTTTCTGAAAAGACACATAGCAAGAAAACATAGGAAAAAAAATCTGTGTCATACTGTCCTAGACCAAAGGACTGTGAATAAAGCTAACTAGAAACTCACCCCTGTATTTCAAGGTAATTTTTAACAATGTCTAAACTTTTCCAAGCTGATCACTAATTTTTCTGAAAATTTTGTGGAATAAAGGCAAATAATTTTCTCCTGTTGTCAAGACTTCCAGTTCAGTTGTCTGAAAAGAAAGTTAGAGAAAAATAGGATTGCTTTAGGTTGTTTAAAGATCCTGAGAGGTACTTGCCAGACATACTATTATATCAATGAACTTTCTACAGAGAAAAATTAGCAGCTGAGCTTTTGTATGTCCATATTCCCAATGACAGATGAGAAATAAATCCCATTAACATAAACCACCATGATGGAAGGAAAGAGAGGAAGACTTCAGAAAGAATTTCTGAATTTTCTTGGGAAGCATCTTTTTAATTTTAAATTCAGCATTTGTTTGATTTGATTTTATAATACCTTTACTGAATCCTGAAGCAATGTCATTCCCTATATCTTGATCTGTTAATGTCTTTTTATTAAGATTTACGTATTTGCACAAGAAAATTTCTACATTATTTGCCGTACTCAAAGTGTCTAAAAATACACTAATTTGAGCCATATAGTAACTTAAGGGACATTCATGTAGCACTTATTATTTTCCCTAGCAAGGGAACAAATGCAAAAATCAAGCCCACTCAGCTTATTATTGGCAAAGGATGAGAGGAAGAAACTGATAAGGAATACAGGGATTGGTAAGATCGTCAAAATCACTGGCAGAAGAAATTCTAAAGGTACTTCTTTTGGGAATGCTGAAAAATGGGGATGGGGTGGCTGGTTACTCTTGTTGACATGAATGATAGAATTTAATAACATGGAGATGAATACGTCTAATTTTCTGGTGTATTCTTGGTAACATACACCAATAGAACATGCAAGAGAAATTTAACCAGTGAGCTCTTGCTTAAAAAATTAAGCAATCTTGTTATGCTTTGTAGAAAGATTCTTCCAACTGTCTTCAGATTCTTTCTGAACATGATCACGCTGTTTCACCTCCCATATGGCATTTAAAGAGACTTGTCAGCTTGTACAAATTCTTGAAACTTTCATTACTAGAAAAAACACATTTAGCGTAGCTTTAATACTATCACCCAAATCATTATGTCTTTTCCTCACTCATCAGTGAATGACATCTCAATGTCATCACTGAGTTAACAGACATTCCGTTCAAGCTTTCTACATTAAAGATTTAATATTTATCTTTTTAGCATAAATTGTTTTTCCTTTCAAAAATATTTCAAATTACCTCCTTTTTTAAAAATATATTTATTAATGTAAGTGCATTTTCTAATAGCACTAGTCTTCATAGAGTGCAGATAGTGTTGTTCGTATTGTATGATCTGGTAGTCAGTTACTACACCCACAGTCAGCTCCGATACTCACCGTAACAGTCTTGGCCATGGCACGGCCTAGTAATGAGTACAGTCAGTATGAGACTGTATAGCCAGAAATACTGTTTAAAGAGTTCCTAACTATTGCCAATTAATGTGTTTTGTAAAGATAGAAGTTAGGGAAAACTACTTTTCTGAATGTTTATGTGCTTTAACAGTCTTTAAAATCATAGTGGTTTTTTGCTTTTCTCAAAGTTTTATGCATTTTCCTTGAACTTATTGATTTATTCAAGTATGTTTCAGACACAGTGATCCATTCACAAAGCAAATTCAAATTGGAAAGAAAAAAATCAAATTAGGCCATAAAAATCTTTGTTCAACGAAGTAGTATACAAGGCCTACAGCTGGTATTACTGTCCCCAAAATCCTTAACTTCCTTATGATTTGAGATTGCATGAGTTTTCTTAATACATTTTGTTTTGCTCAGATGACACTAAAATGAACTTTCTGTTGACTAACGAGTGCTGGAATTTTGCATGGGGCAGCTAGCAAATCCAGTCCAGAGAATTGTATCTTGATTTCATAAAACGTAGTGCATACATTTCAAGTAAAAATTAAAACTGAGGGATTAGCATGATGATAAATTAAGTTTTTTACCAGATTTCTTTTTTCTGCATAAGATGATCTATAAGATATATGTATTAAAAGTCACAATAGACATAGAAATTACTGCATTACATTAACCTTAAATTATAGGGAAGTTTTAATGAAAAATATTATTTTAAAATAAAACTTAAATGTGAAGAAGTCTATCTATAACCATCTTCTACTTAATTTTAGTTCATATGGTTAATTATATTGTTATCACAGTAATTTCAAAACCTTTTTATTTGCAAAAAGAAATCAATATAAAGCAGAACAATTCCAGTTAATATTTGTATCTGAAATGTTTTATTTGATCTGGATTCTTCAAAAAGTGTAAATGAATTAAGTTCTTTCATTCATTCAGTTTCAGCGGGAATTTAGCACCTAAATTCCTTTGGCTTCTTTGGAAAGCCTACTTAATATGCTTTGCATGTTTGCTTCACAGAGCTATGAATGTGTAATACATTGCCTAAATGTCACTGGATATACTACTGATTGAAAAGAGCTTCTGGTACAATTAAAGTTGTACTTTTTGCAGATAATATTGCTTGCTCTCTCAGTGGTATCAGTTGTACTGGAAGTTCATTGTTCCACGATTACTGCAAAAGATATATGGCATATCAGATGACGAAAAAATTCACCTTTAGTTAAGAGTCATTTGGTAGTCAACATGCCACTTGTCCTCAGAACTGAGTTTAACTAGAATTTAAATGATGTGTGGCCTCTTGTTAACACTTTATACAACTGGGACCAATGGAATGGGTCAGGAGACAAAGATGGCTTTTATTCACAGAGGGAAAACTGCTGCAAAGCTCAGGTGGGTTGGGCTACTCAGTCTTACTTAGCCAAGCAGAGTTGTCATCATCTACTCACTGCAGTCACTTCCACCAGTGAACAACTGGTGACTGCAAATGAGAGAATGGAATTAAGACAGCACGAACTTTCTTAGTCTCATTAATTCATTTTGCATATTTTTTATCAGTACCGTGATCTACCTGTTGTCTTTGACTTACGGCAGGAGTCAGACAAAAGTAGGTGTAAAAACTACGTGTGACACTTGCGTAGATCTGTTAATTTTCATTACAGAATATGTCCTAAAGGAGAAATCCTCATATATCACCAATAGGAGATTCCATGATTAACACAGATATCAAACTCACTATACACAGAGAACTTACGGCGTGTTACCTCTTTCGCATTTCCATTCATTTTTGTGCTGAAAGCCAGAAGAAATAGTCATTTTGCTCCTTTCTATAAAACAAAAAAAACTAACGACATGTAGATTTGTTAGATGTACTATTAATGTAAAAAGATTTTGAATATATAGACAGATCCTACTTATTCTAGCAAAAGTAAAAGTTGGAGTAGAGTTTACAGGATTGGGGTCTGAATTTGGACTTCTTAAAAAAATGTGTCTGGGGAGATATGTGACTTTTTTTTAAACAATGAACTCAAAAGAAGAAAATTTTAACATTAAAACAGGAAAAAAAGGTAGTAAACATTTTCCTAATATGGTGGAATTAATGACATGCATATTTTGATAAGACTAAAATATCCTTGTATGATAAGGAATTGAAAAAATGAAGATGGTCGAAAAACTTATATTGACCCTACTCATCAGTTTTGGATTATAGCTGCTGTTCCACAATTTGCTGCTGTAGGATGAGAGGTTGTCAAGGTATAGATTATAAACACTACATCTGTCTCGGTGTTGAGAAATAATGAAAGCAAAAAACCAAAAAAAAAATTGAATTTAAAATGGCTTTTTAAACAAAAGTTACATAAAATTATTTTCTGCCATTTATGAAAAGAAAACCACAATCTGAAAAAAAAGTGGCAGCCAGCGTCCAGCATAATGAGACAGCTTTGGTAGGTATTCATGTATACATACAAGCTCTTTAACCAAAGTTTTCTTGCTGTTAAGGTTATGATGGTACTATATGATAATTAAAGGGTTTTCCTGTCTGCTTGCAAATTATCTGTTGTCTTCTTCCTGCAAAAAGGTAGTGACTCATTCAGATGGATCCTAATGTGTGGAGGAGAGATCTGGGGACCACTGAGCTGTCTCTGAGCAGAGAAGCTACCAGATGACGTAGACTAAAGATTGAGGTTTCTAAATGAAAGAGACTGAGGAACAGCAGAAGCTGAAAGACCACTGGAGGAAATCAGGAAGAAAATGGAGCTGAAAGACCACTGGAGAAAATCAGGAAATATAGACAGGCCCTGGGGTTGTGGGTCCTTTCCTAGTGATCAGGACGCTGTGTTCTCTGGAGTACGGATGTGTGCAGATAGATGTGTGACTAGAATGAAAGGACTGAACAGCAAGAATAGCATTAAGCAGGAAGATAAGCAGTTGTTAATAAAGCACCTTATTTTGTTAGTATTTCTGTTCTGGTTTACCAGTTACTTTGAGATTAGTTTTAATGCAGAAATTTACATATACTTATTTAAATTTTATTTAGCCCTTCCTTTTGAAAATCCTTTGAGTCTTTGTAGAACTAGGAAGTTCAGTTTTCTCCTCAAAGATATGACTGACTCGGAAGGACTCTTTTCTTGTGTCTGTGTCTGCTTAGCAATTAAAACACACTTTACTAATGATCATCTGGCACTTCCTTCTCCTCTTTCAAATGTTCTTTGTATTTTCTCAGCCTATGCCAGTTGTTCTTTACAGTCTCCTCAATATTAGTGTAAATATCAAATCTCAGTAAATAATAGACATAGCTGAATAATGTTTTGATAATATTTTATCACTATAAGTACTGGATTCAGTTGTGGACCCCCTTGCCAGTAACGTAATTTAAACATGGAGAAAAAAATAGGGGGAAGAGACGTTGGTAAAAATGCTTATAAATCTTAAAAAAACCACATTAATTTCATATAAAGAATCATAACAGGATTATAAATCTCCTTTACATTTATTACTATTTTCTTAGTCACTCAATCATTCAGTTCAGGAGAAGAAAATAATTAGCAGACAGGCTATTAAAGATGTTTGAGTAGCTAGAGGTAGTTTAATCCTCTTACAGAATTTGAAAATAATGTCTGGGAACTCAGCTCAGTTACTGCTGAAGATCCATGTGACGGTCAAGATGTACTTTCAAGTACTTCCATCAGTCCACTTTCAAAAGACTGAGCTCCTCTGACTTTGTGAATTTTGTTATTCATTGAATATCACAGTAGCAATATCAATCAGGCAAAAGAAGATGTACCTTGAAGTGCCCAGCACTTGTGACATTTTCATTAGTTTTATTGTGCTCTCTCTTCTGATACTTTTAAGTATGGCAAGTGAAGTAATTCATTCAAAGATGATACTGGAAAACTGTTACTTCACTGGTAGTTAAAATCTATTAAAATGCACTGGAATGATTTATATTTCCTGCTGCAATTCACTGTAAAAATAGCTAATAATCTTCAAGTAAATTGTTTGGTATTTTTTTATTTCCTCTGTGCTCTTAGGTTCTGTGTTATTTTCCCTCTTTATGTCTATTACTAGTGTGCTAGTAACTGCTTCAAACTTTCTGTAGTACCCTGGACAATGGATATGCCTCATTAGCTGCTCCAAGTAGTATAGAGTCTTTGCAACTGTAGTTCAAATAAGATATAAAAAGATCCTCAGGAACTCTTTCTAAGGTTTAGGGCTAAGGAAAGTAACAAGATAGCTAGAGAAAGAAACTTGAAGTTTGTTTGTTGTTTTTGTTGGTTCTTTTTTCACTGAGAGACACAAAGTTCAGAAACAAGACTTTCAAGGTACTTGATCAAAAGATAACTACTTGTCAATCTGGAAATAGAGCCAAAGGATAGAAAGAAAGCTTAAAACTGCCCAATAAAGAGAAAATATCTTATTTTCTTAATAGCAAACCTAGCACTGATTAAATCTGCCAGACCGACAGTCCTAGAAGTGAGTGTCCTCCGTTAATCCCAGGTCCATTCCGAGCCTAAGCAGCCCATCAGCCACTCTGCAGTTAAGGCTTAACACTGTGAGTCACACTGGTTGTGTGACAAGATGTCAGCTCCAGTAGCTTACAATATAGTCAGGACTGCGCTTATATCTTTAGTCCTTGGTCTGATGTCAATACTCTCATACAGGCTCCTGTGAGGGGGAGATCGTAGGGCTTGCACATAGGAGGAAGTTAATGAAGTTAGGTGATTTCCACTTTGTAGTAGATTATCAGCGATATGGGGTGTGCAGGAGCTCAGATCTGTCCATCCCTCTGTCTTCAGCTCCTCCCTCTGTCAGTTTTTTTTCCTGCTGTGCTTACATGTTCCTTCCTGCCCATGCACTGAACAACAATTATCCAATGCTTATCAGACAACATCTAGTGTTCTTACAAATTTGTTATTGCAGCAGAGACATGGCTCTTTAACCAACCCAACCTCAGGTTTCCTGGCTCTTAGAGTATGTCAGCACTGTGCAGCGCAGCATCGCACACTGTCATAGAAACATCAGATATATTGAACTGGAAGCAATGTAACTGAGTAAGGACAGCTATCTTGCTTGCAATCTGCTGCATGAATGTGCCTGCCCACTTGCATCTAACTTGAGAATTGTTACGCCTGGGTATTGCATTGTAGCCTCTTATTTTTGTTGTCACTGAACCTTGAGTTGGCTGTTGCCACAAAAAAGTGGTGTTTTGTTTCCCCTCATAAATAGAACCAAAGGCTGCAGTTTGCAAGGTGAAAGTTGTGTCACTCTAAAAGGCCCTACTAGCATGCCTCATCCTTGAGATTTCTCCCCTATCATTTGATGTTTAAATTAATTACTATTGGAGAACTTGAGGCATAGTCCTCTCAGGTAAAGAAATGTGTGCAGTGAAAGGTGAAAGACCATCTGGAGCTCAGATTGAGTGATATTAAAAGACTGATTAATGGTGTAGCGTTTGAAACTGACGAAGAAAATCTCAAGCCAGGCCATTAGGCAAATGTAATCCATTACACGAGAAGACATTCCAGCGCTTCAGGGAGATCTTTGTCTTTCCCATTTCTCTCCATCCAACTCTATTAATTTGGGTTTTGTAGCTAAAAATCTTCAGTGTAAAATGTGCTGTTGACCATTTCAAATCTTCTCCTCTCATCTCCTTTCTCTCACTACATAAACTTCAGTAACTGTCCCTCCTAGCTACTTTTGAACTGGTCTCTGAGTTGAAGTATACAATCTAGTTTTGACCATTTATATAGGAAGACAAAGTGAAATAACAGCCACTGAAAGAAAAAAAGGAAACAAAAAACCCACCCCAGACTGAAAACTCAGCAAGCAAAATCAATGAAATTGCCTTCTAAAATCCTGCTGTCTATATTGCTCCTGTAGGTACCATTAATCTCCGGGCATTTTGGATTGTTTTCAGGCAGCAGTCAAAAGAATGGAAGAAAATTTCTAGTGGCTGCGGGCTCTTAATTAACTATGCTACAGAAGATTTTGCAAAACTGAGGGCATCATCAAGAAATTAACAATTGATGTGACTGTTCTGCTCTGCTGTACTTGTTAATATTCATTAATGGCCATTTTCTAAACTATAAAACAAGACAAGTGGGAAAGAATGAAAACAAAGAAGTGATAAAGCTGTAGATGAAAATATGCAGTAGAGGAAAAACGTAGTAAAGTAAAAGGGATATCTGTAGAATCAGAAACAAAAAAATGGAGGAAGGAAAAGAATAGATCAGTAAAGTGGAAAAGGTTTGTAAAAGCACAGAAAGAGAAAAACAAAAGTTAATAAATTCAGTTATTTCTTAGAAATATTAGAACATCGAATGATGCCTTTTTGTAAGAGAAAGTAGTTGTGGCATTCAGACCAAAGACAAACTCTCTCCATTACTATTTTACCTGCTTTTATTGACAGGGAATTATTACATACTAACTATGAAACACAGTATATATAAATATACTTGTATATTTATACAACTAGTCCAGTTTAAATAAAAAATGTAGGTTTTTGTCAGCAGCGTAATTCAGTACTGTGTGTTACATCAGATAAATTAAGCAGCGAATAGTTCAGTCTCCTGACCAGATAACAAGCTTGTTTGTGTTAGAATCTGTGACATCCTCTTGAAGTTGCATATTTTTTAATATCTAGTCAGATCTCACTGTGCTAATTATTATATTTTTACCAGCCTTCAAATTTTTAACACTTTGTTATCCAATCTTTCATACACTGGGCAGAAAGAATTAATCTCAGAGTGTCTTACCTGCTACAGATCAGCTCGTAAGTACAGACAGGTCTAGTCTGTAACCATATATCATAAATCAAGATCTAGACTCAAATCACTGAAATCAGAAGATGTTTCCTAATAAACAGAAGGTATGGAATGTGTTTCTATACAAAGCCAAGCTTAATAATCTTTGATAGCTTGACTTAACTAATACAAATACTTTCTACAGGATCAGTTTGCACTAGTGAATTTCAACCAAGAAGCATTCCTTTTGAAGAACTGTAGTGAATCATTTTTTTGCAAGGGAATTATACACTGAGGACCAAACCTTGCTTTCCTTAAAATCAATGAAAGTTTTCTTTGCGACATCAGTAGGAGCAGTACCAGACCAGAGACAGTATCTGTACAATTTTGTCCTAGGTTTACCATGAGTCTGTTTCTATTTCTATAGAATGTAAGAGTGGAACTGTGATAATTGAACTGTGTAGCTTCAATTATCTATGAGGAAAAAGTTGGAAAGCAAATCTCCTTTTGGATCTCTATTGGATAAATTTTAAAACTTTGACACATAGGAACAGTATGAACACAGTAGATGAACATGCACTGCCTT
>Ga0181612_165867_pt1 | contig 14693 bp, 8 predicted proteins | sample HoacroProtozoa21_FD_119630 | JGI IMG/M metagenome (GOLD analysis project Ga0181612, IMG submission 119630) | Hoatzin crop microbial communities from Cojedes, Venezuel. Combined Assembly of Gp0051906, Gp0051904, Gp0051908 | reverse complement strand
TTTTACTGCATGACCCATATCAGTAAGAGGTTTATGTCATGTACAGCAATATACTGATGTAGTTTTGAACTGTGGGCAGTTTTCATATTAGTTTCGGAGGTCCCTGTGAGAACTAGCATGCCCAAAGAGCTGAAAAACACTATATATAAAGTTGCCTTGAACAACTAATGCAGGGGCCACCCTGAGAGCAGTTCACACTGGTAAGCTGTTTCTCATTGGATTTGCTCCGTAGAAGCTTGGTGTGTGACACGTACCACCAATAAAACATTTCACATCATCCATTCCAACAAAGAAGTTGAAAGGGCTGTACTGGACCCACTGGACACATTCAAATCCAGAGTGGCTTCCCGGCATCCGCTCAGAACTTAGTCCTGTTGTTTTGCTGCTTCGCCTGTGAGTGCCCACGCAGCCCAAGCAGGGTGCTGGTGGTCCTGTTCAGTGCTGATGTACAGATACATTAGTGGAAATCTTTCCGCTGTGTCAAGTGAATTTTGAATCAGACCTGAGCAACAATATCAGATTCCTAATGAAAGAAAATAGTTTACGGATTAAACTGAGACTGAATTTAGACAGGTTTTACAGCCCATGGAGTGAGAGAGGGAGGAAAGGGCTGATGACAGCAGGATCTAAATTAAAACGCATATTCAGCTTTTACTGGAAAATACACAGCAAATCCCAGTGATTCTCTAACTTGTCTCATAGCTCCGTACCGTACAGTGTGCAGCGTTCAGCTGTCTGCCAGTCAGGCTAATGGAGGTCTCTCGCCTTTTCTTTCAAATCCCATTGATTCACCTCTGTAAACCCACATGCTGTGAGATTTTTTGGGGTCTGTTTGGGGGGCCAATGTTTTGTCAAACTGATCACTGCAGATTCTGTGTGCGGGTTTCCATGACAGCAAACAGAGGCAGAATCACTCTGAATGTGCTTTGTTTCGGGTGCCGAACTTTCTGTGTCTGAGGCTTTTTAATGGAAGGGGGTTTGAATGGTCACCTATAATTATTTGAAAATGATAGTTTACTTGTCAGCTGTTGATTAGAAGTGTTATGATTAGCTGTATAGATACATTTTTCTATAGCAGCATAGGAAAATGCCATATTTCCAGATGGTATAAATCATTAAGACTTCATTGCCTTCAGATCAGTGAATTTCTGTGGATTTTCACTGGGTGAAATACAGCCTTTAAGAAACAACCTCACCCAAAATTTTCTCCTACCTTTCCACTCAGAAATCTGTCCCCCATCCCAACAATTGCAGATCTGGCAATTTCCACATGGAATCTTTTGCTCGGAGCAGTACAGTTCAGGGCTTATCCACAGAAGGTGTTTTGCCCCACAGCTGGCGTGATACTGATGGCAGAAAATGCGACTCTGTATGGTTTTGGAACACACTGGTAGTATTTAATATAGTCAGTATTTAAAATGTCTGTAGGTTCTCTGTATTGCTGATCTAAAAATGCTTTGTGTGAACAGGCTTGTTAAAATCAATAGAGCTTTTCACATGCTTAACCTAAATTATTTATCTAATTCTTCTTAAAATGAGGGAAATGTGTGTGTCTGTGTCAACGGATGAAGGGAGTTGGAGATGACATTGTTGTGAAATTGCCGACTATTTAAAAAGATGCTGCTGATTGCTCTGAGAGCTTTTACTGACTACAGACAAAATTAATCTAGGAAAAATGTAACTGTTACCAATGTAATACACTGCCTCTATGTTTTGATACATCTTTAAAAGGCCTTTTCGTCTAGATTTACTGCAGTTTTTCCCGTTTTACAGATACTGTGAATAAAGACACTGAACACAGAGATCCATATCCCATTCCAAGAAAGATTATGGCTGAACCAGACTACATAGACGATGACAATCCTGAATTAATTAGACCTCAGAAATTAATTAATCCTGTGAAGTCATCCCGGAATCATCAAGATCTCCATAGAGAACTGCTAATGAATCAGAAAAGGTAAGAGTCTAAAAATCACTTGTGCCACCCTCCCACCCCAAATACACAGCTTGAGTTTTAGTGTCATTGAAATGAGATTTTACCCAAAACCCAGCAGGTTCTTTTTGTTGATTCTGATCTTATAGATGTAAAGACTCTGATTCTCAACTGTGTCATTTATTTCTTTTGAATTTCAGTTGCTCTGCAAAAGCTGGCTGTAAAAGGCTTCTTCTCCTTTTGTTTTTGTGTATACTCACAGAGGGTCAGTTTCAAGAGGAAGCAGTTAAGTTCTCCCCTATCGCATTTCATATTGGTTACCTGGGTACTATAATTTGTCTGGAACTCTTTATCAAGTATTTGACATAGTTTTGCTATTACCAGCAGGATGCTAAAATCTTTGGGTTTTCACCATTCCCAGCGCACTGAGTTTAGGGAGCCACTTCTAAATCAAAGAAATCGTATGCTTTATTTCAGAGAAACTGTTCTCTACTTATTTGGTCTTTCTTGCAGTGCAGTGTGATAGTCTGGTGCCTGCTCTGCTGCTGCACAAGTGTTTCTTTGTACGTTATGCAAGTGTTGCTTCTTCCATTCTGCGATGGGATGCACAGCTGTTGCTTTATATATTTATTTTAAAGATGTAAATGACTGGAACTTGATTTCATTGACTTCAGAGACACAGGCACTTTGCAGAGAAATAGCTGAAGTTCTGTTATTAAATCTCGTCAGCAGTGGAGGACTCATTTGGAAAACATAAATAGAAAGTAGCCACCAGACCACACAGTGGAGGAAAAGCCATCAAGCCTGTTGAGGCTCCTGCATTTAAACAAACAGAAGCTAACTACAATATAAATCAGTGATTTGGTGCACTGAAGCTACCCCAAATGGCTTTCCAGAGGCAAGGGTGTGGGGGTCCACATGTGTTTATCTGGCACAACTGCATTTGTCTATTTGGCAGGAAAAGTCACATCACAAAAGTTTCTCTTCTCCCCCTCCTCCTCTGGCAGGGTAGTATTTTGAGGTGAGAAGGAATCTTTTCTATGTGTAAGAGCAAAATCTTCGCAAATGCTAGGCTTAGATACTTAATTCTAAATGAATTGCGTACACAATACAATGTTCCTTTAGTGATGAAGAAGTAGAAATGTTTTACAGAATGCCAACTGAATTGGAAGAAGCTGGCCTAAATAGGTGTTTGTCCTATTTTTCATTAATGGGATTAAACATCAAAGTAAGTTCCTAGCACCAAGAAGTTTATAGTCATTGAAAGAAAAGAAGTTTCCCGACATACAATCTTGCTCTAAAGGATGTGGAGGCTGCAGTTTTGTTTTTTTCTTTTAAGTTTGTGAAAGCATAAAGCACTTTTAGATAGTATGGAGTTCTTTTCTTCTGGGAGAATATCCTGTTACACAGAGGAGTTGTGCAGCCCTCAGTACCCACTCTTCTCTTATTGTGATTTTGATTAGCTGCAGCTGTTAATTTTAGATTCTTATTTATTGGTGCAGAATTAAAAATCTTTGAGGGTTTTCACCAGCAGAAAAACTGGTATTTTTGAAAAGAGTGCTTCGTGCCACTGACTACCTCTGATATGAGGCTTTTTGGTAATGTAGATATTACGCTTCTGCTCTGCTTTGTCACTGCGAATTGCCGTGTGTATGGAGGACTTTTAGTGCTCTTACAGAAGTCTGCTTAGCATGCATCTTATTTTATTGCGAAGACGCAGTGTAGGCACCAGCAGCTTCACTTTTTGACCAGTCAACTCTGAACAGCCATTTCTGGACCTTGGAAGATATTAGCCAGTGCTGGTCCGATCGTTGTCCTTGCCTACTGTAAGCAGTGTCTGTTGGGTCTTGAACTGATACAGTTATTTACTTGCAGAAGTGGCAGTTGTTTTGGGCAAACAAAGGTCCGGGTAGTGGTGCCTCAAGGCACTGGTCACTTACGGAATCGTAGAATCCCTGGGGTTGGAAAAGACCTTTCAGATCATCAAGTCCAACCGCAAACACCACACTGCCAAGCCCACCACTAAACCAAGTCCCTAAGCACCACATCTACACATCTTCTAAACACCTGCAGGGACGGGGACTCCACCACTTCCCTGGGCAGCCTGTTACCAAAACCCCACCCTGCCATTTCAAGGTCTCTTACTCCTCTCCTACCTCATCTCAAGAACAGATGTTGTCCAGCCTACTTTTCTTAATTCAGAGATTGGTATTTTTGCCTTTACTAGTATTAGTAAAATGATGTTTCTCATCCACAACGTTTCACATTTTCGACTTGTGTGTCAGTTCAATCAGGACTGATTTGTGTTTCCAGTCCCTCCAAACCGGTTATTCCGATCGGTGTAACTCAGCGCCTCAGATGCCTGCCTGAATTTCATCCTCTCACACCCTCTCTTCCAGACCTACTTTTCCTGAAGAAAACACAAGCACCACTCATGACAGGGCTAAAGTACCCACTTCAAGCATTTTTCAGGCAATCGCAGAGAAACTCTAGTTACCTTCCGTCCACCTCAGCATCCAACAACCAGACAGCTGACCTACCTCTCCTCAGCACCCCAGGAGGACACAGGACAGGCCTTCTCCTCCATCCACACACGCTGACGGACCTCTGTGCCGTACCATCAGTCCGAACGTCTCAAGCCCCAGAGGGGCAGCAAGGGGCACTGCAGAGACCTGGGGGTACGCCTACAGCTTCCACAGTGCCGCCGACTCCTTTGTGCTTGGTGCCACATCTGCATCGGACCCACAGCCACCCACACGCCGCGTAGCTGCGCTTTCACGCAGGGAAGGATGGTGCTATTGGCAAGAGGCAGGTAGGGTAATCGCTGCTCTGAGCGCCCATGGGAACGACAGAGGGCTGAAACACCAGGAATTCTCTTTTCAAGCAATCCTAAGGCAAAACCGCGAAATGGGAGAAAGGCAGGCAGGAGATTGTGCTAATGACCTCAGCTCTTCCCAGTTATCCCTCGCGGCCTTTTCCCTGAAAACAGCACAAACCCCGTGAAGAATTTGCCCGTGATGAGCTCACAGCCAGCTAACACTTGTGATGCGGTTGCCCGACTCCAGCAAAGCAGCCGAGGGCACACGCGATCAGCGTGACAGCTAAAACGTAAGAACCCTCACGGTGGTTCAAACAGGCTCAGCACTTCAGCAAGAAGTGAAGCCACCAGGCTAAAGACGGACCAGGCAGCTTGCCGCGAGACACGGCTTTTTTACTTTTCTTAGAGAAAGAAAAACAAACCGGACCACTAACTCCCATATCGTGTTTTCAAAGCGCTATTTGGACGGAGGCTTACTTTCAGACTACATTTGGCAATGATGGTGATTTTTTTCTTTCTCTGAAGAACCAGTTTTTACATTATTTACCAGTCACCAAAACATTAACACTGGTCTGACGTGTTCTATTTTGTCTAAATTTGCTCTGTTTCCATGCAGCTCAGCACTGTATTCCTACCTCCTAACCTTCCTACTAATTTACATTTTCTCAGATATCTGTGCAACTAGTACATTTTAAGAAAATGTCTGGTAGCATAGAAAGATTTTGGAAGAGGCCAGTATTTTGAAAGCTTAGACCAAACCCCAGGCCTCCCAAGAGGCCTGAAGAACAAGTATGGTACCCAGTGAAGCATCTGGATGCCCTAACACACGCCAGAAGCCAAAATGCTAGAAAAACTTCTAAAATTATCTGAGGCAATAATGGCTTTCAAGGGGGAGGACAACTTGAGAATAGCTCTTCTACAAAATCTGTGACTTTCTGGATCGTTTCCAGTACTGCACACTCAAATTCCAAAACAGCTGCAATTATCACAAGGCAAGGCTGCTTGAAAAACTGCGTGTGCAGTAGGTTTAGATTCTACAAGACAATAACGCACTTCGCAAACTGCATTTACAGGTGAAAATAAGATACTTGAGAAGCTGCTATGACTTGTCAACTAGTCTGTTGAAAACAACCCCAGGGAAACACACCTATCAGTTTCAAACTCACACTGGCTACATCTCACTTCTGTTAATCTGATTTTTAAACAGCAGTTGTGAATACGTCACAACAATGTTGTCACATCGCTACGCTGAAATTCTTGAGCATTATAGTCCTATTTCAATACTAGACAGCCAATTAATGTTTCTCAAACTAAGCATTCCCATTTGTGTAATAACTACTGACGATTTTGAGCAGTGCCTATACATACAGCAGGTGATCACAAACCCAGGGGCATTAAGAATATCCAATTTTATACTTTTTGAAATAGTCACACTACAGCTCACTGCATTAGTAAAGAACAAACACTTACCACACTCGCCCTTTTCCTGTTTTGAACATAAAACATGGAAGATTTATCTGAAATCAGCATTTCCTAGTGACTACATGCGGGGAGGGGCACAAGAACAAACCTGTGGGCAACGTCTGAGCAGAGCTGTGGTTGGGGACAGGCAGAGCACCAGGGCGGTGTGGTTCACCCGGGAGGGGCCGCGGAGCACAGCAATTCCGGAAATGTCACCTGAAGCCTTTTTACGTGCCAACTTCTAGCAGGTTAATAATGACAAGTTACCTTAACCAAAGATATTTTTATTGGGTTCAACAGTCAAGCATCATTAGGTTGAGGTCTTCTAGAAAAGCAAACTGGTAAGAAGAAAAAAAACCCAACCTTATGAATGGCAATCGGTACATGAAGTTTAATTTTTAATAAAATTTGATCAGGCTTGTTGAAAACATGCCAAAAGCCAAATTGTGTTACGAGTCTAAAATCACCGATTAAGATATGAACAAAATACTCCATTTTCAAAAAAAAAAGCACACCTAGGTTTAATGCTAGTCATCCAAAATCGACATTAGTCTCTTAAGGCAAAAATAGTAATTTTCTTTTATTTTTTAACCTACATGAAGTACAATCAGCAATAGTTGCCGTACAGAATATGCATCATCGAGATCTCTTAAAAGCAAGATCAGCAGAGAATGCCGACTCATGCGTTGTTACAAGATCTTCTCAACATACTTACAATTCCACAGCAATCTCTGAAAATGTATCTGGGTTAAGGACTGGATTAATGCTGCAGAGTGGTTTTGTTAAGTGGGGGTATAATTTAATTCTCGTGCGCCACAATCACATTTCCGTGTTATAGCCATGTAGCACAAATAACATTTCTTGCAGATCTAAGGGTGTGCCCATATACATTAAACCATAGAAAGTGCCATAAAATACTCTATGCAATCTTTAAGCATGTCTTCAATATAACTGTATTTACATATTTTTATGAACTTATAATATGTAATGAGCCACTGAAGACATTTTTACAATATTTATTAGATTATGAATTTATAAATTCAAGGACTCAGAGGCACATAGTTTAAAAGGCCAAGAACACCGAAACTAATGAAGTCACAGAAATCAGAATATTTATGGACGCAACACCAGTAAAAAATAAAAATCACATCCAAACTAAAAGCAACACTTCTTAAGAGTCATCCTTCAAAGTCAGTGTAATAAAAAGTTCTCATTTCCCTCAAAGAAAAATAATTCATCCCACCTACCAAGCTAGAAAAATCTATTTACAGTTGTACTTTGATCAGAAGTATCATTAAGTTGTGTAATACAGCCACTTCTATTCTGCCATTAGAATTTAACATTTCTTTTAAAGTATAGTTGTATTTACAAATGCATAAATATCGTAACTCTGATCTTCACTAAGATCTGAATGAAAACAAGTTGTTAAGTCACAACACAAACGCGTTAGTGGAAAAAGTGTTTGGGGCAGCTGCATATTCAGTGTCATTTTCAAAGAACAGGAAGCCAATACTTCTGATAAAGCTCAAGGTCATCAGCTAGACCAGGTCTTTAAGTTAGGTTAATGAAGATTAAACCTCTTCTGTGTTAATTCTTTACATTGATTTCTTCAGTCAACTTTCACCACGCTGTATATTTTCGTTACAAACCAAAAACATGCAAAGAATCCAATTGTCCCTGGAAGGGAAAAAAAGAAAAAAAACCCCAATGAACTTACACATTAGGAAAACTGACAGAGGAGACACCAATTTCTATCTCTAGCTCATAAATCAGGACACACGTATGTGCAATCTGCTATCTTTAGTCTTCAGTACATCCATCAGATCAGGTAATAAAGTTACAGACAGCACCTGGTCTTTACGGGCATGAACTACCACCCACAGTATCTCCCTATTTTCACAATCACAGAGCTAATCACATGGAAGACTCTCGTTTCGATATGTTTCTGTGTTATTTCTCTTCCTACATATTCATCCTTTGTTGGCTCATTATTCCCCAGTCCAGCTCCTTCACAGCGCTCCATTTCACCCTTCTTCAGTGACTAGTCTCACACACTTTAACAGTATTCTGACCAGCTGCACAGATCAGGTATGATATTCAATAAACCAATTAGACTGACAGCATCACAAGGAGTTTGCATTTCTTAGTTACACTTTAAGGTCCTGGAAAATTAGAGCACTATCTTTATTTCTGTGTAAATCAAGTTAATACAAATTTCAAACCATAGCGTAGTTACTATGCAACTTGTACTTCTTATTCAAAGTGTGTTACACACCTTAAAAATAAACACTTCTGAAATACTTCAGGCAGTCAAAAGGTGCAAGCAAACCTGAAATGTAATTTCAGGATGAAGACTGTTTCCCTGATAACTCATAATCCTTTTAGCTGCAGAAAAACAGCTGCATCCTTTCCCTCTGTGAAACTCCAACAGCAGTTTTTAACAAAAATATTCTTTGGAAGGCAAAGTAGTTAACAAAGTTGGCTTTGTGAATCTAACTGGATTACTTCAAAGCAGCAGCCTCAGTCAGAACAATAACGGACTTCAGAGCAGCTCAGAACACCTGTTACAGGAACCTTCGTTTCCCACAAAAACTGGGACAGGAAAAAAGCCCTGAAGGTTATCTGATTTTTGCCCGAGTACCTCTTCTAAAATCATAGCCTTGATTTGTGCAAGAACCAAGTAAGTTCTTTAAAGAAAAAAAAAAAAAAGTCTTTATTTTAGATCTGATAAGAGACAAAATGTAAGTTGTTCGCTAACTCATTCACTATACAGGCTTGGAAGGAACCATGAATGATACCACAGTAATTTTTTTTTTTTCTTCCCTTCACGCTTGCTAAACTACTGATGTTTAACTGACTCATTTACTATGATATGTAGTTGTGGTCCCAGCTGTGAACCAAAGATTTGTCATGTAGCTCCCGGTATTTTGCCTGCTGAGTCTGATCAATGACCTGGAATGCAGTATGGATGCAAGCGCCTGAAGCATGTGTTACACTGACACAGCAGCAGGGCACCGTCAAAACCCTCCCTGATGCTGACGATTTTTAACAGATGAGTAAGCAGCAGCAGAATAGTTTTGATACAACAATTACCATTTTCTCTTTTTAGCTTCTTCATCATCCTGACACAGGACGTCGGTTGCCTTTAGGAGCAGTTTTTGCTAAATTGCTAATATGCCTTTTCGTTTAAGAAACTGGAGAAGAACTGCCTGTCCCTTTACCCTGCCTCTAACTTTTTCTATAAAACCTTATCTCAAAACACTTCAGTAAATCTCAGAGAGCTGAACATATCCATCTTTGAATGCATAGCAACCTAAACGGACAAAATTATTCTTAAATCTTAAGAAATAGGACTATTCCCTCAAATTAAAGGATAATTTGCATTTAATCTTGTGGGAAGTAGATAAAAAAAATCATTAAGCATATGATGTTCCAACGTTCCAACCCTTTGGTTAACATCACGTATATTCTCCCATAATTTCAATACAGAAACTGAAAATTTCAAAAAATGAAAGCATATGAATTCTGAGAGCTTAGTTCAAGTTGCACAGCATAACTCACATCTCCACTATCCCAACTACAATGACTACCATAGAAAGCATCCAAGGGGTCTGAGAATAAACCACTTCTTTGCATGCTTGTGAACCTACCCTGAAAGGGACCCCACAAACTGGCTGGCAGGTGCTGCACAGCCAGCTGGTCAACTGGAAGTGAATGTGTGAGCAAAGGAAAAGGGGGATGCATGGGACACTTAATGCCTCTAGACAACATCACATGAGATGACTGACTTGAAAGAATAAAGGCAAAAGATGGAAATTATATGAGTATCTTAGCTAAGCCAAGTCTCAGCATAGAAAATTTACTGTAAATCCCCTTTTTCTTGAACGTGTGCACTCCAGAATTAATGCATGCATCTAAAGTAAACAGACTGAACAAAGGAGACAGGGCAAACACAATTCTGGTTTCGGTCAAAACTGTTTACTACTAAAGGCAGACATGCTGAGTAACTGTTGGAAAAGCTAGTGAAATTACATTAATTGATCTTACACTTACATAAGGCCTAATTATTTTTTCATGCTACTTTGTAAGTTTGCACTGTATTTAAAATGATCTACATATAGTAGTACACATTCATTTCTAGTTGACCAACCACGTACTCTTAAATTCTTTAGCTCTATTAAACTATTAGTAAACCCCGATCAGAAATCAAGGTTAAGAAAAAGGCAGGGTGAGAAATAAGATGGAGTGAGAAAGGGAGGCAGAATCTCTGATCTGCACATTCGGCACGACCTTCTAACCAGTACACAAAATATAAATAAAAGTAGAGATGATGTGTAAATTACAAAATATCCGCAAGCAATGCCAAAACACATTAGACTGACTCAAAAAGAAGGACAGAAGATAAAGCTAACCAGTTTCGGAACACAGCTTGATCACTTTTCAATGAGATTATATAACATACTTAAGTCCCATTCTCTCCTTTTAAGAGGCAATGACCCAAGAAACTCCTTGCAGGCTCTTGCTCCTGTTCATCATCATCTGCATTCAGTCATGGCACACAAACAGCTTCAATATTTCCTAAGCTGAAGTGGCAATGTCTTTGAAATTAATATTTGTTACACTTAAAGTGAACACCATTCTCAAGTGTCAGTTCTTTTCCCACTAGATATTTTTTGTTCTCCTATGTTAAGTGGAAGTGAAAATTCTACTTGTAGTTATAGTGAGATCTGTAGTAAAATCTCCAATGACAAGCCATTTGTGTTCTAGGTGGCCTCAAAATATAGCCTGTGCAGCTGTACACATATTTATGTGTATATGTGTCAAAGCCTTAGGAATCATTAAACTTCATCATAAACGTGGAGCTTGAAATTATTGAAAGCATCGACTGGTTCAAAATAATTTCAAAAACATTGCTCTGTAGGGTAAAGTCCACAAAGACAGATTACATTCTGCTGGAACAGAATTTAGCATTTTTAAGATTTTTGATGAGTTGGTGTTTGCTGCCTTCTTGCATTATCACTGCCATTCTTCCACCCTAAGCAAGGGATATGTACTGAAGATGACAAAGGAAGATTTTGTGACCTCAATTCACTTATTGAAGAGGAAATTGAAATGCAGCACCTAAGACAGGTGCTTTTCCAAAAGCTCACAATAAAAGTGACGAGGTTCTGACAAGACTGCATCAAAAAATGGTCAAGAAATTCTGTCTGCTTCCCGTGCCACTTCAATGCAATTGGGAAAGAAGGTACAGCAATTCCGAAAGAGAGCAAATAAAAAAAAAAGTATTCTCTGTCAACTTTTACTCCTCTCTCTTCCTTCCTCCTATTCCACAAAAGCTGCAATTTTTTCCTTAATTGACACTGTCACTTTATACTTGATTGTGTGTGATTTGAAGTGTGTTTCTCCAAAGACAACTAATTTTAAATATTGAGTTTATCACATGACTAATGTAGGAACAGATTTGGAGAATTATTTATCATGTTTAAAGGTGTCACATTTGAAGATCTAATTACAGGTCACACCTCAAATTAGCAGTAGTTTTGCCTCACTCATTTAATTTCTTTCTTGCTACACAACTACCTGGAAAAAAAAAAAAATCAAAGACACATACAAATTTATAAACCTGTAACAAGATAAGTTTTTCCAAGGATTCTACTGTGCAAAGCAAAAGGCAGACTCAGAATTTAAAAGTAAGGTTCAGCATACTTACCTGTGAAAAGGAAGAAGATCAAAACCATAATCATCGTATAACCGAAATATAAAATGGTGCTAGCCGTTCCTGTGATTTGCAGTTTAGAAAAAAAATAATGTATTGCATATATTAGGAAATAAACTGCAGTGAAACCACTAGTGAGAAACGAACGCCACTGCCAGTGATAGTCCTAGAAGGAGTGGTGGTGGGGGAAAAAAAAAAAAACCACGTATGAGTAATATTCCATAAACCTCTAATGCACTGACTCTACTGAATGCAGAGCTACTTTTTCTGTTATCACTTTATCAAAAAGTGAGTTTTTAGAGTTTTTAATCTACAGGAAAAAGAACTATATATAATCAATACTGCTTTAACTACACCATTCACAATTAGAGATAAGAAAGCTAAAGATCAATATCAAACAGGCAAAAATCTAAAACCCCAGATAAGCCAGACCTGCTATTGCCATCCACAGAGATTTTTTTCACCCCAAGGTTGGGCACATCCAAAATGCACTTTGGCTGAACAAAGTTAATGGATTAGTTTAGCGTCTTCAGAAAACAGGGAGTTAGAATCTAAAGATGAGATATCCGACTCTGCAGTACTCAGTGCAGTGTTTAAATTTGTTACAAGTTTTGCAAAAAGTAGCCTGCTTCACTTTTTAAAGACAAGGTTTAAGTACATGTCATCTAGTAACAGTGTTTCTGTTGAATTCTGGAATACTTATTCTCAACTACAAAAGCCTTAAAATTTTTTGGAAGCATTCTCCAAACAATATGAAGTATGAATACTGAAGGAATATTCCTTACCTCTGCACATAGATGGAAGTAGCAGAGCAATATTGTAGCCTCAGAACATGTAATAACCAAAATAATGAATACCAGAAACAGGAAGCCAAACATGTAATACATCTGGTGAGACCTATAAAAGGGGGTTTAAAAAAAAAATTAAAATGGACACTGTGCTAGTATTATTTCTTCATACACAGTAGTATCACCTTCACCTTAAGTATTCCCCTTCCTATTGAAGTACTGTTAGTTGTGTGGCCATACAATCAACTAATTTGTTTTCTAACTGAAGGAGACTCGGCAGCTCAGTCAGGAAACAGCGAGAAAGCAAGCCCAAAGCATGCTCCCGGTTGGGCTTTTTAGGGAAAGAACTGACTAGACATAATGAATGAAATCACAGTTCCAGTGAAGTCAGCACGACCTCTTCCACTGACTTCAGCAGAACTTGGATTTCACCTGACATTTCAATCAAAGGGGCAGAACTGCAAAATAACAAGAAATGTCAAATGCTGTAGCTGTCTATGTTGGGTAGAGGCACCTATTCAAGGTTCAGAAACAGTTTAACAGGATCCAATAACTAAATTGTGCCAGAAGGAAGACAAGTCCCTCACAGTAGATTAGTTTGTCAGTGTGCTATGAGCTTACACCAGAATTCACTTACACTGGACTAATCTTTCATGCTTTATTTTTTAAAAGAATTCCTCTCTAGTGCCTTTATGAATATTTTTCTAGCCCAACAACAACAAACAACTACAAAAAAAACCCTCAAGTCAATTTTAATATACTTACAATTTATACACCATAGGTCAGCTTCAGAGCCACTTCCACACGAAGTCAGGGGAGTAGCAGGAGAAAACTAGCTATTTGAATATTGTAGGTCAGCTGTAAATTGCTAAGCATATCACAGCCGCTTCTCTATACACCTCAATAAGCAAAACAGGCACCGAGTATCTTCTAAACCACAAAATGTTAAAAAGATTTATATTTTTATTGAACCAGTATTCTGGTAGCCCTGCATCACTGGAAATGAGTCAAAGCATCTTGATAAAAAATTGTCACAAAGAAATTACCACCTTCTATGACAGATAAAATTCAAACAGATTGTGGTTAACTTACCAAATACTATTGAGAATGAAGAATAACTGTATAAAGATACATCCAAAAGGTAGAATCCCTCCCATGATAATGCCAGGTAATGGCTTTGTATAGAACGATTGCTCAGGAATCTGACGAGGAATTTGATTTGTGCGAACAGGGTGTTCAATAGCCTTTAAACGAAAACACGAAATTGCTAAATAAATAAAATGTCAAACTACAGCACTACCTTTTTGCTTTCTTTTTGAAATGAGCGGTGGCAAAAGTCTACTATTTGTTTTGAGCATGCACATATCCAGCTACCACTACATCTACTTTTGCTACCAGCCTCACTACCAACATTTGTTAGGCAAACAAGCTAAAAGACAGCTCTTATTGCAAACACGGCAACAGATGTTTTGGACTTCCCTTTTTATGATTACCTGCCTATGATTGTTACAGAGCCTGAGCTGATTTCTCACTTATCAGCTGTGGGGCAGCGGTGGTGCAGACTCTTGCTTTCCCCTTCTAAAAAACCCTGTATGTTTCAAGATTTACTCCAAGAATCACATTAGGGTAAACTTACAAACTGAGAGGATTCAAGCTGGCAATTAAAGTCTAATTTAAGATGCATGCATACATCAGCATGGTGGGAGAAAAAATTTAAGGCAGATAAACGCATACTTTGCCATCTTTCTCCTTTCGGAAAGATTACATCAAGAGCCTCAACAGATACTTGCTAGGCACTTGCTTTCTGATTTGATTTTAATGTATTTGTGACATCTGTCACAGAATCACAGAATCACAGAATAGTAGGGGTTGGAAGGGACCTCTGTGGGTCATCTAGCCCAACCCCCCTGCCGAAGCAGGGTCACCTACAGCAGGCTGCACAGGATCTTGTCCAGGCGGGTCTTGAATATCTCCAGA
>Ga0181612_122732_pt1 | contig 14693 bp, 10 predicted proteins | sample HoacroProtozoa21_FD_119630 | JGI IMG/M metagenome (GOLD analysis project Ga0181612, IMG submission 119630) | Hoatzin crop microbial communities from Cojedes, Venezuel. Combined Assembly of Gp0051906, Gp0051904, Gp0051908 | reverse complement strand
TCTTTCCTAAAGAGTCTGTAGCCATCTATGACAGCATGCCAGTCATGCGAGTTGTCCCACCACGTTTCTGTGATGGCGACCAAGTCGTAGCCGTCCTGCTGTATAATGGCTTCCAGCTCCTCCTGTTTATTGGCCATACTGGTCCTGGCAATGGGGACAGAAACTGCCCTCTGCTCGTGTTGGAAAGGGACCTAAACTGTTTCACTGGGGAAGATGTTGCCGTTTAGCTGCCAGAGTGCTTGGAAGTATCCCAAATTAGTTCAGTAGGAATGGCACTAAAATAGCCCTGATTTTCTCCCCCGTGTCAGGATCTTTACTATTAATTTCAGTAACACAGCCATCACAGCTGGACTGCTTGTTTTCTTCAGTACCTCCGCAGACACCTAGGTGAGACCCAACTGCTAGTGAGTTTTGCTGGGGGATGGAGGGTTTGGGGGTTTGTTCTTGAGATAAGCTGAATTCTCATGTTGGGGCAAAACATCACCTGTGTGTGTGCAGCACAAAGCGAAATGGCAGCACACTGGGACACAAATCACCATTTTTATTTCCAGTCTGTGGGAATCCAGGCTGGGTTACACTATTCATGGGTTTGGCTAGGAAAGCACTTCAGACAAAGAAACCTTAACACTGAAAAGAAACTGATTGCTTTTTCCTCAGTATTGAAGGGCTCTCTTGCACAACCAGCTCGTAGCAATGAGAAGTGCTAAGGGTCCCTGTCCCAGTCCTTCCCCAAAGGTGCCCTGGTGCTCTGGTTAGAAGAGTCGTGCAGTGACCTAAATGACAGCAAGTCTCAATTAAGATTTAGTTTGGAGGTTAAAAACTATCCAATGATTTAGTCTGAGGGATTAAGCAAAACAAAACCTTACCGACGGCTGGATAAAATTCACATTCCTTTGAATTGTGATCATCCTACATCAAGGAAATGTTTGAAATGTTGGCAGTCTCCTACGATATGCCTGCAAAAGTTATTATATTGCTTTAAGTGATTTAAGAAAAAGGAACCAAGAGCTAGAGCACAAATGTGTTATATAAATCTTCATTGGGATCACTGTTATGTTTACAAAAATAGTTTGACTGATGTCAGGTCCCAGTGGGTGACCTTTAAAAGAGACCACATCAAATGGAGGGGCCGAGCTGCATCACTCCACCCCCACATTGGCTCTTCTCCTCCTCGCTGCTCCTCACCAGAGTGCCTCTAGACAGCTATGTCATCTGTAGCCATAAAATACATTGAAGAATGTCTGTCTTGCTGAAGGCAAAAAAGGAGCCCTTTTTTGTCTCCACTGAAGGAGGCCACGTCTCTAGCCAAGCTGCAAAGTGAGCTGTGAACCTGCATGGGGGTTTAAATGACCGTTAAATCTCCTCCTCTTCCTCCCTCGCCTTGGATCGAGGCATCCTGGTGTAAGAGTGATACTTTCTCAGGGCCTGGGCAGGGAGCAGCAGGAGTCCTAGTTCTGTGCCACCGTTAATTTGCTGTTTTATTAGTGCGGGAACAGCATCGTTTGCTACTCATGACTATCAACAACAAACTGTTAATGCTAGAGGAAGGAGAAATTTTGATTTTTTTTTTTCAGAGAGGCTTTCTGTAGTGCAGCTCCTCCTAGGAAATATAGACGGGATAGTTCATTGTCAGTGATGCTTTTTGACCTGAGTACTTATGCTCAAAAGAAGGGTTCAGGACAGCACTGAGGGTGTGCAGCTCACAAGATTGCTTGTCAAAAATTCAGGCTGCAGAAGTCAAAACTCACCAATTATTGTGGTAGAAAATCTGCTTAGGCTTTTTCTTTCCTTTTTCTTCAACAATGGTCTGTTTGGTTGCAGCTTAGAAAAAGAACATTTTTTTTGTGCCACTTTTAATCTCGAAGGTGAGCAGAAATATTCTAAAAATAAGACAGAAGTGTGTCTTATTTTTAGAAAGTCATACAAGAGGATTATAAGGCAAAGTAAAATCCTGCTGAGGTGTCCTGTATGAGGCGTTCAGAGATGCTGTACTGGCAAATAAGAGTTCATCTGTTCGGATAGAAATGGCACTGGTGGAACAAACAATTACTCGGGAGGAGATGAAGTGCCAGTGAAAGTGGATTTGTTTCCTTGTGGCCAAGGCGGGGATACAGATGCGGGTGCTCCATGGCCACCTGCTCCCTTATGGCCAAGTTCCTGCGCCGGCCATTATGTGATCGTGTGTCTCAACGCATCATGTGAAAACTCATGCAGAAATGACACCTTGGTGCCCAGCTAGCCAAGGCAGCGTGCCTCAACCTATGAACCAGGGTAACGGAGGTCATTTCTTGTAATTCAGATGATATTATACAAGGAGTTTCTTTCTCCCTTCTTTAATTCTTTCCATGTGTTCTCTCCTCAGGTGTTTCAGTCCCTAGTACTCCTTGTCACCCTCTAGAAGAGCCCTTTGGCCCCTCTTTAGTAGCAGACAACCAGTGGGAGGAAGCCAACAGGCTTAGAAGCTATGTTAGAGAGGAGAAAAATGTCGTAGAGTTTAGACCAGTGCTGGTTTAAGCATCCCCAAGAGTCACAAAATCCTTTGAAGCTTTCACTGCTTGTGCTGAATGCATAGATGTTGCAGTCATTTCCACAAAAACAAGTAAGGTCCAGAAACCAAGATTAGGCTTTCTATGAAAGATAAGTAGAAGACGCAGCAACAGGCACTTTTTTGGATGCCCTTTCGGGCAGGGACCCCAGTGCAGTTCAGGCACAGGACAGGAGGATCTTGATCAGTAGTTGGACGGATTTAAGAACACAAATATACCTCTGGGTTTGATCCCTGCTTGCTCCTTACCTCAGGGACGATGTCTATGCAGTATCTTGAGAGTCTCTCCAACAAAAATATGGGGTGGATCAATTATGGATCATGTTGCACTTACATCTCTCTTTCTGTGCTGCCATGTAGATGCAACCACCGAGTTTTAAATCAGAGGGATTTCAAAGATTAATTGAAGATCATTAATTTTTGTCCTACAATATAATGGCCTGCCTAAGTCTTCTGGAAATCTGTTTGTTTAGATTTCTTTTTTACTGCTGACAGAGGAGAACTGTTGATTTGGTCTTAGATGTGATCTCAGAGGGTCCGAGTGCAGCCAACTGCATGCTTCAAACCAAATAATGGCAGATATTATACCACTTGTTACACCACTCACAGACAGAGAACAGTCGTTGCTTTTCAGGCTGTTGCCGAGACATTGTTAGGAATGTTTTAAGTATTTGGTATTCATGATATACTCTTTCATTAGTATTCAATTAATTCAGATTATTTTTCCACTGAGTGGCAAGAACAATAGTTTCCTGTTTCGATTCTTGAAAGTGCAACTTTAAAGTTTCTTCAAAATGCCAATATGTGCTTAAAATATGCTGCTTCTGATAAAAATGCCTGCCGCTAAGGTTGTATGGTAGGGCACTCAGAGAATGCTTTGCTCTGAAAAAGAAAATTTAGGTGAGAGAAAGCTAATGAAAGCAGCCTTGTAACCTACAATCAAAGATATTCTGACTAGTTATGGAACCTTCTTAACTATCATTATCAATTGGCCCACCTTGACTACTGGGGACAAACTCTCCAGGAGCAGAGAAAGCCCATAAATTTGGACTTAGGAGGGTAGGCCAGATAAGTAGTTTAGTTCTTTAGAGATGCTAGTGCAGCAATCAGTAACATTTTTATGTAATAGCCCCTTCAAGTTTGTGCTCTCTGTGGGAAACAGTGCAGATCAAAATGCGTGGTGTAGTGGTAAGGAGAAAATTCACTTTTGGGGAAAGGGTAGGCGGGATGACTGGCAGAAGTAGTTCATGGGGACAGTTAGGAGGGTGATGGAGAATGCTGTACCTTCCCCAAAACTGCTTCCCCCTTCCTCATCCCCCTTCCCCCTTGAAACAGCAGATTCCTCCTTCCCTGTTTGCACTCCTCTTGCCTCCTCTGTCACAGGCCTGAATGCTGAATGCTTCTGCTGCTAGGTGTTGCACCTCACCAACCTTCAAAACTTGGTCTGAACATGGTTATTTATCCCTGCTGTCAGGTGCAGGCTAGTCCTCTAAGCCACAGTGGGCCCCTGGCTCTGAAGGAGAGTCACAGCTCTTTCCAGAGGCATTGTGGCTTGTCTGATGAAACACAAGTTGCTATTATCAGCCTTGTTTTGTTTTCCTGAGAAGCAGACAAAAAATTTCATGTTCCAGACACTTCACCTCAGCACAACACTCCCATGCCTATCCTTGGTCAAGCTTTGCCTCCTGTTTACATGATGCTTTAACCAGCATAGATAACTTTTTTAGCTGACCCTGTGAAGCCACGTTGCTTCAGAGGAAGCCTCAGCACTGAGCTGGATTTTGTCTCTGTTATTTCCTGGCTTGTAGAAGGCTGTTGTGTCTGCAGCTGGTAGATACAGACTTCAGTGACCTACTGTAAGGTTGCTGAGGGTTGCTTTTAGGGAGGTTTGGCCACTACACAGGTGTCTCCAGCCGTTCCTTGTCCTCCTGGATGCATATGGTCAGGTCTCAAAAAGAGAAGTACAAGGAAACTCTTCAGTGCAGTAGAAGCAATAGTCATCCCTCTTTAAAAACCTACAGGGTGTTGCAAATTACTTGGCTGAACTGACTCTACAAACATTATATCCGAGCGTAATTTTTAGCCCAGAAAATGATTCTTTCAAATAGGCCAAAAGAGGACAGAATGATTCCTTTTCTGCTTACAATACACAGTGTCACCCAAATCATATCTTACTGTCACATCCCATCGCACCCTGCAAGGTGTGTCTCGGAGAGGCTGGACTGCCTCGTGCAGGTCACCAGGTAGTATTTCCTGAGTGTTCATGCTTGGTCTCTGCACAATCACTGATCGGTTGTGAACAGCTGCAGAAAGTGAAAGAGAGGGGCCTGTACTGCTGACAGATTTGTCGTCGTTATTCAAATAATGTTTGCAGATGCTTTTTTTTCCTTTTTTTTTTTTTGCTTCCTAAATGCTACCACTGGTAGAAAACACCTTGCCCAACACCACAGACTAGCAAAGCAGCAACCATGTTATGTTCCTCAGTCACTATGAGTAGCCTAAATAAAGCAGAAAGACGGTGATTAAAATTCAACCCCATGAAAATCTACAGTCTGGAAAGCCTAGGAATGGGTAGGAATGACCTAGGCACACCAATGGTGAAGCGTGCACTTGCAAAGAATGATCTCTTTGGTCTCTAAAACTCTGAAAATTATCTTTGAGCTTTGACACATCCTAAACCCCTGTTTACAGAATTACCAGTATGCCCTGATGCATCCAAGACTGATTGAAGCAGATTTTACTGTATATTCAACACTAAAAAGGAAATGAGAAGCTTCCTGTCCGATAAATACAATCAATGATATGACGAAGAGCTGATGATTTGTTTGGTAATGCATAGCTTAGAGTAAGGATGGGCTTTCTGCAGAAGAGTTTATAACGCGTCTCCTCTCAGCAAACAGCAGTTGGATGGGGTTTGGCCCCTTCCCAAGCGGGAGTGCCAGCCAGCTGCTGGCCAGCAGCTTCCCAGTTTGCCTTTGGAAAGGGGGCAGGACTCCTCTGATTTCTGATGAAAAATGTCTTCATTAGAGAACTTGCCAGCATCCAAATAGTCGGAGGAGGTAAATGGCAATGGTCAGTTGTCACCCAGAAAATATTATTAAAAAAAAAAAGCCCGTGACAGTAAAATGAAAAGGAACGTACCCTTTAACCAGCACAGAGTTCAAATTAATTGGTAGAGTTGTTCAAAAAAATCAAGAATGTCACTGCATATCTAAATGGAGAGGGACCAGGCTGTTTGTAGACCTCTGGGTTCAGGCTCAGCCATTAGACAGCGTCCCCTCTCCGAAACACCAGCAATCGCGATAGAAGGGTTTCGCCGGGCGGCACTTACCTTGCCAGGGACGCAGCTCCTAACACCCTCCACCAGCCCTTCTTGTCGGGTTTCTTGTGTCCTTGGTAAGGCTAACATAGCCCAAGGAAACCACCTCTGCCCGTTGGCTCGTTAGGGCAGGCCTGGTTGTAGGAGTGCATTTTTACTCCGTCTGCCCTCTTTCTTGTAAAAGAGAGAAACCACAAATGTTTTTCTTCCGGTTTTAGTCATTTCCTCTCCGCTTGGCAAACCTTGTTTTTTGACAGGATCTCTCAGATGTTCGGGCTGAGTACTCCTTGAATAACAGAGCCCGCGGGGAGAATTCGGTGGTTGTCTGGGCTGTCTTGTAGGCACCAAATTCAGTGGAGCTATGCCATATAATAATTTAATTTTATTATGATGATTTACTTGGCAGCCCCAATTCCTGGGGATATTTCTAACCTTGCTTCAGTACTAAAAAAGATCTGTGTAGCTCTGGAAAGTCAGATGGCGGGCTTCGAGCTTTCCATGCCGCAGCCCAGTGCTGTGTGGTGAGGTGGCTGCTGGCTCCCGCAGCCCAGCACCTCTGTGGATTACCATCATGGGTGATAAGAAATGACTCTGTGCGTGAGGACCCTTGCTTCCACTATCACAAATGATTAAGAAGCCAAGAGCCTGAGCTGCTTTTAAAAATGGAGTTAAGGAACAGTAGGTTTGCTGCAGGTAGAGGTTTCCTTCCCTTGCCGGCCGGGATTGGGAGCGATGGAGGTTTGACATGCACCCCTTCATAGGTATGGAGCTGGGACAAGGCCTGGCTGTTCATCTAAAACCACAAAGTGGGGAAGTAGAGTTAGGTGTATAAACCCTTTCTGCAATGGCAAAATTCCCATCAGTCATAAAGCAAAGATGATCTAATGGAGGAGGGAGCATGAGGGAAGCTGCCGTGCCCTGTGAGACATCGCTGGAGGTGCTTTGGTGGTCCTGACCACAGGTGCTAGTAATTTCTAGAGAAGCAACAGATGTAATGCGATGCTGATAGTAGGCTTTTCAGTGACTGTTTGCAGGGCCTGAAGGGAACAGGCTGTTCAGCCATGCTGCCCTTCTGCCAGCCTCACCAAGGAGGCAGGGGAAAATATAATTAGGTCAGGAGAAAGGCATTAATGTCTATCATGCGAACAGTACCAAGTAACTGATATCTCCATATTGAAATACCGGTTGGTACTGAGGAGTCTCTAAACTCCCCTCGTTGTGTGGTGGATCATGGCTGAAGGGGGAGAGAGGGTGGTAAGGAAAGAGATAAAGGGATGGTGTGAGCCAGTAAAAAAGAAGTTGCGCAGATTTGTTTGTCAAGACAATGTCCAAAGAGCTCTGTCAGTGAGCGGGAAATTTGAGCCAGACCTCTGAGGTCAAAAGTGGTGGGCAGCGGGGAAGTGGGAAGCTCTGACAGGCTGCCAGCAAGAAAGCTGGAGTCAGCAAGAGAGGAGGTGAGAAAGAGAAAGGGTAATTCGTTGCCCTTCAGCTTCTCAGTCTCAGCGCACACGACTTCAGAGTGGGGTACTTGCTGAAACCCTTCCTGGGCGAAGGTAGTACAAAAGGTAAATTTATTAATTTTTGTGCCTCACAACTACAAAGAAGCCTCTCAGCCTGTCCCCAGGTCTGTTCTGCTCTGAAAGGGATGAGCAACCAAAGCTGACGGATCAATCACCTAACAAGGCAAGCGCTGTTTACATTTTAATTTGTATCTAAACGGCCTGTTTGTTAGTCTTACCTTTTTCTGCCCAGAACACATATTTAAAATTGTCAGGTATTTCTGATCTCCAGACAAATCAGGTGCTCACCTACATAAACACGGTTGTTAAATTGCTTGTGGAACATTTTGCCAAAGACCAGTCATCACATCTGTGACAGGAGGACCCATACCAAGCTCTGTGCTCACCGCAGCCAGTCGTGCCGGTCTGCTTCCTGAGGCTGCATTTCCCTTGTGCTTCATGAGCCAAGCTGGCTGCAGCTCCTGCCTCCACGGGTGCTTGTATCTGCTAATTTATTTCAGGGTGGCAAGATCAGGACTTTGGATTCAGGTCCACAAAAATGGATCACCTGCCTTGCCCTGGTCCGGAGGTTACCACCGCTGCAGATGCAGCAGCCTGGCTACCATATCTGCTCCTACATCTCTAGGCATGAGCATGGGCACCAAAGTGACTCAGATCAGCTTCAACCTGGCCACAGAGTGCATGAGCTGACCTTTCTGGGTTGCGTTCGCTGCTGCACTGGACTGCTGCAGCTGGAGGAGGAGCAGGCGCCAAGCTCTGGCAACAGGGACTCCTCCAGTTTTACACCTTTTCCTCCTTGGACAGTGAACCAGGGCCTGCAGGCACCTCAGTGCCTCTGTGGGCCATGCTCTTCCAAGCCTGCTTCCTGCAGAAACAAACCTTCCTTGACACAGGCAGGAGCTGCAGTCACGTATTAGCACTGTGGGTGCCTGCTACCTCCGAAAGAGCATGGCAGATAGAAGGCAGAAAGAGTCCTCAGGCATTTGGAAACACTAGATTTTCCAACTTGTTAGACTACATCAGACCTGAACAGGCTGGAGGAGTTGTTATTCTGATAAGGTAGGAGTATGATATTCTTAACCTGAACAGTCCTTGGGGCAAGCTGTGACATATTGACAGAAGATCCCTCTTACTGGTGAAGACCAGTCATCTTTTTGTATGCATGTATGAGACTGTTCATATTAATTTCTGCTGCACTGCTGTTTTCTGTGTCAGTTGAGAGGTGTGAAACATTTGTCTGGCACTCAAAAGTCTCATCGTAGGTTGTAAAATCTTTGCCCTAATTTAAAATAGGAAATCCCAGCTGGGATGTGGATGAATGCTCCTGGGGAAGTCAAATAATAGGTATCTTCCAGTAAATCCAAGGAAACATATCTGAGGACCCAACTTCATCCAGAAATGAAAGGTTAACTTTAGATGAAGCAGAACCACCAAATGCTTTTGCTCTAGTGTCTTGAGGACATCAAAATAATTGCTTGGGTTTTCCCATCTCTCTCAAGTCAAGGTCTTCACTCCCAGCTTCTCATTTTCCTCAGCTGGACAGACTCATACTGTGTGTCCAGATTGATGCTCATCCTTTTTGGGTATGACAGCTGTGTGCCTTATTATCTGGAATGGGTATGTAAATCAGTTTGTCCTTCCGTATGCGTAACCGTTATTCTCCAAAATTTTTCAGTTGAATAGTAATTCCAGACTGACTTGTCCAAAAAAGAAATTTAGCAGTACTTCCTGATGGTCACCGAGTTGCTGAAAAACGCCAACAAAGTGTTGCTCAAGAACCAAAAGAAAATAGACTCCTCCTTTCAGGCAGCTTCAACAGGTTTCAGGCTGCATCCACATTACAAACATCAGCTAGTGCTGTGTTTTGGCTCACAGAACCTTCTCCTCCTAGAGAGACTCCTGGTATAAACCTCAGTGAGTTCACTAGTGAATGATTTGCTGTCTGTTAATTCTTTTACTCTCTCAGAGCCTACAGTGCTGCTTGGCAAAAGTTGTTTCCAGAGGATTCCACGTTTAGGAGAAATCCCTTCCCTATTCAACACTGGTCCAATGGGTCCATTTATCCTCCCAAATAGCAGTTTGTACCCCTGCTATAGTCATCTGTAATAATTTTCCCTAAGTGCAGTGGCCATCTCTTTCTGTTTTTCTAAAGATGCTTCTGTCGCCAAATCATCTTCCAACAGCCCTACGAATCCATGTGTTTACAGTCCCCTTCGAGGTAATTAGTGCCTCGTAATGTTTGGACTCATCATGTTTTGTCTCAGCTTCAGCCCTCAGAGCTGTCTGTGTATCTGTGCCCCAGTGCCTCGGGAGAAGGAAGTTTTATGTAAATCGCTTTAGCGTAGCGCGGTTGTTGCATGGAATGTGATGTGAAAAGAACATTGCAGAAGGTGAAGCAACAGGCTTGAGGACCTCTGCGTCTTGCTCCTTTCCCGTTTTCGCTGCCTCTGGCACGTGGCCGTCATGGCAGGCAGTCCTGTTCAGCCCTGCGCCCCGCTGAGCCAGGGTCTGCAGGCCCTGAGCTGCTTCTGCAGTGCTTGTCAACTAATTAAGCTCAACAGAGCAAGCCTCTGGTTGTGGGTCATTTGTGTTTTTTTTTTTCCTCCAGAAGTTGCTTTGGCTTAAATTCAGCTGTGATGAAGCTTGTAAGGAGGACAAATCTTCAGGGAGAGGTGGATGTGCTCCCCCAGTGTAACTGGGGGTTCACAAAGGTGGTTAAGACAGTGGGCTGAAAGCCAAAGGGCTCAAGGCTCTTTTCCCAGCTCTGCCATCCAATGCTGGCTCTGAGAAGTTATTCTGACACCTGGTTAATACGTTCTTTCTCCTCCTCTTCTTGTCAATATCGACTGCAGAGTCCCTTTGCATCAGGATTGATTTTTGGCTTACAGTTTTTTCAGTGCTATTAAATGATCCCCAGTACAAACTTTGATTAATGACAGCAATAAAGAAGAAGTAACTAGAGAGATTTGGTCCTAAGAAACACAAATTGCGCTTCACGGCTGCCAACATTTGCACCAGCGTGTATCAGTGAGCTCTTGGAGGCAGCTTCCTTTGGCTTTCCTGAAAACCTTTTGTTTCAAACAGATCTATGTTTTGGGGGTTTGGGTCTGACCTCACCAAACATTCCAAAAAGCCCTTTCCTTTTTCATCAGAACAAACATCTGCATTAAAAGAATCCCAGATGTAGATATATTGAAACCAGGTACAAACTGCCCTGGGTCTCCTTCTCGTTTCAGTGCACTGAGTTTGTTTGTCTGCTGAGGGAATTAAGCTGTCTTGAAGCATCAGCAGATACCAAAAAGTAAAACTATCCATTGAGTTTCGGCTGGGCTCGTGTCAAAATTACGTGAAATGATTATAGATTGGCTGGAAGATTCATGGCCCAGAAGGAGCCTTTTACAGTAAATCTGGTCCCACATCTGGTTTGACATTGCAGTCTGAAAATGGGTACGATTTAAAGAGGTTTGTGTCTTGCCAGGAAGGCTGTAGCACAACGCGCTTGATGTGTTTTTCACCCAGTGGAAACAGAATAGCCCAGACTTGTGTTGGTTTGGATGCTGGCTACAGTGGTGGCTCTGAGAGAAAAGACAACAGTGGCTTCTGGGTGTTTTTTACAAAACTGAAAATACATGTCCAGGAGGCGAGTTCTGGGCATGGTCTAAGCAGTTGTGTTGGATGACACACTGCTGGGTTATCGAAGGGAAAGCAGAGTCCTTGCTGGTGAGTCTCTATGCCCGGGGGAATTAAACACGGGAGCGGCTTGGGTGTAGCAGTGCAAAAGGCGCAGAGCAGCCTCAGCTCGGCAGGGCTGCTGCTGTGCTTAGCAAACCAGACAGGGCTGGGACCGCTGGTGACAGAAGGCACAGCACAAGCCCAGTCATTGCCACTGGCCTGATAGATCCATTTCAGTCGTGCTCAGGGTCCTGATTCACCTCCCACCTTTGGGACCCTTGCAGTCAAAAGAAATAATAGAAATGAATTACTATAAAATAGGGGACTGAGATCAGCTTCATAATTTATAGTCAGCTGCACTTTAAATTCCTTTTTTAATGCTTGCTAGCTGAAAGCTTGAGGCACGACTTTCTCTCAGGGTAGCTAGATTATTGCACAAAAATTTCTCTGGGATACTTCGTGCTGAGGTTAGATTGCTCAACACACACTTGAGTAAATAACATAAAACCCAAGGGCTATCTTTAGCTACTGCAAAACGTTTTCCCTAAAAAAAAGAAGTATGTAACTGGCATTGCTAGAGCAAGGGTTAATTATGTAGTTTTAGTATTTTTTAGTGTAGTAGGAAGAGGGCAGAGCAGTAGAGAGTATCTGGGAGTAAAGCCCTTATCCTTTTCCTTGGTATTAGGAGAAGCAGCCAAGGCTGGCCCTGAGACACTAGCAAGCCTGACTCCAGGGATGAGCAAGTGCAGAGGCTGACGTGGGAACATTGATCTGAGGAGACAGGAGTGAGGAGGCCAGGTTGGGAGGAAGTGTCAGATAGTAGCCCGTGTGGAAGAGAAAATGGGAAAAATGTAGATGTGGCACGCATTATGGTGTGTGGGTTGTTGACTACTGGGAGGTGCTCACAGGCAAAGATTTGTTTTGGGTGGGATATCGTGCATCCCTCCAGCGCTGCATTTTTGGGCCAAGGCTGGCACAGGGGATAATAAGGGGAGCTTCAGAGGAAGGAATTGGATGGGCAACTGAACGTGACTTGTGCAATCTCCGTGCTTGATTTTCCTACACAGGGAAAGGAAAGATGTGAGTACACTAGCTGTGTGCTGGTTGATCGCAAGGTCACCCTGAGCCACCAGCATGACCTGCCCTTAAAGAAAGGGAAATGCAGTCTCCACATGAAGTGCCAGAAGGGGCCTAGAAATATCAATGTTGTTTTGTAAAGCACCAACAGGATGTTGTCTGGAAGTGTAGTCACCTACTGCCAAGAAAAATCGATTCGTACTGGGGTAGATGCGGAGACAGGTCATTAGGTTCATGAAGTGATTAGGGGTTGTTGTTTTGTTAATGGAAGGTATTAAACAGCCTGCTGGCTTGTTTAGCTTAGCAAAACAAAAACTGCGAGGGGATGCAGTTGCTGTCTACAGATACTTCAGCAAATATACACCAGAAAAAGAAGAGAGCTGTTTAAGCTAAAGGAGAGCTGTGGCACAAGAAGAAGTGAGCCTCAAGTGCTCATGCCAACCATGAAAGGAAACCTCTACCCTTGGGAGAATTGAGTATTAGCATGATAAAAACAAAGCTCATGTGAAGATGCAGATGGAAAGCTACCGTATGACCTGGGACAGGGAAGTCCTTTCCAACCTTATGTCCCCATTTCCAGCAGGGTTTGCAATATCTGGTGGTGAGAACAGAAGCTTTTCGGGCGGTGGGCAGTTTAACATGGGAAATATTTATGGTCTTCCCTCATGTTTCTAGTGCGTTGTGCTTGCATAGTTTTGTGCTCCTGTGCAAAGAGCTGTGGAGTGCCATTGATCTGACTTACCTTTGCTTTGGGTTTATTTCGACAAGGGCAAAAGTCTGCATTGAGACTGAGCTATTGGTTCATATGGAGACCAGCTGTGAAGAAACGGAGAACTTCTGTGAAAGGCTGAAGTATGCGTGAAGGCACTTGCAGCAGTTCTGTGAGTTGCGTGTCTTGTTAGTCTGTGCTGTTTATTGCCCCATTGTTTAAAATTAATGGGAGTTGTATGTATCTTGTACATTAACATATAGGATCATTTCCAAAGCCTCTATTCATTTATTTCTCTCTAAAGTAGAAACTAATGAGATCTGCAGAATTGTTCATTGTAAATAAACTCTTTGACAAATATTTGACTGTTTTTGTTTTATAAGTTAGTTGTAAATATTTTTGTCGTCGTTCAATTGTTACCAGAAATAACTCAGTCCTGGAATTCACTCCCTGATAATAAGTTACATCTTCTTGGAATAACTACATTCCAGAGGTCACATTCTGTGAATAGCTTTCCTAACTTAAATTACTAGCCAAATACTCTGAAGGGCCCTATATGACTGCTGTTGAGAAACCCAGCTTTCCTGGTAGCCATCTGCATTTAATCACTTTCAGGGAAAAAAGGTATGTGCAGTGCTTTTGGACTCGTGCTTTTCTTTTGAGAGTGCATACCTGCAAGTATCTTCATTATTCACGTTTTATGTTCGCGTGAAGAATGTTCATACCTCCCTTTCCCAAAAAACACAGTGGGGTACTGCTAATAATGACCATTCTTCAGTGTCAGGTTATACTTTGGCAGTAGCTTCAATATTGTCACCATGGTGCTGTAAAAAAGTGAGAAATATGCGTTTGGGCTTTGTTTAGAACAGAGTACTGCAGTTTTCATGTATGTTCTTGCTTCTGTAATTTAAGAACTTCCAGTCTCGGTAAAAGTTAGAAATCTACAGAGAGTCTGGAAATGGCACAGATAACAAAAGGAACAGTTGTTCCTTAATACAAACTAAAGTTATTGCTGTCCTTAGGGCAGGACTCAATTGGCAGGGAGAAGGATGAGGGGTAAAAAGAGATGGATGGGGAGCACAGACAGACTGATGTTCTTCAGGAGGCATCATCTGAATCTGAGAGAACAATTTCACCTCATCTCTTCAGCATGAAAGATATTACTTGCTAAAAAAAACTTTACAGGGCTAAGGACCAAACCCCCTCTCTCAGTTTTGCCACCTAATTCCTGCAGCTCTGTGAAGTTAGTGAGGAAGCTGGAAGGCAGAAAGGCAGGGCTTTGGCACAGGGACAGATGTGGCCCCTGTGAACGGAGCACCATGGAAAAGCATCAAGTGGAGTGGGGCATCACTAGTGGAAAAGTACAGGAAATTCTTCCTGCAGTCTCCAGAGAAAAAGGCTTATTTCAAGATCAGAAGAAAGCAATTATCTCTATTTTCTTCCAGGTAAAAAAAAAATAACTCCACAATCATATATCTTCCTTTTTTCTGCAAAGTATAATTTATCATGAAAGTACAAGCAAAAAAAAGGCTGATTCTGAACACCCTGCATCTTTTTTTTTGTTTCCATTCTGACAGTAAACCACTGGTATGATCCTGGCCATTGGATGAAAACATAGGAAGGTGGAGGGTGCCTCCAGAACAGATGCTACTTCTTTTTTTAACATTGTGTGTAGAAAACACGAAGTTGGGCAGCATATCAAAACCTGGAGTATTTTGGCTGAACTTTTTTGAGTTTGGGAGCATAAGGGGGGGGGGGGGGGGGGCCAAACGGGAAATTTTTTTCTCTTTTTTAGGTGGACATGGTGTAGAATTTTATTTACAAACACCTCTGCTTTTCCCCTTGACAACC
>Ga0181612_173064_pt1 | contig 14695 bp, 5 predicted proteins | sample HoacroProtozoa21_FD_119630 | JGI IMG/M metagenome (GOLD analysis project Ga0181612, IMG submission 119630) | Hoatzin crop microbial communities from Cojedes, Venezuel. Combined Assembly of Gp0051906, Gp0051904, Gp0051908 | reverse complement strand
TGACCCACAGAGGTCCCTTCCAACCCCTACTATTCTGTGATTCTGTGATTCTGTGATTTACATGTGCAGAAACTGATAACAACCAGTCACCATCATAACTTTACAAATACTTTCTGTGTGTAAATGAGGCCAAAATTAGAACAGTTACGACACTTTTCCTCTCCTTCTTCCCCTGACTTGGTCAAATTAGCTGCAGCCAGTTATTATCTGCTCACGCAAACTGTTTTCCAGGCTGACTGTGTGGTCTTTAACCTCTTCCTTCCTCTTTGTGATTGGGTCTGTTTTACCACAGTCTTTCCTCTTCATGCTCCTTCTTCTCTGCACTCTCACCCTAGAAGATGAGTCAGTCTGGAGCTCCTTCCCTCTCAGGAGCTTCTCCCCATTCTGATTAGCTTCCTCCAGATAGTCTTCTGATGCTCCGCTTTATCTTCCCTTGTAATACAGATGTTTCTGTAGTACAGATTTGATCTTTTTCTCCTAGGCTTTGAAAGGTTACTCCAGCAGGGTGTCTCTTCACTGCTTGCTTCAGTACATCTCCCACTCCTTCTTTGGACTGATTCCTCAAGAAGTCTTCCTTAAAATTGGAAAGTTTTTACTTTCTCGTTTCTGCTCTGAGGAAGGCATTTTTAAGGAGCTGCAGCAAATGTTTCTCTGTTACAAAGCTTCAAAAGCAACACTTCCAGAGTTTTCTTATGTGCTCTCAGCATTGTGCTCTCAGGCAGCCCTCACTGGTCTGTGCTGCAAGACAACAGAGCATGTTGCTTTGGAGATGGTTATCTTCATGATGTACATGTTAAGCTTTTGTTGGCAATAAGTAGTATGTAAAATGCTGCAGGTTTAATAAACTCTAGAAAAAAAGCAAGTAAGGGTTTTGAACATTCAGGAGGCATATCTGGGTCTCTTCTACTTTTTTTTTCACAGTATTTCTGGTTAGTTTCTGCTCTGCCATTGGAATGACATGCCTCTCATTCCTTAGATATCACTGATACTTAATGGCATGCAGTATCTGGGTGGGTGACACCTTTTGCGCAATGATGAATTATGATTATTTCAGGCAAAATAATAATTACTCTGATGAATCTCAGGTATTTTAAAGAGACCAAAACACTGCTGTGAACTGCAAGAGACATATAGCCAAACTAATAATAAATATATTATGATTGTAATCAACCAGCTAAAAAGACTGACCTGTATATCATCCTGGGTCAGAAAAGGCGTACAATACACAGAGCTGACAATGGAACAATATGTATCAACTCTTCTGATTTTACTTCCATAATGTTTTAGGCAAAGAGGTTTGACTTTCATTTGCAACCATGGACAAATGAATATCAAACATTAATGGAAACAAACCTTTTTGGCGGTACATTAGCTAGTCTGTTCCATGTCTTAATTGTGTTCTGCAAATACCCTTTTAACTGATTTAAGATTTGGCTGTTGAAGTACCATTACTTCAAATTAGTTCGTTTCTGAATCTTGTTCAGATACTGGAGTTGACTCTGTGGGTTAACTAGAGTTCTGCTTCCTAGAGCAAACTAGAGTGATTTACAAATGTGCCAGAAGGAGCTATACCTACCTTCATCATTCTTTTGATGTGGGTCGTCAAATATATCAGGACAGGTATAATTCTGAAGCACAGCTTGTCAGATAGTCAGGGCACGAACAGTGCTGAAATCCCCTGCATCCAGTTCATCTACACTAGACAGAAGCTTTTATCCCTCCCCCAGTGTAAGAATCGGATTCAGGACACCAAAGGGCCTCACTGATCAACACCATTGAGATCCAGTGGTCAGATCTGCAGAAGAGCAGAAGAGATGAACTAGCGACACTCTGGGCTGTGGCCATGTCCATTGGTTGCTTGAGGGACAGAATCTTTTCTCCCTTGATGCCATAGTTTGCTGTTATCAAAACAAAAAACCAGTTCTGTGAGTAACATTGAGAGTTTATATCCTTGCTCTCTGCTGGGATCAAGTCTTGCTTCAAGATAATTTTCTGGGCTCATTTTTAGGAGCTTCAGTAGAAGTCTCTCCAACCTACTTCCTAGAAATTCATTCTTCATCTAAGGACAGGACTTCTTCTTTTTCTTCACACTCACCTCAGTACAATAACTAAGGATCTTTTTATTCACTCCAACCATTAGCATTTCTGTTAATCCCTGCTGTTCAGACTGTGGGCTTTTTCCTTCTAATCGTAGCATTTCATATTAACAAAAAAGAAAATTCTTGTTCTGCAAAGAAGTTTCTGTCCTCCTGATTCTTATTATTTTATCCCAGTGAGCACAGTCTGAGCTCCACATAGTCTTTCTCTCTTTCACTTCTAAGATATCTGGGAAATGTTAGAGATTCTACTACCTTACATATATTTTTGGTAGGACATTTTTGGTAGGATGAGCTTATTCCTGCAACTATGAATCTTACGGTCATGTCAAAACAAGACGTCTTAAAATGATGGCAGTTTGCATAATATGCATTAAAATGATGGCAGTTTGCATAATACATCTATGCATGGATTACCAAACATCTAAAATACTTAATCCAGACTACAAAAATCACACTGCTGCAACGTAAAATTCCCTCTGAGTTGCCTGGGTAATACTTTCTGTTGGCAATCTATTTCCCTTCGCTTTTTTCCAAAGTTTTGCAGATATCTCTTCTGCACCAAGCAGGGTTTTTTAATGTGCTATTCTCTTTAGCTCTAAGAGACAAGAATACATTATTATTGGATGTCTCATTAGCCTTTTGAAAAAGCACTGGTCGAACATGGATACCACCTGTTCTATTCAATACCCCAAGACGATAGTCTTTTTATTCTGGCCACTTCTTTCCCAAATCACCAAGTAGCTCTCAAAAGATTTCCCACCTCCTGTCTCCCAATACAGCATTTTAAGTGCTACTGATTTTCCATTTGCAAGTCCTTTGTTCTACTGTAGAGGTTTAAAGCTACTTATTCAGTCATTGATTTCACATTTTGGTCCCTAAAGCAGCAGAATGTATTTGCCTCAATAAAATGCTGTAGCAGCTGAGCTTTGATTTTGTATTACAAAAATAAACACAGAATCCTTGTTGGCATAAATTCTGTTTAAAATATCTGGGCTATACTGATTTATTCCCACTGAGGATTTGTCTCAAAGGTTTTCCTCTTTCACTCATTTTTTAACTTTCTTCTATTTTCTCTTCTAGGGCAACAAGCTTTGGATTTTTGAATGCGCTATGCAAAGCAGCAGCTGTACTTGGAAACTTAATATTTGGTTCCCTTGTTGGTATTACCAAAGCAATCCCTATTCTCCTTGCTTCTACTGTTCTAGTATGTGGAGGTCTGGTAGGACTTCGGCTTCCTGACACAAGAACCCAGGTGTTGATGTAACTGGAAAAAGCCATTTACTATTTATTTCCTTGTTTGTACAAATGTTAACTCTCCTGACTGATGATGCAAAGGCTTCAGATTCTCAGTGCTTAGTAGAGTGCTCAGATGTCAGAAATCAAACTCAAAAGATGCTATGGAGTGGCAGATATTTAGAAACCTCTGTATGAAAGTTTTAAATTTCACTTTTGTTTGCTTGCATACATTGCTGTTCAAAACCACTGAACTTCAAACTGCAAAGCTACCTCTTGAAACACTTTCAGTGACATGTCTAGGAAGGTAAAAACCATACTGATAATTAGATATTTAAAATGCAAGCAGTCATGTTATTTAAAAATACATGCTAAATTTGGCCATGGCATTGTGAGCTTTTGTAAAAGTACAGACATCTAAGTCAATTACTTAGCAGTATTGGTTAAGAGAATGTTAATATTACATGTATCAATGCATGCAGCATTAATCAGGAAACTCTACAGGCCACTTCAGTACTGAGACTACTGACCTTCAACAGCTGTGCTTAAATGGTAAAAACTTGTGGCAATGCCTCTTTCTAGGGAATCCTATTTTAGGTAGATTCAATCTAAATTAAAGATTACGAGCTACACCCAGTATTTGCTGAGGAGAAGGCAACAGCTACTACAGGGAGATGAAAAGCCCATATGGGTGAGCAACAAAGAGAATAACAAAGTAAGCATTTTCATTCTTCGCTGCTGATTCTTCAGAAAAATTTTATTTTCTTCTTACTCGTGGCATCTGGAATACTTTTACCATTTAAAATAGTGAATTTGTCTAAATCCAGGAGTGAACCAATGCAAATATTTATGTTGTTGTAAGTATGACTAAAGAAAGAATCAGGCCAGTGAACTATATGAAAAGTAAGATGCTTACAGAAAAATTTGTTTGGTATTCACATTTCTAATACTTTTTTTTTTTCGTCATAGAATGGTTATAAAAGTATGTGGTTGTAGAATGCCACCTAGTAAATGCAGTCAAGTCATAACTTCAGTATCGAGTAAAATGCCATTAAAACATCTCAAAAGATTTTTTTAAATTGTATCAAAGTGAAGAAAAGTAATAATAAAAACACCACTATTTTTACAGTTTATACACTTATTTATATAACCATTTTCTCAGCTGATTATTAAGAATTCTAGCGATATCATGCCATTTAACACTTTCAAATACATCTCTGCAAGACCATTTAAAAAGAAGCCATGTCAAGGCTGCAGGGAGTGGTAATGTCTTCCAAGACCAAGTGCAAGGATAGAGACTAAATGGTAGTAAATATATTTCTTCTAAGCCATATGCTGTGGGCTGTTCTGGATTATAGTAAAGAGTTCCTCAGCAGTCCTACTGCTCTGCCAAAGGCTATGGGATCTCTTTAAAACATTAGAATTGAAAAAATTAATAGAAATACATCTATAAAATGTGCAGACAAAGGGGCCAGATCTGTTGATGACAGAAACTGGTGTTACTTTCAGTGGAGCTAGGACAACTTGTATCAGCTGATGAACTATCTGCAGTGTCAGGTTTCAAAGAACAAATTTGGTATAAAAGATATGTAGAAATTTATCAGTATTTTTCTAATTATGTCTGACAACATATTTATTATTTGGTTGAATCATTGCCAGAGAGATTAAGCTTTCAGATAAGGTCATCATGTAGTAGGATAGACTTCTTTTTTGTTAATTTTTCTCTTGCTCATATATGAGAACTTAGCTAGAGTAGTAATCTGTATCACTGCGTTTTGTGTCAGTCATCATCTTAGTTGTACTGAAAGAGTCAGTAAAAGTCCACATAAGAAGATCATTCATTACATTTAAAGTTCACTGTTTAATTTACTATTTCTAGAAGTTACATCTTTTTCAGTTATTAACAAATGCCTGGGCTACACATTGTAGCACCAAGATGTTAGCCCACAATGTGGTTTTCTGCTATTAACAAATGAAAAAAGTGTCTGAATTTAAAAAAGCATGAGCACGGAAAACTAGTGGGCATTGTTTTGATGTAGATAATTTAAATATGATATAGTAAGAAAGTTTTGGAAGTGTGTTTATTTTGCAATATAGGCAACAAGATATTTGAGATGAAATACTTTATATTTAAATCTGACTTCAACATGTCTTTTAAATTTCTAAACTATGTTAAAAAAAAAAGAGGAATAAGTATTTTTCACCAAATTCCAGGTTAAGAACAAAATGCTGGCCTTAGTTTTGCATATGTGGCTTTCGTCCTCTAGTCATAGTCTTAATATTGTTTCAGTGCTGTTTTCTCCAATAAGAAACATATTTGAGCCTTGTTTCTCTGTGCTATTCATTAGTAGCATGTGCCCACCTCCTGGTACTTACTGTACAACTGATTTTGAAATCTGAAGCCTCTGTACGTGTTTGAAGTAAACATCAACAGCAGTGGTAACATATTGCACTGTCTTGCTATGCACTGTCCACTTAAAAGTACTATATTCTGTCCATATCTGTATGTAATTCCAAAGAACATCCAGACCCAATACTTCATGCCATCTGACCACTGTGGAAGAAATTAGCTACAGAAAAATAAAGTTCAGCTTTTGAGGGTTACAGTTCAAGGCTAACACACTGAAATCTCATGACATGTAAAATGCTTATTTCAGCGATGGTTCTTATCCTAAATCCTGACTATATCATAAGTATGTGATGAAGACTGGATGAAGTGGAATATAGCAACAACAGAGATCAGTAAAGACAAACAAAATTCCCAACTACATGGACCTTACATGGTCTGGGATTAGAGTGAAAGTTCTAAAGTAGGAAAAGGAAAAAAAAAGAATAGTGCATAGGAAAGGGAAGAAGAAGTAAATTGAAGAGACGAACAAAGAAAAAACCCACTAACATTTCCAACGTATTAATCAAAGCCTAAAGCTAGAATCACCCTAGCTGGTGAGCCAGTTAGCTCAACAGTTTTGAACTAGTGCACAAGCCAGCATCAGTGTTGTTTGAACAATCAATTGTTTAGTCTTGAGTGCAGTAAAGATTTATCTCATAAAGACAAAAGAAGAGCATGAAATTTCAAACTGTAAATACTTTGTTATATAGATATAATCCACAGGCTGAAACAGAAAAACTTAATCTACGGATATCTAGACACAAATGTTACTTATGTTACAAGCAAAAGCAATTTGGCTGGTCTTTAGCGAAGATGTCTGGTTTTGCAGTTTGTAAAGCAATCTCAGGTAACAAATATTGGACAGTAGGAATTGTACTTCCTTTCTGTGTCTATTCGCTTATATCTCACACAAAGGGTCACTTGGTGGCCTGTTTAGGTCCCTGATACACCACCGGAAACCAAACTTGGTAGCATTTGTGTATCAGAGCTATCAAACACATATAATGAAAACTTGTTATTTGTCTGTTTTGGTCATTGAGCTGACTGACTGCTGGTTGGAAACTCCTTTCAGTTTAAATTGAAGTAGGATGTTAAGTCTAGCGCTCTTCTCCTGTAAAGCTGAAAGGCTCACCCCAACGACAGCAATGACAAAAAGTAAAATGGACCCTGAAGACTGAGAAGACTGACAGCATTTAAAATAGTGTTAACCATGATGGTCAACTACTTTAAAATTTGAAAATTGTTCACAAAAGAGACCACATTTTCATTTTTGGCAAAGAAATTTTATTTTAATTAGTTTTGCTCCTTACAGGTTGTCTGACATTAGAACTTGTTTTAGCAGACTCTTATTTCTTGAAAGTATATTATTCCTTGTGTTTGTACATTTTAACCAGATAGATTGGCAACATTCATGTTATCACCTTGTTGGTTGGAAGTATGCACTACAACATTTGGTATGCATTGTGTTGATTGCTGAGTACAGACTCCTAGCAAGGGAGCAAGGAATAGGTGTTCGTGGTTTCTGCAGTGCTGAAGGGGATTGCTAATGAACAATGTATTGGGAAGCCTTCTTCCTCTATGCTTGATTCTGTGTCCTTCCAGAGGTGTATACTACAAAAGTTCAACACAGGTGAAAAAGTGTTAGCCCTCCTTCTTGGTGGCTCCAGTAGACTACTCTTTGTTCATCATCTTAGAAAAGTGGGGCAAAGAAAGACTGCTAACTCAAGCTCTGCTCTCTTTCTCCCCATACCGTTCCGTTCATTCTGTCCCAAACTGCTGTTCTTAGCAGGAGGCCAGTCCTAAACAAAGTCAAAACTCACTGCACCTGCTCTCACTTGCTTCTGACTTCATAGTAACCTTCAGTAAGACAGTTTGCCACGTATCTTCTGCAATTTGACCATCCCTTTTTAAACCAAGATGGAAAGTGAACTCAAAACTCCTTCAAAGAATCTCACCATTTTAAGGCATCTAGACTCCATATTTTGCTACATATCCAGAAGGCTGAAGTAATACAAGGAGGAGTCTCCTCTCACAATGGCCCTGGTTGGGTTCCTTCTGCTGATATGGGGGAATCTTATTGTCTGTGTACCTAGCTCAGCTCCATTTAGAGGAAATATTCTTTGCTGTTGTTTTCTTTTTCTACCACTATGGAGCGTTAACTTCATGTAACTGCTCTTGATTCACAACTGCTGATTCCAATTCTTAGCAACAGAACATAGTCCTCAGCTCCCCATATGGACAGCTTCTGTGTGCTGAGCTTTAGCTCCCTTCCCCGTTGTGAGTTTTAAAACCACCTTCATTAGCCAGAGAAAGATGTTTACATCCAGTCGCACCTCTTTACCTAAACAAGATGTTATCATGTTAACACAACCTAGAAGCCGTGTTTCCTGTTTAATAACCTGAAAATGCAATTCAAATTTCAATAACAATGGTAAAAAATGAATCCTTGCTCTCAAGAGGTCAAAGGTGCAAGAAGTGAAAACAGAAATGCTCCACTTCCTCTGGAGTCTTGAAAGAAAACACATGTTTGGTAACCATATCCCAGAAGAAAACACATCTGAGAGACTGCTTTTCCTCAGCATTTCCTGTCTTGTTCATTCAAGTCACTGTAAAATATTACGTATTTGTCTGAATTAGTACTTTCCAATGCTGCTAGTTCAAGCAATGCAGCATGAAAAGACAGACTTTTGCCTGCAGTTTGGAGGCAAGACAGGGATCAATCAGTGACGTGGAATTAACAGAGACAAGATAGCCAGAAAATCTGGAACTCAGTTCAGAACCTGAATTACATAGAAAACACCAATTTATAACTCTACTTGCAGTTCTCCCTTACTTCACTTACTCTCATCCAGTCTACAACCAGTCCATATGCTGAAATTAGTTTCATTTGCTTTCTTCTAACGTTGATAATTTCACCTAAGTCAGGAAAAATATTTTTGGATTTATTATTGTTCTCTGCATTCTTTATATCTGTAACAGTGGTGAATACCATACTTCTTCCTTCAATATTTAGTCCTACTCTAGATGTGTAAGATCATTATACAGAACTTCATCCACATTCGGGACCTTTCTTTGATGCAGTGACTTAGCATATTAGAAACAGGAAAAAGACAAAATGGACCTGATTGAATTACTTTTCTTGTTTGATAGTAGGTCAAATTATTTTCTAATGCACTGGCTGGTAATAAGTAGCCATGCTTGCTAGCCCTTGGATTACATCCTGTCCAACTAAAAATGAATAAAGCAGTAATTATTGGCAGTCTTTTCCCACAACATACCCACAAGCTACATTTACTAGGACCAAAATACTTGGGGAAAAAATGGCGAAAAATACAGATGTGTAATTGCTTTCTGGGTAAATGGTCTTCCCTGCTTGACAAAGTTTTAGAACATATTACTTGCTTCTGACCAGTACACAGTCCAATAACCAAAGATTGGAGATTACTCAATAACAAAAATATTTGGATGAGGACGACCCGACACAAAAGTATTGTCCTTTTCGTATAGGGTATTCATGAATATATATTTTAATGCCACATAACCAAGAAGATTTGTAGAGATCTCGCCCCTACACTGGTCATCAACACTTCTGAGCTGTAGCCAGACAGATCAATCTGCAAGTGAGAGAGAGAAATTGCTGACAGGCTGGCTTTCATCAGTCTCTCCACAGCTAGCCACCGAAGTTCATTTTACTTAGATGCTAAGGATCTGCTTTTTTGCTCAGCCTCCTACTTTTTAATTTTGGACATGTGCCACCTGCCACTCAGTTTTCACAAGTAGTCCTGAGTAAGCAAGTTGGAGATACTTGCTGCTAGTGGGCAGCACTCATAACTCATCACAAGCACAGTACTGTGCAAGAGTCCAAAGTGTTCTGTGTTGTTCCAGTTTCATTCGTCATCTAGAGCTAGAACTGTCACCTAGCATTTCTCTCTGGTAATAATGCATGTTTTCTAACCTATAATACACGTCTTCTATCCTCTTAATGTCTGCCGTGCAAATATATGCCTGTCCCGCACTAGCTATGTGATAGAAGTCATTTGTGAATCTCATGTAGGCCTGTCTTACCCAGTTAAAAGGTGATCCTTCAAAAGAAGAGAGTCAGGAAAAAATAATGAAATGGAATGAAATTAAATGCAGGCCATGAGGAGTCAGATTTCAAGGCCTAGGATTCAATTGCTTTTATTTTTGTCAGACGTTTTCCTTAAATCCTAGCCTGCAGCTACATAATACTGTATATTGTGAAGAAGTATTACACAGTTAGAGCTGAATGCATATACAGACACACGTGTGGGTGAGTATACACACATATATACACACACATCTTCCTATAACACAAGTGGATGTAAGACTTGCAAACCATATTCTGATCTCATGCTTGATGATACTGTTACTTTCTGCATTGTGCATTACACTTTGAAGACACACAACACCGTCTTCTGTTCCTTGTGCAGAGCCCTCTACATATTCTTGTGCAAAATTGCTTGGATGCCAAGATTCATTTTAGCTGGCCATTAGCTTTCAATCATTGGACGGGAACTCCTGAAATGGTCTGAAAAATGACCTCTAACTTAGCTGTAGCCTTCCCTCTTCTGCTGTACTGCGCCAAACAGCAAAACAGTACATCATGCAAAGGCACTGGTCATGTCCCAGTGACTAGGAGACATAGCACTCTCAGATACGTAACATCCTAAAAAGCTATGAATTTTTACTTGTCGAACTAGAAGTTCGTCAAAATATTCTGTGGGGATCTCTACATGTTAACTTCTTTGTAACATATGAGAAAGTGTCTGTGTCTTACTGTGTTGTATGCTTTTCATTGTTTCTGCATACATATCTGCTGTCGTCCTAGTAATGTGGCTAAACAATTGTTTGCTGCTGTTCTTATCAGCAATCTTTGACCAGCCTGAAACAGAACCATTGTCAGAGTGTCTTTCAGTTACTGATTAACATCCACAAAGATCTTCTGTGGTAATCAGTGCTGTATAAAGTAATTGCAGCTATAATTTGAGCAAATCTGGGGTGAAAATAGCAGCACATGCACACAGAGCAGCGAGGGCGCGAAGAGTTCTTTCAAAAACTCTTGTATCTGCTACGTTTTAACTTCCCTCTTTGCAGGACATCCACTCTTTCCAGTGTGCTTCCTCTGGTGGGGAACATGCATACATGCTACGGAACTTAAAAATCAGCAGAAGAAAGGGCGTATTCCTTCCACAGGACTTCATAATGTGTATTTGCTATAGGAAAGCAAACTCTATACTAAGATTAGAACAAACAAACAAACCCAAGCAGCCTATGATTCTTTTCTTTCCCACATATTCTGTAAGTTGATAAACCGAATACCAGTCTATACCAAACCTTTGGGAGGAGACTATGAAAGGGTAACAATGCTCACGTAATAGTACTTTTGGAAAGTAGTGGGTCTTTCCAAAAGGAAACCACTGAATAAGGCTGTAGCATATAGTTTCTAACTGTGATCATGAGTAGACAGTATAAAGTAGAAAATTGCCGTTCAGATTCAAAGTAGCAGTAGATAATACTATCTTCTCTTTGGAAATTTGTAAATATAGATTAAAACCAATAGTTTAGAAGGAAAAAAAGCATATTAAAATGTGGAGAGCGATCTTCAGAACACAACCTCCCATCATCACTTTTGGACAAATCTTACAGCTCTTGCCTGTTTCTTCCTACCACAGAACCCTTCTTATATGGTGGCTGATTTCATTAGTACTTCATTAGTGAAATGAAAGTTTTTACTGACATTTGCAACAAAAATGAGAGTAGGCATGAAATTAGTGCTGTAGGAAAGCTAGCTCATTTATAAAGAGTTAAAAAAAATGCACCAAGCTGGTAGTGACTGCATTTATTGTCTTTGTAGTGGTTTAGGATCCTACAAAGTGTTACATGAAACTAGTACTGTGTGTGTATGTAAACAGATCCCTGTTTAAATCAGTGAAGCAATTTGCAGGATCAAGATCTTAGACTTCTCTTTCAAAAATATTGACTACGTGATCGTGTATACTGTCATGCTGGAATTGCTGGTGTGAGCGAAATTTGTTCATTTAGCCCGTCTTTTTAGCATGAATAATTTTAGCCTGGCTTTTTCGTGTGAATGTAACATTTCCCAAACAGTTCAGCATCCCATGCTACAAGCCTAATGAATCAACTGATAGCTATTTTAGCCATTTCCTACAGAATATTGTATTGAAAACCCCAATTAAAACTTTCAGAAAAATTGCTGTGTTGCCCTCAGCTGCATAACATTGTGACAACTAAATTGTATCTCATACTTGACCTTGATATATGCAACAGTGTACTATACATAATCAGATTTTTTTTTAAGTGGGCAGTTTCTTTTGCAGTGTAATGACACGTGTGCAGAAGTAAGGCATCAAGGATGAGGTATTTAAAGTAGAGCTCTTTGCCTTCACTGTAATTTATTGGCATTGTCAGGTTACTGATTTTCTTAACAACTTGTTAGCATTTTCTAAAAATGAGCAAAAGAAGGAAAACATGTATTATTTTCTAGGTTTTTGTGAGCCCTAGGTTCCTAGATTTTTCTGTTCCTGGTTTCTTCTGCTAAACTTCCACTCAAATTGCCAATTGCTCTGAGTCAACTGGGAGTACAATTTTTCAAGCTGTCTTTAACATACAGCAGTGCAGGTGTGTTAGTGTGCATGTGTTGTCACAGAAATCACAACCATTTCTGACAGTCTCCATTCTTAAGGCGAGGAAACATGTACATATTTTATATACGGTAATGAGCCACTTTGAAGTTGAATTCCCATTTATACATGTTTACTTCCAGATCTGCTAATCTGCAACAAGATCTTGGCAATGGTCCTGACCTCTCTCTTTCTTTCTTTCTTTGTTTTCTTTACTGCTGTGTGTGATCTCCTGCAAAGCAGGTTACAGTCATCACTATTGTATATATGTGTTTGCATGTGTGTGCCTTGATAAATTTTCTCTGTTGGAGTTCTGAATTTTCCATTTCAAGTCCAGCTGGTACAACTGTGAACTCATCTTTCCAGTATGCTCCTCTGTGTCAGATTGCCAATTTCCAAAATGTTTGACCAAGTGTTTTGATTAAGTCGCCTAAGAAAAGCTGTCTGTATACTTGTGAAAGGGCATGCTCTGTGTAGGATGACTATGTACAGTATAAATCTATAAAATATGGAAGTGTTTATAAATTTATCTGCCAAATATTTATCATCCATGTAACAAATGCAAAGTTATTTAGTGTACATCAGATTAATAAAGGGGCATTTTTGCTCCACTATATTCAAATAAAGGTTTGTTCTCTGCAATGAATACATTTCAGGTGTGATCATAGCCAGAATATCATTCTTTACTACCCACAAAATATTGAAAACAGTTGCTTTAGCTTGGTTAATTCTTTTACAAAGGCTCTCTGTGCCTTCTCTCTCTCATCTTTAGTGCCTCTAATAGAGGTTGAACATGTATTAAAAGAAAACATGGAACAAGTTAATAAAGTTGAAGAAATGTAAATGGTGATTAAAAAAAAGACAGAGTAAAATTTGCTATGGTTGCAAGAGACAAAATTTTTTAGTGAACCATCTGGGATTCATATTTTTATGGTACATAATTGCACAAAATAGACATCTAGCCTTTCACTAAGTAATTGCACTGCAAGGGTATGCTATCATCCAAAGAGTCTAATCTAACTCTGTGTGAAAAGAATACTGCTGCAGGGTATGATGATCCTTGCATCTGAAAGGTCAACAGGAATTTATACAATAAACTGTTGTTCTGTAAGAACATGGTATTCGCCAAAAAAACCCACCCAAACCCCCCAAAATTCAACAGCACTTCAGCAAAGTTAGTTCTTCATTTCATTTATGCACTAAGGTCCTCTGAAAAGCTTCAACACATCAAGTGTGGGAACTTTAAAATAACAAAAAAGTGCTGAGTTATTTATATTCTGCCATCTCCATATCTGGATCAGACATACATTTCCAAATATAGGTTACTCCAAACAGATGATGGACTATGTAAAAATACATGAGCCTCTTCAGCTGTGTCACCAATAGGGAAAAGCTGACCTACATGTGAATTGAAGCATTTTTCAGCTCATGTAAGAGCGCCTTGTCCAAGACCCCACAACCAAGAACGTACATGATTATGTAACTGTCCTTTGGCAACTGGAGTTATTTTGTGGTACAGTAAAAAAAGAGCTTTCTCTTTTTATGAAGTACTAATCCATATTTTAAGTCTCCTTAGATGTCTACCCTCATCCACCTGTACTTGAAGGAGATTGGTCGCATAACTACTCTGCTGTCATCCTCTAATGGACATAACGCTTTTGTGCTTGTGCCTCCTAGTCTCATTCTTACAAGAAATCAACCCATTTTGTGCAGAACATCAGGTAACAGTCCAAAAGGGAGTGTGGGAGAAAGTTTGCACTTATTCTTCGTAGCTACATTTCAGAAACTTTGCCTAATCTCTAGAAAACCTTCAGTAGCAGGGAATCATGTGTTGGAACACATCATCCTGGCTGAAGGGCAGAACTCAGAGGGCTGTCATCAGTGGCACTGAGTTTAGTTGGAGGCTGGTAACTAGTGGTGTCCCCCAGGGGGTCACTAATTAGCCCAGTCTTGTTCATCTTCTTCAACAATGACCTGGATGAAGACTTAGAGTGTACCCTCAGCAAGTTTGCTGATGACACAAAATTGGGACGAGTGGTGGATACACTGGCAGGCTGTGCTGCCATGCAGCAAGACCTGAACAGGCTTGGAGAGTTGGGCAGAGAGGAACCTGATGAAGTTCAATAAGGGCACGTGCAGGGTCCTGCACCTGGGAAGGAACAACCCCATGCACCAGTACAGGCTTGGGGCGGATGTGATGGAGAGCAGCTCTGCGGAGAGGGACCTGGATGTCCTGGTGGACTACAGGTTGACCATGAGCCAGCAGTGTGCCCTTGTTGCGAAGAAGGCCAGTGGGATCCTGGGATGCATTA
>Ga0181612_158467_pt1 | contig 14696 bp, 13 predicted proteins | sample HoacroProtozoa21_FD_119630 | JGI IMG/M metagenome (GOLD analysis project Ga0181612, IMG submission 119630) | Hoatzin crop microbial communities from Cojedes, Venezuel. Combined Assembly of Gp0051906, Gp0051904, Gp0051908 | reverse complement strand
TGTGAGATCCTCTCGCACAGCAATTAAATCAACACAGCATATCGGTTACTTCTATTTATTCAACCCGTCACAGCATCCTGTACTTCATCTCTGTCTTGTCCAGAACTGCATTTAGCAGGTGCCTGGGGAAGAAAGTTAAACACCCTCCTTTCTGGATCCTCTACGTGCATTTTTATTGCTTACATTAAACAAGCAATGAAACAAACAAACAAACCGACTATGCCACTAGAAGCGCTGCTGCCAAACATCCACTGCGAAAACAAACTGGGGACTGCTGTGCACTATCCAAGGAAACCTATATTTGACAAGGTCACCCCTTGCTGGCAGGGAGCAGCTAGCCGAGAAGAATTCCTTACCTGTTGCCATGAACATGTGATGCACAAAAGGCAAAGCTGTAGTGAAGTAAGGTGGGGTCAATCATAGCTCCGTTTTCTGCGCGCTCTAGCAAATCTCTGAGGTAGCAGAGATGTCTGTGACAGCCTCTCACTCCATTACGTGCACAATACTCATCTAGTACAAAGACCTGGCCAGGACTAAACCAGCCCTGTTTAGAAATAAAGAGACTTGATTTTAAATATAAGTTATTATATACAAAGGCTATCAGATTTGGAGGTGCAGTGGTCAACTGTTCTAACAAAAGAAATACAAACCTAAAGCTACATTAAGGAAAAAGGAGAGAGGTCACTCTTAAACAACACAGTCTCTGTATCATCACCCAAACACAGCATATATGCAGTGCAATCATTAATAACAAAAACCACATTCTGCTACCTTTAAAGGGAAATGTCATTTAAAATGCTGAAAGTTAGGCCAGTTCATGTCAGTGCCTAGCAAAAAAAGAAAAAAAAAACAGGAAAAAAAACCAACTTACACCTTTAAGAGATGACAAAGGTTCGGTTATTTAAACAGCGTGAAACAGTAATCTCATTTCGGGGATGGGATTGTACATTTGGCCAGGAACAAGAAGACTGATCTGGGGGAGAGCGTGGAGGATTACACTGAATAATGACTTCTCTTGCACCTGGCAGGTAGGAACGTCCAGCAGACGGAGGAAGGCAGCTCTGCAGCATCAGAAAGGGACGCTTCCCACCGTCCTTATTGCGTACCGCTGGCGACGTGCTCTGCCATCGCCCACCTCCTCGGCATCGAAGCACGGGGAAGCTCTGCTCAGGAGCAGGTTTTTTTTTCACACATCCAGAAGCCTCAGACTATCTCTGTCTGTCAGTCCTGAGGGCCTGGTGACACGTGGCTCATGGTGCAACATCCGGGCTCCCAAGGAGGACACCCTTTCCACGAGGGGACGGCTCCGCTGAACGTCCTGGGACAGCGGAATTGGAGCGCGCCTCTGCCTTCGGGAAAGGCGCGAGCAAGAAGAGGAATATTCTTGTAGACTGCTTTTCGAAATGCTGCAAAACCGTCAATATTTACATGGAAATTTGGGTGCTAAACAATTGCTAAGACGCAGCTCTGGAATGCATCAAGCTGCAAAATCTTTCATCGTTTAATTGAAAAGTTCCTGCAGCGGGCGGGAGAGTAGTTGAGGCAGAGCACTGCCCCTATAGGCAACTTCTTTGCCACCCCATCTGTTACCCCAAATGCTACATCTTAGAAACAACACTGCTGTGAAAGATTAAAATATATTTTCTACCACTCAGATGACACCAAATCTTTTCTAGATGCCAAAATAGCTGCTTTGAAAAGAGTTGAAGAAATATCAATTAAGAGCTCAAAGACATAGAGAAGGATTTGCTCATCCTTATTGGGCCAACTCCAAAACAGATTGAGAAAAGAATTAAAATAATGAGGGGAAAATGATAGATATAGGGAGTAGCTACAGTGCTGGGATCACTAGAAGTGCACATTTCAAAATGAAGCTACAGAACAATGCAGATGGGACGGCACTCTGGAAGGCTATTTTTTGGGAGGGGTATTATTTGCCTTCACCGCTTTTAACAGTATTTTTGTTTGCTTTTCGGTTGCTGGTATTATACTTGATTCCGGATTTCTTTACATTGCGTGATGTTACATCCTTGGACCATCTCTTCACCTTGCCTCTCTTCACACAAGTCTTTGGTGATCAGGCATGGTAAAAATATAGAAATGCAGTTGAAATTATCGTATTCACCTAATATGTACAATGGACCCAGTCCTCCCTACGGGGTGAAATCTTGGCCCCACTGACACCAGCGGAAAGGCTGGAACTAATTTCACTGGAGCCAAGTATCAAGCCCAGTGTTTAGGACGAAGGAAGCAGGAGGCTGGACCCAGCAACCCAGAGCACCCCACGTTGCTCCCCTGCACCACGGCCTGGTGCTGGTCCTCAGGCGGACAGAAGGGATGGGGGCAAACACTCAAGATCGCTGCCATGGCTCAACGAGGGGAAGCGCGAGCAGAAGCTCAGAGGTTCAGTGGTGAGCCTCGTACCTCATGAGAGCACAGGCAAGCAGACTATGGGTGGAGAGATCCAGAGCCCAGGAGGACCAGGTGGTCTTCTTTTGCATGGCAGAGGTAGGAAATAAAAAAATCTGCTGCTGAATGGGGCTCCAAAGGAGCAATAAATGCTGCTCCCCTCAGCCCCAGAAAAAATCTAAGGTTTGTCGAAAGGTGATATTCAGACAAATCCCCACATCTTCAGGCAGATCTTGGCTCTTGATTAAGATGTGCCTGGTGCAACCAGCTGACAACCAGCCCGCCTGGCAAACGCAGCCGACAGCTATGTCCCTCCACAATACAGCCAGGTGTATCTCAGCGTGGTCTCCCAGATGGTCTTCTGTGGCATGAGGAAACCAGGAGGGGACCATGGTGGAAGGTCACAGAGCACAGGGAGTGTGGCTGACCATGTTCAACAAGGGGAACCACGCCAAGAAGGGAAAACGTATCCCTGGCACCCGCCGGGACTGCAACGGGAGCTCTGGAGCTGGGTAAAGCAAGGCTTGGTCAGGATTAGTGAACCACTGGCAATTTTTCTAATAGCAAATGCAGCTTTTGCAAAAACCAGAATTTTTGAAGGAAATTTTTCACTTTTTAGTAGCTGAATTTTTCCATTTACCATAGGAAAACCAAACAATTTCATTTTGGTGGCCTGCTTCATGGACCTTTTAACCTGACTCCTTCACATGATCTCGGCCAGGCTGGGCACTCTGGAAGACCCCCTTTCCTCAGTACATGCCACGCTGTACGATGTAAATCCCACGAATGTTGACAGATCACAGGCAACACAGCTCCAGCAGGGACTTGGCTGCGTGAGCTGAATGCCGGCAGTGGGTTGGGAAGAGTTGAAGGGCAGTCTCAGAAACAACGCACGTGTCCAAGTGAAAGGAATGAAGACCCACACATGTGGGGTCCATACTAAGCTGGAAGAGTTGCGTACTCTTCCCAGAAGTGAAGAGTTGTGAATAAGACTGTGCTACCAGCGTGTGGACGATGGGCAGTAGCCCTCAGCAAGTTCTGCAGACAACGCTCTTCCCCTTCCCCAGCACGATGCTCTCTGCCAGCAAACATCACTTCTGCCATAGCTGAGATTAGTCAGCCAGCCTGTTTGTTTTCATAGGGATGCCTGGCTCAGCCAGCGAGTGGGCTCGCAATAACGTTGTTTAACCTGGTTCCACGGAAAGGAGGTGACGCTGAGTTATCCTCTGTGTCAGGGTAAGCCACTGTGTCTGGGTAAGTCTTCCCTGGCATCTCCATGTCCACATTTAAAAACAAGAAGGGGCGTGACGAGGCAAAGCTCTGTGGGACCTTGCATGGGAATGTCCTGTAGGGAGAATAACAATTGCCCAGCGGCGCAGAGAGTGGACAGAGCAGGCTCACCACGGGCTCACAGCTCCTCCAGGCAAGCCAGCGCAGTGGTATCACCAACGTCCCACAGACATATCAAGAGCAATGGGAGCTATTTGCAGTTGAACTCAAATTTTGAGGTCAGTCTGTTTTTTTACGCCACAATCAGGACAAAATCATATTAAAATAAGTAAAGAAGCGTGTGAAATCCAAGCGTAGGTGAACACAGCCCATTATGCTCTTCTTTGTAACACTCTGCAATGGGTGATTTGAAAGAAGATGGTTAATTGGTGATGCTCTGCTCCGAAGAGGCACAAGTCTTGGTGCTGAGGGGAGCTCCACCACTCCAGGAGCTTCTAGCAAGGGCCAAAACACCTCAATAACAAGCAGAAGTGTGGCTGGTGGGTTTCTTGAAGAGAAACATTGTTAATCATTTTCCGCCATAGCCTTGTACCTCTTCATGAATTTAATTCAACCGCCACAGCTCTCTCACCAGGCCCGAGACTGCACAGAGACAAACCAGCTGCAAGCCAACCTGTCAGACATGCATGGATGGGGATGGTATTCCTAGGGTCAGCCATGCGTGGGGAGCAGAAGCTGCATGCCAAATGCACTGCCTGCCAGAGCAAAGACCTCGATGGAACCGGTGAGAAACCTGCTGCAGGTCTGACAACGCTCCCACCAAGCCCACTTGTACCACTTGGGCATCTGCAGGTAAGGTGCACGCTGCAGCCTTCCCCCACCCCGTCCTTACCTCAGGGGACATCCACAACCGCTCCTCCTAGCCCTGCCTCTCCTCAGGAAGGTGGCAACTCACTACCACTAATGGCATTTACTGGACCTTAGCCTTTCTGAGGAGGCCAGCCCTTGCGTGCAGTGCAAGGAGCAGAGCAGGTGAGGGGAGCACCATGCTGGAAGGGGACGTGGAGGACAGGATTTGAGACCGACAGCCTCACTGCCAGCTGCTCAGTCATGTTCCCAGGTTGCTGCTTTTAACGGAAAGACACTTAAGAGCCCCACCTCCAAGGACCGTACAGCTGGCCAATGAAGGCTGTCGGCACGGGGTGGTCCTTCTGCTGAAGAAGCCCACAATTACACCCCAGTGTGGAGCTTTCTGTGCAACACTAGGAGTGTTGCTCTGTGCAAAACTAAGAGCCTCTTCATCCTCCTCACTGAAACGGTGAAAAATTAATTGTTCAAGTTGTACTGTTAAAGGTTATTTGTCATTTAAACCTTGATAGTACCTAAGAGCCTTCAATTACCCAGCCAAAGGCTACATGCTGTCCTGGAGTACCTCAGTGCCACTATCTTACCATGTTACACAGCAGTGGGCTGAGAGCTGCAACCTGTGCTCATGAGAATTACCAGGATGGGCATGTGACTATGTGAGCATGGACAGACTGCAGCATCACTGCAGCTATCCACCCAGTCCCATCTGTCACCTGCTTGGGATCCCTGCTCATAAAGAGACACAAAGCTGGGCCACAGTTATTCCTGCTGGGACTCCATTGACATGGAGGTAGTACCAGACTGTCACCTTTCCCCTGTTCTTTCATCCAGAAGACTCTGGAAGGCAGTGCGGGAGGCTGCAAAACACTGCTCGCTACTTCACATCCCCACACTGGCATTTGTCTTTGAGGAAGAAACATTTTAAGCATTGCAAACAGAAACGATAAAGACAGTGCAACCAGAGGAGAACAGCAGTCAGTTCACTGCAGGTAGCCTCTCAAACGAAAACACCTCTGGGCCAAATTCAAACCTGGTGTAAACAGAAGTCAATCTTCCAGCAACAGGGGGATTAGCCCCCACTCGCACTAGCTTTGACTTTGCTGCTTGATGTTTATATCACTAGAGACCAAAGAATATACTTGCCAGACAAGAATAGGAATCATTAAGTCTGTGGTCCAAAGTGAGGCGCTGAACCATCTCAAAGAGTGAAGCGTGGTCAAAGTTACAGGGATTGGAAGAGATAAATTCATCCATGCCATGCTTTTGAGCTCTATCTGCATCTGTTCATTTATACATATAGAAAAAGACACCATTTAGAGAGATATAAGACATTTTAGTTGACAAATACAACAGAAAAAAATATACAGTATGAAGCATGAAAGCTAAATATCTCCTCTTTGCTACAGTGCCATTAACTTGTCTCTTTGCAGGCTATACAGTACACTTTTCACCTCCCATTGTCAACTTGCATCAGTTATGGACTATCTTACCGCATTTAGGCAAAAGATTTTAGAATTAACATCTTGTCAACTGCTCATTATAGTGCATTTATTCTGTACTTAAAACCAGAACACAAACCCAAGAACTTACTCTGTATCTTACAATACGCTATGAGTTAACAGAATTTTGGCTCACATAAGTAAATTAGCTCCTATTTAGATAGTTGCGGTTAATTATAATAGATTCTGCCATTCTAATGAAGTTACAGCTGTAGCATTTTTCTCTACATTCTCTAGGTTTTCTAGGTATCAAACCAGTTACGTTGTTCTTTATCCAAATGCCGACGTTTGTCTCCCCACGGCAGTTTTTCTTCCTAATGGCACCTTTAAATGCTACCTCACCGAAATAAAAAGATGCTCTTTTAAGCATCGCTAAGAAGTTAAATTGATGTGTAGTTTGTTGTCACCGAGGCAGTAACCCGATAGTGCGCCGGAGCTGCCAGTCATCCCGACGGCGGGGCTGAATTCCCCCTGCCTGGATTACGAGCTGCCCTTTTTTGGTGAATTAACAGCCCCAACGTATTCACACCTCTCTGCTTTGGGTGACGTTTGCGGGCACTAACTCCTAGGGGCTAATTAATTAATCTCAACATGGTTAACTAAAAATACACCGAATTCAGCAGTTGAAATGAAGCCGCCAAGCTGGCCTGGGTGCGGCCAGCCGGGACCCTGCTGGGAGCAGGCTTTGTTCTACCAGCGGCCGGGGAATTAAAGGACACCTTTCACTCGGTTTTGTCCGTGCTCAGCTTCCTACTATATGGGTTCTTGCCAAATCCTTGACAAAGAGAATAGGATTTAAATCCTTCCCCTGTTTATAGCCTCCTAGGGGAACTGGGTGGCCTTGAAACAATGTGACTGAAAGGACACAAAAACCGCAGTTTTCTGCAGTAGTAGTTTATGGTAACTGTATTTGTTTTGAAACAAAATCCCTCTTTACCACAAGAAACAAAAATCCTTAAATTAAAAAAAATAAACAAAAAGATAAAAAAAGCTTTAAATGATAATGAGACAGTGTTATTTTCTATATGTTTTACTATTTAACATTGAGCTGTGAAGGATGTCATGTCTTCCTAAATACCTCGTTCATGTCTGCGCTTTCAGATATCACTGATCATTGGAAGCAATCTTTACATTTTCTGTATAGTCTGTCGTTAGCTATATACAAACTATATAAATAACATCACCCACTGGAAAGAAATCAGACAAATTAAAACATGTAACATTTCAATTAGCTGCTAGCAATACTTAATTCAGCAGTAGCTGGCAATTTTCCTCATTAAAACCCTGCTGAATAAACACTGATTTTTTTCCTACAGCTGGTTAATTTTGGGGGGTCCACTCCCCTGTTTCACTCCATGAGCTGCGTCCCACTGCCCCCCTCCACGGTCCCAAACCCCCCCTCCGCCTGCACCGGTGGCTCCATGCTGGGACAGAAGAAGCTGCTGACGGTGCCAAGTGACGTGGCAGTGCGAGGGCTGGCTCGGGGGACGGGACAACCTCCCCTCCGGGCGTGTCACCTCCTAGGCACCTCTCTGCCACCCTTGGGCGAGGGGCGCGAAGCCCACCCAGCCCCGGGGCTCATGGCACGGGTGGCTCCTGTCTGTTTTGACAGCTTTCTACCCTGTCGTCTCTGTCCCTCTGGGCCAAGATCGGTTTGAATGCGTTCACTCCCGAAGAGTTTGTCTATGCTGTTTTCCATTCCGTCCCTAGTGCCCGCAAAATGTTTTAACAGATATTATCTATTTTTAATGGCTTGCTGCTCTGCCCGGCTCCTCGGAGTTGACTGCAAGCTGACAAATTGGCTGGAGGCCTTCCTTTGCCAGCCTCGCTCCGGGGTTTTATTACTTTTCAATTAGGAGCCCTGATACACTGTCAATCCTCCTGCTCAGCCAACGAGGCTCCGAGAGCTGAGTAAATCAGCTGGAAATCTGAAGAGTCCTCTAGCCCTTTAGCTGGTGAACCCTTTTGAGCAGATGTGTTAGAAAGCATGTTTGAAAGGAGTATTTTTTACTCCAAACTAACAAGCTTTTCCTGGCTTCCTGTTCTCTGAACAAGGTGGGCACAGAGCAGACCTTCGGCTGGTGTGAACCAACTGAAGCTCTGATGGCTTCCATGGAGCCAAGTGTCCGTCCTGGGCTTTCTAAGATCTCGAAAAGCTCGAAAGCCCATTTGCCCCAGATCTCCCCATCTCACAACGACCACCCGAAGAGAGAGGCATCAGACATGGTACTGCATGAGCTCAAGTGACCAAAAAAGCACGGGCTGCACGACTTCTGCTTGGTCGGTTGTTTAAAATGTGGTTTTCTGCCATGGGAAGGAAGGTGACCAGCCGCAGCTCTCCCTGCAGCGGTCCAGCGCCGCAGTTCTCACTCACAGTTCTGGGCCAGATGATTAAAATTCTTAAGCATCACTAAGAGCAGGTTAAAGAAGACAATCCTACACTCAACTGACTTTCCCTTAATTAACTCCTAGAAATTAAACAAGCCATGCAACTTGCAATTTATTTTTGCATTTTGTTTTTTCCAATGGACTCACTTTTAAAAATGAAATTTAGGAGTCAAAGTATACCGAAAGCATTAAACTTCCTAGGCAATACAAAAAGAATAGGACAGATCTCAATATATTGGTCCTCCACTCCGCTTCACACAGCTGATCTGTGTGATTTAAAATAATGCCAACATCTGCGTATGAACTAGGTTTTATGTGTAATCCATCCTCTTTCAAATTGACTTGCAGTCTGAATGAGATTTTAAACAAAGTACAAAATGAGAATGGCTAATATTCACACCCAAACTGTGCAGCTAATTTTCAAGTACTTTAATTGTTTCAGTCAAATACGGTTGCTTTTTTGACCCTGCTCTGTTATTCTAGCTAAAAAGAAAGGCGAAACCAAAGAAAAAAAGTTATATGATGCTCCAGTAATTTACAATCCCTTCCCAAGGTGCCGTGCCAAGCTCGCTGGTGCTTCTTTGTTCAGGGCCCCAGCCAAAATGCTGCTGCAGGCCCACCGAAGTTATCTTACATATTTAGACAAGCTGCACACAACTGCAGCTGAAAGGTGTTCGCTGGTGGTCTCCGAAGGGAGGCTGCCAGCGGAGGTAAATTGGCAGCACAGACCCCACGAACCTTTCTGTGGAAAACTGCAGACTCTGGCCTTTTCTATTACACTTGGTCACCTACATTATGGCCTTTTTTTTTAATGCTGCCGGGTTTATTATGTTCATTTTTATTCAGTTTGCATTCTATACTGACTCTGTTAACGAGCCCTGCTCCCTACAAGTGTTTGAAATCAGAGTCTTAAAAATCTGCCGGTGTCGGGAACACAAAGATTTCGACAACAACAACAATGACCACAAAAACCAAAGGCCTGTCCCGCCATTTGGTCCTCTGAGGGCTGTATTTCTCTTTATCTATCTGTTATTACAAAAGGAAGAGACAAACCAGTCAAATCTCTCACTCTTATTTCAAAATGCGTTTCCCTGCCCTCTGCGTTTCTTTTGCTCCAGCAATAATTTTGGCAGATTTTGCTCTGAGAGCAGTGAAGTTAATAGCGGGGGACAAGCTCCATAAAAGAATTCTTGTTATAAAAGGCTTTAGGTAGCCATTTTATTGTAAGAATTTCTTACTCCAGATTTACTTCTTTTCGTTAATGAGTGACTTTGTTTTAGTACCAAAGGCAACTGAACATCCAGTAAATTTTACGACACGTTTGCTTATTAAATAAAAAACAAAACAAAACCAACAAACAAAAAAACCCAAACAACTGTAAATTAAAAGGTGACTTTGTATCTTACTCATCTGGAAAATGTGTGCTTGTCATATCTGCTTGACATTACAAGAATGAAGATGTGGTTTGGACAGTAACAAACAATGACACTAGTCAACCTCATCAGGAGACATGAAATAAAGGAATGACAATGATTGATGGCAGCTATTCATTTACAGATATTTCTAGAAAACTCTTCGCTGGCCTGGCTGGGCAAAGCGGGAGAAGTTTCCCAGCCTGCGCGGTGCTCGCCGGCAACGCACCGCGGTGGGCAGGCGATGCGTAAGTGGAGCTAACGGAGATGCCTGGGCTGCGACTCGGTAAAGCAACACCCAGGGGAAGCACCTAGTAACCTCCTTTTCTTTGGCCGTGTGGAGCGAGAGGCTTTACTAGCAAATATCAGTGTTCTGGGGCTGGGGGGGAAAATACCCTGTACTGGGACTTCTAATGCCAGGCTGTCGCTTGCGAGCGAGCTGCTGGCAGTGCCGGCTGGTGACTTACCGCGTCCCCTCCTCGCCGTGCACGACGGCGTTGCCACCTCGACAAGTGCTCTGTGTGCGTGCGTGCGTCCGGGGCTCGGCAAACCTCCTCCCCGCCGCGAGCTGCGGCCGCCGCCACCCGACCTTGCCTCTCAGCTGGGTATCTAAGAGCCCTTTTTTCCCCCTTTCATGTTACTTCATGGTAGGAGATGCCTTTAAATGTAATTGGCTGGTTATTCCCGTGTTTTATGGCTTTCCCCCTGCTGCAAACAAATTTTTTTCTGCTCGAGTTACAATTTTAATAAACGATGATGAATGTTCCTGTAAATCACCAGAGACACTAGGCACTGAACTGAAATCTAAGTTATCTCGTGTTTGGTAGTTGAATGAATAAGAATTTGTAGTATGCACTTACATAACTCCTTGTGTGGCAAGTTAAAAAAAGAGTTTTAGAACAGCTATTTGTAATATAAAACATTGTTTCACAGTGTTTTTATAACTATTTAAAAATATTTTGAATCAGATGACTGTGGAAACCTGTGAATTTGTATTTCTTAAGTTCAAGTCCCATGCTTCTTAAAGCACGTAGAAGTGATTTACAGGCTAGTTTTAAATTCATGCAAGTTATAATTCTATGTGAGAACTGAATTAACATTTTAATTCTGCATTCCTGCAATGAAGCATCTGCAAGTTGACAATACAGAAGACACAGCAGCGTTCTCATATCTCTAACTATCTAAAAAAAAAGCAATTAAAGCACGAAACTAATAATCTAATAGGATAGCAATGCATTGTAGTGCAAATACATGTAATGTTGCCAGACCCAAGTTCATTCATTCATTCATTCTTTCTTTCTTTCTTTCAAAGTGGCAAAAATCTGTATTTCCATCAAATTAAACTTTTTGTGGTTTTTTTTTTTTTTTTCTTCTGTAAGGTCTGATAAGAATCCTCTTTGGAAATCCAAACATTCAGAAAACAAAAAAGAGAAAGAAAAAAGAAAGTGTCTGCTGAGAAGGAATTCTGCCTGCTACCCAGGGGTATATTTATACACACACGCACATACTCACACACAGAAAAAAAAAAAAAAGAAAAAAGAAACAAAAGGAGGGAGAAGAAAAAAAGGAGTCTTGTTTGATGGCCAGGAGGGATGACACCGCCTGTTCCTTCTCATAATTGCATTCAGATACTCCGGATACATATTTGCCAGCTCTCATGACCCACTGATGCTATTCCCTCCTAAGGAGCGCAGGCACTCACCAGGTATTAGGGAAGCAGCTTTTAACACCAATAAAGGATTTGTACTGGGTGTATTTAAGACTGAGCAAAGACTAAGGAGAAGCTCTTTTCCAGCACAAGTTTGGGCTTTTATCTTTTTTCAAAGTAGGTATTCCAGTGGGAAAAGGTAAAATAATAATTCCCCTGGCTTATTCTTTGGCAAGCATTGCTTTGGTTGGTGATTGAGACCCATGCTAAAACATTAATTTGTGATAACTGGGGGAACCGCAGCACCCCTCTGTGATTAATGTTTTTACGTTGGAGGGCGTCAGCATCTCCAAGCCCGAGGTGACCCAGCGAGCTGCCGCTTGCTGCCAAAACCATCCCCCACTGAGTTTACGGGTGAGGGAACTACCAAACCCCAATGGCTGAGGCTTGTTTTCACAAGGCACGTGCGGAGGGGTTTTTTGGGGGTCTCCTGCCGAGTCCTGTCCTTGTCTAGGTCTCTCGGGGTCTCCGGCCCTACCTTTCTACGCTTTGAGGTGTCCATGGTTAGCCCTGCACGCTGGTGCGCTGCACCAAGCTAATCATCGGCACGGAGAGAAAGGATATTGTCAGAGTGCAAAATGATCTGTTTTCAGGCAGGAAGCAGTCAACTAGATGTAAATTCCATGAAACAAAAGAAGGTATTATTTACAGTTTTATTGTGATGTTAATTAATATTTACATCTTGGAATGAAAAATAGAAATGTTAATGATTGGCTTTACTAAGAGGATCACTTGATGCCAATGTGAAAGCCAGGGAGAGAAGGCAATTATGCAAACATCACATGCATCCTAATTTCAGTATGGAAACTTACATTTCAAACCTCAATTCAGGAAAATAACATGGAAAGTTTGTACTACAAAATCTAAACATGAGAGATTTAAGAGAGAAAAAAAAAAGCACATCGCATATGTCAGATAATCTAGTCTGATTATCTGAGCTGTGCTAGCTACAGGGAAGCACTTACCCTTGAGTCCAGCTAGAAGTTAGCAGGGTAAGAAGGAACAAACCAGAATAACATAAAGACTAGCAACAAGGCTCAGGAAAGCAGACAGGAGCCCTAACCTAGCAGCTAAATATTTGGGTTCAAGCAAAGAAGGAGAAAGAAAATTAAAGAAAATCAAACCAACAAAAATAACCAAACCACTTACAGCTGAAAAATTCTTAAGCAGCTCAATAAACCTCGCTACTTATGGGGGAACAAATCATTACAAATTCTCAAAACAACCAACTCTTTGTATATGGTGTGATTAACAGCCATTAAATATAAACAGACATTAAAAAATGAAATATAACCACAAGTGTGATACGTAAAACAAGTACGGACCAATCTTTCATGTTAAAAAGCAAAGGGTTTAAAAAAAAAACCAACGAACACTGAGCACGTTTGGGAATTTTGTTTGATGCATCACTTACACAAAACGAACAAAGATTGGTGCTTTCAGACAAGTGACCACTTTTATGAAGCTTAAATATTGCCAAAAGGTGTAATATGTATTGGCAGCATTATTGACTATAATACTGTGCATGATTTCAACAGTAAACAAGAACAGATTCGGGTTTTTTCTTTTATAATGCGAACACTGGAGAAAAGCACAGCTTTGCGTGAATGGAGTTTTTCTTCTAAATTGTAGCAAAATAAAAAAAGCAAAACTTTTCACTCTAACAGGTATTGCTCACCCACATAAAAGGGATTGTAGAGTCATACAAAAATTAATGAATAGCAGGATCTATTTTTTTCCCGTACTTAAATTGCAAATAAAATGAACTCCAACCTGGTTTGGAGCTGTCTGTTTACTCCCAAGTCAAGCGCTGCTATCAAACTATGGACAAGAATTTGAGTGCTGCTCGAACTTGTGTTTACTAAGTCAAAAGAGGTGGGAACCAAATGAATTTACTATTTCTCCCAAGTTTCCCCAACAGCAGAGTACGTTCTTCTCAAGTCTCCCCTTAACAGACAGCTCCATCACAGGAGCGGAGGGCTGGATTTTCTCTGCATGTGCATGCATGCGCATGTGCCATCTCAGACTGCTACGACATGAAAGCTATAACCACAGTTACTTGTCAAATGGCTTAACATTTACGTCTTTGCACATCCTCATTCACCATAGCCTCTAATAAGCACAAAAAATATGACAGGTATAAAGATAAATGTACAAGAATAAAATGTCTCGCAAAAGTCCTTACCTTTCTGCAGGCAAAAAAAAAAAAGAAAAAGCCAAAAAAACCCAGTAACAAACCAAGACCCTTTTAAAAATGCAATACTTGATATGTTTGAATTTCAAGACTGAAGGAGCTGAGATACGTATTTATGCATTTAAGACTCCCAATAAGCCATCATGTGTGGCATGCATGACTCACTTCTGCTTCTGATTGTTTAACTGCCGTGCCCAAAGACTTTTCAATGAACACTGCCACGTAAAAACATTGAAATATGATAAATGAGCAGGCCTTGCTGTTGAGATGGAGGTGTACTAAGGTGTGCTGCCCTCCTCCTCCTCTTGTAGGATGAAGGTCCTGGACACAAAGAGCTCTCAGAGGGATCTAGATCCAAGGGAGGAGGAGGAAGGAAGACTGAGGACAAAATGCACTATTCACCTAGCCCAAGGGGATGCTGAAGGAGCAAGTCATCATCAGACTGAGGAGCTGACTCGTCTCCCCCTTCCATACTTCGGCGCAACTCAACCAGAAGAGTTTCTCAGTGCCTGCAGCAAAAAGGGGAGCCTGAAGCCGCCCAGCTTGTGAGCAAGGCACAATGCAGAGAGGGTGGTGGCATAAAAGAGGATGAATGATCCAGATTTGGAGCTGGTATCATCCTGAGAAGCTGAGGTCAGACCCTGACCCCCTCAGCTGCCCTGGAGGAACCAGGGCGGTGGAATCTTGGCTGTTTTCACCAGAAGTGAGGATGAGGGTTCCCTGCCTCCCGGCAGGCAAGTAAGATGGAAAAAGCAAGGTCAAACCTTTGGCATTTCTGTAGCTGTGAGCACAGCCAGGCAGATACAGATCTGCAGGAGCACGAGAGCACCAGTCTCCGGTGGACATACTGGGCTGTGGTTAGGCGCAGAGAGGACTCCTGGGCTCAGTCACCGATTTCACTACTCCCTGGCAAGGACTAGGATACACCAGCTGCGCCTTCTCTGTCCCAGGTAACCTAAGTAGGGGGGTTCAGCTCCCCCCCCCCCCCC
>Ga0181612_120115_pt1 | contig 14696 bp, 10 predicted proteins | sample HoacroProtozoa21_FD_119630 | JGI IMG/M metagenome (GOLD analysis project Ga0181612, IMG submission 119630) | Hoatzin crop microbial communities from Cojedes, Venezuel. Combined Assembly of Gp0051906, Gp0051904, Gp0051908 | reverse complement strand
CCGTGGGCCGCCGCCCCGCTATGCCGCCCCGCGCTCCTCCTGCCCCTCGCGGCCTGCGCGAAGTTGCGAGGCAATGGATTGGACTACCTTGAAAACTTGTAGTTGGTAAATCCAGGCAAGCTTTGATTTCGTCACCTCAGCCGCCCCTGTGGTTTTTGCGCACCGACTAACTGAGTAATAAGCCCACGGTCTTTCTGCAGTCGGAGTCTGACGGCAGTTTTATAATTTTTTGGGTCATCTTCCACCAGAGCTGGAAATGTGCTGGTTTTCCTGCGGTCCTCTGGAATCTAGTTTGTACATATTAAGAAAATACATTCACTGTACATAAGCTTACCGGGTGAAATAATTCGTAAGTCAGTTAAGATTTATATAATGTTCAAGCCTATTCTTCGAGACTTTTTTGCAGTAGGAATCCCCTGCTCTTCTGTGAATACTCAGATGATTGCACTGAAATTTGTGAAAACTTCAACAAACCGTCTCTCATGAGAAAATACTTTCAAACATTTTTGAAAAATACTGCATGAAATTCTATGGAAAGGTGGCAAACAGTTGTGTCTAGTGCAGCAGATTAGGTCTCGCTCCTTGTCAGTTGTGTGCCAGCTAAGAGTGCTTGACCTCTGTAGCAAAGGTCTCTTAGGAGGCTAATGACGCTGGACCGCAGGAGGTAGTAGGAATACATTTAGTTTACTATTTTGGTCTGCAACTTCCAGCAGAGTGAAAAGTAACACATTTATGCACGTACGTACGGGCACAGTTTGATGTTAAACCAATCCAGCCCAACAGATAAAAGGTGAGCCAGCTCCACGTTACCTACCCAAACAATCTTCCCTCTCCCCTCTTCCACTGTTACAGGTATTCCTGTAACTTCAGTTCAGGAAACTCAACTGACAAAAAAAAAAAACAAACTGACAAAAAAAATCTCCAAAAAACCACAGTAAATGCACCCTCCCCTGCTCTCCAGTTGAGTGCCAGTTCAGCTGCCTGAACAAAGCGACCTTGCGGTCAGAAGTTTGTCAGCATCCGTTCAAGGGCAGAGGTTAAAGCATTTGGCTGGAGCTGGACTGTTTCTTCTGTAAGCACTCAGCTTTTACGCTGGTGTAGCTGCACAGGGAAATGGCTGCCTGCTTGATTTCAGGACGATGAGCTGGGATAGTGCAGCCCCTGCTCTTGCAGGTCGTAGGACTGGACACTGGGTAGGGGCAGTGGGAGTTCTGCTTCTACGGCGCAGCTCTGAGCCCAATCCGTCCAGCTTCATTCTGACCGTTGCACCATGGTATGGATTTTGAATATGGACTACAGTATAACTCTTTGCCCAGTTGTTTTTGCATCGTGTACAGGACATTAAACACAAACGTTGTCCTTCTGCGGATTATGGCTCAATCCCATTTAACTGAAAAACTTCCATCAGTATGGGTTCAGTGGGAGCTGAATTGTCTTCATGTTACTTAAAGAGTCTCAACCATGCTTTAACTGAATCCTCTACTCTCAGAAGCGTCACTGATAATAGTAGTACTAAGAAGTTTTAAAAGGAACAGAAAGCTGAAGAAATTGAAAGTTACAGAATTTTTCATATACTAACTGCAGTTTGTTTTGTTTTTACAGGTGGGCACACAACAGAAATGCTGAGGTTACTTAGCTGTTTGTCAGAGTCGTACTCTCCTAGACATTATATTTTTGCAGACTCAGATAAGATGAGTGAAGCTAAAATACGTTCTTTTGAACAAAAAAGGGCTGAAACATTCTCCAATTCCCAGGTAACTTGTTAAATATGCTCTTTCAAGATAAAATGATCTTAACATGACATTCAAATTCAAGGCAATTGGGAAGTGATTCTTTAAAAAGGTATTTTTAAGATCTACAGGTGCTTTTGATTTTCTAGGGATTGATAATCACTTGCACTACAATTAAGCTAAAGTTGCCATTCTGTACATACTGGTTTTTACGTTTCTAAAAGTGAACTAAATAAATGCTGTTGAGAGACACTGAAGATGCAAAGTAAACATACCTAAAAATAGCAAATTGCTACCCATTTTCACTACCATCTTCCTTACTTTCTCTTAAAATTGTCTTTACCTCCTGTGAACATGTTAATCCATTTAAAACAGTGAGGGAACATAATTATAGTAAAAGTGACTGTACAAAGAAGGCTAACTCTTCCTCAAGAAAAGCATGCTGAGAATAAATCTCTTTCAATTTTGTAAACCAGCTAGCCATGGAAATGTTATTTGTAGTTATAAAAATACTCAGGCAGAAATATGGTGGGATTTTTTTCTTTTATTTTTTAGTTTCCCTCAGTGACATAATGTGTTTTTTTTAAAGAAATTATATCTTAAAATGTTTTACCTAGTAAAACCTTAATTGATATTATATTATTTTTGTGTGTTTCTAGACTGTGTTTTGGTTGGATTTTAAAATTGAGCATTAGTTACACATGTTTAAAAAGTATGCAATACCTCTTAATGTCAGATAGTTTTCTGGTTGATGACCCAAGCAAATGTGAAACTCCTAAAAATAATGAAAAAATCATGGAAAAAATAATGAAAATATCTTTATCTTTTTGTCAGATGTTTACTTTCTTTGAGCTGGTTTGCTGTATCATTAACAGACAGCAGTATGACTGGTGACTTGAAGTGTGATCTGACATCTAGTGAAATTAGTAGAAAGATTATATTTTTATTTAGGAATTGGAATAAGTACAATGGAAATGAATGTTCTGACTACAAAAGTCTTAGTCCTTTTGAGTCAGTAGTACAACACGCAGTAAATTAATTATTTACATGGTACTGAATTCATATGGTGCACTTCTGATATTTCCTTGTCTTCAGCAGCACTACTTGGCCAAAAGGTTGTAGGACTTGGTGCCAAAGATTTTCAGAATAAACCCTTTTAATGTAAAGCAACTACTGCTAAGCTGAGCAACAGGCTCACTTAAGAATAACATTTTTAAGTTTGTTTACCACTTTCACCTTGGAAAACGAAGGTTCCTTGCCTACCACAGGCTGCTGAATCAAGTGGGGATGACTTAGTTTAATAATGAGCATGGCAGTCTCTTCTCTCATTGTGCATTAAGGATGAAAGTCTGGTAAAGTGACTGGAGGTATTTCTTGTTCAGAGAAATCTTGTTTGGTAATTATTCACAGTCATACTCACTTATCTGAAAAATGACCAGCCCTATATTATTAAATTTCTTGAACATATTTTGAGTATTCAAGAATTATGCAGTTTTCCACTAGTTCACTTAGTTTTGCTAAGCAGCTTCCCTTTCATACCGTCTCCCTCATTTTCCTTCAACGCTGAAAGCCAGAGGAACATTTTTGGCTACATCTGAGTTTGCTGTCTGCATAACAGATGCTCATTTTCCTTTGGCCATTCTTTTTCCACTGCACAAAAATACTTAGAGTGAAAATGTAAGATAAATTTTGGAAAGTAAAGGTCACGTGCCTGTAACATATATTTGCTAGCTTTCAGAGTGTGCTTTCAAATACTGTGTTTTTTGGCACTGGGAATGCTGGAGATCATCAAGCATTTAAAAATCGTGTGTTGGTAGCTTCTTGGAGCTTTGAATAAGTGAAAGGGAAAAGTCTGAATGCTTCAACTCATAGCCATTCCCTTCCTCATCTTATCAAGGAAGTAAATTTTTCCAGAACTAAGGACTAGACAGAAGACAGATTACAATAACAAACAAAGAGACAATTGGTGTACATATTTAACAAATTCCGATGTGAAAAACCACAAATATAACCAATTTATATTTTGATCTGTGGTCTAGCCAAGTTCTGTAAACTACAGTATTGAGGGAGGAGGAAAGGAAGTCAGAATGAGCATCTTGCTTACAAAAAGCAAAATGCTGCACCTCTACCCACCAAGTCTCTTGAAAAAAACAGAACCGAAATGCCTCCTATGAAGCATCTCTGGTCCTGCTATTGCTTGCCTCTTTTTTTCTCTGTTGGCCCTGGCCTGTAACCACAACTATTCTGTGTGGATGCTCTCAGAGCTGTTACTTGGGCAACCTTCTGTGCTCAGCATAGAGAACCTGCTTCAGCTCCTGCCTACCTACTCTAGCATCAGAAAGACAGCTTAGATTTGTTGACTGAAGAACATGAATTCTTCACTAGGTCTTGTACCCCCATTTGTCATGTCCGAGATGAGCAACCAGATTAACTAACCTTTACATAATGCTCATCCGACTGCGTGTTCTTTTCCAATTTATGTTTCATGAGACAGATCTTGCTAAGAAATCTTGTTCCTCAGCAGGAAAAAGACACATGTAAACCCAGTTTCTTTGCAAGCATTGCAGTTGAGCATATTCTAATAATTCACAGCAGTGGCAATTTTCCACCTACTTTTCCTTGCATGCTTGCAAAACAATATTAACTAGGTAAAGGACTACATCACTGGTTTTGAAATTGCAATACCCAGTCAACTGTTATAGAATTGCCAGTGTGGAACACTTGTCTTCAAATAACGAAATGGTTTCTCACTCCACTAAAGATGTAAGGAAATATAAATGCAACAATATGACACTATAGAAGATGGGGGAGCAATTTGTCTGTTTCTGGTATCAGACATACTATGCAGTTTTGCTACAAGAGATGCAGGAGGTACCTTTGTCTGGAATGCCAACATCAGATGAGTGCCTGGGATTGCAGAAGCATCTGACCGTGGCTTTTAAACAAACAGTCAAATCCGGTTTTGTTTCTTAGCTTAATATTTAAGTGTTGATGAAATCCTAACATGTGCCATAGACACTGATGTACAAAGTTTCAAGCATATTTTTTGAAGACCATAGATAAAATCAGTTTGATCTTTGCTTGAATTCTACAAGTAAATTTCTACTTTGATTGGGGTCCCTGCGAAGTTTTGCTGAAATCAGTTTTTTTATGATGAAGAGAATCACATACATTGTTTTGGCAAATATTGTTTGACACCATTCTTACAGTGAAGGGAGCATCCTGAATAGTTCCGCTGAGACCTGATCTGCCTAAAACTGCCTTACCATACACATCTCTTGCAGGACTGAATACTATGCAAGGGTCTAAACTCCACTTACGGCATTTCTTTTTATCACCTGATCTCTTCCAAAGCTCTAAGAAATAGAGAGGTAGTGATAACCAGAATCCTGTTGAATGGGGAGCAGAGGGCATGTTTACTTTTCCATATTCTGTTGTCAGACTAACACAGAGTTTCAACACTTGCAAACAGAACATGAAACAACCAATCTGTAACTTGTTAATGCCTGCCAGCATCACCGAAAGCAACCTTATCACATTGAAACAGGAGAATTTGAGTCAAGAAAATTAACTAAGTATTCCGCATTTATAAGTAGGGTGGTTTTTCTTTCCACCTTATATATTAAAAAAGCCTCAATTATTGCTGTTCAAGACTGGTTTGTAGTTTGTATTTACTGTACAGCTATTGGCAACTTAATCTTTCGTGGTCACAAAACACCAGGGCTAAGCTATGTTAATTAGTGATGGTGTATTTGAAGTAACTGGGCAATTTTTGGTATTTGTCATGATATTTAGACTCTCACTCCCAATTTGAGTTCTTCCAGAGTGGTAGTGATCTGTCCGACATGAAGTGAGATAGTCACCATTGTCCAGATCTAAACAATATGTCAACATCAATGAGCAGCGCACTGCAGCCAATGTATTTGTTTTTCATTTAGATAGAAAAAAACTTCATCGGCATCAGGACTGCCTTCTGATGTAGCAGTAGTTCTTAGGTGTAGTTCCTCTGCATCAAGGTAAAAAGCCACCTGCGAAGAACTGCAGGAAGCCTAACTACTGTTATTGTTTACAGTGTTCTGAGACAAACAGAACATCTGTGTTTTATTAATTTGATACCTTTTACACACAGTGAATGACCCCTATGTTTGCGCAGGGGAAGAACAAAGAAAATTATTTATTTAACTTGTTTTTTATTTATTACTAACATGTTCTTTCCTGTTCCTTTATGCAAATATTTTGCATTTTGAATATGCATCTTGCATATCTTTTGAATACTCATTGAGTATTCACTTAAGGACAGTGATATTTGCTGTTACATTTTTAATAGTATGCACCGAACATTAACTGTGAAAAGTTGTTACATTTTCTGCAGTGTAAATCCACGAAGAATTTAAACGAGAGAGAAGAGTCACCGTGCTTGGATTTCTCTAATCAGATGTAGATTTGTGTCTCGGTGTCCACGAGGTGGGGCCGTATGTTAACATACTGCGGCTGGAGCCGCTCTAGCTGAATTGTTTATGAAGTTAGGAATGCTTTAAAGTAACATGAGAAGAGATTAAAAAATAGATGTATAGTTCTAGTATTTCGTTTTACTTTATTGCCAGGATTGCTAAGCACGACACTGAAGAAGGCATCTAAGAAAAGTTTTCATACCCAAACATTTCCAAACTAGATGGGGGGGGGGGAAGTTGGCACAGACAGATCTAATAACTCTGTAGGAGAAGCAACAACATTCTTAGAAAAATAACAGTTCAACTTATCGTGCTCTCTTCCAGTTCACCCTTGATCGCATTCCCAGAAGCCGTGAGGTTAGACAATCTTGGACCTCCTCTGTGGTAACAACCCTCTACTCCATACTTTACTCCCTTCCTTTGACCTACAAACTGAAACCAGATTTGGTAGGTAAAGTAAATTTTAATTTATTGAGAACTTGGTAATCTGCATCATAAAACCATTTGGAATATCAAGACATTGCAGACTGTATCTCATATGTACGTTTAGATTTACAGTTCACAGGAAAAGTATTTTTGAACGTAAAATGAATACTGAAAGAAATAGCAGCAATACACCAAGAAAGAGAGAACGGGTTGCACTGCTGGTGAATTAGAGTAGCAAATACCAGTTTCCCCATCAAAGTTTGGAGGTAACGTCAGAGAGTGTGTCACTCCCTTGTTAATGCTAGTAGAGCTGGCACAAACAAGGTTGCAGATTCAGGACTGCAACAGCACAAACTGGACCTGAAAGCTGCTCTTGCTCCTGAAACGGTACGACCTGTGGGGAACAGGCAGGTTCAGACCAGCAGAAATATATACAGATTCTGTTCTTGTGCTTACGCGGACTTTTCAGCTATACGCATATTTATTTAGTCTTTGTCTGGCTAACATTAATTAGCTCATCTAATGACAAAAAACATCACTGCTGAAGTGGCAGCTCCTCAGCACTTTAGTAATGTTTTCAAGCTGTTCGTAAAACTGCATTCTCATGGTGATTACGACATTTATTTAAAAATATTCCACATACTTAATCAAGTCAGAAGCATTCAGGGTTGTGAGATTATAGAACTAAAATAGAGATATCTGATCAATAGAGTTTTGTTTCGATGCAAGACTCAAAAGGTAGTGCTCTGGACTCCCAGGTTTAAGTCCTACTATTTTGGTTAAAGCTGGCTTTTTGCTAGAGTTCTTGTCATCTTGAGTCAGTTATCCAAACTCGAGTTTTTAAAAAAAGCATTATTTTAGCAGAATTTCAAATTAATATTTTATGTGTTTTAAAATATTTTAATGAAACCTCTAAAAACTTGTGCAGTTAAAAGGTATTTTTCAGAATTTAGTAGCAGCATATATACCCCCACAGAGGATGTTTGTAAGCAGACTTTTTTTAGTTCTCACTGTGAACTGTATGGCTAATTCTAAAGAGGCTCATATATATTTGTGATATTTTGAATGTTTAGAGAAGCTGCTGTGAATAATTTGATCTCTGGTTTCAGTAGTGCTGGTCAGTTCCTATCAGATCAAAAGCTACTTGCTTGCTGGAGCTTTCAGAGCAGTTTAGCATGCAGAACAACAGAAGCAGCTTTTTGCAGTTCTAGTTCTTCAAGCCTATTTTGAAAACTGGAGATAAAGTTGGGAGGGAGGAGGAGATAGCATACTGTTCTTTTCACAGTGATTTTAATCAGAGGGGAGGAATAGCAAAGGGATGTTTACATGAAGCAGACATCTTACAGCAAACGTGAGTAACAAATATTTAGGAATCACTTTGCTACACCACTGGTTTCAATTAATGTATATACTTCTTTTAACTTATTGTTGCAAAAGAAATTGACTGGAAAAATCTCGCTGTGTAACTGAATATATTAACAAAAGTGTCAACAAGACACATCACAGGAGAAGAGCAGGAAATTACTAATCTAATTCCATGGTTTCTCTGTTTACAAGAGGAATTTAAAGTGACAGTGGGATTTACACGTAGAATTATTAGAAATGGTTTTGGAGTTGATAAACAGTGATAAACTGTCAAAAGTCTAACACTTTTGAAAAACACTTCTTGTAAAATTAAGGACACATTTTAGCAAGGCCTTTAAGCCCTTTTGTAGTGTTTTACGGGAACCACTGGCTCAAAATGCTATCCAAAGAGTCCTTATCCATGATTAGAGAAGGGCTGGAGGGGAGAGAGTTACCAAATATGTTTTTGCTAGGTACCATCATCAACCGCATTAGCAGCTGATACTGCTACTGGCAGAAGCATCTCCGGCATTATGCCGAATCTCTTACCACTTCAAAACTGGTTGAGTACTACTACTTGTATGCATATCTTAGTTTAAGAATTCTGTGAAATATAGTAAGTCAGAGAGCTGTAAAGATTTTTAAACACTTATCAAAGGGTTCAAAACACTTATCAAAGGGTTCAGGAACTAAAATGCTTCACATTACCAGTGAAAAGATTCTGTGTGGTATGTGAAGCAACTGGTAATATTCAATTGCCTTAAGAAGAAAATGTTTGTGGTGAATTACAACTCCCCCTACTCTTGGTAAAAAGTAATGCTTAGTAGTTTAAAGAACTAGAAAGGGTGGGACAAATGTTGGTGTTTACAGGACTCATCTATAACTTTCGGCACAGAAATCAACACCTGAGTTTAGAAACAAGCACAGTATTACACCATGCTGAGCTTCATATTTTTAAACAGTAGAGCTTATGGGTAGTGTGCATTTTCAGTCTAGGCAACTGTTTTTGTTTAATTGCAAGAGGGAAAGACAACTTTGAATTGCTTCTAAGTCATTTGTACATATGAGTGATCCCCAAATCCTTACACTGGCTTTTAGGCTTGTCAGAAGTGTGTGCGTGTTTGAAGGAATGACTGAAGTCTTCTCCAGACACCCAAAAGCTAGAGAAAAGCAGGAATGTTGCCGTTTTCAAGAAATGCAGGACAAAGGAAGTACTGCAAAGGGAGCCTGAAACCATCAGGTGCACAAAGGCAAGTTTTGAGGCAGGTAGGCTTAGGCTGGCATAACTAGCATATCTGTGGAGCCAGAATAGCTGTAAAAGGGAAACAGCAAACCTAGCTGCACAGGAGTTACTTTGTATGTGCTTATTTACATGAGCACTGTGTCCCCTTTATATCTCACACCGATTTTCTGGCAAAGCTTCTTAGTTTACTTTGCATGAGAAAGCAGTTCCTTCTAACCCTTGTTCAAGATAGTGAGTTCAGAAAGAACTGAACAGCTTCCAAAGAGACCTTTGTTGTCTTGCAGGACTTGACCCACACTTGAAACGGGTCCCAAGAGAGTTTAAGAAATGTAAAAGTTAGTTTAGTTCAGTTTGAGATCATCTTCAAGAGGCCCATTTCTGAGTTACAAGCATCTGCGCTCTGCAGAGTTAAGTCCCTTTAGAGATATTAAACCAAGTCACAAAATTAAGATGTCAGAAGTGATGATCGGCTTGTGTTCTTATAGCCAAGAATTATAGAAATAGAGGTGTCGGAGTGTGTTGCAGGCACATCTGTGCTGGGCAGCTTTTACAACATATCAACCTTGGATAGGCTTTCTATGCAGAGGCCTAAAATTCCAGGAAAGCAAGGCTTTCGCCAGCATGCTCTGCCTACACCTTCCTTCCCCCAGAAAAGCTTTTAGAACCATTATCAGTTGCAGCCAGGTTTAATATGTGGTCATAGCCTCAAAGACTGCAGATTCCTACCATGCAAACAAGCAGCTGGTCAGAGAAGAGAGACTGTCATTGCCTTCATTGGGAGAAAGGCTGAGAAGAAATGTAAAACCAGAACAAGATGTTAGAAGATCTGCCATCTGGGGAAAGATGCAAATCTTTCTTAAACAGTTGCAGAAAATTAGACAAGCTGCACAGAGATTTTTTTCCCAGAAAAAATGACTGAATCTTACACAGACTATTTGATGTCCAAGAAGCAATAAACTAATGCTACAGCCTTCCTATAATATGCTTGAGTCAGTCAGTCAGTAGGTACAAGCTCAGAGGAAACCGATCTTCAGTTCTCTTGTTGCTTACAGAACCTTTGTCCGTCTTCAAGTGGTCTAGCCCTTTGGCTATATTGTGATTATTCCAGTCATTCTGGCATACCTGAAATTCAAACTGAAAACAAAGGATACGCGTGCACCACACAGCAGAAAGCTGTATAGAGATTGCATCCAGTCCTTGTTTTCAGCCATAGATGGGCAGTGTCATTGAGTCAGCGATTTGCTCTCCTTTAGTGTAATTAATTTTCCCCTGGAATTGTGCAGAAACACTGCGTAAAGCTCCATTCATTAGTGTATTGTGCATCCTGGACCCTTGGACCAGACTTCTTTTTGCTTTTCTGGGGACACTTCTCAGCAGTTCCTACTGCTTCAGCGCTCTACAGTGCCTGAGATAAACAGATCTTTTCAGATCACTGCTATCTGGGAAGGCCTGAGTTAAATCAGGCAAGGAAGGCAGTCCTTCCGCATTAGGGCCTCCTTCCCGTGGGAAGTCTGTAGTAAGAAGTTTACATTTGCACAGCAAGTACAACAAGCTCTGCTGTCTCCCTCCCCACCAGCTGTCAGCTGAACAGCTCTCTCCTTTTTAAACTTCCTTCTAGCAGAAGCCTGAAACCTGCACAGCTGATTATGCTTCTAGCAGTCTACCAATTCTTTTATGACTGCACATCCCATCACACGCGCCTGGTCCCCCAACTGGTTAAATTCACTACCACAAGCTTCTAGAGTTGCTATAGAAGTGCTCACACAGTAAGCTGTATGAAAGGAGATCATTATTTCATTTCGCAAAGATTTTCCATTCTTTGTGCCCTGCCCAAAATGTCTGAAGTTCATAGCACTTTAACAAATTACTACGATGAATAATAAGTTATTGTCCCTTATATCATGGTTCTTATTAGAACTTTGTGGAAAGCTATAAAATCTGGGAGGTGGCATTTTTTTCTCTATTCACTTCATAACAAGTGAACTTTGTATAATGCAGTATTAAGACTATCTGGTGCATTCTTTTGTACACTGAATCTTTCCCTGCTATTTATAATTCTTTTGGGCTTGATTGATTTTACAGTATATCTGATCTACTGTTGTTGTTCTAGGATCAAAACAGTCAAAATAGGCAAGAGTAAGAACATCAGATTAAGACCATCAATGATACAAATTGTATCATCTAGAAAGAAAACAAAGTTAAGCCATCCAAATTTGTGTTTAACTTCTCAGTGTTAATGAAAATACGGATCTTATTCACCACTTCTCTACCTTGTGTGCTGTGTGCAGCCACAATGTAGAATTACTCTCTGCTGAACACAGATGAATGTCTAAAGCTTTTCAAATCGGTTAGTTTAAAGCTAGGTTGTAGCTCTGCTCTTTCTGTGACTGCCAGTTAGACATGCCTATAGACACTACATTTCAGAGGGAGGATAGAAGTAGCACTAAAGATGAACTGAGATCTTAGCTTAGATTTAAGCAGAGTTTAAGCTAGAGATGGATCAGTCTTAACTCATCAGCTATCAGATTCATTCCGAACCTAATGAACATCCAGGTCGCACTTCCATGTATGTTATAAAGCATGGTTTCAAGTAAACAGTCTGGCTAAATCTGACCTCTGAACCAGGCCACTGGTATGCAAATACAGATTGATAACACCTCGAAGTTTTGCATTGTAAAGACATTTCAGGCAGGTATTTGATGCGGATTCTTGCTATACCAACTGCAGTGATTAGGCAATAGCCTCAAAGATATTTATATACAGACAAAATATCAGTTTTAGCTAACCTAAAATACTGCTTTGAAGTTCTAGTTAAATGAATGCCTGACTAATGAAAGACACTGAGAGACTCATTTTAGGTCACCATTAGTAATATGTATGATTATATTTAAAAGTCTTTGGATTTACTTTCTCCTTTCCTTTTCAGTAGAAGCAGGCTGCCATAGTAAGCAGTACTTTTTGATACCAGGAGATGAGATAAGCTCTTATTTTTAAATAGGCTCTAAAAGGTTAGATGGTATTTCTCATGGTGCTATGATCAAGAGACTTTAGTCAGGTTGAGACACAACCAAGGTGGCAGTTAGAACAACAGCTTGCTGAAAAACAGCTAGTACCTAGTGTTTGTAGCTACAGATGAAGTTCGTTAACTACCATTTCATTTACTTGGCAAAAGCCTTTTACTGAATTTGTTTATGACCAACTTTTTCATCCACATAAAGTCATATTTCCTTTACTTCCTACTAATTTATCAGCAGCAATAAACCACAGACCCACTTTGTGGTAATGTATGTAGGGAGTTAGTTTATCCTCCCCACTGCATCTGCCTTGGTAATCTTGTTCTTTTTTAACCAACCTTTTATCCATCTCTCACAGTTTCTCACAAGAGTCACTGGTGCTACTGTTTCCTGACACAAACTTCTGGCAGAGATCATGGTGTTTGGTTGGTCCCCCTGACAGTCTGGGTGTTAATGTAATGTTTTAATAACCAACGCTAACATTCCGACCGACTTGAGCATTAGTACCACTTGCATACTTGTTATTTATTATTATTTTCAGTTGATTGGTTCTACGTTTCTCATTTTACATTTGGCAGCTAGGCTTGGGGAGTATGCTGAGCTCACATGTCCCATTCTGCTTCCACATACCTGCAGAAGCATCACACATATGGATGGAAACTACCACTCCAAAGACCTTTTAATCCCAATGATGGATCTGCCAACTTTCACCTGAAATACAAGGGTGGTGAAATGGGGTGCCTAAGGTTAGCTTCATATAAAAAAAAAAAAAAAAGTCAGTCAAGCCTGCATTGTTTCTTTATGCATACAACTCTAGATTCTCAAACTGTCCTCACTAAGCTGTTGCCTAAATTTTGAGGCTCTTAATGATCTCAGTTATCTTTCTTTTAATCAGTAAAGCCTCTAGGCACATCCAGAAACAGACCTGAGCTGTTTAAGTCTTTACAGTGTCAAATAGCCACAAGCATAGCCAAACTCCTGAGCTCTGCTGAGATGCAGAAACTAGGAGCTTCCCTCACTACTTTGCATGTGGATGGTGATCCAAATCACATCAGCTGGGCCCCTTCCCTTGTCTCTTGCCCCTGAGGACACTGGGCTGGTAACTCTGGGTCAGGCCGCTAAGTGCCTAGAAGGCAGAAGTGAGAACGCCTAGTGCTGTTACATTTAAATCCTGTTGTTAAATCTAGTTCCTAGTGTTTTTTCCTCTCCTTTTCTCCCATAGAAAAATCCACTAGGTAGGATTATTGTCTCCTCTCCCCAAGCTTATGTAAAGTGAGAGCTAGGGAAATGAGGGAGTTGGTCATGCTTCCCAATATATTTCATTCTATGGTGAAAATAATACTCAGAAAAAAAGTAGTGCACATTAGAAACCCAGCTGTGCAATGCGCTAATTTAGCGTGCTCACTCTTTCACTTCTCTCTTCCCCATTCTAGCATTCACTGATCTTATTTATCCTAGTTAAGTAATCTGCCTGTAGGACCACACATGTCACTGCTTGTTTTGAAGAGCACCTCACCTACTATGTGTTCTGCATGATAATAACAACAGGAACTGTACCAACAAGATGCACAGAAGTGGACTAGAAAGGTTTTCATGGCAATGCTACAAGCTATAGCTGCTGACCAGCCTGAGCCCAAGCTGTTGCTATAGAACACTGTCACTGTCTTTTTGCACCCTGATGATTCAAGTGATTTGGAGAATAGAAGATGAAAGTGTACCCAGGTATAACTCAATTCTACCTTAGTTACTTGATTTACATTAGACTACACGTCTAGATTTTTTTGTTCTAGTCTGCATTCCACAGGTATGTTCAAACAGGAAATAGGCTGTAAAGTTTTAGCTGGGTTTATGTACAGGTTGTAGAAAGAAGTGAACTGGATAAGATCTTCACTATTCAAAAAGAATAAGCCAGTAAGTGGTTTAATGACCTTTACATTGTTCAAACAGCACCTGAAATTATTCTTTCTCCCCACCAATAGCAAGAATAAGGAATTGTTGGAAAAGGTTCCTGCCTTTTTTTTAAAAAAAAAAAAAAAACTTAAAAAAAATTAACGATTCTAAGCCAGTTTTCTTCAAGGTTCAAAACTTGAATTTTCAGACATGCTAAAGAGCTAGACTAGCAAAAGCTTTAAGAAGATCATTCCCTCCCACATGCTTAAGTATGTGAGCTAAGGAAAAATCCCTTTCTCTTAAATTCTCGAGTTTCTCCTGTTTTTCTGATTGTCAAATAGATTTATATTCCCTAGAACAGATTTTATTTCTGTCATAACTGTACCTCCATGCAGATGAACAATGTATCTTTTGAAACCTTTCAGAGTTACTCATTTATGAAAAAAAGTAATGTTTTTTCTGTTTGCTATCCCTGCTTAGGTAGCCGTCAAAGTTACTAGCAGAAATTGATTCTTCATGGATATGGCCTGATATGTCTGAACATATTAAAAAAATAATTCTATTCAAAAAAAATAGCATGTACATTTTATCTTATTCT
>Ga0181612_112787_pt1 | contig 14696 bp, 10 predicted proteins | sample HoacroProtozoa21_FD_119630 | JGI IMG/M metagenome (GOLD analysis project Ga0181612, IMG submission 119630) | Hoatzin crop microbial communities from Cojedes, Venezuel. Combined Assembly of Gp0051906, Gp0051904, Gp0051908 | reverse complement strand
GCAGCTTTGTAGCATGTTACTTATGAATATTCTTACTCTTTACTCCTTCTTAGCCTTCAGGAATGGGACTGAACGTTTCAGGCTGGTTACTGTCGCTTCATTTGTTGTTGTCACAGAAACTACTGTGAAAGAAGCTGCTCCTTTTGGCAGCTAAGCAAAAGTCCGAAAGTGTGCAGATAGAGAAATCTGTGAATTAAAAGTGTGTTCCTTTGTGGTTGGTGCTGATACACATCAATAGGAACTTGTCCTGTCATAGAAGGGTTTTTGTTTTGCCAGTGCTGTTAGTTTCGGGCTTTTATGGGAACCAAATGTATGTTAAGGAAATATCTGAAAGTTTCCCACAAAATTCATAAAGTCATATTACACTTGTTTACATTAAAAGGTCCAAATGCAGTTGTTCACATGACATTATCTGGTCACACACAAAATGACTGCTGTGTGACCTTTCAAATTTGATAAAAGTAGTATGTAGTTGTGGATAGGTTAACCCAGTAGACAAAATAATAATAGTTACTTTACTGAGTGATTAAAGCCCAAAAAAGGGGGAGAAGAGATCTGTTTAGATATTACCCAGCCAAAGAAAATAAGGACTGAGATCTCAACAGTAGCTGAGATTTATGGGATTCTTATGCTCACTGAAAAAAAAGGGCTTACATCAACTAGATACTAGCTTAAAATTAATTCAACATTTGTAACTTTACATCTATATTGTAACTCTATTTATCTGTTGAAGCATGTTAATGTGAGACAGCTGCTACAGCTTCGTACAGAGATGAAGTCCACATGAGCCATTTTTGCATGTAATAGAGAGGATCTAGTGCTATTCATACTTCAAAGTGTTGTAGAAAAATGCTGTTTCACTGCAGAACTTTGTCCTGGCACTAAGCAAGCAGTAAGTTCTGTCTCACTGCAGGTTTTTCTGGCCTCCAGTGGTTCAAAGTTCAAAACTGTAGATGCTTGTTATCTGCAAACCAGCAGAAATGGCTTGCTTTCCTAACTGTGCTTGGTAACACATGTGAAGATGAGAAGCTTTTAAAAATTACCAAGGTGTCTATCAATGACCAATATGCCCAATATGGATGAAGTCAGATGATCTTTGGGCATCATCATCAGTAGCGCTAATTCCTCAAAGAATGCAGAGGAGCTGTGTGCAAAGTAAAGCAAACAGACATACTGCAAGCACGCTCACTGCACGATCTGTTCACTAAAGACTGTGCTTTACTACTTACTACACTTGACCTTTTCAATTGTGTTATTTGCTGTCATGTAGTTCTTGCTTTTTGAATTGAGTTTATTTTAAAGATGAGATCACTCTGACAGACACGCTTATGTGATGAGCAGGTATTCATAAAGGATTTAATTCTTCTGTTGAGTTCTGTGCTAATTTTACTTGCTTGAAGAGGCTTTGAGCCACAATATTTTGCAACAAGAGACATTTCTTGCTTCAGTCATGAAATTATGCCATTCAGTATTGACATACCCTCTTTACTTTTATTGCTGGAAGTCTAGAAATAAATAACCATAGAATTGGGTTTTAGAAGGGGAGTTTTTACACTTAAAGCATGAATCGTACAGCTTGTTTAATCCCTGTAATGTCTTTTTTTTCACTTGTTGCATTCAATATTTGGGCATTGGTACACTGAGCTGTGGGCATTGTCAATACTTAGTAGTCATTTGTTTTCGGCGTGTTTGGGAAAGTTACCTCAATGTGATTGATTTGGGCGCAGGTATCATGCCAGCATGATTTTGGTCACATTTTATCACTGATACTATTGCAATGGAACAATGTTATTTTCTATACTAGGTGTAAAATGAGCCTTGATACAGGCACAGAGTCTGCATTACTTTTCCTTTAGATGCCAAAGTGGTGACATTATAAAGCTAATGATAATTTTTCTGGAATTTCCCCATCTATTGCTAGCATATTAAAAAAAAAATTGAATTCTTTGCAAGAGGGAAGATTATTAAAGGAGGGTAAATATACCATGGCACAGTTTGCTTTGAATTTTGTATTAATTCCATAATAAACAAGAAATTGTATGAGTGTGTATTTGTGAAAAATTGTAGTTTAAGAATTTTGAAACACTGAAGAAATTCTCCTGTAATTAAAGGAGTCATTGAGACTGGAGGGAAGCTAGAGCAACTAGTAGTTATTTTTCATTATTTTATAGATGTTATAGATTAGATGGCAGGACAGAAAGGAGACGCTTGCTGAGAAAGAGACCTGTTTTACATGCTGGCCTGCATAAAGGGCTTTTCTTTTGTCTGGAACCGACAGGTGGTGACAGCGGAGTTAGTTTCAAAATGTGTTGGGAGTGCAGTCATGGTCAGTTCAAATCAGTCCCCCAGGATTTCATGCCGTAATAGAGAATACTGCCTACACTGGGAATCAGATTATGACAGACGTTTTGTAAATGCCTTTGTGTTCATCTCGTGATAATGTTAGGAAAATCCTGAAGTCCTCGTGCTGCAGAACAGTAGAAAATTACAGCAGTGTTGATATGTATTTTTTATGTTCAGCACAGAAGCTATCATGTTGTTTTTATCACTTTTATCTCTGTAGTATAATTTTTTAATAATTTTATACTGGAATTTTGTAACTTCGTTCCTGCCCTTTATTAGAACTGGGTGAAAAAAAACTTTAACTCTGTTTCTTTCCTAATATGTCTCAAGGCTTTAGAAGGTGTTTTTATTTTTTTTTTCTTCTGAGAGTTTCTGCAGTTTTCTTTCTGTCCTTTCTTTGGTCTCGGTCTATCCTTCCTTTGCCACCTTCTTTATTATGTACTGTAAAAGTTTTTGGGGTGTGGCCATACACTTACAAAACAAATATAAACTTGAATTTGCTCTTGGGATTTGGAGTTTGTGTATGCGGAGTTGCACAGTTTCCTGGAAAATTCGTGGCAAGCAAGAGCAATGCATAATGCTTCTGTCAGTGTCTTTACATGAAAGGTCGTTCTTCTTCCCTTCAGTTGTTTCAGTTCTTTACACACCAGTAACATTTGAATGGAATTTGCTGTTTTGACTTGTTCAATTTACTCTATTCTTTGACTTTAAAGTAGTTTTTCTAGTGTAATTGATTTAGGTTGCTAAATTTCTTTTTCTCCTGAACTGGAGATGCCTCTTCCCCCCCCCCTCCCCCCCTTCCTGCTAGTAGGCAGAGATGGAGGAACCATAATGACTTCAGAAAGAGTATTTTTTGGCTCTGAAATTATCTTGGAAATTGAAGGTATTTTTTATGAATGGGTGAATTACTCTAATTTGGTGGAAGTGGATCTTTATGGGATCAGAAAGGAAAGACTTTTGTAGTATGAGCTGTGCAAAGCCTGACACTGTAGCCAGTATGGTATTAGCATTGAGGGCAGCTTTAGTACAAAAGCCTGTACCATTTGGTACCCATGATGTTGCTTTCTCTGAAGGCTGAAGACCTGAATTTCTCTGATCATCTGATTTTCTCAGAGTTTTGTGCTGATTTCCCCCCTTTCTTCTTTTCTGCTTTTGTCATGAAATTGCACAGCATTGGCTTTCATAGTGCTCAGTCCATAGGTTGATATTCTCGTAGCTTGTATTCATTATCACTAATCATAATAATTCAAGTCTTGGTCTGTCTTGCAAAGTATGACTAAGCAGTTCCCGATTTTGATTTATTCCCTAGCTGTTTAAGCAGTGCCTATAGAAGATGCCTACGGAACTTAGTGGAAATGAAATAAGTACCCTTTTACAGAAAAGAAGGTAAAATACCACAGGATTTAGTAGAGGATCAGTCTGCAGTTGCAGCTTTTTGAACTGCCGTATAGAATAGGCTTTTATAATTTTCTAGGAAAATATAGAAGAGGTTAGAAAATAACTTAGAAAAAAACCCCTGATTTTTGTTGCATTCTATAGTTTTATTCTCATTCTAGATTTTATCCCGAAAATAGAAAGAGACATTATTTTAGCTACTCTTTAGTCATATTGTTCCAGGCCAAGTATAGTATGATAGGTGCCATGATCCTGCTATGACACAGGAGCGGTGGGAACCATTGGTGACCCAAAATTCCCACTGTTACTCTTAGGATGAGACAACTGAGCCTTCTCACCATTGTTTCTAATTATAAGAAAGGTAAATTCAGTTCATTACAGAACAGATGAACTGGCTCTCAGTACTTGCCTGTGGCGTCATCCATTCTAACCGCAATAACATATGACGCATGGCACTCCAGCAGATTTAAAGTTGACAGACGGTTCATGAATGACTGTGTGCGTACAGAGCACTAGTGCTGTTACTGGAGTTGCGCAGCCAGTGTTACAAACCCTTACTCTTTCACTGGCGCGGCTAACCGCAGAGAAGTAAACGGAATCCTCCAGAGGAGGAGTGGGTGAAAGGCTGCAGGAAGTGAGACCATGATGTTGGCACTGGACAAACAACAGAAGAACCAGGAGATGATGTGAAGGGTCTTTTAAGGATTAGTTACATTTAACTAATGAACAAATCTGTCTCCTTTGTCTTTAATGGTGACTGCTTAAACAGTTTGCAGGAGTTGACACAGTCAGCTTCCGTTAGTTGTAATTGTGTGTTCCTAGCACAACAACCAGGCTACAACTCTAGACACTTTCTTGCCTTAATTTGCCAGCTTTGATTTTATGTTACAAAGTATAGTAGTAGTAGTGCATGTATGAAGCCGTGCATTTATTTGCCTGATGTTTTCTCCTAAAAATGGCAGTCTTTTGTGACTAAAGAATACCACAGTTCCTATGGACAGTTTTCAGATGCAGAGAAACGATTTCAAATTGTCACTAGTGAGAGAAAATAAATGTACCTCTTACTGTTCTGTCTTACAGTGCCTTTGGAGACTGCCTCTCTGGCAGATGGAGAATGCATTGTAACGTCAAAGAAAGTTTTGCCCCTCAGTGAGAACACAGTGTATCATTTTTGTTGTTTATTTTTTTCTATAAATCTCTTTACCTTGCTTACAAATCTTTTTAAGCATATTGCACAGCCTAGCAGATAATTATTATAAGCAAGTACTTGGCAAGCATCCCTTGCTGTGTGGCAATCCTGTTGAGCTCAGCTGCTGTCAAGAAGGAGCGGTTTCTTTTTTTCCATGTAGGCTGTTTATGGGGGTGTGTTAATGGTAAAGTAGCTCTACAAAGAATTATTAAAGACAGCTCACTGTTCATGAGCTTGGGCTGCTACTTACATGGTCACTGTGTTCAATTATTTCTAGATGTACTTCCAATCCATTCTGCATTCACTTCAAAACACACTCATTTTATGTTGTCCCACCTGTGCTCCTGATGCGTGCAATGTGCACGACACGACCAGATGTACGTTCAGGCTGGGCTGCTGCAGCGTTAGGTTACAGATTTGAAAGTAGCTCAGATGACAGAGTTGTGGTTCTTAATGGATCACGGAGCATGGTGGCTATGTGGAGATCATGTTTCTGTTTCCTGTCACAAAAAAAATGCGTCTGCAAAACACAGCAGTTGGCTGCTGAAGTGTGCAGACTTCTTTAACTCCCTAAGCGTGCATGCGTGGAGCTGGTGGGCCAGATGGGCTATCTTTACTTTGTGGTAGAGCAGGTGCTTTCCCACCAAACCCCATCACTCTCAGTGTATCACTCTCAGTGTAATTTATTCTTTCATAAATTTCTGAAGTGTCTTTTATAACATCTTATAAGAAGACTCACATTTTAAAATGTTATTTTCCTACTTTTTTTCCTGTTAAGGTTGCTCTCCTCTCTTTTCATTCTTAGTTTTCACTTCTTTCTGAAAAGTCTAGTTCTTTGAAGGTAACACATATATATTTATGGTGGGTTCTTTCCCCCTTGGAACTGGCTTTTTAAAAATGTCAATTTTTAATTTTAACTTTTTCAGTTAAAACACTGGGTTTTCTCCAACTGTATGCCTTCTCCCCGCCCCCCCGTCGCCCCCCCCACTTCTCTGTTGGAGTTAATCTGAGCTGCACAGGTGCTATGCTTGCACATGTGTTCTTCCATTATTCCCTAATGTCAATTCGTATTCTTCAGCCTTTTTATCTTATTTCAGTCCTGCTTTGTGCACTGTTACTGCATCCTACCTTTAAATCTGCACACTGAATGCTTCTAGCATTACAGTAAATGGTGCATTTCCAAATTTGAAACATCTACCAATTAAGGAAGTTCCATACTTTGTGGTGAGGTGAATCTAAATGTAAGAAGCTGTTGTGGAGGTATGGCACAGTGGTATCTGTTGATGCCAGATCCCACAATAATAAAGATCTGAAGAAGGTAGAGCAACCAGCTCCATCTTCCTTCTTGGCGGAGGACTCTGGCACATTGATTGGGATCTGTCCTTTAAGAGATCGCTTCACGCCTCTTCACTTTTCATGAGTAAGTGATCATTAACAATGATTAGTTACTGGTCATTACCAGTGTTCCCACGGGCTCAAGAGACCTTACTGCAATCCCCATGGACAGAAGCATGGATGGACATGAAGGATTACTATATCATCAGTGGAGCAATATCTTTACTGGCACTGCTCCACCATTTTCTAGGACACTGACAGAGGCTGAGGTTTCCCTTTTCTACAGCACTGACCAATGCCAGCTTCATACTCTATCAAGAGGATGGGGGTATTTTTAGTGCTGAATGATGGGAGTCTGCAGATCTGGTAGCCCAGCTTCTCAGCTCAAGCTGTGACTGATGTAAAATGTTTCCCATTTGACAAATGGGAAATAGAAAAGAAAGATTGGTATTGGTTATCTTGGCCAGAAAATGAACATAGGGACACAGCAGAGGAATTACAAAATAATTAATAGTTCAGAGGAGATATTAGGATCTTTTCGCTCCTTGTCTAACAACATAAAATGCCGTATTAAATTGAAAAGGCATAAATTAGAAACTAATGAGATAAAATTCTTTCTGAGTAAAAAATTTGTAGCTATGGCTTGTCTTGGCAAATAGTATAACTTCTTTGGAGAAAGCTTGGACATTTATGCATATAGCAAAAGTAAAGACAGTGCATTCAGAAAAGTTTGGGAAAGAATAACCCCCTGACCTTTGGTTATTAGCCTATTTAATAATTAAACTTATGTTGAATCCTTATTGGGGAGGAAAATAAAGGAGAAGGGAAGAGAATAGTTTTATTGACTGTGGGTTCTTGCATCTTACTCTTCAGTCTCTGGCATGGGCCATTGTCCAGGAACAAGGTCCTGGACTAAAGACTCAGTCATTTTGTTCTAGTGTGGAAGTTTTATATCTTTATAATGTTCCTCCAAAAGCTACAGTTTCACTTGGGAAGGAAGGAAGGAAAAAAAATAAGGTTATAATGTGGCAGGACAAACTATGAAACAAGCTCTGTTCTGTGCAGTGGAACAAGATATTGAGAATAAAATAGGCTGATGTATTTACAAGTGAAGTGGAAACCAGTGGTACACAGTGGAAAGAGCACATGCTGTAGCCCGCATATCCCCATCTCTCTACTGTATGCTCTCCAGTGTCTCTTGTGTGGTTGAAATGTAATAGCTCTGTTGTGAAATTTTAGCTGCTGTGATTCCCATTTGTGTAGTCTAACAGGAGCCAGGTCTCTGTAAGAAACTGTTTGTTTAAAAAGTTAAATGAAAAGACTGTTGCTATGTGTCAGCTGTATAGCTGCTGGTGAGGGGGAGCTGCCACTTTCTGCGGAGGTATGGGAAAGGATGGGACCAGGGCTAGGGATGAAATGACATTGCAGAGGTTGGGAAAAACAAGATATTTTTTTGGCCAGATGGTGAAAAGCTCTAATAAAGGCAGCTGAGATTAGCTAGCATCATGGACAGGTACCAGCAGTATGCATGAGAGATGGAAGCAATTGAGAGTAGAATCTCATTATTCAGCAGTTCCATATTCTAACGTGTCTTTTAGTTCCTCCGGAAAATGGAGGAACATTACACAGCAATAAAAATTAAAGAGCTGCAAATTTAGCACATAGATGTGACAAAACTGCAGGGATCCTTTTAGCTTAATAAACTATAAATAGACCAGATATTCTTAAATACCATGCTACAAATGGTCTTATCCATTAGATTGGGAAAAATGTAATGAGGAAATAGGGAATGGATCGCCTAAAAGTGGCATATGTGATAAAGTGATTTAGTATTAGAGACATACTGTCTGAATATTCAGGGAGGCCTCAATCCTCCATAAACATATGCGTGTACAAATTCTGCATACACCAAGTTGGTCATATGCTTCTTTTTGGAGTTGCTATGTTTTTAATTTTTGTTTCTGCAGAGCAGATACTGAAAAATGCTTCTACTTGCCAGCATCATCCCTCTCTTCTGGTTGCTGAAGCTGAAATTCATTCCAGTTAGCTGTTTTGATCACTGAAGGGGCTACATCCAAAATGCTCAGAACCAATCCCCGGAACAGAGTATTTCCTTCTCCTAAGAGAAAGCAAAAGACTTCAGAGAATTCCGGAGCTGAGCAAAGGGACCTAGCCATCTGCTTTTCCTCATCTCCCGCTTCACAACATCTCTGACTTTTTCTAGTGTGCAAGAAGTTTAGGAACAGCGTAGGACTCCAGTGTCCTGTTTGTGGGAGAATTCCTTATCAGAAAAAAAAGGAATGCTTCCATTTGTATTTGTATTACTGATGTGGCCAATTTGTACCCTGTCGGCCCTTCTGATTTCCTTCCCGGAACTTCATCCATCTGCTTTTTTCACTAATTAAAATTTGCTGCTAATACACAGTGTGCTTTCCTTAGATGTTACACTATAAAACTTAGCTGCATTCTGTGCTTGTAGATGTGCTTGAGCTACTCCCACATGCGATCTTTCTTTTCTTACGTGGAGTATTTTGCAAAGGCTTGAAGTTCATCAGGTATTAGATCATGCCATTTAAAAGCTTTCAACTCATGTAGCAAAAGGGTTTGATGAATAAAGTGAATGGAGTTTGTAATGGATCAGCTGTAATGGGCTGGGATCCACTTGTGCAGCAGGTTTGTAGCTATAATATTGGTTATTCTCTCCCCTTTCTCTTTGCTTTGATCCTGTTAATTGACTCTGGACTGTTCTGACCTGGAAGATTTTGTAACGTGGCATTTCTCAGGTTCTCAGATGTGCAGTGAGTCTGGCCCAGCAGGACAGTCTTCACCTGGATCTCCGTCTGATGAAGGTGCATCTGGAACATTGTCAAATGAAATGTGCAGATAATGCACCATGTGGCTGGCTGTCCTGACTTGCATGCGTGTAACATGCGTGTCTTGTGGCCGTCATGTAATTGGGGTTGTGCATGGAGGCTATATAAATGGAGATGGATCATAGGAGAGGGAAGGCTGGTGCACCTCAGTTTCATTCAGATGTCCAGCCTGGCTGGCAAAGGGGATGGAGGTACTTCTGGCCCCGTAATTCTGAGATGGTGTAGTTAATGACCTAGATGTTACTGTGTTGAAGATCTGTAGCCTGTGAAAGGGTGTGTACACACAATTATTTTCATTATTGATATGTAAGGCTTAGTTGGCACGATAATACCTATTGGGTAAACTTCACTAGTCCTTCACTAAACAGAGTTTTCATTGTATGCGTGATAAGCGTAATTCTCTTAATACCAATTAGGATTTGTAGTTTGGGAGCAGGAAGTAATTTATGGTGAGCTCTGTTTTAGATATTGAGAGTGTTTAAAAGCTCTGTCTTTAGAACAGCTTGCGTTACCTTTAGAGTGGTGGTGACTGGTGCTTCTGTATATCACTGCTTAAACATCATGGATTGTAGGTGATACCCTGTAACTTTTTGGGAATGGCTCTGCCACCTACACATATTCAAAACTGGGCCATCTGAATAATATTTTTAGAATATATAGCTAACTTAAATTGAAGAAATTGCTGGTTTAGTTACACACATTTATTGTGCGCTCAGTGGGTTTTGTGTTTCAGACCAAATAAAGAACTAAAGGCTTGGTTTTTTTGTTAGACAGTATCCCAGATTTTGCTTCATACATGCGATTGAGGTTAGGATTTTGCATATTGTGTGCCTTTTTATCTTTCTGATGATTGCTTATTGTTGCACATTGTAGTCTGCTAGCCTCTAAATTGTGTGAGTGTGAGACTTCCATAGAGCAAAAATAGCTAGAAACGTAGACATGCAGTGTTGGAGAGTCAGGAAACAAAAGTGATGTGTATATGAAAAATTCATTTAGAAGGAAGGAGGGGAGAAATGTCTCTATAATTTGTGTCAGGCTTCATTTCTGCACCAATCATTAGGAGATATATAGATCCCTTGCTAGTTTTTTGTCTACAATGAACAAAATATGAAAATATTTTTTTAAAGTGCTATGAATACATTATTCAAGCTGTGAGTTTGGCTATGTTTTAAATTTTCCATAAAGCAGAAATAAACTGAGAGAGCCCTCATCTGCTTACTTCCAAATATAAATTGGCTATGATTTATAAGACTCCAGTTACTTACACAAAATATATGCTTTCCTTAGGAGAGAGTTTATTCTTCTTTTTAATGCTTAGGGACACAACGTTTACAGGGAATAGCTGAAAGCCGTGTAGGCCATGTTTCTGAGAGCCAAGCTAAGGTGTTGACTGATGATTTGAAGATGCTATCAACAGTGTGATTTTGCATGTAAGCACATTAACAGTTACTCACAAGGGGACAGGGCAGCAGGGGCCAGCTTTCTGACGAGATTCAGGTGCCACAATCTGCAGATCATTCCCTGTGGGATTTGCAAAACCCAAGCCCCTTGATTCTAAATGGTGTCAGACTCCTTCAACAAAAGGATGAAGTCACCACCTTGCAGAGCAAGGAGCTGGAAACAGCAGCTCGTCTTTTCTGTCATCCTAGCAGAAGGACATGGAGGATAGTCTGGTTACAGTGTGTAAACGAGCAGTGGTCTGAACAGCAAAAGGCTTCAATATTTGTTAATATTTGGCAGACTATTTGAACAAGCATTCAGATTCAGAGCATTAGAGGTGCAAAGTGGTAGAAACCTTTGCCTGTCTATGCTGATGTGTCCTGTAAAGCCTGTCTTGAGGTGGTGCTGCTGGACCTCACCATGCTGATCAAAACAAGAAAAAAAAACCCATAGGGTGATGGTAGTGATATTGCTGTTATCTGGCCTACATTAGTAGTGTCTCTACAGTCACTACGAAACCTGATTCTTCATGGATGTAAACAAATACCTGTTTTTCAAGAGTGTGTGGATAAGAGTAGGTAAATTAAACAAATTTATTGTCACTTAACTCATTGACTCAGGAAGCAGTCAAAAGGATAAAGACTTGTAAAAGAAGTATGGTTAGAAGGAAGCCCACCACTAATTGAAGAAATAAACAAACTGGAATGGCAAGTCAAAAGCTGATGCCATGAGAAATGCAGAAGAACCTGTCTAGCTTTGATCAACTTGTTTGTTTAGGTTTTTTTGAGGAAGACCCTTTCCTCATGCGTGGAAAGGTGGTGATCAATCTCACTGCTTCAGAAAACACCTCCATACAATGTATGGAATAGCCACAGCTGTGATACAAGGGTGGGAGGGAGTGGGCTCTGGGTGGACCCTCTCTGAGGCCTTCTCTGGGCTCAGGCAAAGCTGTACATTTTCCGAGGCAGCCTTCTGTTAGAGCTCTTTGGGCCGGTAATGATATCTCAAAGGTTGCTTCTCTGGTGACAGCAGCCCTCCAGTTGACCTGCCATGCTATCCTTTCCCCTCAGTTAAACCACCACTTTTACCCAATGAGGAAAGCAGCTTACAAGTGTACTTGCAAGTGGCAACTTAGGCAGCCCGTGCATGGTCTTTGTTTACTATAAAGGTGCGGTAACAAACCCTTTTTCTTTGACAGCAAAATCAGTTTAAGAGATTTCTACCCTGGCTGCTCATTGATCCTTGCTAGTGTGACTCTGAAGTGAACTAGGAGAAGAACTTTTGAAATAAACTGGCTAAATACAAATAAAGGTTCTTGGGATTTGTGCTGGTTTAGGTTTCTTTAAGTGTAACATTTAAACTCTGCTCTTCATGATGTTGTTCACAATGTGGTTCCATAAATAGCTGAATTGGTGTAGCCAGGAGTATTGGTTGGAGCATTATGGTTTGTGGGCAGGAATTAGCAGCTGAGACTGGTTTGAGGGCTTGGAAAATGTTTGCACAAACACATGCAAGTGTGCAGTTTCAGCCTGTCTTAAGTCCATGCCACTGCTGAAAGAGCTTTTAGGCTCTACCTGGACTGCACTTTCCTGCCACTAGCATTTGTCCTGGGGTTAGCTGCATCAGGAACTGCCTTGGCTGAAATCTGATGTTGCACCAATACCAAAGCTTTTATGATGAGCTTTTATGGGATCATCTCCCTGATCTGTCTCAAAGTCCTGTTGTACAAACCTTCATGCTGCAAAGGAAGGGACAGCCGGGTGCAAGGTTGCTAGTTCGTTTCTGCATCTAGTCTTTCTCTGTTTTGTAGCATCCTCTTGTAATTTGTCAATTAGAGACACAAGTATAGTTGAAAGATCTTTTTATCGTTAGTGTTTGGTTTTAAAGTCACACACCTACTCTGCATTCAGGATATGTATTGATCATTTAGGCTTAGTTAGCTAGTCTATCACATTGTGACTTTATAAATATAGTAATTATGTTGATTAATTCTTTCAATTAATTTTAATTAATGTAATAGTACATGCTGCCAATAAAAGTCGTACTATCGATGTACTATTCATAGTAAGGCATTCTAATGGGAAAAATGTCCTAAGCAACAAGACAGCTAGTACCTTGAGTCGTGCTTTCTAAACCATCATATTAAATATAATTTTAAAATTAATCCTGCCACCAGAAGTTAAAACATACTTCAGTGCACAATCATTAAAATAAAATGTTCTGTACAAAATATTTCTTTGTGTGATAGATATTCTAGATTATTAAACCCACAACTCCTTGCTGTGTGCAATTAGCACAGAATAAGGAAATTTTTGTGCTCTGCTGTTGCTTGGCAGAGATACTCAGACTTGGAGCTCTTTAGCTTGCTAAAGTTAATGAATAAAAATGGATTTGTACTTAAACTCTTAACAGTGCATAGCAAGGTTTTAGCATGTTATAAAATGTAAAATTATAGCGGAGTAAGAGCAGCATTAATGAATGGATGGAGCTGCTTTTACTGGAAAATAGGGGTCTTGACTTTGGTGATTAAATAAGGCTTTAGTCCTGCAAATATTTGCTAGTTGCTATGAAAATTAATTTTCCATCCTCAGAAATATGTTCTTTTTAAATTTCTGTTCTTCCAGTTTACACAGGCAATAAAAATAAACGATGTTATATTTGATTGTATTTGCACAATAAGAAGGAAGGCAACGTAGACCAAATAGACTGGCAGAGTAGATGGTCCTTTTAGCAGACATTGTTGGTGCTGGAACCTAAACTTCCTGCTCCCCAAACACATTTTATAACCACTACTCTACCATGTAATAAGTAGGCATTAGCAGCACTGCTGCTTGCTAAGAATTCAGACATCAACAACTGTATTTTGTGGCGGTCCGGATCCTGCTGGTGTGTTAGGTGTGATAAGGGCATGCCTTCCAGACTGGGCCTCCCTCAGACACTTCTGGGTCCTGGCTAGCATTGATGGGATTTAGCTGCTCATGCTGTTTTGTGGGAGGCATAGCAACAAAACTGAAGGTATTTCAGGAACTTTGGAGTTAAGCAGGAGTGAACTGAGGCTCTGGCTAGCATCAGAGCAGGAACTGCAGATTATTATATGGACTGATGTGCCCTGTTATTCGTTGATCTCGACATGGCTTGCTGGATGATGTCTGGTTTTCAGAATGAAAGCATGATGCTGTAATGTACTTACACTGTTTTCTCCTCCAGTGATTTTCATTTTTCTTATTTTCTATAGACTAACTGAAAGCAGTAAATCAGAGCTATGTCAATATTTTTATTGGCAGGTTTGTTCATTGTCATTAGTTACATAGAAGAGCAGAGAAGGCAAAAAGCTAAAATCTTATAATCGTTCATCAAGGAAAATATGTTTCTTTTCATTTACTAGTCTCGGAAGATAAAGAATGTTACAAAAAAATCAGTGTGTTATTAAAAAGATAAAAATCAGTGTGATCTTTCATGAGAGATTCATACGTGAAATGGGGTTGGTCTTACCTGATTTTGAAACCTTCTAGTTTATTAGGGCACCCACAAGCAAAAACAATGGAAGTAAGCACAAAATGCGTTTGCTGAACCATTTCATAACTGTTTGAAATGCCAAAACCAAAAGCCTTATTGTAATTGAGAAACATAATGCTTACTTGAGGTTACAGGGAATAGCATATTCCACATGCCGTCATTGAGCATGTTGTGTGATAATTGAGCACATAACGGAGCACATTGTATGATATTTTGCACCTTCTAGCTAAGGAAGAAGAGTTTAATTCTCACTTGTTCAGTTCTCACTCTAGTGGATTGTAGGGAACTCAGCTGAGAGAAAAAAGTGAGTCGTTTTCCAGGCCTCTGTGTTAGAGGGGTGGGGGGCTTTTGTTGTGTTTTATTCCTTCATGGCAAAGGTGGTGAGTATAGAAGGAACAAGCAGGGTGGGAGCAGGGATGAGCTGCTGTTCCTCTCCAAGTGAAGTGGCAGGGCTACAAGGTTCCTTGTGTTTTCTAGGCGTTGTTTTTCTGGGACTAACCTGCCCAGGTACTTTCCAAGAAGCCTGAATGCCATCCTTGATTATATGGTTGACATTTCCAGTGTGGGAATTTTGATGACTATCTTGATACTTATGTACAATTGTG
>Ga0181612_142476_pt1 | contig 14697 bp, 6 predicted proteins | sample HoacroProtozoa21_FD_119630 | JGI IMG/M metagenome (GOLD analysis project Ga0181612, IMG submission 119630) | Hoatzin crop microbial communities from Cojedes, Venezuel. Combined Assembly of Gp0051906, Gp0051904, Gp0051908 | reverse complement strand
GAGAAACCAGAAAAAGTCCTTGATTTCATAGGAACAACTGAAAACATCAGTGTTATCAACATTCTTCTCCTACCAAACCCAAAACAGAGCAGCTACTGAGAGGAAAATTAACTCTATCCCAGCCAAAACCAGGACAGTAGCATAACCTACCTCATCAATAACAGGTTTCAAAGTAACCTTTAGGTAGTGCTTCCCCACTATTTTCATCATTTCATCTACACATCGAGTTGCTAATGAGTTGCCTCTGAACACTGTATTTGCTTCTCTGTAAGAAAAGAACTGATTTTATTTGAACAGGAAAAAAAAATAAGAAGCTGTTACAAAATCCAATTAATACTTTATCTTGCTATTAAATAACTAATTTTTTAAAAACATCTTTTCATGTATTTCAGTCAGAAATTCCAGAATCTAGATACCCAGCTTGCAAGGCCACTCTGGAACAGAAAGAGAATAAACAAGAATATCATTACAGCTATTACCGAAACCAGGAACATAAATAAAACCATACAGAAAAGCCTAAGTAATTTTAGACAAAGTAAGTTATAATCCAGCGGTGCATGTGAGAAAGAACAAATGGAGAAAATTCCAAAATAATGAAGACTTATACCTGACTGATAGACAATTCTTCCTCCAGTAGTCCTGCTAGAAAAAAAATCTTACAGCTACAATATAGTATACTGCCACACTACACAGAAAAACTCAGACACTTCAACCAAAGCATATTTAGTCTAGGGTTATGCTTTTTTTCATTAAAGCTGTTGCAGAAAACAGAGCCAGCTGTACACAGTAAATCTTTCTAATCTAAAAGACTGAGTTTAATCTTTCTTTGTTACAGTTCAATTACAATTGAAAGGAATGCGTGTACTAAAATGCAGTTTAGAAAATTATATTCCACGAGTCACCTCTTTCTACACAGTTAAATTGTCTCACCTTATTCAAATCTGGAATACGTCAGCCTTGAAATGAACCTGTGGTGACAAAATCCCTTCCACATCTCCACACGACATGACTTGGCACCTCAGTGGCCACTATTCAGGTCTACTTCATTTCTCTTCTAATGACAGATGTGCAAATTCACTGGCTATACACTGCTACTTAGAAAAACTCCTGTGCTTGCTACTTTCAAGGCACACAGGATGACGCGTACTTACTTACAAGGCATCTTTGCAGAAAAAGAGTACCCCTCATTTAAGTCACATAGTAAACGAAACGCAGTAAGATTCTCAACATTTAAAAAATGTTAAGCACCAATCTAATGTTCAGTAAAATTTGAAGAGTGGCCAAATTACGACAATTTAAAATAAAAACTATGTGCTTAGACACAACTCTAGACTTCTAGCTTGCCTATATTTAGCTGTATACTAGCTCAAAGAAAATTTTACAAAATTTTACCAAATAGCACACAAGCTCTAACTCTGACTCCCAGCTTCAATGTGATTTTAATGAATGTTTTCATAAACTAGCATTAAAAGATGAATGTAGTCAGTTCTACATAATGAAAGAAACTCGCTTACTTATCAATGTTGTAATCATGAAGCCCTTTGAAACTCTAAGAATAATTTTAAAAGGCATGACATCACTAAACATGAAATACATACTGGGTATCCTTCAGATCTAGTTCTGCCACTGCAGCAACAAATGGAACTAGCTTATGGTGGTGTAGCAATAATCGTACAAGAGGCAGAACAGCATCACACTTGTCTCGACAAACTTCACTCAGTATGTAGGCAGCAGATGCAGAAATCGGCTGTGAGAAAGCAAAATGAAATCATGAGTGAAGTAGTAAGTGTTCTTCATATATTTGGCAAAGATCAAATCTAACAAGACTATAGACATAGTTTCTTAGCAGAAAGTTTCAACATTTGCTGTATAACATGGCAATTAAAAGTTTCCATTCTACAGAAATATTTCATTGAAAACTGGTAATATGTACTCTATAGTGGACGTTTAAGAATGAAATTCAGCATCTACTCAGCCTTCTCATTCTCCCTAAAGGGTTAGATTATGGCTTTGTCACAAATCCAAGTAAGAGGCAGCAAGCAATTGCTTTACTATAACATAGTGTATCTTTATAGGACTTTTAAAACTATAACCAGAGCACACTAAAATACAGTTCTTGCACATCTGAAGTGTCTGTCACCATTCTACACTCTGGATTTTCAATACAAAAACTGATAAAGTTATTTCATCTAAGTAAAAAAAGACATCTGCTGACTGCTGCTAGCTACATACTTAGCTCTTCCTGAATTTCAATGAAGTAGTATTTGAACACATGACTGAAGCTTTTGCTAGGCCAGTCTGCTTCCTCTTTACCTTTCTTCTCCTCTTCCAGTACTTCACCAACACTGAAGTGAAGAAAGGCTACACAACACCTAGGAACATAAAGCCTGGTTACTAGAATTTGATTCCTGTCTCCATGCTATGCTAACCATCTACCACACTTCCCTTTGTCACCATGTCCATGTGAGAAATCCAGTCATGCTGATTAACCTACTGGGGAAGACAGAAGCAATTCAGAAGGTGGATTCAGAAATCAGTTCTGAGGCAGACCATTTTTGGTAAAGGTGATTATCTGTCCCTTCAGTGCTAATAATGGATCAATGTCCCAGAAAACCGCTAAATCCAGGTGGACAATAGCAGTCAGTGGTAAAAGACAACGTTGAAAAGAGCAACCAATAAGAAGAAAGTACTCTATCTCTTCCAGTTGCACAGCACTTATTTTCACTGTCTCTGCTAGTTCTTCTAAAACAAGAAAAAAATCTTGGGTGGTCTGGAGCAGAAGTAAATGCTCTTCACACTGCTCATCTACTTGTGACAGAAGTAATTAATGCAAACAAAAAAATTCTCTAGATATACATAATTCACATTGTCTCCTACAGGACTGCATAATAAATTTTAAGTTTTCATTTTAAAAGAAATTGTCAACAAAAGTACCTGAATATCCGACGATTTTAGCAGCAAGTTTCTTAGAGAAGTGTAGTATTCAGAGGGAAGTACACAGTCTTCAGTATAACAGATATTTAATCTAAGTGATCCCAGATCATCAGTTTTAGAAGACTTGTTTCCATTTTCTCTTGGTTGAAGTAAGTACCTGAAACCAATAGGGCAATTCCAAAATATTAGATTCACATTTTATTAATTTGTTTAATTCTACAATAAAGCAAAGTATTAAATTTTATTATTTCAGTACACATAAACTGAGTCTGAAAACTGGCAATAAAATTCACATTAAAAAATGTGACACACAAAAGAAAAAAAAAAAGGAGTAGCATTTGATGCATCTTTAGCACATAAGGAAACCTATATTTGTTTTCTCATATCTGTTCAAACAGTATACTTCTTGTAGCTCCACTGAGACAGCAGGAATAGTTAGAAAATACATTGGACCTTCTCATTTTACATCCAGGTTATATTTAGGGTGTTGGACATTGCAGATGAACAGTTAAGTGTCAAGAATTTAACTGGTCTAGTCTGAAACCAGTAAAAACACGTAACATTAACAGGCTGCGTTCCTGAGAAACAAGTAAGATTAAAGGGAAAAAAGTGTCCCTTTTCCCTACTCTCAATACAAAAATAAATTAAACAATTCTTCACTGGCTTTTGCTGCAGTTCAACTGTATTCCAACACGAGGCGCAGCCCTACAAAAATTTTAACAGCTTTTAAGTAGTCACAGTATAGTTTCAACATCTGGCCTGACAAAAGAATATTTGAAGATATGATTTCAGTTTATAATCATTTGCATTTGTACTTCTACAACCAGGAGATCAGACTTTTTTTTTAACGATCAGACGCATTGCCCATGAAGGCATGCTAATATAAAGTAAAACTGATTTACAAGGAGAACCTCTACATGACAGCATGACTTTCAGACTTATTTTCCCAACATTTAGTACTAGTGATACTATTTTGTCTGCTGTAGTTCAGCTATACTCAAAAACATTTGATGTAAATTAATAATAGTATAAAAAAATTAGTTGTTTTTAGTCACTGAACTGTTTTTGATGAGCAGGTAATAATTGGATGTGAGGATGTTCAATACAGGGTATGCCTACAAAGTATATTAGCAGACACAAACCTCTCTATGGATGCTTCAAGTGAACTGGACATGAGTCAGGTCAATTCAAAAAGCCGTATGAACACAATACACTAGTAATGAGTCCATGCAACATAACCTCTCTCTTAGCATGTTGTTAATGGAGGCATGTCATTTTCTTAATATAGTCATAAAGCTTTTGACCAGTTCAGAGCACTGGCAAAACAAGCCTGCGTTTGCAATATGCCATGCAAAAATTTGAAAATACTAACACAAACATTTATTATGTTTAGGATCACATTCAAACACTAAGACGAAGAATCAGACTTCAACTCCAACACGTCCAAGACACTCGGAACATGAGGCGGGTACGTGGAGCGGAGCCGTAATGGTTCCCAGCCAAGACCTGTGTTCCGTTTAGTTCCTAGTTCCTATCTACCCACTTCCTTCCTATGTGTTTTCTACGTGGGTATGTGAGGGCTTCCTCCACTCTTTTCTCTGTACTGAAAGGTGCACTAAAACCAGAATATTCTACACACTTTGAGGCATTTGAATCTGTTGTACTCCTCGATTCCTGCCGCTAAGCATTTGGGAGAGTAAAGGGGCTACAGATTGGCTCGTGCTTGCAAGAACTTCAGAAGGGAGGTTTTGCTGCTATGGCATAAGCAAAGGTCCTCCTCTCCTGTATTCCCTTTGTACTTCACACTTCCAGGTTTAAACATCTGTGCCTGCTCCCCTGAAATGACACTGGGTTGTTCCAGAAGACACTTTCTGAACCCCCCCAAGAAAAAAAAAAAAAAAAGCCGTACTTAATGATTATTTTTAAATAAACTCTTCATCAGTCATTCTGGAAGTCTGAGTTAGGAATTTAATTACAAGAGATGCAGCTTTGAGAAGTTCCAGGTTTGCTGGTTAAGCTCAAAAGCATACACAGATCACCACAATCCAGCAAGCTGACTGAAAGATAGTTATGCTCAGCCTTTCCTGTCTTCACTCTCCTCACTTTCCCCTCAAACACATGAACTATTCTTTGGGAGCGGGCAGATCGGGGGAAGAGAAGAGCTAAGTGTACTCCGTGGCAAGGGTAATTTATTGAGCAGGGAAACTCTCTAGAGAGATGTTTTACCTAGACTAGAACAGGAAGACACATTGTAATGGACAGTTTAGAATAAAACATATCCTTTGCAAGGGAAGATCTGCAAGACAGAAGCAAATTCACTTCTGAGCGATCATTTCTCACCATGCTTGAAAGGAATCATTTCTTAACACCTTCACAGGAACTTTAATTTCTCCTAGAAAGACGTCTTGTACTAAATTTCCATTATTCCATAGGTCAACCCTGAAAATAAGAACATTGTTTAACTTTTTTTCCTCCCAGAGAGAAATAAAAATCTCCAAGTTAACAGTAACTGCCTTACAGCACTAATTCACATGCATGCAGGCAGGAAATGTTAGAAATCTCACTCCATTCTAATTAAATCAAGAAGAATCAAACTAGTGGCTTATTAACCCACAAAGAACAGATAAAGAAACAAACAGTGAAAGTTAGACTCGCAGACCTTGCATCAGTAAATAAAAGTGATACTGGCAACGTATGTATTCTGAGCAGTCTCCAGCCCCAAAACTGTGCACGTTTCTTCTCAGGTAATTCAAGTGAACTTTTAAATCAATTTATTTACATATCCCTATCTAATTGCTAAAATTTGGCACACTGCAATGTCACACCAACACATGCGCTTGTTTTCCAAACAGCAGCTTGTACACTTACAACCTCAAATAGCAGCTTGTATGCTTACAACCTCAAAAGGAACCACATACTCCAGACATGCACCTTGGGTGTTTTCTATTACTTTCTTACCTCTCTGACATTTCTGACAGACAGCAGTTGTTAAGAAGAACAAAAAAAATAATACTAGATTTGTTGGGGCATGACTATTTTTCTAAATATATTTGCATCTATAATGAAATATACAATTCTAATTAAGATATTAATGAAACTAACAGTTAAAAAAGCAGATACCAAGTTAGTTCTATAATGGCTATTAAAACTAACCACCAAACTCTTCTTCTGATGCCTGTTAGGAAATATATGCTAGCCTTGAAGACTTCTTGTCATTCAGCAGATTTGGTGCATGTATGTGCATGAACACAATAAAGAAAAGAAACTGGGTACAGGAGCTCTCAACTGTTCTAACTACATAGCATAAATACAGACAGACCTGGTCTAAGGGTAGAAAAGGAGCATGTACTTTGAAGCATTCTTTGGATTTGCAAAGAAAAGATGCAGTGCAAATGTTCTAAGAAGCAATGTGAAACTGTAATAATCTCATAAAAGAGGCTTTTCCCTCTGCTTTTATTAAAACAGCCAACTACATTTGAAACCACAGATTAGCATCAGGTATGCTGTTATCCTTCAGTACAAGCTCTCTTAACAATATTTTGCCCAGACTTACATATATATTGATAGGAGGTCCTCATGTCTCTTTTACTCACAGGCACAGGAAACAAGTTTAGGCTTCTAAATACATTCTACCACTATTTACTTAAAATAAACTCATCTTCAGTAAGAAACACACTAAAACATTTGAGTAATTACGTATGTTAGAAGGATCTTTTCTACAAATCTTATCAGTAATTCTCTGGAGTATACTAAAACATTTCTTCGTCTCAGTGATAAATATTATGGTTTTATTAATGGTAAAATAAATCACTTTCTAATCTACTTAACTTACCTCACTTCTAGTTTCTCAATATCTTCTTCTTCCACCTGAAACTGGGACTTTTTCGTGTAACTGCTGGACCTGGTTACCTGCAAGTAAATTCCTCCCATTAACACACTTTTTACTGTTGTATTATGGATGTCAGAAAACAAAGAAAACCCTGACTCTTTACCATTGGTAAATAGTTACTGATCCTTTTAAAAAGGAGAAGGTTCAGTTCACCAAACAAACTGCCTTTTGACAGAAAGCAGGTGAAAAATGGGTCAAGAAGGGTTCATGGTAGAGCCTGGTGAGGGCTAGCTGCTATCTAAGGCAATTACAGTATAGATCTATTAGAGAAAACAAGAAAGAAGTACGACATGAAAATGGCAAGAATTTCTCTGGTTTCAGCATGAGCCCCAAGAAAGTATTAAAGGTAGTTCTGAGATGTTTAAGGAAACAACAAATTAGTCCACTCTTCTTGCCCTAACTACACAATTGTAACCTCTTGTTTTAATTTTCCTCATTTCTTGCCTGATTGAATTCTCAGTTTAACTCAAATCATAAGTCATGAAGTTATCAGAGTGGTTTGGATCATGTTTTTATCCTAATATCTTATTTCCTGAGAAATTACACTCAGTATCCTGAGCAGGTCAACCGAAACACACACCGTATGTTGATACGATAGGTAAATATGGAACAATTTCTCACTGAAGTCCCACAGCAGGACCAGGATCTCAACACTTTAAATTATAATGCATTTGAGGCACATGTAATAGTTGCACTACTTCCAGCTCTCAGCTGAACACTATAGTATGCTTACATGCAAATGTACTTTTTATTACAGAGACAAATCAGATAGAAATTCAAAGTCCTAATTTGGTTATTGTAGGGTAACTCGTGTAGAACTGAAATAAAATCCTAAATAACAAAAAAGTTCACTTTTTAAATAATTAATAAAATTATCCTGTATTTGGTATAACTACATTGTTTTATTAAATAAATAAGTTGGGGGTTTTGTTAGCTTAATGTTCTTAAAAATCTTTAAAGCAAATTCCACAGGATAGGTTCTCTCAGAACTCCTGATGGCAAGAGATACCATATAAAGTGATTCAAGATAACAAAATACCTTCACATATGTGCTTCTGTGGAAGTCATTTTTCACACAGCAATTGAAGGGGAATGCTACTGTCTGGCAGCCCCATTTAAGTATGTCATTCACTTCTATTTGAGGGGCTAGTAAAAGCTCTTCAGCTTGCTTGAAGAGAGCTTTCTGTGTTAGGTACTGCAATGCAGCTCGCTTAAAAATATTGAAGGGTTGCATAAAATAGATAAACAGGCAGAATACCACACAAAAAGTTACCTCAAAATAAAATGTTTCGTTAAACTGCGGATTGCTTGTTTTCTTCTTTACTTTAGTCTTCTTTTGGTCATTCCTGTTCCAATGTGGTAAAATTTTTACCATAGACAACTTAAACACACAATTATAAAGACATTCTATTGTCAAGAAGGACCCATGCATTTAAGTTAAAACATTTTTCGTCATTTTAGAGATCACTGATCAATAAAGAAAATCTTAAATAAAATAGTTTATCTTCACAATATAGTATGAAAAGTTGAAATTTCAAGTGCTGTATCTAGTGCATCTGTCCAGGCCAAAGTTTCTATTTCCCATCACAAATGAGTATAACTTAGACATATGAAGTCAAACAAATATATCAACAATTTCTAAAGTGTTTCAAACTTAAGTCTACAGACAATTTCTTTACCACTGCTTGCAGGTTACAAACACAGTTCTCCTTGTCTTGTTCAACGGCCAGTTTCTGGTTTTCCCCACCCTCTTTTGTTGGACAAATACCCACTGCTTCTCTACAGACAGAGCCTTACGCCATGCCACTGAATGTTTTCTTTGGAGGGGATCACTGTTAATGCTAAACAGCATAGGATCAAACAAAACAATTGCTCCCCACTCCCTTGTGGTTTCTGAAGGTTTTTTTAAATTATTTTTACACATTTTATAACATAATACAGTCATATTTAGTTAATAAAGTGCTATAATAGTGGTTCTGACAGAAACCAATATAAAAGGGGGGTGGGGGGTGGGAACAGACAAGGGAGAAGAAAAACTGTCCTAGAGATCAACTAACTGTTTTCAGGCACTGGCCATACAAATATTCCAGTCACGGTATGTGACTCACACATGCATGAGATTGGAAAATCTTAACCAGGAACTGCTGTCAGATTTGCAAATATATTCCCATATCAACAGGGTAAATACTGTGTGGGACCAACATTCACCCAGTTCCCTCTGCACCACAGGGCTCAAATAGGAAATATACATCAATTTACCTTCTTTGGCAATCAAAACTGTGCTTTCCCAGGTATAATACTTGCATCTCCCTAGTCCTCTTAATAAAAACCCACCCAACCAAACCAAACCAAAAAAATACACCCACTGAAAAAACCCAACCCAAACATAAAAAAATGCGATCATGTATTACCAAGTAGGGAAAAATGCCCCACTCACTCAGAGCTTACTTGGGGGCAATCCTTCCAAAGTCTTTCAAACACCAAGTTTGCCAGAAGACGTTCTGGTACTACGCTCACAGTGGCAATTCTTCAGTACCAGAGAAAGCAGATGGACTTCGGTTTGATGTTGCAAAAAATAAACAACTTTAGATGTTATTGGGCAGGGACTTGCAGACACTGAATGTGTGGGATACGGGATTTTTCTTAAATGATAAACCGCAACAGCTATTCAGGATCACTGATCCAAGAAAAAAAAAAAAAAGACATTTAAACTGTGGGGATTTTGAGCGCAGCGTCCTGAACGTGCTGGCATTGGAAAGGTCTCACAAGAACCTCCACGCTCTTGCTTCCTCCCAACCGTTAAACATTTAGTGCAAATAAACTCATGCATTAAAAAAAACAGGGAACAGAGGACAGCAGGTGAGCAACTGACAGCATTCTCCCATACACAAATTTGACAAAACAGGAACTACAGTGCAGATACCAAGAGTCCAGTACAAATCTGAGAAAAAAGAATGAACTGAGTGACAAGTGATTCTTGACCAGTGTAGGCCATTCAGACAGACCAAACACCTTCACAATCTTGAGAGTATGGTACAGAAGGGGAGAGGACAGTAACAATAGAAAATCTGATGTACACAGGAAACATTCTAAGATTTTTCTGTATTTTAAAGATTTTGTTTAAAACCTATGACTTTCTTTTCCAGTTTAAGATCACAGCATTTTAGACTCATTAAATTTATACTGAAATGTTACCTGGAAGGCCCCACGAGAGAGACTGTTGCATAAGGATCACAATTCTGTCCATTTATAAGAGGCAACCCATGGCACTCCTTTATGCTACAAGGAAAAGGCAATCAATAGATCAGTGAAGCAATGTCTTTGGCTTAAAAAAGTCAACCCCAAATGATCCTTTCTTTCTTAAAAGATGTTTTTTAAGTCCTGCTGTATTACACACCAATACATACGTTGATCCAATGTAATTTATGTACACGAAGTAGGTTGTAACTACAGATCTCTGGATGGTAATACCAGGTAACACTCAAGTGTATAGTCAGATTTACGGGGCTCCGTGAGCACAAAATTCTTGTAATTGCTTCAATAAAAGACATTGCAGTATCACACATACATGGCTAAATCCTAAGTAAAATGAACAGCTATGTTAGGGGAAACTGCTGACTTCAATAACTTTTAAATTTGATTTCTCAAAGCCCACCAAAAGCTATTTAGCCTCATCCACATGACAGCAATACATTTGGAAGGCATTAAAATGGATTTAAATATTTTGTTTCCGCTGAATTACTTTCTGAGTTGAGTAAGCTAAAAAATGCAGAGTCATATCGTGAAACGTTATTTAAAATTAAGCATCCGAAACTATTAGTACATAGTCCTAGCATGTCTAGGTTCCATCCATACTATTCAGCCACAAAGAGAAAATCAGTTTACCTTTGAAATAGTTTTTAAAGTTCATTTTAAAACTCTTTTCACAATAGTGCACGATCAGGGTTAAACAGCCCTTTTAAAAATACTGTTTTCTTCTATAATTTTTGCAGTAAGTTCTAAGCTGCTGTTTTAACAGGTATGTAGGCACACTGTCCATGACTCCTGATGCAAAACGGACAGGATGGTTAGAAAGTAATACTCATGGGGACAGAGACACATTTCCTGGACCTTTTCCGAAGGCTTGCCATTTTTTTTGAATCACCAGAGCCGCAACACTACTAGAAACAAAGCTGGGTCAGCAAGCTGACTAACCTTCGGATGCCGCTCACATATGAGCATTAACTAAAAACAGCTGGAACAACAGAAGTAAAGCAAAACACTTTGTAGATTTACAGCAGAAACCAGACTTTCTTGCAGAATGGTGCTCTAATGTAGCCATGCACACTGCAGTATTTATGTCCAGAAACATTCAGCAAATTACAAAATTTCATAAACAAGACATAAATGAGTTCTGAACATTATATTCCTGTTCTCTCTTCTTAAAATAATCTATTTCTAAATAATGTATTGCAGGAGTTTAACTAAATTAATGCAAGTAAGTTTTGGTTACCATAATTAGCCAGTTTGAATAAAATCCAAAACCTACGTAACTTCAGGAGAAAATAGACTTTTCTTCTCTAAGTTCATATAAATACTCAAGTAAAAGTTCTCATACTAATAATGTGGAATAGTAAATTGTGCATATCACGTTAAAGTTACATAGCAGCAACAGTACCTATACACTGTTGTTAAGTAAATGTTTTCTGTACTGTAGAAAAACAGAGTTAAAAGAATAACAAGAGTTGCAAAGTCAAACATTCACAAGTGGGGAAACAACAGACACTAACACTCCTGTGCTGCCTCAAAACTCCACCCGCTTTGGAGCATGCACGATCACAAACCAGATGGTATTTTCCCCCCAAAAAAGTCCCTTTGTCTTAGCCAGTGCAGGGAACATTTAGTGCTGAACCACTACACAATCATTTGCTATTTTTCTTCCAGTTTTCAAGCACGTGGCCTTCAGCATTTCAATAACTTTTGAATCACAATGAACCCTACAGTGATTTTAAACCCACCATTTAAATGGTGTTTCATAAGCAATAATTGATTCCTCCTCCAACACACACGTGACACAGAAGAGTGGTGACAAAAATAAACTGTCTAGACTTTCAGTCATTTGGGGTATCGGATCTGAAGCAGCAAGAACTTGATTCTTTCAGACTATCAGGCATTTTGTAGCACTGAACATACTGTCTCTGCAGCTCCCAGAGATTTTCGGTTTCAGGTGAGCGCTGAGAGCACCTATGAGTTAGCCTCAACTTTAACCTCATAGGAAATTCGTAGCAGACGGATCAAATCAAACTTATCTGGATAGAATTCAACTATTTTAACAAGAACACCACAATTTCTCTTCCTACAGCCTGTGTCACGTCCACCAAGCTCCTGGATTTCTCTAGCAAACAGATACACATCCTACAGAAAGCAGTTTCTTTCCCTATGTATAGTTTCTCACTCCTTCCCTGATCTCTGTATGAATGACCTACCAACAAAAACTGATCACAATGCCCTACTTTTGGTTACAGAAACAGCTTGTTCCAGCCTCCTCAGTCTTCTTACAGCTTGACCGCAACATACACAAACGAAAAGGCGGCTTGTTTGTCATTTTCTGTAACTTGAAAAACATTTTACTGACAACTACACAGCCTTGCAGCAGAACTAGAATCTCCGGATTCATCACACAGATCTGTCACTTCAAGCTGATTTCCTGCTCCAGTCAGTCGCCCTGTGCAGGCAGTTCCAGCTTTCCCTTTTCATCTCCTGCCCAAGTCCCAGTTCTGTTGCCAGCAAGTGAGGTCTACCTAGCTTAGACAGCGTACCCTGTTCCTGCATCTCAAAAGACAAACTATACCCAGTCCCCCTGACCAGCCACTCCTAACACTCCCAAATCTTTCTTTTTCAGACCCCTCAGGCTCAAGAATTTGTTCTGAACTGATCTTACCTCCTCCCCTTCCATCTCTTACTCTAAGCTAGCCAGTTATCACCATCCCTTAACTCTGCCAGCCTGGAGGCTGCTTTAGACAGACAGCACAGCTAAGTCAACTGAAACACACTGAAATAGTGGATCCTCCTCCCTCTCTGACACTCCTGCCTTGCATGTATCACCTATGGTGATTCTGTTTACTAACCTTACAGAAAGCCATTTAGGTTTCGAGCCAGTTTTCAGTCAGCTTGGCAACCCAAATTAACCTAGTCACGCAGCGGATCTCACAAGCTTCAAAGGCAGTGCAAGGCAAGTAGCCATTAAGGGCAGGAAGCCATTAAATCAACTGAGCACTATCAAACTGGACTGTTACTCCCTAGGGTCTGAATACATGAGACTGAGTTATTGCAGATAGTTTTAAGCTACTCAACAAACAGCCTCCAGTAAACAAAAAAATTTTGAAGATGTTTGAAGTGGCTCAATTACAGGAGACTTAACAGAAATTGGAAAGTGTAACCTTAACAAGTTTACCAGCTAGCAAATCTCACAGGAATACTGCCCTTCCCTAAAGAATCAAGCAAAGTGCTAGAACTGCAACATTCTACAACAAGAAAAAAGACAACAAAAAAAACCACACCACCACCGCCTAAAAAACCCCAAACACTTTGACCAATCAAAAAATAAAATAAGACTAAATATATGTTCCTATTCTGACAATCATAATAAATGTATTTCCACCATATGGTAAACATTTCAGCTTTGACAAATGGCTTCACCTATCTAGGCTGGCACAAGCAATTATCATTCAAAAGGTTTAAATATGCATAGAGTTTGAAGAAGTCGACAGGACCATAAAAGCCCTTTATTTTATGTTTTAAATTACTACATCTTCATGTAAAGTCTACGCAACAGCTAACAGCAGGGCATTTGTTCTTTTCTCAAACTACTGATCAGTTACAGTACAGTGTAAGAGATCTTTCAGTTTACACTGATTCTTGCTTCACATCTCAGTAGTTTGTTCTGCAAGAGGAGTTTCATACAGGAAATAGGAGCCTTTCAGATACAACCGGCATCCAAGCAGCTCGTAAGATGGAAATAAGTCCTTAAGCCCACAATAAACCCACTCAATGACTGAGAGACTCGACCTCCACCATTCCAATCAACTGAAGTCCTCCAAGTGCAGAAACTAAGTAACTGCAGCCATCAGGATTTGTACACTTCATAAAAATTGTTACGTTCCCTAGAAAGTCTTCATGTGAGCAAATAAACAGGACAGTAACAAACTGACAGGTCACTTTAAGGTAGTATAGTGTATAATTCATTTAGAAAAGTAAATGCAAATAAAGGGAAAAATCTAGCTCTAATAAGCCATTTTTGGGCTTTCAAGTATTCACATTGTAAATACATAAAACTGGTTCTTTAAGAGCTGAAGTCATGCCAAGCACAGAGAAGGCAAGTACTGCCCTCCAAGAGCCTAATTTGGCAAGAAACCGTTCAAGTGTCATCCATTTCAGCAGCAAACATGCAAACAACGGTCACGCAAACTTGTTTTTACAGACTCCCAGAAAGGAGAGCTGCAAGCATATATTTTTGAAATGTGCTACTATACATGCCTTTGTGGTTTTGAAAAAGAGAGTCCACACTGAGTCAGCAGTTAATCTACTGCATTATCTTTTTCCCCTCCTCATTCACACATTAGAAAAGGAAATAACCAGAATGGGAGACAAAACAAAATTTTAATTCAGAAACGTTCAGTGGGTGTATCTACATGACATGTAACCGCAAGTTTCCAATTAAAAAAAAAATTGCATGTAAAATCAGGGCTTAGCCCAATGTAAGCAGTCGCTAAGACAGCCCCTTCACAAAAGGAAGATTAACTTTACGGTTGTGTTTCAAAACAAGTTAAGGGCTTCACTGATATTAAGATAAGTAATTACAAGTCTTAATTTTACTTTGGGGGGGGGGGGGGGGG
>Ga0181612_139537_pt1 | contig 14697 bp, 5 predicted proteins | sample HoacroProtozoa21_FD_119630 | JGI IMG/M metagenome (GOLD analysis project Ga0181612, IMG submission 119630) | Hoatzin crop microbial communities from Cojedes, Venezuel. Combined Assembly of Gp0051906, Gp0051904, Gp0051908 | reverse complement strand
AGCCCTGGAACAGGCTGCCCAGGGAGGCTGTGGAGTCTCCTTCTCTGGAGATATTCAAGACCCGCCTGGACAAGGTCCTCTACAGCCTGCTGTAAACGACCCTGCTTCAGCAGGGGGGTTGGACTAGATGACCCACAGAGGTCCCTTCCAACCCCTACCATTCTGTGATTTCTGCTCATTTCTGGTGTGTTCTGGCTCAGGTAACTCTTTAGCTGGGCCTTATAGTTACTACACTTAAATAGTAATCTCACATGGAGCATTTAACACCTTTAAGTGAGGTTTTTCTTCCCAGACCATCTAATGTTTGTGGGAAGAGGTACCCACCTCTTTATTCCCAACAGGCCACATGTGTACCTTGCTATCACAGGAAAATACAGGGTGCAGTGAAATTTTGGGTGTTTCTCTTTTCCTTTGCATGGTGCTTACTAATTCCTGGACAGACAGAGCTGCCTTAGCAGTGCAGACCTGCAGAGCAAACAGGTCTAACCTGCCTGTCATATGGGAAGAAGGTACTCACGGAAGGGAGGGGAATGTGAGGTCTTGATGGCTAGCTGAGTAAGTGAGAAGGCAGTTAGGTCTGCCTGAATTTCCCACGTAAGTGGAAGCTCATGGATCCCTGAATGTGCTACGGCCATTCAGAAATTAATTCCAATGGATACCATGCAATTTGATCAAAGGTAGGAAAAGTAAGCTCTTTGCCCATTGGGGAGCAACCAACTCTATTTCGGAGTGCTGGCATTGGCTGGAAAAGGGCCTTCTCTGCTGGGGACAGCAGTGATTTCCTTGCTTCCTAAATCTGAGCAGAGCATCTTCTTAAAAATGCATACCAATAGCTGCAACCTGCATGTAATTCACAGATGCAGCATTTCTTCAATGTGTCTGTCTCAAGTAGCCACCAAGGGAACCGGCTGTACCAAATTTTGGTGTATGTAGTAGCTCGTGAAGGGAGAACTCATCTTTTCATTTTATGGAGAGGTGGTATATCGGAAGAGGAACAAGAAAATAGAAAAGTATTTCCTTAAAAAAAAAAAAGTGTATCAGTTGTTATGTGATATGGAAATGTCACATATGGAAAATACGCCATATGGAAAGAGAGAAGGTTGGCTATGGAGACTCTTTTTTTCTCTTACTTCATGGACTAGGCCAGGAGGATAGCTACTGGGCAAAATGACGAACAACATTTATTGAACGCATAATCTGGACCTCCACTGCTGTCAGTGGAGCTCAGCAATAAAACAAATAAGTGCTTGTGAGGTGGAAGCCACCTTAATGCCAGATGTGACCAAGCTGATGACTCCAGTGGCATGAGTATTCAGCCAATTTATTCTTTCTTAAATTCATTGTTATAAATAACTGATTACAAATGAAAGAAACCTTGTTTAAAAAAAAAAGATTTATAAAGCTAAATATCTCTTTCTGTGTTTGTTCAGCTAATAATACCATGAGTTACTGAAAAGGAAGTATAAACTAAGTGTAAAACTTGTACCTGGGGGAACGATGAGACTAACCAGCCTCTGCAGAGTGTAGTGGCTTATTCTGTACTACACAGTGTTTTCTCTCCTGCTATGTTTCTGTCTCCACTTTTGGGCAAATCCTAAGTATTCTGAATTTGGGCTTTCCTGCGGTCATGAATCTCAGAAGAAATTTAACCTGTGTCAACAATATTGTAGATAAGCTCTAAGTCTGGCTTGCATTTGGTTTGGTTTTGATTGCCAACTGAGTAGACAATTCCCAATCTTTTATTGAATGCTAATTATCGTTCCTAAAGAAATCTGTATATACTGAGGATATGAAAGTGGAAGAGTAGCACCAGTATTCAGTTCCTGGTTTGTTGATTTTAGACTTAGACCCCCTCTTCACCTGCCTGAAAAAAAGATAATTCCTTCTAGATGTGGGCAGGCCAGTTTTTTACCTGATGGAATGCAGCATTGTCCTAATGATGTTGTGGCAGTTAATGGTTTTATAGTAAGAATTCAGCCTGGTAAAACACTACCTGAAAGTTAGTGAGCTGCTAAACTTCTTTCTACACTTTTTGGACCCTTGTGCTATTTTGTTCTTGAAAAACAATGCATTATCTAGTTAATATTAGAGCAAGCGGAGTGCACTGGCAGAACGTAGCATCCCCCAGCAATGACACTATCTTTTTCAGTAACAACTATATTTGTTACTTTCCCAGCTGCAATTTGAATGCCACTATTACAAGGCGAGAGAAAAAGGAGAAATTATTGGTTTTCCTGAGTTCAAACTCTTTAATGAAACTGAGGACTATACTGTGACTCCAGAAAAGAACACAGGAAAATACATGAAGTGCACCTGCAACAAACAGGTATGTGGCAAAGTGCTAATGCTGATGATTAAAGCATAATAAGTCTAATATAAAGATATTAATTGCTGCTAGGTGACTTTCAGGATATCTTGCTGAGTAGTTTTTTTCCAGAGGATGAATTATTATAAAGCAAGCTAACTTTCTCTGACTGAGTACAATTGATTATTAGATAGCAGACGGCTGTCTCTCAACTTCCAGGTAAGAAATATTTTGTCCTATTTTGCCTTTAAAACCTGCAAGCTAGCTCCATGGTTGGTGAAGAGGTGCCTTCAGTAAAAAGGCAGCTGCCTCTGACAAGCGTCCATTTGTGCAAAAGGGTAGAGAATGAACTTTGCTCCAGAGTCAGAGGCTGCAGGTGAGAAAGCCAGGATGAAGGACAGGAGAGGCAGGGGGTATTTATTCCCCTGCTTCAATGAATAAGGTGCAATAAACCTAAGAAAAAACCTAGGAATACAGCTTTTTGCCTCAAAAAATTCAAACTCGCAAGTGTTACCTATATGGAGTTTGACTCAGAAGTGAGAAGGAATGCTGGGTGGAAGGGTATTTGTTACACTAACAGGTCTGCCTTTTGACCAGTCCTTTTTCCCTAGCTGGAGTTAGTACAAGGACAACTATCACTAGGTAAATGCTGGCGGCTGCAGGTGTCTAGACCCAAATGCAAGAGCATTACAGAGCATAGTATTGATCACTGCCTGACTGTGTGGTACTTTTTGATTTTACACATTCCCAATCAATTATTTCTGTGGTTTCCACCAAGGAAAGCAATTTGTCAAGAGTGTGTCAAACCCAAATAGCAGTTATGGCCTGTAACGGAGCATCTGCCTCAGATTCCTCAGCCATGGCCCCATTTCTTTGTCAACTGCACAACACTGTCTCTTGCTATAGCACCCATCAGGGAGTCATATCCATCCTTTCTTCCTGGCCACAAGCCAGATGAGAGCAATGGGAAGCACTGCCCCACCATTCATTCAAAGGAAAAGATCAAGAGAGCAGTGGTCTCTGTATTTGTCCTCACTCCAAGAAAAAAAGGTTTTGCCTAAGTGAATGTGTTTACTTTCTCTAGGAGGCAGACAAATAGGGAAGGCTGCTATTTGTCTATTCTTTTCTGCTGACGAAGGATTGAGTATCATGTTGGAGGGTGGATCTTTTGATGACAGGCTGAAGTTGACACTTATGATGCAAAAGCTATATCTCCCCATCAGTCTGCAGAAGTAGGCAACATTACAGAAACCTTCTTTATGCATTGCGTGCAGTTAAACATGCTGCATGTAGTCAAAGATGTAGTTTTGGCTGTTAGTCTTACATCTTCAGCTAAATAGACATTTAGACAGCTTAAGTGCTCCACTTTGCTTCATGTTCTTTTGTACGTCTTACAGTGCCTTTTCCATTAATGCATTGTTTTTTCTGCTCTCAAATTACACAAGAATTCTTGAATTCTTATGGAGGTTTCCGTGTAGGTAAGTCAACAGTCTTTGTTCTCATTCACTGCAGCTAAAAGCACCTCCCGTATCAGTGCCTTCCTTTTCCTATTTCTATCAATTTATTTTGTGTGATATATGTCAGTCAAGTGCAGTTCACTTTCACACCAGCTAAACAGATTAATATGTTTCACTAGCCTGATTATACTGCTGTTAACCTTGCAGGGATATTTTGATGAGTTCATTCTGAAATACTCAGTTATCTGACAAAAAATATTCAGATACTATCCATGTCAATGTTTCCCCAGGTTACTATCAGGGATTTCAAACGCTGGGAGTTCTACTGGAAGGCTGTGAACTGCTAAAATGTTTGCTAGCAACTGCATGCTGCTCTAAGATATATTGTCGTTCAGACAAAACATAATTCACCCAGATAAGTAGAAAGTTCATATTCAGGAGAACATTGTCTTAGCAGTGATTGGCATGACAGTCTGGTTTGTAAATGCAGTTCAAGGTAGAGCCAACAGCAACAAAGAGTGCATCTGAGTAGAGGGTTTGTCAATGTAATCTTGTCTGCTCTGGAAGGTAGATGCCATTAGCCACAAAATTGTGACATTGTGAGTGTTCAGTCTGGAGATGAGATAGTTTTGCAAATAATTATAAGCCATGTGGCAAAATAATCAGAATCCTGAAGTAATAAGAAAAAGACCTAAATGATGTATCAGCCTTTCTGCTGACATGGAGATAATCAGAGATTTGCAGATCATTTAACTGCTTCATGGTAGGGAACCTGTCCTCTAAACCAAGTCTCTGTCTGCACCTCCTATGCATTATGGGTGTCCTGGAGAAATTCTTTGAATGTTGGACAGAGATACAAAATCAAGCATCCCGTAAAAGCTCTTTCAGCACTTGTGGCTGAAAGAATATGGGGTGCAAAAGGGCCTGTGAAACACCTTTGGGTCTGTCCTTGCTCGCAGAACTGCAATGGCTTTTGTCAACAGGTACCTGGGAAAAAACGGATGGGACATGTCAGATGCCTTCATTGTGTTTCTAATTTCTACTGCGCTGGGGCAGTGCTAACCCACGTGCTGAAGGGGCATGGCGTCCCAGCTGAGCTGAGCTCCCAGCACAGACTCTGACAGGAGATGGCCCTTCCAGGCTGAACAGCAGTTGGCTGGATTGGTAGTGAAAGAAGTCTCTGATACTGTTGTAACTCGCCAGTATTAAACTGTCTAGGTTTAGTGTTCAGTATGTAGACTTAATAGAATTTGACTCTCTTTCTTCTTCTAAAGTGTCCTGTCAAATTCTACCTGGTTCTCAGCTGATATGACTATTATTCCTCTGAGGACAGTACACTACCAGTGTTTTTCCCAGCTGGGGATTTGTCCCTGCATGTTGAAACCAAAGATGTTGAAGAAATAAAATATTCACCGTAAGAAACTGGAAAATGTTTCTAATTTGCTGCTTCTGATCCTTGCTGTTAACTGCCTTTGGTTCCATGGTGGCTGGCACAATCACATCAGAAAATAGGTGTGCAGAGAATTGGGAAACATCAATATTGTTTGGATGACTGTGAGGCGTGCCACTGCGTGGGTGTTTTTATAAAGGTTTATGTGCAAATGAGAGAGATTGAAAGGGAGTTTCCAGCAGGAGAACAGGAAAACCAAAGTGGCTGTTCAAATCCCATCTAATGGCCAGGTTATTCGCTGTAGGAGAGGATTCTGCTCCCCCTGGGTGATGACGGGACTGTTTTGCCAGAGAAAGAGATCAAAAGACACTGATCCCGCTAGACGAGCCGTCACAGTGAGAAATGGATAAAACCCAAAAAACCCATTGCTAGCTGCTTTGGAGTTTGTCCCCACAGCCATAACAAAGATCTTGAGAAGAAGGCTAATTATGGCTATGAGCACAGGCAGGTGCTGTCACATCAGAGGTGCTTCTGGAGTGTCAGCCAGCCTCATCGGTTTGGAGAAGTGCTTCCTGCATTGCTGCACCCTGTCAGTGCTTGCGGAAGAGCTCCTGATGGTGCCAGGCCGTTGGGGTCGTGTGCTGTCACAGTTGGCAGTGGCAGGGTTGTCACCTGGGGAATGGGTGGCACAGAAATTGAGGGAGCAGCAAGCACTGATACTTACTGGAGCAGTGCTCCTGGGCTTGGAGCTCTCCAGAAGGGCTGTTTTTCCAGTGCTCTGGCAGAGGCTGAGATGTCAGAAGATGAGGAAAAAGCCATATATAGCAAGGATGTTGTTCAAGAGTTCAAAGAAAATATTTCCTCTCCACCTGTCAGCAATTTGCAAAATTAATACCAACCTTCCTGAAACCCATGCATGACTTCCACGTTTCTGCTCCACAATCACTGACTTTGGTCAGTGCTAAGTCCATGCTGAATGATGCAAAGCTGCAATCTGATGAGCAGACTGGGTGAATGCAGTGGGGAAGGACTGGGAGTTCATCCCATCCCTGCAGGTGGGAATATTATCTGCAGTGTTCTTGACAGATGATTCCCAAATTCATAGTGCAGCAACAGAGATTCAGTGACCAGAAACTCCCTTTGGCTGACTGTCTCCATGATTCATTATCCTACTCCTAGGCCTTTCTCTCAAAATCTATGCTAAATCTCTCTTTTTTTTTTTTTTTCTTCTTAAATTAATTACTTCTTTTTCCATCTTTAATGAAAGTGGAAAAATATTTATTCTTTTCTGAGTAAAGTTACATCTCAAATACTGAGGAATATTATCATATCTCTCCTAAATTGTGCCTTCTCTAAACTAAATAATCTGAATTCTTCAGCTGTTCCTTATAGGATATTTTTTCCAGGTGTCTAAAAATTCTCTTTAGTGTCTTTCAGAGACTCCCTTTAATTGGACTGTATCCTTCCTGAATTACATTAACTGTACGCCAGCTGAGGCCGTACTGATAAAGGAGAACTACTTCATTTCACAGAAAATACTCCCACTACATTCCCATATGGACCTTTAAAACAAATTCTAGTCTCATGTTTAGCTTGTGATTGACAATGATGTCTTAGTTCCTTACTGCAGTATCAATGCCAGTTATTCCCTATATGGTGTTTAAACAGTTGATTATCCCTACCTATGTGTAGAGCTTTGTATTTCCGTTGTTGAATCACAGTCCTTTTACCCCAGATCATTTCTTCCTTTTTCAAGACAGTTTGTATTTTATTCCTCTTCTGCAAGATACCTGCCACCCTCTAACTTGCTGATTTTGCAGATTAAATGAGCACTCCTTGCTCATCCTCTCCAAACCACTGATGTAAATCTGACAAGCCCTGAGCCCAGAGCAGACCAGAATCCCTATGATTTAACCCACTAGTCTGAAACTCAGTCACTGACAGTTACTTCCTAAATGCAATTTACCACTGATTTATGCATCTGACTGGTCATTCTGTCTATTGTCTTTTATCTGGTAATTTCACAGACATACAGAGCAAGCGATAATATTTCACCTGAGTTCCCATGTGGTGAAATTGAGCATTTGCAGTCTCCTCTTGCAAGACAGACTTGTCATTTTTTTTTAATTTCTGGTTGCCTTTCTCTGCTACTGCTCCAGTGTAAATTCCTTTTTTTTTTTTTTTACTTGAATATGTGTGACCCAAATTACATTCAGTATGCTGGATGTCTGGGGATGCTGGCTAATATTTTTCTCTTTCAGCTGGAAATACCTTTCCAGTTACATCAAGGATCATATCTGTCTTTTTCCACAGTAAATCCAATCACTGGCTCATAGTCATCCTGTGATTGATAACAGGTTCTTCTCCTCCTTTAGTTTTCTCTTAGGAATCATTTGTTTACTAAGCTGTAATTCTCCTTTCCCTGTCTTGGAAAGAAGGGTTAAAATAATTTACTTATGTGATTCAATTTTGACAGTAGCATCCCACAGAATGGATTGTATTTGTTTGACGTGTGAGTAATGATCTGAATGCTCTTAGCCTATATTTTTACTGTGTGTTCTTTCTCCAATTTGAGGACACTGTAAACACTGAAAAACAGAAACACGCAGTTGAGGGATACATTGATACTGTACAAAACCCCCGAAGAGACAGTGGGAACAACTTTAAATGCTCAGGTGACATCTTTAAATTCTTCATTGGAGTAACAATTTTAAAACAAACTCAATGGGAACATGATTACAGTTGCTTTTTCATAGAGCTTGGACAAGACACGGTGGGCAGCCTGCCCACAAGGGTATTTTGGCCCAAGTGCCAGGGACCTGACCCAACCGTTGGTATGAAGAGCCAAGCCTAGACTGCATTTTCATATTCTAGCAAATGAGAAATCTCTCAGGCAGGAGGGTCAGCACCTCCATGAGCCAGCTGGGTCTGCTGCTCCCTTTCTGTAGTGACCTGGGCAGGCTGTCAGGTTAGTGACCTGTTTAGTTCCCGGACCCTCATCAAATCAGCTCATTTGGTCCCTGTCTTCTGAGGACGTGTTTGCAAGGTCACATTTTAGAGACCTGGTAAAGGTACCAGGATTGCCATCAAAGACCTTTGATAACGAGCAGCCTTACGTTTCCAAAGGAGGACTCCTACCTGGGGTAAATCCAAGCTGCTGCTGCCACTCTGGCAGGGGAAGGAAGGGCAAGGCGTTGCCTTCCCTTGGGATTGAACAGAGTAGCCCTTATCCCCACACAGGGACAGGACACGGAGGCACAAACCCCTCATAGGCCGAGTAAGTTGGAGGAAGGTCCTGGCGACCCAGAGGCAGAGAGGGGGAAGATGCCTCGAGGCACAAAACTTTGGGGAAATCCTGGGGGTAGCATGTGTAACTCAAGGACTTGATCCCACCTGAATAGGTCAGCAATGAGACAGATGCTACAAAACCTTCCTTTGGCTTCTGAAACTTGTCTCCTTCTTGCACTGCTACTAGCTGTAGTGCCATCTCGTTTTACACAAGCTGTGGGCAATTGGCATGGGGCTTTCTCTTCTGCCAACTCCATTGTCAGCCCTCGTCCCCTCACCAGGATCAATCACAATAAAGAAAGGACAATTCCCTCCTCCAGCCCAGTCTAGGCTTTGCAGCAGTATGCTGTGGCTTGAAGTTGTCCAGCCTGAGAGTCAGGTCGTCTTCATAGACAGCAAGCAAAAATTTTATGCAGTAAGGTATCATAGACACACACTTCTGTGTGTACTGTTTGTATGTATTGGACCAGGCCCTCTGTAACTTTTTTCCCAAGGCTTTTACATGTTTTTGCTCTTTCAGGCAAGTTATAATCAAACCTGGAAGGTCTCTGCTCTTTTGAGGGTTATATTTAATTTTTCTTGGGTGAAGTATTTCTTTCATTTTTCAGACTCTTAATATTTTCCTCTTGGCAATTCAGGCCCTGGTATAACAGATGCTTGCCTGGTTTTGTTGATTATGTTCCAAACTAGCAGCAAACACCCAGCAGTCCTCCACAGACACCCATTTCCACTCTGCTCTGTGAGGATGCAACGTATTGCAAACTTAGCCTTCTATTGAAGAAAAGCTTTATTTTTATACTTTTCATATTGAAGTAATGGAATAGAGAGCACTGGCATGCTTTTTTCTCTCCAGAGATGTGTTTGAGCAGATTAGTGAGGCTGCCATTTGGAACAGCAGACATGCACATTTTGTGTGTAATAGCTAATCAATATGACTACTGTATTATTAAATGCCTCATTTTCAGAAGAGGTGCAACCTGGTCAACTAAGGATCAGGAAATCTGACTCTGCCATCAACTTCCTATGTGATTTTGAGCCACATCATTTAAACTCACAGAGTTTAAACTTGTTCATAAGTAAAACAGGAATAATAAAGATTTTGAGCCAGTGGATAGTGCTTTGAAATCTACAAATGAAACAGTTATGGAAATAAAATTGTCTGGCTGACTTTCTGGCATTTAGAGAGTTATAAACACAGGGACATGCGGAAGATATGAAGCCTGTATATTTACATGAGATGGTACAAGGTAATTGAAAAAAAAAGAGTCTATTAACTGGAAATGAATCTTTCATAGTAATGATATTAGTTCTTTAGTAGATTAAATTGTGGGATTAAGCTTGGCTGTTTAAGAATTAAATTACCTTTATCATTGAACAATGCTAATAATACCATTCAGGGCCCAGCTCTCTATTCCTTATTCATTGCCTTTTACAGATATGTGCATGGGAGAACTCTTCTCTTTGACATGAAAAGTGGGCTTTTTTTCCCCCAAAGTTTGTACTGCATTCCCTCATTGTAGACTTGTACCACTTGTACTGCTGTCTGGGTCATTTGCCTTCATGTCCCAGTACAGCTCCTCAAAACTTCCTTGAGGAGGTTTTCCAAGTGCTTCCAGAAAGACCAAAGGGATTAGAGAAGATGTGGAGGGATTTAAGACTTTGTGGGTGAAGGCTGGGGAGGTTGGGGAGAACTAGGCAGGGACTTTCAGTGGCAGATTCAGAGCAGCTTGGAGATTTTGGCACCAAGACCAGCTTTGCATATCCCACAGACTCTGAAATTATTTTTATTGTTTCTTTCATTGGCTTGCTGCAGATGCTGTTCTGATTTTCTAGAAACTTTGTTTCTATGTTTGTTGGATATTCAGTAAGAATTTTCCCAAGGCTCAAAATTTCTCACCTTTTTCACCAAGATTTTCACCCAGATAGTTTTTGGCATCTTTCTGTAAGAACTGCTTCAGCTTCCCTTAACTTCCATCAGCACGCAGGAAGGAGCTGTCATTTTGTTTGACCTGCCTTCCTGCTCAGCCTTCGGTAAGGTGCTAGGGACCTCCTTCCATCACAGGAAGCTGCAAACTCCAAGGAAGTAGTTGAACAGTCAAAACTACAGAAATAGTGCTGGATAGCACGATTTCCAGAAGTACATATGGTTGCCACAGGTTGTTGCTTTGTTTAAAAGTTAAGAATCTATTTTGCCTGAGTATCTATGGTGAGCGGCATGTTTAATTTTCTGTTAGTTTTATGGTTGTCTTCTATGAGCAACAAATAATTCACCATGAGAAAAGTATGGCAAGAAGGAAGAGACTTTCATGGTTTTAGAAATTATGATAATATAGTTAGGTTTATGCTTTGCTTTGAGCTTGGAGCACACAGAGATAAATTCTGCAGTCCCTGTTTTACCCTGAAGATAATTAGAATGTGTTTTGTATCCATAAAATAAGAAAAGATCTGTGGTTTATGTTCTAATCATCTCTTATGCTGCAAATTAAGGGCATGATTTTTGTAATATAAAGTGAGGAACATCTCATAGCTACATAGTGGAGTTCTATAATTCCCACATTTGCTAGCCTTTACCAAGACCAATAACTTGCAAAATATCTTTTACTCTCCATAAGAAGAGACTACTGGGTCCAAATCAAATTGCCAAGCAGTTGTCTGGGATTGAAGAGGAAGGATGAAAAGAACAAGCAAAATGACATAAGTTAATTTACTGGTACTTTGTCCAAAGAAAAAGAGTCCTGGATTTTCTAGTCTGCAGGGGTAAAAAAGAATTATGGAAACCTTGATGGAGAACAGAGGTTTGTGAAAAGGGAAGTATTTCCAAAATGCACTGGAGTTTTAAAAGAAGAGTGAATAAGGCTTTTTACCACTGGAAAGCAACATATTTCAAAAATTGTCACTAAAAGGTGGCTGTAATATGGACAGTGGCTGCATTTTACTAGAACTTTTCTACTGATGGAGGTTACACAGAATATACAAAACTGGGGAAAACGGGGTACTATGTGAGAGAGTTTATTTTTGACTCTCATAAACTCAGGAATTTACCAATATCAATCAAACCTCTGTGTGACATTTGCCCAGTGTACCCCGACGGCAGACAAATTTAAGGAGTAAAAGCTCATAGTGTCGAGCTGGCCTTGGTGTAACTTTCCAGAAAGACAGCAGTACCATTGAGAGCGCAGTTGCTGTGTAGTAATTCCTCCTTAGGTAAATTTGCATAATCTCCCTCCACCCCTGCTGTTCTTCCACGCAGCAGCACACTGCCAATCACCTACACAGTGACTCACCCGGAGAGCCCTTTCTACAGTATACTTACGGAAAGGTTAGAAACATTAAACTGTTCCTTTCCTGTTCTCCCTCCCCCCATCCCCCTTCCTAAAATCACTTCAGACAACTTTTTGGCATAGCTCTACACAGGTTTTCCTGTAGAAAACTTGATCTTCTTATAAACACTTTTGAAAGTTTTGCTTTGAAATAGCGAGATGGCTGGCATTTTTAGAAATCAAGACCAACAATTTTTGCCTTGTTTTTAACAAACTGATCCTTTAATGATCATGAAAAATTATATTCAAATAAAAGTTCCTTCTGGCCCTAATAACCGGATGATTTTGTTATGAAACTGCTGAATCCTTGTCTTCTTTTTAATGGAGTGGGAAAAAGAAAGCAAGACTACACTAATGAAATGTGTATTCCTTTCCTCTTCCTTGGTCTCTTGGAGATAGATTCCCACCAGTGGAAAATTATGTCTTTTTTTTATCCTCTAGGTTGTGCATACAAATCTTAGTGTGGTAAATCCTTCTTTCTTTCTCCATCAAAATGTCTCAGTGTAACAAAAAGAGGATTCAAACAGCTCATTCGCTCCTGCAGAGTCTGCTCTTTCCAGTGGTCTGAGACAGTAAAGAGTTAATATCGAACAAAGTACCTGGTAATAAACAAAGGTCAAAGATGAGAAGTAGTCTTTTTGCACCTCTAGGCAATCAGCTGTTCCTCCCTGGATCTTACTCTGGGAGTCTTGAAGGTGGATTGAAATGAGAATTAGTTGCTTATGCCTGGTTGCCAGCTTCTTATTTATTAATTTGTGAATCCATGCAATAGTTTCTGTGAAAATGTTTCAGCTGGATCTGTATCAAATTGCTTGTTTTGTTGTTGTGTTCTTATTGCTTAAATATTAATTTTGTGTTTACTTACAAATGAAATGTTAAATGAAATCACAGGGTGGGCAAAGAGACAAAAAGGAGACTTGTGCAGAAGTAAAGCTTCTCATCCATGAGTACTATAAACTTTTCTCTTCGTAACAGCATGACAGGTGTCTCCTAGGACTCCAGTGCTCATATAAGTTCTTTTAACAAGGAGAAACAACAAGGAAGTATAAAGAAAGGGAAAGTATTTTCCAGAAATGGATTTTGGTATGAAGTACTGACCTGGCATTCTTATTACTGCATAATGGATCTGTGGATAATAATAGGAGGTACCTATATGCGTTCCTGTATGCAATCATTTACAGCAAGTCAAAATCCAATCCTGTTCTGAAGGAGCATTTGTGAAATTAAAGGAATTCAGTATGTTGGGCAGAAATAAGGTTTGACTCCAGGAATAGCCTGACCGAGACTACATCACATACCACTCCTGTTTGCAGTGACGTTGCAGATCTGCAACACATCTTTATTTTCATTTATTGTGATCAAATGTCTAAAAAATGTACACAGGTAAATTTCAAGCACATCACCTTCTGCCAAAGGAGGTAAAAACGAAGCAGCGGAATTTTAAGCTGTGTCTAGAGCATGATCCGACGGGTGTTTGGTTGCTTGCAGGGACAGACAAAATGTGTCTGGCTGTGAGAACTCCTAACAGTACAGCCTGCCTGCTCAGTCCAGGACCTCTCAGCAAGATCTTGTATTTTAAGCCTTTATGGATCAGCAGTGTCCACTGTGAGCAGAATCTCCCGTTTTAATGGTGTTGCAGCTCAGAGACGTTTGCATTCTTCAGCTCTTGTAGCTTGGAGACCTGCCTCATCTGTTCTGCTCATCCCTAGAATAGCTTTGTTCTCCTCTCTCCTTGGGAGTTTCAGGGCAGTAGGGAGGGCTCCCTACTCTTCACCTTTACTTTGTGTTGTCCTCTGCTGCCTTCTCCATTCTGCTCTTTTCATAGTTATGGTAAATGAAATATTGGTGTTTGGGAAGCTCCTGAGGGAAAACAAGACATTACCCTTTACATGGACAGCTTTCTTTGCAAGTCTCATTTAATGTACTGTACTACTAGGAAAAGAATGATGGTCTACCAGCATATAGTTAATAAAGGCAAAAATAACAAAGCAAGTCAGCACTTCTTCTCTAAGGACAACAGAAATTAAAGTATAAATTAGCATAAACAAAAAACATAAATCAGCAGGAACATTGTAGGTTATATTAATAGTATTCATTAATTAACCTGGTCCGGTCATGCCCTGAGGTCCAGAGGTGCTCCCAGATTTAGGCTCTGTGCATTTCTGTTTGCTGCCCATAGATCTCGCCTGCCCTTCTTGCAGGAATGATCATCTGCTATCTTGTTTGATGAGCATTGACTGTCAGGGCAGTGGGAACATGGGGTGGCCAAGCTGGGCACTGCAGGGGAGGAGTATCTCTTCATGCACGGGCTGAATCCAGGGGGCTCTTTGCTGTCCCATGGGCCACTCTTCCCTCGAACCCTGTGCTGGTTAATAAGAAGTAGGCAGCCGGCAGGTTTTATCTGAAGGCTGCAATGTAGACATAGCTATGTTGCACCAGTTAGGCCAGCTTGCTGTTGGCTGGGACTGAAGATGCTGTTGTGCAAAGAGATACTTCTTTGCAGGTGGCCGAGGCCACCTGCATGATCTCGCCTCCTCCCCATTAGCCAGGAGCAGAAGGGACTGGGAGCACAGCCCTTGCCAGATACTCAGCAGCAGCCTGAGATAACCCAGCCGACATGGCTAGGAGTCTCCTTAATCAGCTGTCCTTAATCCTTTCTTTTGTCTCTTCTGAGGGTAGCAAATAGCTGGGGGGGCTCAGGAGAGAGGAGCAGACCTGCTGATGAGCTCAGCTGGCTAATTTATTTCTGAATAGGGTATCTGCTGTAGCCTGCGATGATCACCTTGACATGCACAGCAGCAACTGGTGGGTGGATAAGGCCCTGAATTCTTATGCCATTTTGCAATAATAATAAAAAAGACATTTTAAAAAAGCTAATAATAATCCTAGCTCATAAAAAGATAGCAAGGTATTAAAAGATGTTTATTTTCACTGAGT
>Ga0181612_107402_pt1 | contig 14697 bp, 7 predicted proteins | sample HoacroProtozoa21_FD_119630 | JGI IMG/M metagenome (GOLD analysis project Ga0181612, IMG submission 119630) | Hoatzin crop microbial communities from Cojedes, Venezuel. Combined Assembly of Gp0051906, Gp0051904, Gp0051908 | reverse complement strand
AGGCAGGGACACCATTCACTAGACCAGGTTGCTCAAAGCCCCATCCAAGCTGGCTTTGAACACTTCCAGGAAGAAGGCATCCACAACTTCTCTGGGCAACTTGTTCCAGTGCCTCACCACTCTCATAGTAAAGAATTTCTTCCTTATATCTAATCTAAATCTACCTTCTTTCAGTTTGAAGCCATTACCCCTTGTCCTATCACTCCATGCCCTTGTAAAAAATCCCTCTCTAGCTTTCTTGTAAGCCCCCTTTAAGTACTGGAAGGCCGCAATAATGTCTCCCCTGAGCCTTGTGTTCTCAAGGCTGAACAGCCCCAGCTCTCTCAGCCTCTCTTCATGGCAGAGGTGTTCCAGCCCTTGGATCATCTTTGTGCACTCCTCTGGACCCGCTCCAAAAGGTCCATGTCTGTCCTGTGCTGAGGGCTCCAGAGCTGGATGCAGGACTCCAGGTGGGGTCTCTTACCCTAAGGCTAAATAGGATAGAAAGAAATGCCAAAGACAAGCAGCTGGCTACAATCACTTCTGGACTAGAACCTTAAGGGAATGCTTTCAGGATGTTCATTTTGTAAAATCACAGTCTTTTAATAATCGTTGACAGTGGTATTTTAATTCTGCTGCATTATAACAATACCAGAAAGGACCTGAAGATAGGATTGCTATTTAACTCTCCTTCAGACACAAGTTTCAGTGACTTTTTTTCTCATTACTTGCTTGGAATTTAAACTAGAAGACAGTACAAGCTGTACATGCCTGAGCATCCCAGCGCCTGCTTCTCACATAAGCGCATGATTTGCGATGATCTGCTGTGACTTCGTTCATGCATGAGACTAAATCGAAGATGAACCGCTACAAAAAAAGGCGAGATGGGATGGGATGGGATGGAATACAGGAATATCTGCCACTCAAGTGGCATTGATATCGATGCTTAAGCAGGTTTTTCAGGTACCACATTGCAGCTTTTCTCACAGCTAACATTGTAAACCATTTAGGTTACACATCTGGGGGTCACGGAGGCTGTTAGCAGATGGACTCAGGAGCCCCTTCTAGTTTCCTTATTAATAGCACAGTCCTTTCCCTGAGATTTGCTTTGCTTACCACTCCAAACTCCTTCCTAACTGACATACGCACCAGCAGCTTCCGCAGCTTTCTCTCGCAATCACGCCGCTCCTCTGGCCGTGGCCTCTCCTTCCTTCCTCCATCACTGCAGGCTTGCCCTGCGTCCAGCCCTGGTGCCCATGGACACCCTGTTGGGGCTCAGGTTGTCCTTGGGTGCTGCATTTTGGGCAGGGCCCCTGCCAGTGCAACTGCTCTCCTGTAGCAGGCCCGGCTGCTTCCCTCCGCACCTCTGAACGCACAGCAGCCCTCGGGCTAAGCAGCTTTACAGGCCAGTCTGGCCGGGAAGGGTGATTCGTGTCAGCGGCCGTGATCGGCCGTTCTGCAAAGGCCGACAGAGCTCAGCACGTGCATACAGGCACGAGCCACGCCTCAAAGAATTTATGTTTAATTACTAATTTCTATGAGAAACCTCAGCGTTTTCTTGCTCCCATTTTCTCTGGTGCTTGCGTGCAGCCTGCGGCAGGAGATGGCTTTCTCCCAGCAGCCATTTGTCACACAGCGAGAGAGAGAGCTGCCATGGCCGCAGAGGAGCGGCGAGGAGCTGAGAGCCAGACACCAGCCCCAGCCCTGGCTCCAAGCTCCCGCTGACAGCGACTCACTCGGCAACGTTACAGACGACAGACGACGCAAGCCAGCACAGCAGTAAGGCCACAGATGTCGGCGCAGCCTTCAGTGTCAACCCATCTGTATCTGCAGACGGGCAGGGGGGAGCAAAATCGGTGCGAGGTAGCGCAAACGCGTGGCTGGGTTAGCCCACGTTACTGCGACAGGAGGGCACCACAGCCACCCAGGGAAGGGGGAAGGCACTGTTCAAGCTGCAGCCCGAGAAATGGAGCACCCCAGCAGCCCACCTGCCAACGCATCGCAGGCCGAAAGCCGCCGGATACCGCAGGACTGGCCACACGCTGCAGGCAGAGACTGACAGACGGGCGTACTGGGGCAGTGGGTAGCAGGGTGGCCACGCCGTACCGGTGCCTCTGGGCAGCCCTGTGGGCTGCTGAGCTCTCACACCAGCCCGGTACAAATCTCCACCGCACAACACCTGTTCCTCTCCCCAAGTACATGGTCTGTTGGATCACTAGACTCGCAAAGCGACAGAAACATGGAGCTCGTCCTCCCAGCTGATGCCTCAGGGGCCACCCCAGGACCCTCCTCCTTCTGCCTGCACCCAGCAGGCACCAGCTGGCCTCATGCTTGGGTGCAGAAAGCAAAAGCAACCGTCGCTGCCAAAGCCAACCCAGCGCAGGCAGCACTGTTTTCAAGCGTGCTCCCCTTTGCTTTCACAGCCCTCGCCTTCGCTGCTCTCTGCTGATGCTCCCCTGCCCACCGGCGCAGGCAGTCTGCCCGCGTGCAACCTGAGTTTTGAAAATTGAGCACATCTGGAAAGTTTCTTGAGAAGTCCCCCTTGTCCGCAGCCAGCAAAGAGCCAGGCAGCTCTCCCCACCCTCTGTAATCAACAGCCTGATACGACTTTGCATCTTCGATCCCTACGAGGTAGGTCAAGGCAGAGCATCGCTGCCCTGCGGGGGTCACGGGCAGGAGGTGGGAGTTTCCTCAGGGCGTCCCAGCTAACCCTGGGGCAGTTTAGGCGTTCGCGGTCGCTCTGTTTCGAGGGATAACTTTACAAGGTCCAATGCTGTCTAACACCATGCAGTTAGATGGCTGAGCCCTTGACCCCTTTCTTGTGTGTTATCTATTTCTGTCCCCTGCCAACAGGGCATTTATTGGGTTCAAACTAAGGGTGACAGCAGCTATCCAAAGCGTGTGTCATAAGAAACAGAGCTTCTGGGAAAATCCCCGGCCCCAGTTCACTTCTGCTTTAGCAGGCATTAAACCTCAGCAATATTCTCCATCACCTGAGGGGCAGATTATGAGCAGAGCCAAACCACAGCTGTGGGGATTTGAGGAATGGTTTAATGTACAAGGCGCAGGAAGGACCTTCAACACAGGAACACAAGAGTGGGAATGGTGATCTGGCAGCATAGCTCTTGCCTACTTCTTTTGAAGAAAAAAGAAATTTTAATTTTCATTTCACTACCCACCTGAGGCAGCCAGATGTGACATATACCCTGCGGGACGGTGGTCATAAACATGGCCGTATTTCAAACCACTGAGGATGGGCTCACTCCTACCTGTTTTCATTTATTCATCTTGGTTAGATATTTAATATTGCCTTTTTCTCCTGCGTGAGCTAACCTTCATCTTTCTGCTCCCCTCATGACATGCACGAATACCAATCACTTCTCCTACTGTTCAAACTAACAAGGAAGAAATTTTAACTATATTAAGCTGATTCATTATTTTACTATGCCCTTCACCCCCCACCCTCATCACTGAATATCAAGGCAAGGTTTCGATCACTCCATCTTGCTTCAGACCGCCCCAGAGATGTTATCAGCACACGCTGAACACAACCTCTCTTGCTTTATTATTTCATTATAACTTTTAAAGCTGTGGCAGAGCAGCCAGCCAGCGGGTGACCTCCCGTGATCAGCTTGCAGGTTTGCAGGGAAATCTGGACAAACCCAGCTGCTTTTAAGAATTCAGAGTTTGCTTCCCCACATTAAATTCACCACACGACGACCCGGCAGTGCCAGCAGACTTGATGAACCGTGTGGCACGCAGACCTTGCTGGGGACCGCACAATTTTTGGGAACCAGTGTGGTTCTGCTTGGGACTTGTCACTCGGACAGCCGAGAGAGGCATGCTCTCTCGCGGGAGCGCTGGCCCAAGTCTCCATGACAACAGATTTGGGATGGAGACTTGGCATACTGCGAGTCAGAAGGTCACAGCAGATAAAAAAATGTCTCGAGAGGTAAAAGAGCAGCTGGGGAAGAGGTCAAGGGGCAGCTTGCAGCAACTTCAATCATACTGAAGTTTGAGTTCACTGGCTCCATGTGCTGGGGCTTTTAAAACAATTTTGTGAGAAGCAGTTGCCATAGAGAATTAATCTAGTCAAATCCTGTGTATTCCTGTCTGTTATTACATTTATTACTCTAATGGAGAATACAGAGCGCAAAAACACATTTCTTGCCCCACGGACCTTGTAATCTAAATTCAGGAGGAGAGATGAGAAGAAGCCTGGTAGACAGGCAAAAGGTGACGGTACGGAGTCTAGCTCCTTGGCATCCATTTTTCAATGTAATTCATTTTTAGCTCAGTTTTCTAAGGAACTGGAGCTCTGCAATTGCAGCGGCTGCCTGTCCTCCTGTCTGCCTCCCTGCCCTGCAAAGTCTCCTGAAGCTGTCAGCCTATTTTTCCCAAATCTGTCGAAGAAGTAGAAATCCTAAAGATATTTAACTCCTACAAGGATCACAAAACGCCGGTGACTGGGTAGAGCAGAGAGTACGGAGGGAGTGTGCTGAGGGAGAAGAGGAAAGGGTAGCTGAGCCCTCCTCCGCTGTGCGAGGCATCGCTCGGCTGCGTGAACAGCATGTGCACGCCGGCACGCCGAGCTGCACACACGCGGCTCTGCACCCGCCGGAGCGTGTGTTGCCTCCTGAGCTGCCAAAAATATGGAGGCATGAGAGGAAGATGAAGCACCGCAGTGAGGAATTAGTGAAAACATGATATGTGGCTGAAGAAAAGAAGGGAAAGAGCAAGGGAGACGGAGGAGCTTGGTCAGTGAGACGGGGCAGAGATGATGAGGAGACAGCTGGGATGACCATGTGCGGGAGGATGGGGGCGGACGTGTGACATGATCTGTGAGGACCCAGATTCTGCACGCAGAACAGCTCCTTGGAAATAACTTTTGTGCACGCAACGTAACTGCGCGCCTGGGAAAGCTGCTGGGCTGAAAAATACAGCAAGCAGGACCCTAATTTAGGCAGAGCAGAGGCACAACAGAGTCAATGGCAAATCAACATCTGCACCGCTGGGAGGAAACACCTTCGAGTAAAGGTGAGCCTGTCGCTCACTGAGCCCCTCGATGTTCCTCCTGGGGTCCATGACACAACTGCTGAGCAGCGTCAGGGCCGTGGAAGCATTGTGGAAAGCGTGCTGAGCCCCACCTGCAGAGCCGCTGCTCCCCGATACCTGGGCTTCCAGCTCTCCTCCTGCTCCACCTGCACACCCAGAGCTCCCCGAAAGGCTTCATCCAGGCTGCGACCCATCTGCTTCTGGCGAAGACAAGGGGCTTTTCCCACAGGTCTATCTGCCACATAGAGCAGTTATGAAAAGACAAATAAACCATAAATATTTTACATTGTCTTCTGTGCACCTCTGTTCTCATCCATTCTACAAGACAGCAGTAGGTCTGATGTTCGCTGCTGTAAGCAGCCTTGAATGGTACCAGACACCCGCCCACCGCCGCGGCTGTCACCCTGCCGTCCCTGCTCATCCTGCCGCTCCCCGTGAGTCCCTCATTAGGCTGCACTCATCTCTAATGACTGCAAATTCTTTTCCTTATACACACCTTCTTAATGTGACACGTGAACTAGGAAAGCCAGAAGAATAGTGAAGAGAAGTGCGTATTTGGTTAGCTTATCCTGAACAGCAGTGATATCGTATATGAAGTAAGTCCAAATTCGGATCGCAGTTACTCTTGAGCAATTTCATGAGAGCCAGTTGCATTTCACTCGAGCAATTGACAGTGGGATTAAAAAATAGAGAATGACAGGTAAAAATTACTTTGTTCGTTGCATGGGGTACGGGTTCATAGCGAACATTTTACTCAAGACTATTATTTTTCTCCACCATTCAAGAAAAATAGCTCTGCCTAAGGTTAGGTTTTACATTTCCAGGTTTTGCATTCATTTTTGAATGCAAAATACTTGTCGAGCATAAATGACTGTGCTCCAGAGAGTGCCGTGCACTGCCAAATCATTTATTATCCCCAAATAATTTAATCTGATCATATGGAAACAGTGCTGAACTCCAGAAACCTGGATGCCACTCGGGCAGGCTGCCAGCCAGGGTGAGCCAAAGACATCCTGTCCTTGGGGTTGGAAAGGTACACAGCTGGCACGAGCTCTAAAAAGAAAAAAAAAATCAGCATCAGGAAGTATCTTGGCCAAGAGGAACTTGGCAGCGCGGTATTTTAGCTTTGCTGAGGGATTGTGGATGCCCATTGAAAGGGTAACAACTGTGGAGGAAGGGCAGAGCGCGCGGGTACAATGCAGTTTTATGGCCGCACTGCTTCGTCAGGGAAAGGGACTCCAAAGGGAGCCGACGCGGCCAGCTGGCCGGCTGAGCCATGCAGCGGCGGTTGTGGAAGAGATCAGAAAGCGAACGGGCGCTCCAGCACCCCCCGTAACGGCAGCAGTGTGGATTTCTGAATAAGTGAAGCTTGCAGTTGAAGTATATAGGTGTGATTCCAGGAAATACTGAGTGCTTTTTGGATTCTTAATCATGAAAAATTAATTTGAGCTCACAAGCAAGACAACACAATGACAAAACTCTGAAGAATCTGAAATTCAGTAGGAATGAATGGAATACAGACAGAATATTGTGCTTTTGTTCACAAAATGAGGGCAGAAATTCAACATATTTTGTACTGGTATGATGGATTCCCACTGGATTCAGCTGTGCACCCCATGGAGTTTCTCTCTGTGCAGAGCACAACAAAAGCTATTTTTTTAGCTCTGAAACGTGCTGTGGTGTGCAGCAAAAATAGCTTCTAAAGATAGTTATTTCTGCTTGGGTTACTGCATTTTTTATTTTGGCTTTACTGAACTCTAGGAAACGTTCATTTTTCTTTCATTTACCACAGTTACCGAACCGCAGTAACTAAAGGGACATTGGCAGCTGATCAGTTCCAGAAAGTAAATTAAAGTAATTTCTAACTCTGCACCTCGCCTTGAACTTCCCTGGGTAATTTCCATTGTTCCACATTTACCTGCTTAAAAACCAAGATGTTCTTCTTTCCGTCTCTGAAAAAGCCACAAAAACAGCAGAGAAATGACTTCAGCAAAGCCATAAAATTGGCTGCAGAGCCACTATATCAAATGCCTTCCAAAACACAGAGAAATACGTTTTTTTTCTTATGTTTTCTAATACCATCATGGGTGTTACATCGGTACTACAACAGCGGGCAAGGCAGTTCCAGGGAGCATTGCAATTTCCAGCTGGCAGTGGTCCTTCTGGTGTTCATTACCTTTTAAGATGCTTTTCTGGCATCTAGCAGCTGCCTCCAGGAAGATTTATACGCTATTTTAGTTTGTTTAATTTCTCTTCGCTGTCAATGTGCCTTTGTTATTGCCGTGTGGAGTTCATTAACGGCACCAGAAGATGGCAGCAATGGAAATCACTTTCGTGCCCTCCATTCATAAATCGCCTTTCATGCTGAGCAGCAATTAGTGACATGGCATCAATCAACGTTTAAAAATTGTTTTAAAAACCCAAGAAAAGCAGTCTTTACAGTTGTAGGCACCGAAAGATGTTAAAAAAGTTGTGAAACGCGGAAGGAACTACACGCTCCCTTTCCAGGATTTGAAGGTCGTTTTGTTCACACCGAAGTCTCAAAGGTCAGGGACAGAGATGTCAATCAATAAAACTGTCAGAAGGCGTGAGTCTCCCAGGCTACCGTGACCAAAACAGGCACAAGAAGCCTTAACTCATTCGATCTTCATGGCACGCAACAAAAAGCATTTGACTCTGAAGTGGAGGAGGACCAGGGAGATTCTGCAGAGAAATCACATAGATCAGAGATCTGTTTTGGGCTGCTGGGCTTTGACTCGTGCCACAGATTCGGTGAGAAGTGGCACTGGCAGTAGGCTGTTTATTTAACTGTTTTTATAAAACAGGCGAAGGAACACGTAGAGGCAGGCATAGCCTTTCCTTAGGAGGAATGAATGTTTACACAGGCAAATTAACATACATATTTCCCACAGGACACAAGCATTATTGGACCTGTTACGAGCTTTGTCAGCAACCGCTGAGGAAAAAAAGAATCTTATTTACCCTTCTAAATACAGACCAGTCTTCAGGGCACTACAGCTGCTAAACTTATTGACACGGGTGCTTGTGTTACAGCTAGGATTGATCATGCAGGATTAACGGCAGGCTTTTTCCGCTGCAGCGACAAGCGTTCGCTCCCAGAATATTATTTATTGTATTTATTTATTTATCACCCAGAATCAAGAGCACATGGGGGACGCGAGCTGCCGCGCCGGGGGTCGTGTCTGAGCACCGCTGAGCAGAGGGGCCGCGAAGCCGAGGGCCACAGCGAAGCCCCAGTGCCGTGCCGGGCTCTGCAGGGCGGCGATGGCAGCGCTGGCACCGCGGTGCTCCGGCGGGCACGGGTGCGCTGATACAGCCCCAGCGTTCAGCACCGCTGGGGCAGCCCCGGGCACGCGTCCCCACGAAAGGTCAGGAGGCGAGGGTTGCTGGTTAAGTGCTCTCCTGAAAGGGAATTCGAGGGGTCACAAAAGACATGGCCCCTTTTATTTCTTGCTGAATTTGGGGACGTAAGTTGTCTTGCATTCTTTGTGAACAAGCAGGAAATCCCGCCCTGAAGAAACATCTGCTTTCACCACCACCGTATCCTCACAGAGAATACTGCAGTACGTAAAGCTTTGGCTAATTGCTTGTTTTAATGAGATAACAAAGTAAATCCTGTTTATGGGAGTAAATCTGTCCTGCATCGCACTCTTTTCATCAGTGCAAAATTAGTCATGACTACTGGAAACAAATGATGTTATGAGGTTTTATGGGGCTTTCTGGAGTTAGAAAGGCTAATACTGCCAGAAGGAACACGTGGTTTTGTAGCTACAAGCCCTTTCAATCATGGTAGAGACTTCTGAGTAATTTTTCCTTCTGAAAATTAAAGATCCACAACCCTCGAGGTGTAATGAGTTCTACTGCAAGAAAATCTTACTAAGACTGCTCGGAGACGTGCCCTGTGCAAACCAGGTCAGTGATTATTTTGATGTAAAGCGACTTGATCTAAAAGAAGTGCAGATCAAAAGAAGACTCTTTTAGTTATATAAAAACCTGTAATTATGAGGTTAGTTAATTTGCAGAACAAAAGATCACAACCTCTGGGTTTGTTCATCGTTTAATATATTCTGTGTCTGAGAGCACATGAGGAAAATGGACTTTTGCACCTCTAATTGTTCCTGGGGTTAGTCTGTATGAGAAGCGCCTTCCCTCAAACACCTCAAATGTAATAATGTCCTATTACTACCTGTGTCAAAAATTTTATTACAAGCCACAGTGAGTATTCACCCTACTTGGGTCTATAATAGTCTAATATGTAAATGTGTCTCTCTCTTCCTTATTCCCAGCTACTCAACTGCATCGAAAGGCAGTCAGATTTGCATTTTCAGTGTGTTATTCTACTGCTCCTGAGATGTTTTCAAATCAAAAACGGAAGGCACGGTACACGCAGCACTAGTGGTATGTTGGTAGCCTGTAGGGTATGCCTCATTCCTCCAGCCTGACTTACATAAACAGACCAAAGAGAGATTCTAATAATTCTACGTACAATTACAAACAGACAAATTCTGTGATGCAGGGAGAGGGAACCAGTGTCTCCCTGTCCTCTGAGCAGATTTTCTTAAAGCTGGCCAAAAGAGGCACTCAGCAGTGTGGTACCACACAGGAACATGGAGGTCCTGGGCGCAGCATCCAGGAGGGGCCTGCTCTGGTCTTTTTGTTCCATGGGCTTTGCTCTGCGGGAGGAGGACAGGGCACTCGAAGGCTTGTGAGCTCTCTCCCTCTCCCCACTGCCGGCTGGGTGCTGGCTGCCTTTTCAGGTTGCAGCACAGAGCTTTACTGTGAGCCTCCTTTAAAAACGAGATGCCCTCTGGAAGGCCTGAATTTAGATGTAGATGTATTATTCAGGCTGGAACAGCGATTAGCTCTCGCCAGTGTCACCAGACAAAAGGGAGCTTTCTCTAGATTTAGCAGTGGAATCTAAAAAACCCCCCCAAAACCCCCCCAAAACCCACACAAATGGAAAACAACCCAAAAGAATTATCTTGCCGTTCCTTGTCACTTGACCAAACCAGAGCTCTCATAGTCACAAGAGTCATATCTTGTTCAATACAATACTGCATTCTATTATATTATATTATATCTTGTGTTATCCTTTCCATTATCACCTTGCTCACACGGGTTTCCATCCTGAGCCCACTGACTCTGTCCTAGAAATACGGGAGTGGTGTGGATAACCAGCACAGTGGAGCTGCCAGATGTCAGGACACCCCTCACCGGGCCTGATCCTGACTCCCACCCACATGCGGGCTGATGTCCCGACCTGGCCCTGGGCCGTCCCCATCCCCAGGGAGATCCCTGATGGCTGGGACTGCCAAAAAGGCAGTAAAGGACTGAACAGGGCTTTGGTGCCAACTGCTTGGAGATGAGGATTTGGCTCCAGTGACATTACTGACAGGTGTGGCGAGGTGCTGGCATCAGCTTGACCGGTTTGGGATGCTGACTGCAAGGCAGGCGAAGGCTGCCTGCGCTACACATTGTGATCATCGCCTCCAATGAGCCAGCTCCCGAGCCACTGCGTCTGTGGACACTTCCACTGCATCTCTGCTAGAATATCCATGACAACTCCCATTAGATGTGCATCAAGGGGCATTTCGAACCCCCTCAGGGATGCGGGGGCAGTCTCTCCTGTGCCGCTGCCTGCAGGGACAGCCATCAGAGGTGATGGCGCGGAGGTCGCGGGGGAATCCCTGGGTCGGCAGGCATGCCATCTGCTTGAGAAGTGCCACGTCCATGTTCCCCTGTGCGTGACGAGGCTCAGGCAGGCAGCATTTTCCAGCTTCCAGAGAAGCTTTTCCTCTTATATCTCTCACTTCTGTGAGAAAGAAAGCTGCTGGAGATGGGAAATCTCCCGTGTAGAATCTTACACATCCAAACACTCAACATGAAACTGATGCGTGGCCACTTATTTCCTTCTCTTCTCTTCTTTAAAAGCAGTTTCTTCCTCCTCTTTCTTTCTTACAGTGCTTTTGCTGGGAATACTCAAATATCAGGAAGACAGCGTGTTTTCACCCACAGACCTCGCTCCAAATGTGATTATGTGTTTCCGACGGCACACATATGTGTAGCTTCCAACAGTTTCTCTTAGGAACTGGTATTTACACAACACTTCTCAGGAGAAAACTCTGCTTTCACTAAACAACCAGCAAAGATTGCTTGCACACTTTAGGAAAACCTTGCAAGGCTGGAGAGAGCAGGCGCCCAATAAGTCTAAGAGTCTGTACGGCCATGTCCCCAGGCCTGCGACGCGCTTGAGAGCGGATGGGATGGGAGTTATGTGGCAGCCGAGCAGGTCGCTGCGGCGAGGCTGCTGCCCACGGACCCAGGCGCAGGGGACAGAGCTGGGACAGGCGGTGTAAGGCCACTGACATGGCAGAAGTATTGCTGCTTGTCACGTGTCACCAAGTAGCTGGTTGTGAAAGACACTGTTTAAACAAACTGTTGTGTACATTTCCATGCCAGTACCTGTCTGCCCGGATTCTTACGTTCAAAGTGCAGCTCATAAGCATATTTGAATGAGTCATTATTTTGCCCAGCGTTGACAACAACTGGAAAATCTAAACATCACTGCCCTGCACCTGCACTCCATAGATTTCACAGATTTCTTTATGGGTTGCAGCCTACTCCTGCTCTTTTCACACCTTCTTTTCTCTATTTTCATTCGAGAGCATTCTTGTTCTGCCAAGAGGGGCTCTCCAATTCCTGCCGGACTTGTACATTTCTCCCCTCCATGCAAAAGCACCTCTGAATAGGTGCTTATTGAGCATATGGTAACTACTTAGCACCAACAATTTGATTCTTTTGATTTCATTCATCAGTGCCTGAAATGTTAAAGCAGCTTTGGCATCCAGGAGTGAGTCCTCACCTTTGGGAGTTGAAGCCAGAGCCCACAAAAAATCTCCACACCCATGTCTGCTTGTTTATGTTTGCCTGTAATAGGGTAACTTTACAATATTGCATGCAATCATTTCCATAACATTGGAGGAATCTTACAGACATCCTCGAGCAGGAACTGCCTGATTTTGAGCCCATTCAACCAGAGAGCAGCGGTTGGAGCCTCTAGTTAGCATGTCAAGCACTTTCAACAACAGATGGAATTGCCCACTTCTCAGAAAGTAAGTTGATAAAATCTTCTGGCATTGTGAAGATCTCAGCTCTTTTCAGTGTAAGACCAAAGCATTTGATTAAGTCTGCGAAGGAGCAGGGGAGAAGGATGAGAGAGTGGGGAATCACGGTGGCTGTGGTGACGGGAAAGGAAATGAGGGACGCTGAACCCCTTGAGGGAGGAAAAGTTGACACAGATACAGATGACACAGAAGCTGTGGAGAGAGGGAGGACTTGGAGATGGTGAATAGAGAGAGACGGGAAGAGAGAGCACAGTCACCCTGTGGGGAAGAGGAAGGCAGGAACGCAGAAGAACCTGGGATGTACCAGGACTTTGACCTTGAGGCACCACAAGGTGTATAGCCTGGTATTTCCTTGCTTTGACTTTGGTAGACTAAAAGCCATGTAGCTATCGGCTCTCTTGATACCCCAGAAAAAGACCAACTCTCCCTTCTTCGGAAATGACCTCTGCCACTCCTCTTGCTCAACCAGCTCTCTGTAAGCCAGCAGCTGAAACAATCTTTCCCCTCCAACAACTAACCACTCTTCATATTTCCAGTTTTCAGTGTGAAGAGGAGTATGAAGTCTGCCTATTATTCAGACTGTGGAGCATGGGCTTTGGCAGGTCCCAGCAGCCCCAGTGCGACTTGCAGTGAGAAATCACCTTTCAAATAAGCAGCAATCAAGCAGCAATCAAATAATCATCTATCAAATAATCAGCAGTTTCCACTGACAAAATGGAAATAGGGCTTCAATTACATGATAGCTGATAACAGCTTTATTGTTGCATTTCCCTCCATTTCAAGAATGAATTTATGATTAAGAAATGACACCTTTTGACATTCACTATTTGTGAAGCCTGGCAAACATATAAGCAACAAGTGGGTGACTATCCAACACAAAATGCAGACCTCCGACAGGAATTTCTTGTTCTTGTGAGCAGGCTGCCTAATGCTGCCACTAATGACCAGGACACCAGAAACAAGGGGGTGTTAATGTAATTTAAAATTGCCATGTAAAGTGGGAGGTGATGTCCTTACAAAGGAGGTTTTAAATATTGCCTGGGAAGAACTGACCATGAGGTCTAAGGTGACAGAAATAAAGTAAAATGTACTAATCCACAGTAAAAGATCATGGACTTCAGGACTAGCACGAATATCAGGTCTAAACTAGGGAGTTAATGAACTGTAAATCACGGGAGGAAGGAAGCGTAGTACAGAATTCAGTACACATGATGGCAAACTACTTGAGACAGGCTATGCCCAATTGACAGAGAAGCAGGAAAGCTATCGATGACAGTGACGAGACTTCATCTGGAATACTGGCAACCTATTCTCAAGAAAGATAAATTCCCATGGGAACCAGCGTAGAGAAAGACTTCAGAACTGGTCAGGAGATAAAACCCAACAGCATTAAAACCCTGATCCATGCTGCCCAACCTCAGGTACTTCACAAAGACACACAGATTAGAAGCACAGTCACCAGGGACTCCTGTAGTCAACAGGAAAGAGACGGGCATCTCCGGTCATTCAGCCTACCTAAGTTCTGACTTGGCTCCTAAATTAAGTGTTTTATTTAAATACTTTAAGTTACACAGGAAGAATATTGCCTTAGGGCATTTGCATGGTGCTCTCAAAAACAAAGACCGAGGAAGGAACCAGCTGCTCCCAGCAGTGTAAACACCACAGAGAAGGTGAAGGTCAGGTTTATCAGTGGGACAAACTGATAAACGCTGGGCACGGATAAATTGCTCTGATAAACAGAAGGCCGATCTTTGGAAACAGCCTTCCATAAGTAGATGGGGGAATAAGAAACTTGACTAGAATTAAATTGCAGCCGAATGAGTTAATTTAAGAGGCTATGGGATGAACATACCTGGAAAAGCAAATAGTTTGACTGGCAGACACAAAAAGATCCCTTCTGCTCTTTTGTGCTATATGCTGTTTTATTTGGATTTTTGTCAGTGAATACTAACAGGACTGATCCTTTATATCTGCATCAAAAGGGACATCTTGCAAAATGATGTGTGTTTTGGCAAAGAATTACTGGAAGGTGCTGCTGCCTTGTTCTTGGCCATCTGCATCAAGGGGAAGGACGGCAAAACCTATTTCCTGGGACCAGGATTGCTCCAGAGGAAAACAAGCAAGAACAGCTAAGGCACTGAGCATCTGAGCTACCCCTGCATTACAGTATTTCCCAGCAAACTGAGTGAAATGCTTCTGCTGCCCAAGGTGAGGGGCCCAGCCTCCTAAGCGACGGGCAAACGCATGGCAAGGTGCTATGCAGAAGGGACAGAAACGCTTCCAGTTGCCACTGGCACATGTGGCTGGTATCTGCAGTGGCGTATACAAGTGATGGCAAGCTAGGCCAAGTTAGGGTCCTTCCACATCATCCTGAAAGGAGGTTGTAGTGAGGCGGGTGTTGGTCTCTTCTCCCAACTAACTAGTGACAGGACAAGAGGCAATGGCCTCACATAGTGTCACGGGAGGTTTAGATTGGATATTAGGAACAATTTATTTACTGAAAGAGTGGTCAGGCATT
>Ga0181612_140821_pt1 | contig 14698 bp, 9 predicted proteins | sample HoacroProtozoa21_FD_119630 | JGI IMG/M metagenome (GOLD analysis project Ga0181612, IMG submission 119630) | Hoatzin crop microbial communities from Cojedes, Venezuel. Combined Assembly of Gp0051906, Gp0051904, Gp0051908 | reverse complement strand
TTTGAATTCATTTTTATGCAAAATTTTCTTAAATATGAAAACATTTTGACTGCTTAAATTCAGGTTTAAAATGAGAAAGCTATTCTGTCCTGGCACCCGCAGGCATGTAGTAGAACCACTGAAGGAGAAAAATACGATGATATAAATATGGTGCAACCCACATGTCTTTTCAAGCCCCTCTTAAAAACGTTGACACAGTGGATACACAAACTTGTCTCAAAAAGCTTGTGTTTTGTTTCTCAGGAATCTCCCTATCCTGCCACTCAATCCTTCCCAGGTGTATCAGTCTCTTCTCTTAAAACTGCCAAACTTCTCCCCTCGAGTGTTCAGAGACCTGCTCCAGAAGCTCAGCCAGATGGTTCAAACCCCTGTGAATTCTGTCTGCATTTATTCACGACTAATTCCTACAATCCCTGTGTTATCTCCTATGGTGTCCTTCTCCCTTCCTGGGAAAGAGCTATTCTCTGCTTTAATGAAAAGAAACCAAACAAATTATTCTGATTTTGATCTGTTCAACGCAGATCAGATAACCCCGACACCGTATCCTTCAGCAAAAGCGGACGCGTGTTATTTGTCCAAAGGCAAGACAAGCTGCAAGGGCCGGGATTCCAGCACTCTTCAGCATAGCACTCTTCAGCATACAGCGGGTCAACGAGCAACTCATCTACTTGGTGTCTCGTTACCAGCATAAGAAAAACAAAATAAACACTATTAACATTTTCAACAGCAAAGGGTTATCTACTGCATCGCCACCGAAGAGAGATAAACAAAAATCCTGTCAGATGTCAGGTCCCTGCGTTTAAAAATCAAACAACTGTTGCGTGGGTTAACCACACTAGAAAGGGTCCAAATTATTTCCTTGTAACTGCTCGTTAAAGGCAACATAAAGAAATCTAGAATCCTACGTTTACATGACTAAATATCTCATCTCAAGAATGCTTTTAAAAGAAATTTAAAGAGCTTTCCAGATCTCTTTTATAAAAAGAGCAGATCCAAACAGCCTCTAACCTCATTCATTGCCTTTCAACTGAAGGCTACCTGGAGCCCCGGTGTCCTAGATTCAGAATTATCACCTCTAGAGGGAAAAAAAATAAAAGAGGAGGATCTGTGCTAAATTATCCTTTTTACAAGAAAAATTGTAGCTGAAAAAGTTATCTTTAGTGAAGGTCAATCTGTTTTAACTACACAGAAAAGTTAAAACTTTACACATAGTTTACAGCTATATTTATGCAAGATTCATCACAAACATAATCACAGTATTTTGTAGGACTTGAACAATTTTCAGATTGACTTCAAATGCAGTTCAAAGGTCCTGCTTAACAATGCAGGTATAGACCTTCAATGGGAATTATCAGTTCTGTGAACACCTCTGCCTTGTTAGAGCAGTTTTAAATATCCTGACTGAAACAGGCGAAGAAAGCAACCAAACCCTGTAGAACAAGTTGTATTTTAGTCTATCCCTTCCCAGAAACGGCATTTTCACAGGCCAAAAACACCCTCCAAATCAGTTTAACAACTTTATATCAAATCTTCCTTCTAATTAAGCATCCAAGAAGTCTACCTGATAACGACAAATACAGATACCCATTTTCACAAAAATAATACAATTAATGTCCAATTTGTAAATATATTAAAAAAAATAATCTTCCCACTATCATCCTGGGAGAAATAGGAAAGAAATTCATCGATGTATAACTTTTGCCTACCTTTTTCTCCAACAAATGGCAAAGACCACGTGAAAACATCCATAAAATTTGGTAGCCAGTAAGGATGAGGAGAACAATTGAACTGACGAATATTCATCACATTGTTTTCATATTTTAATACAGCAGCTAAAATAAAATTCAGACATTTGGGAAAGAATGTTTAAAACTTGCGATTACCACAAAGAGAAGGTCACAGGGCTATTTTAGCTCTACTGTATACTACAGACAAAATAAGCCCAGAGATACTCCATCCTCTTTCCTTCACAGTATTTACAGGACAGATTTCCAATGGAGAACTCTGGATTTTATTTTGTTGCAGATGTTGCAGTTTCAGGTACTGTTGCATGCCAGTATACTTCCATACTATCCTATTACAGGTCTAGAACAAACAAAGATTTTAACAGCTCCTGAAAAGGTATAATTCCAGCAACTTTAACAAAATCCTAACTCAGACCAGCAGTAAGCTCAGATTCAGGTTTATTCGTCACACGTGTCTTCCCACATTTGTAAGCCTGGAGTAGGACCACAGAAATCCAGGAGATCAGGGAGAAGGTGAAGCACAGAGAAAGCAAGCAGAAAACCAGAAGCATTCTACAGCTCCGTAAGCGTCGGTTGCTTTTTTCCATTCTTAAGCTTACACTGCGCTGGGAATAGCTGATCTGAAAAAGGATTCTCACAATGCAATATCCACATGGATGGTGAAAAATGTAAAAAGCCAGCTGAAGCTATTTTTAATTCTCCTTTACTTTACAATCCGCTCACCCTTTCCTCCGTACAGTTAAGCGCCCTACGTAAGTGGTATAGGCTGGGGGGTGGCTCTCTGGAGGTGAGTTGGAGAAATGCAATTGTATTGAACAGAAAAGAGGTCTTGGCTTCAAAGGAACGCTATTTGAACATTCGGAGATCATTCATTCATCACATACTTGAAATGCCACACTTTAATGTCATACTTGAACTCTAGGAGGCTTTATTTTTAATTAAGTCTGCCGTTGAACTTTGTTCTCATCCATGAATAATATTAACTCACAGTTACGCTCTTCTCTGTAATTCTGACTTGTAAGTCTTTCTCTACACAATTAAGCGTGCTTCTCCTGTGCAACTTTATCGTAAGCAGAGAATGGACAAAAACTTTTTCCTCCTATTTTACACCTCCCTAACAACAACATTCCCCATAGCGATCCGTATTTAGATCAGTACTTGCTCCTTCTCGATTTCCCAGACATGGACATTACGGCCTGGTTCCACCACAGATCACACACCTTCCCTGTCTCGTTTTCTTCCCAGTGCCCACCTAGCTATAAGCACGGTGGGTTCTGGTTTTTTTCCACCGAAGTACCTACCACAACTCACCCTCCTGGAGTCCATCCGCATGCAAGTTCTTCTGTCCAGAATGAGACCCTCGGGTGCCGTGACACACAACCCAAACTACCTTCGCACAGGCTGCCGATCATCGCTGCCTCCCTTCCCTACTCAGTTCACACACTAAAGACAACCAGAGGAGTGGAAACACAGCGCAGGAAAGCCGCGCCTGGCTGCCAAACACCAGCTGATACATTCAGAGTACTAAACAGCAGCAACTCTTACGAAGGAAGCATTTGCCCACACTTGCGCTTCAAGGTACTCTTACAGGAGATTGTCACTTATGGTGTGTGCTCTTCTTCCTAATCTAACTTCTATTAATGGATTTTTTTTGTCCTTTAATTTCTTACCTGGCAAGAAACTGTTGCTATTAGATGACTTATCAAGTAAGACATTTTTATTATTACATACAGTTATTAATAACAAGTTCTTACCTTTATTATTGTAGACATCCAGGTAATTAGGTGCTGAAAAAATTGTTATTAATGATGGGAACCCTGTAGTTTGACTTTTCCTGTACATTCTATAACTGTAAAACCAAAGAGATTATTTTACATCTTACAGCAATACGCAATTAATTTTTATTTTACACTGTGAATAATTTCTCGAAGGACACAAAGTACTTACCCTGCATCTTGTGCTTCATGTGCTCTAATAATTGACAACAAATTATTATTTTGCAAAAATTCACAAACTGCTGGATAGCTGTGAAATGAAAACAACTATGAGTAAAAGAAAATCTCTTAAAATATGCAGCACTACAACATCAACTAGGGCACAGCATACTCTCACCTATAAAAGTACGAGCATCCTCTGACTGTATTGTGACTGAAGTGCTCTTGTGAATTCTCATTTCCAAAATCTTCTGAAGGATCTGACCACAACAAGTCACACATTGGTCCAAATGCTGGAGGCTCTTTGAATCTATCTAACTGTTTGAGAAAAGGCAACAGCAAAAAGACTCTTTGAATATTAAAGCAGTAAGTTTTACATATTTGTTAAACTACATATCCATCAACGTGTTTTCAGAAATAATCCCAACCACATCAAAGAAAAGTAGTTTCTGTATGTTCTTTCCTCTCCTCCTCACGAAACAAGGCAGAGCCATACCAAAAGAAACAAACCTGTTAAGAGCAATAAGATTTATCAGTTGTAAAAAGAAGGGAGATAAATTCCAGACTGATGGATATGTGTAATACAAGGTCAAGTTACGGACAAGGAACAAAATGGTCCTTTTCCACGCACATGCCACATCTACCAATCTGGAGACACTACCAGGAATTAGCAAAGAGAAACAGTACAGAAAACAGGCATGATAAAAGAAAAGCACAAATAATTAGCACTGACTAGAAGAGACTAAATAGATCATCCAATTAAAAAAATAAATCCCAACCACAAAAGAGAACTGGAACACCCGTCTCCACCATGGATGGCTAACAATGTAACGAAGAAGTGACTAGTTCAGCCGTCTTAGACTTCTTTCACACAAGCTCTACTTCTCAGCTACAGCCCTGGTGTAACAGGCCATACGCATGCTGGGATGCGTCTTTGTTTGCTTCTTTTCTTTTCTCTAGCTGCTTCTTCAGAGATTTCCACTGGGAAACACCTGCTTTAGCATCCTGCAGCTCTCCTAGGGACTACAGCGAAAAGGGGCAGGGATAAGGAGGACAGCGCGTTTGTTAACGTAGAAGGAGAATACCCTGCGTAAGTAACAGTCCATCTCTGACATCCCAGAAATGAAATCAGATATCCCAGATTCAAAGTAAAGTTTATTTGATCTTTATGTAGCTGGAGTTTGTTCACCAGATGATTTTATCCAAGAAATGTAGGAACAGTTCTTTGATGGACAGTGCACTCATCTCACTTTACCTCCCACACCAAAGAAGATGACTTTGATGGTACTAGAGGACACTTAACTCTTCATGACAGGTTCGAAGGGAGGTTTGGTGAGCACCTGGTGAATTTGGGTCTAACGGTCCATAGGAATCCATTCAAATATGGAACCAGCAGTAGTGCCAAGCTCTCTCATGCCCTGGAAAATCAGAGCTCCCGAGGCTGCCACCTGTAACATAAGTGGAGAGGTCCAGATCTTTACCAGTTCCTGCCAGATAATGGCAAGGCAGGTATTGACTGAAGTAGTTGTTGGAATTTATTCAGTATTAAAGATCCAGCGATTTAACGTTTCCCGCACTGGATGATAAACCCAGTATGGAATATTTCTCCCAGATTGAAGAAGTCAGTCCATCAACTTCTGCAAGTACCTGAATTTCCGTAGATGAAACCATCAAGTTTCTAAACCTCCAGCAATAAATCTGGGTCCAGAAGCTAACAGAAGCATTCACACAAGGAAGATTCAACTGTTGGCCAACTGATGGTTCCCTCAATACAGAAGGCTGAAAGTCTAGAAAGCATTTCTGAGGAATTTTCTTGAGTTACTCTTCAAGGATTTTCTTTAGGACTTCGTCCAAATGGATAGAGACGTTAAAAAAATCTGGGCTGCTGCAAGCAACGCACCTCTCCCCCAAACTGCTTTCTCACAGGACTGGAACAATAATGTCACCATTTCTTGAAGTAAGGAGGTCAGTTTATGAAAAATAAATATACTTACATAGACACCAAGTACGTGCCTCCTTCACTAGACAGTCTACCAACTGGCACGGTTCTCAAAACACCTCAAAATTCAAGGAAATGTCACAGCAAGCTACCCAACCCAGATTGCAAATATCAAATCAGAGTAATCAGCTTAGGCGTTTCTCTCCATTGGGACAGCAACAAAGTTAACAAAGGACACAAGTTAATTCAAAACACTTGTTACTGATCAACCATTTCTGAATGTGTTGCAATTACGGCAAAACAGAACCTCCATACAAATTAATTTACATATTTCTAAATACGACTAAGATAACTGAGAAAGACAATTTTATTCAAGAATAAGAGCCACTACACCTGGCGTTAAAACAGAAATAGGCAGTGTATTTTTTAATACGTACTGTAAGATATTTAAATCTAATTTAACTTCTAGCTATTATGCAGTCAGGGATACTAAACGGAAATGCATCGCACCTTCACGTGGATGTTTAAATTCAGGAACAGCAAAACCTTGGAGGTAGATTAAGGTACGGCCAATTAAAACTAGTTTACTTCTGAGGCAAAAGACCTTCACAGAAGTTTCACATACTTGAAGATACAGACACCAGTTTTAATTAAGCCGTCCTAATTTTCCTGAGAATTATCACATTAGTAAAGCCCTAAAAACAATGTGAAGGTCAGTGAAGAGTGGCAGTCATCTTATATATCACTAAAGACAAGAAAATTTCAGAAGCCCGCAGAAAGGAAGCGAGGTAATATAAAGACAGATTCCCAGCAGTGCCCCCATCTGTTTCAAAGCACTTTGCTGATCAAACCTAAGTATCACCAAGATCCAAACAAAAGAATGACCATCTGCTGTAAATGAAGAAGAAAATTCTTTGCCTCTCTCCTTTAAATTAAGAGTCCCCATAATCTTCTCTGGACAATTCCCTCCTTATAAATCACTAGGCTTAAAATCACGATTCCTGGAACTGTGTTTCAGCAGAAGTCTCTTGGCAGTGGAAATGAAAGCAATTAAACAGCATCTCTAAGCTGACGGGACATGTGTCTGAAAGAGACATTCTTTACCACCACCATCAGAACATTTCTGTAAACAGAGTTTGGAGAATAAAGTCAGATTACTGCAAGTTTCACAAACTTCCACTTTCCCAGAACTAAGAAGCACTCGCAGCAATCGTGCTGGGGAGGCTTTAATGTCATAGCCACTATGATAGCTGTCCTCTACTGCAAAGAAGTTTATGCCAGCAAAAACAATCAGTTGATTTGTGGAGTTTAATCACCTTCCTGCACGTCAATGACACTGACAAAAGACGTCATCCAGAAGAATCTGCATCTGCACAGAAATTTTCTCTTTGTCTGAAGTGATTCACTGTTTGCAGAGCTGTGATTCCCCTTCTTATGCCAGATGATTATGCCTACCTACACATGTGCAGAGAAGACCTCTCCTTAACAAGAACTTCTGCTAATAAACCAGAAGGCTTGTAATATTATACATTCGTCTCGACTGTTTACAGAAATCATTTCACACACACTTGTGCCACAAGTATATGATATTTTCCTGGATACAAAAAGAGCATTTCACATCACCCATTTAATATAAATACATTTACAATATCAGTGCATGCCAAGCTCTAATGCAGCTATTGAAGCTGCTGCCAACCCATGAACAGCGCCTTTTCCAAGTTACCAGATGATTCCTTCAAAAACAAAAGGCCCAAAGAACCGCTCTAATAACACTGCCTTACATTTACAAACGTGGTTTTCATCAGAAGCAATATACAACGCAGATTTTCATATATATATATATAAACACGCAAGCTTATATTTCATCCTAATGTAGCCTTGAGCATTATAGAAGCACATGTGAAAGCACAAGCCAAAATGACAGAAATTACCTTTTAATTAAATTTACTTGACACTGAAACCTGCTTAGCTGCAAGACTGAAACTAGAAGAAAAATGAATCGCTATCCTATTATGACAGTGGGTTTCCGAAGTATTTTTCCAGACCATGTTCCGTTTACACTACTTTCCACAAAGCTTTGACCCTGTTTTTTTTATCTATAACATGAGAAGTGTCAAGGCCCTGTCAGAATGGCACCGCTTACTCGCTTTGCTTTCTGACTTCTCTTTGTCTGCACGACGCGTATAGATTTCTGTACACGTTAGTATTTGCTCCGAAAATGCAATTTGCCTCAGTATGTTTTTCCACTTACACTACTGAGCTTGTAAATATGCCTCCTCTCTCTTTCTACCATTTTTGTCTCCTCTCACATCATTCTGCTTGGCAGTGTAATATCTGTAAGTGAAATAAGCTGACATTCCAGCCTCTGAAATGTCCAGTTGGTACAAAAAGATCTGGTGAACTCAGAAATGAGAATCAACTGGACAGCAGCCTAGAAGTCTAAGGAGAAGGAGGGCTAAAAAAGAAAAATGGAGCACAAGTAATGGAGAATATGCTAAGAAAGTGAGAAATACAATAAATGAAAATAAAAGACAAAATGTCCCATCATTATTTTTATATATATAAAAAAAACAACCCACCAAATGAAACCAAATTAGGAACATACGTTTTCCTTCTCTCTCATATTTAGATCTTTTTTGAAATAGGCCCCCACATACCTTCTTCCATATGTGGATAAACAACTTTTTTCTTCCATCCTTACGTATAATCCCAAAGCTTTCTTAGAACCACCTATTTATATTTTAAGTTGAAATCACCTATATTTTAGCTGTTACTAATCATAACAGGTATGGTTTTGATTTCCAAACGCAGCAGTCGAGCTAAGTTAAGTAAAATCAGTAAAAAAAGGAGTATGCAAGAAGGAAAGTAATTGAGTTTGAACATTCCCATCTGACACAATCTTAACCTGGTATCAGCAGTCCGTGCAAGCTGAAACCAAGTTATTAGAAACATATACCTTACGTCATCGCAATCTTCTTCCTTCTAAATTGCACGCCGCTATTTAGTGTTTCCACTGCATAATATTTAAAACTCGTTTTTGTTCTTCTTACTGATACACTCAGAACGTTTGCCGCAGTGAGAAGCACTCCACATCTCTGGAGACAAATGCCTACCAAATTTGCCATTTTAAATATCAATGTGAATGTCTATTAAATACTGCAATTCCACACTCTTTCAAAACCAAAATCCACACGATCAAGAGAGTAAAAAAACCCCAATATTCAAAGAAATCTAAGAATAACTGAAATACAATGTTTGATACATCAAACAACTTCAAGACTCCAATGTTATTCTGCTAAGTTTTGTCCTGAAAGCCACGAGAACACTCTAGCCCTTACGTAGGAAGAACTAGAAAGCACCATTTCGACTGGATATGACGCTCATTACATGCACTACCTGTCTCAGGAAACCACGTGGAGTTTTTGAGGGCTTTTTTGGTGTGTGTTTTGTAACAGTGCCAGCTGTCCCAATGAGATCTACTAACAGAAAATGCACTAGATCATCCACGAGTTTTTGATTATGATACTGCTTAGCCTACATTTCACTTCCTGACTTACACTTCCAAAAGAGACAGGAACGGAAAACAATATACTGACAATTTCACAAACATGACTTTGTACAGCACCATAGCATATAGCATCTATATTTCCACTTATTTTCAAATACACAAAATACTCACTCTCCTAATGTCATCTAGTGTATTAATTTCTGGTGAAAGTCCACCATGAACACAAAGAAACTGTTGATTTAAAAGAGCAGCAAGAGGGAGACAATCAAAAGCTTCCATACAAGCATCATAGACTCTTTCCGAGTACTTTATTTTACCTGCAGGAAATAAAATATAAAACATTAAGAAATCTGTATTAGATGGAAGAAGTAATCTAGTGCATCATAATTATAAGAGCCAATCTCAAAGTGAATGCTCAACAAAAAAACCCCAGGGCAATTAATGTTTTTGGGTTTAAATGAGCATTTCCAAACACCGCAACAAGCAAGCACATTTCTGAGACGTATTCTCTTCCAGAACTATAAACTTTTTTCATTTCCTCTTCTGTTACCTCAAGCATGGAGACACTGTTTTTGTTTTTTAAAAAACATCACGGAATTATTTTGCATTATACAATTATACAGCATCCTTCAGTGTAAAATACTGCTGAGAAGTTTGTGATTTGTCATTTACAGTGAAAAGCTAAGAACTGCTTACAGATTACATCACTTTTGCCTATATCAAAGCGGGTTTTACTGGGGCAAATGATCCATTTATCACTGGGTCAATACTTGCACAAGCCTCCAAATGGAGGAGCAGCTTACATCACCGAAGAGGTATCTTACCAGTCTACTTGAAACCAATTCCTCAAATGGAAACATTACTTGACAGTAGTGTTTTCTTGCTAGCTTCACAATGCTGCTCAGCAAGTTACTTCGCACTCCTGATTACAGCCAAGACAGCAAAATAACCTTCCTCTCACCAGCATTTGAAAATCAGGATTGATACATCAAAATTGACCCCATAATGTATCTTTCCAGGCAGTCGTCTTCTACATAACTTGCACTCCAGTGCCACACTGAACTGCAATTCTACACAAGTCAACGGAGGCTCCAAATGTTTGCAAGAATTTAATTAAACTAACAGACAAACGTCTCTCAAGCATAATGACAGACCGTAGATCAGCAGGTTGGAAGTAAACTAATTTTACATTCTTAGACAGTACTTACATTCTTGCTTAAACGTAAAATACTCTGTTAGGTGTCTGCATTCATGGTTGCCTCTCAAAAGAAATAACGTGCTTGGGTAGAGAATTTTCAGGACCCATAAGTACAGCACACACTGTTGAAAAACAAAGATATCCAGTAAAATACACTAGTTCATCAGAGCTTTAAAAATTTATTACTGAGAAACATTGAGTAAGAATGTTAACATCTTCAAAAGCAAGTACAGCTTAATGTGCCACTGTAAAACGCACCACTACTTCCCCGCGTCCAGTTCTGGACATGAGTTACGCAAATTGCTTATTACTTTTCTTAAGAACAGCTGCATAGAATGCTGAAAGAATAGTTATATTTACTGGACAGTCAATAACAGAATAAACTCAGTAGAATAACACTGCAGAACACTTTCACCTAGACAAATAAAGTATGCGTTTGTGCCCAAAATCTGATTTTATAGTCTGATTCTAAACACAGGCATAAAAAGGAAAGCAGACATTTAGTAATAGAGAAGGAAAAAAACCCCACAAACCTATTTATATTAAAATCAGCTATACCATTTGGAGACTGCTTTTAAACTAAGAATGGACAGAGAAAACCTTTTTTTTTTTTTTTTCCAAAAAAAAAAATGGGAAAGCTGGTTATTTATTCAGTGGTCAAGCAGCAGATTCAAAGAATTACAGTAAGCTTCCATATATCATAATTACTGCAACATCAGTAGCCAACAGAGTTGAGGACAGAGCTACAGAACATGCACAGTTTTTTCAGTTTAGAATCTGTTACCGCCCAGCAGTCTCAAATGTCCAAAATGTATTTCTTAAATTTCAAATCTGATTCTTGTATTTTTAATTGAGAACAGAAATCTCAACCTGCAAGTTGTTATTATTATTATCATTGTTCTCAATCACTACTACCCTGAAGCTATCATTCTTCAAAGTTATTTTACATAGAATAGTAAGTACATGAAGGAAGAATGAAAACAAAGGAATGCTTTAGAAAGCACAGAAAACATGGAGAAATACATCAAAGACTTCTATTGTGAAGTCTAGCTAAACTAATTACTGAATTTTTCTTGTCTTCTTAGTAAAAATATGCAAAATAATAATTTTTCTAATGATACCACTTGTGTTCCAATGTTTCTGTAACTCTAAAATACCCTGATATAAAGTCCCCAGACTCTTTAAAACCATTTCCCAGCATAAAGTATAATCAGTTTATTACAAAATAACTGCTTATTATCAAATGAATGCATGAATTAATCTGGCAAATGCTACAACTGTGAACTGCTTAAGTTAGTTTGTATGAAAAATTTATGAAAGCTGACAACCTTAAAGACGTGTAACAGCAAAGCGGCCACCCTTTCTACGTTGTAATAGAAAACAGTGCCTCCCTTTCAGTAAATGGATACTGTATTCGATTAAATCGCTCAGATTTACACGTTCTCAAGCATGCTATCTATTAAGGGGGAATTTATTTTTTACCTTTCCTGTACTGGCGTATTTATTTTTTATTATTACATACAGACAGACTAATGTCAGGGTTCTCTATGTCCTGTTACTTCCAGCACAGAACAGAAGAATTTGCACACACTTGTGTGAAGAACTCCACCTTGATCCCGGCAGCTTGTTATATACAATCATGGTAGCACGTAATTATCTTTCCTATTAGAAGTGATGACATTTTTTAATTAGAAATGGGTTACTACTAAAATATCAATGCAATTAAGGATGTTTCAGGACAGACTGATTAAAAATTTATTAGTGAAAAATCAAATTTCTCTGTTCATACATTTTTAGAAAATTTCACCTTCACTTGTCTGTGAAAAGTCAAATATTTTACCAAATGTATATTACAATTCCAATCACTACGAAAGATTTTAAAGCAACCATATATGAAAACTCCTGGAGGTCAGCTTAAACTTCCTAAATGTTAATTAAGTCAAAAACTTAAGTAGGAACAATTTTTTTAAGGTGAAAGTGGAGAACAAATGGCTGATTTTCACGTACTACTTTTTGCTTTCTCACGAAGCATAGCCCCACCTTCACGCACTTGCAGCCATTCACCCTCATTCAGATAATCTATAATGCCCATGTTCCAACAGCCACTCGGAGCAGAAGAGAGCAGATTATCTCCATGAAGGCAGACAAGCTTTTTAAGAATGCTGGAGAGGTTTTCAAGAGTATATTTAGCATTTCTTTACATATTCTGCAAGTATATTTAGTATGCCAGATATTATGTTAAAAATTAAATTAAAATCATATGAGGGAAAAAAAAAAGAGCGTGTTCTTTTTAATATACTCAAGAACATTCACTGTTCGAAAGCTTTTTGTAAGCGTAATTGTTGAAAAGCTTTCATACCATGTTTTGATATACTAACAGATATTGTTCCTATGTAAATGTCCTTTTCAAGGACAGTTACATTATTTGTATCATCAAGAACTGGCCAAGAAGATCAAACTAAAAAACAGGGAATGTCTGTTGAAAGTTTTCCTTATAAGCGACTTTGAGGCACTCGCTGCATCTCCTGTTCGTCTACCACCCCTAACAACCTCATAAGGCACTGCGCATGCCCTTCACAGTAGATACCCACAAGTTACTAGTACAGCGTAAATTTGATACAGAAATGAAGTATCATACACCATGACTTGCAAAATACTATTTCAAATGGTATGCCACTATTCGATTTTGCATCTATGAACAGATCCCAAGCTGAGGCTCCAGAAGAATAGTTAACTTAAAAATCATAGCTCTGAAACTAACTGATATGAGTCAGTCAGTATTTCTGGAATGTAGCACACTTAATGAACATGCTGAAAATTAAAAAATTATTTGAATTCAAAATACCTGAAAAATTAATGGCAGAAACACACATCATCCTTAGGGAATATCTGTAATCGCCCTCAGAATTTTAGTAAAGAAAAATATTAAAAATTATTAAAAAACATTAGACTACAGAAGTAAAACGAAATCTACTTCATACAGGTAAACAGCCGTAATAAATTAAAAGACCTTGTAGTCATGACTCACCTGTTTTCCAAAAACATACAAACACACCTTCCTGCACGTTACCAGAGAAGCAGGATTATTTATAACAATGCTATAGAATTCAACTTTTAAAAAAATAACTAAAGAAAGAGGAGGAAAAACGAGTAAGTCTGGCGATGTCTACAGAACAGTCCACACAGCTGGGCAACCGCCTCCTGGAAACGGGTCTTTGCCACGGGAGAAAGCCCAGCGAGGAAGAACACAGTCACATGTTAAGGCAGACCGAAAATTTCACTTGAAAACCTCTGTGAAAGAGTGCTTATAGAAAAATTTTGGACAAAACAGATTAATATATTCAGTTACCTCTATACTAAAATAACCTCTGTCTACATAGTCACCGAGGAAGAGGTATCTTGTGTTAGCAGGTGATCCTCCCACTTCAAACAGCTTCATTAGATCAAAGAACTGGCCATGAATATCACCACACACTGCAAGTAAAAATTGTATTCAAATTAATTTAAAAAAAATCTAACAGAAAAGTTACTAAGTTATAGTTAAGTAAACAGCCACAAAGTACTTCTAATTAAGAGGAAAAGCAGGTATAAAGCAGGAATAACAGGAATTTTTGACGCCTCCCCCTTTGCTTTCCATTAAGATGCTGTCCTCGCTACCTGTGACAACGCTGACGAAAGCCCTGTTGGAGTCTAGCAGACTGTGGAATACTTTTCAAACACAGTTAGTGTGCTGAGCACTGAGGTCTTGGGAAGTTGTCAGCAGCTCTTTACTGTCCTCCCCAGCCCCTTGGGCATCTTTTCAAATTCTCCTCGGAATGCATATTTGAAAATGCCCACCGCTTTGCAACAAATTTGCCGTGTCCACGTGGGATTGAAAAAAGCAGGGAGTATGCTTCTGTTTCTGATCAGACTAACACACCTTTTAATATCACCCTATCTTCTCTTTGCTCAGTTACTTTTCTCCTTCAAATAACCATGTTCACTGTTTGAACAGTGTGTTTTCCTTGTGTTTTCAGAATATGAGACAGGACAAGACCCCAGTGGTCAGCAACCTAAGGCAGAAGTGCCAAAGATAGCAGATGGGAAGCCTCTGAAGAGCACACAGCAGAGTCAGGTCATCTCACAATAACAAAAAAAAAAAAAAAAAAAAAAATTTAAAATGTACAGAAGAGACAGCTGCTCCTAACTCCTCATTCCCACAGGAGTTCCCAGCTCAGTGGAAGTCAGGAGCTGCCTCCTCGATTCTGTGTGAGGAATTGCAGATAACAACAGGAATTTGAGAGACTACGCCTTCCGCTGATGTAAAATGTCACTGATCAACTGGTGAATAGCATCTTCCGACTTCTCAGAGTTTGTCAGTAAGTTTTTTTGGGG
>Ga0181612_113687_pt1 | contig 14698 bp, 8 predicted proteins | sample HoacroProtozoa21_FD_119630 | JGI IMG/M metagenome (GOLD analysis project Ga0181612, IMG submission 119630) | Hoatzin crop microbial communities from Cojedes, Venezuel. Combined Assembly of Gp0051906, Gp0051904, Gp0051908 | reverse complement strand
GCCCTGCGTAGGCCTCCTGAACAGCTTTTTCAGCCCTCCTGAACAGTGATGCTATCTTACCATTCTGCACCAGTAGAAAGTAAAGCCTGTGTACATAATTTCGAGATTCACAAGAGAAAATGGTCATCTGAAGCATGATGTAAATGTGGCTTTGGCATGGAAGTGTAAGCGATTGCTTAAAAAATTATGGTTTTCTTCAGTCTGGTGACACAAGTTGACAGCTCCCAAGTTTTTGAGAATAATCTCTCCAAGAACTTAATTTTCTCCTTCGATGTTCTGAAAGCACTTCAGTCACAGCTGAGCATGGACTACCATAGCCTACTCCATGAGACTCTGCAAATAAAGCACTATTCTTTCACATTGCACATGCCAGTTGAATGCTGGAGATCTGGTCTGCGAACACTACCACTCAGCCTTGGCAATAGATAGAGCAGTAAAAGCTCGTCTTCAAGAGCTAGCCAGAGATGCTGAGACCACCCACTCAAACATGGGTCACCCAGGTCGGGATTCAGCTTTCTGACTTTAGATAGCTGTATTGCAGATATTTATATTAAAAATTGCTAAGATCCTATTATAGTTAGTGGTGTAAAAATTTATTCATGCTGCCCTAAAGTAGATGTCTTTAGGACACCTTTAGACTTCACTGACTGTACTGACTAGGGTCTTAGTTTGATTTCTCACACACAGGCAACAATACCATTTAAGAAGCTGTGATGAAACTAACACCTAGAGCCTAGCAGATATGATACAGGACTTATGGACAGTCTTTGCCCTTCTGAGGGGATGGCTGGAGGTCCAAGGACATACCTATAGAATCTCAGATCATTCCGAAATGATGCTCTGGGGTAGGCTACTGCATCAGGTCCTTGATATCCACTCACTACAATTGCTGTGTGGACACCTAGTCCGAACATAGACACAGAAGTTAGAGTGAGCTGAATCCCACCCTAGTTTTGTTTCCTTCTTCTACCAAGGAGGTTCATGTCTTGTATCGCCACATCTGAGACCTAGTGGGACTATTCTCCATACATTTTTTGTAGCTTGTGCAGTTAAGAGTGAATACCAGGGCTAAAGGACTCTCCTTTTTTTGTGTTTCTTGTTCGAAGCATCTCCATTTGGCAAGCTTCAAGAAACATGACGTAAAGTATTTATTTAAAGAAGTTTTTGACATTTAAAAAAAATACGGGGCTCATGTTTGTTAATTGTTAATAAACACTTGTTATTTAAGAAAATATATTAATATATGACATTTCTAAATAATACAAGACATCTGCTGAAGTGAAGAGACAATTTAAAATTAGCTATCAACAGAACAGAAGCCATTTCCCTTGGTTACCATCAGTCTTTGTCGTCATCCACCTTGCTTTCCTATAAAGGGTCTCTTCTTATAGCTTTTTCTGCCCTTCTTTCTTTGCTTATTTTGGTCCTTCACTCTCCCAATTAGCCTTTGGATTGATAATTCACCCTTCATATGGTAAACACATAAGCTAGAAAGGCAGTAGCTCACCCTGACACCGTCTCCTATTTCTGCCCTGTTCCTTAGGCCTTGACTAAAGAAAATGTTAAAATAAGAATTAAGATTATTCTTAATTTAAGCAGAAGTCCCACAGAAATCGAATGCATGAGAGTTTTGGCTGCACTCCCCAAACTGGATTAAATGTTGGGATCTCATCATATTCTTCACTGTATTCTCTTCCTCTCTGTAGCTCCATTTATAAGCTGTGACTGGAGGAACAGTTCAATAATTTTCTTTCATGAAGACCGTGACTACAGAAATCATATTTTACCTATACTTTTTTGAGTGGAAATTTGATTTTTTATATCTTTCTAAAAGCAAAATTACTCCTGTGCAATTTTCCCCCAATGCAGACTTCCTCTCACTGCCTGAGGTAATAGAAAATTAAAGTTCTATAGAAATCAAATGTACAGGATGAGAAATAATGAGGATAAGCAAATTGTATTCCTGATGGGAAATAAATTTTTAAAATATCAAATAAAGACCTTTTGGCTAATTGACTTAGATTAAGTAGTATTACCACCTCACTGGAAATATGCGTTACAGAAGAACAGAAAATATTGGAAATGCTGAATTTTTTCTTATTTCCCTAAGACGGTCTTCCAGCACTTTTATCGAAGTCTGTTGTATTAGATCATCAGACCTATTACCATTTTAAAGATACACCAATACCTTTTAAGAAAATTTTAACAGCCAAGTTGGCGTCATCATCTCCCTACACTAACCCTGAATGTGGCCTGATATTCTCAAACAATAAGCTTCTACAAGAGTGAGAAAGCCAATCCAAGCTACTGTGTATCCCTTCTCAGCAAAAATTTGAGCATTTCTTCTTGAGGAGTTCAGGTAGAACATTGTAACCAAATACTGACATCTTATAAGCCCGGACTGTGAAATGCAAAATTTTTAAAATTCCACCACAGCGACCAATCCACTGAACAGCTCAATACACGCGTGAGTAGGTCAGCCTCGGCTGGCTGCCAGATGCCCGCCCAGCTGATCCGTAGTAGGACAGGGGGATGGGGGGACAGGGGGACGCCCCTCCTCAGCAGTACAGGAGGAGAAAACAGGATGAGAAAGCTCATGGGTCACGGTAAGGACAGGGAGATCACTTACCAATCACTGTCATGGGCAAAACAGACTAGACTCGGGGAAAATTCATTTCATTTATTGCCAATTAACATAGACTTGAGTAGTGAGGAACAAAGGCAAATTAATACAACACCTTTCCTCCCTGCTTTCCCAGGCCCAGCTTCCCTTCTTCACCCCTGGCTCCTCCGCCCGGCTCCAAGCAGCGCAGGAGGATGGGGAATGGGCGCTGCGGTCAGTCCGTAACAGCTCCTCTTGGCTGCTCCTTCCTCTGCACTCTTACCCCTGCTTCAGCACCAGTCCTCCCCACGGGCTGCAGTTCCTTCAGGGCATACCCACTTGCTCCAGTGGGAGGTCCTTCATGGGCTGCGGTGCGGGGATCTGCTGCGGCATGGCCGTGCCCATGGGCTGCCGGGAAATGCCTGTTCCAGCATGGTCTCCTTCGTGGGCACGTGGAGCTCCCTCCTCCCCTCCTTCCCTCACCTTGGTGTCTGCACCAAGGCTGTTTCTCACACTTTTTCCCCTCACTCCTCACTACCATGCAGCAGTTTTGCCCTTTCTTAAATATATTTTCCCCCCGCTGCCAGCACCTGGGCAGCTGCACCCAGTGAAGTGTGCCTGTTCAAAAAAACTGCAATCCCATTAAAACCTGTCGTCACAGTGGAGACAGAACATACGCTCGTTATTGCCCATAAAAAGAGTACCTTTCCTTCTGTTAAGTAGAAGCTGATCTCACTATTCCACCTCTTGTTGCTACTGTTCTTTGTTTTCCACTGTCTTATTTGTTTACTCAGCTATATAAAAATTTTCAGTCCTAGCTTCTGCATACAGTGTTAGCAAAAAGAGGCACCTCCAAAACCCCAGCCAACGAGGTAACCAGACGTGCCCACCCCATGCTATCACACCAGCCATGCGCTTCTTGCTTTTCAGAATGAACCTGAGTAGCTTGGTCAGTCAAATAAGTAGCCAATGCCGTTTAGAAATCGTACAAAGTTTTTTTACTTTAGTAATATTCAACAGCAGTAAGCTTCTTTGGTTAGTTAAGCATCATTTTAAAATGCATTCTACTTCATTAATATTTTTATGTCATCTCTTGAGGACATTGGGAAAGCACAGAGCTGGATACCAGCTACTTTTTTGATTGTTATTTATATGAGTTTATATAGTTCCATTTCTTATCTAAGTGCCTAAAATTCTGTCTGGTCAGCACAAATCAGCTCCCAGGGGTATCTTGAAAGCTGAGTTTAAACTGGCCTTTACAAGAAGAAATGAGAGAGAAGAAATTGGGGCAGAGGGAAAGATTTTAAACAGCTATTTATAAATTTCTATTGCGTGGCAATATGTTGAAGCTGCCAAGAAAATAAAGTTGACATTGCAGAAGGTACATAATCATGTGAGGAGTACTTGTGCTTTGTAACAGGAGACTAAAATATATTTGAATACTCTTTGCTTCTAAAAATATCTGGATCTATTACCAAATCAGCTGGGAAAAGAAAAAACAATTTCAATTAGTGATTTATTTATAACAGCCAGAATTCAACAAAATTACCTCAGATTACAATGTAAACTTCACTTGTGCCAGTATTTTTAGGTTCTGAAAATATGTACATTAGGTGAGATCAGAGGGGCTTTAAGTACTTTAGCCATGAAGATAATTTTGCAGTTATTGAATTACTGTGAAACATTATGGGATAGGGTACACTGCATTATAATGTATCTGAGGTATAATATATTCAAAAGAGTCTGAAGAAACGCCTACTCAGACATTTTGTTTCATTTTCAGATTATATCACTACCAAAACACTTGGAGTTTGAGAGCTGGAAAAGTTACAACAGTTCTCAGAAATGTAACAACCAGATTGCCCCACTCATTCCCTTAGATAATGACTACATCTTCAAAAATTCCCATATAGATATATTTTGAAGTGGAAAACACTCAGCTTGGAGATGCCCCTGTGTGGCTTAATGTATGCTACTAGATCTCAAGTAATTTTTAAGGTCTGGACACTTTGCTGAAAGGGTAGTTTTGCTTCAAGTCCTCATGAGAATCCAGACTAGAAATTAAATATATTCTCCGTGGCTACTATGCCTATAAACTCGGAATTTTAGAACTAACAGAAATTAAGTCACTATAGTGAGAAACTGTTCTTGCATGTCTAATATGTGATACACTAATTTTTCTTTTTGACCTCCTTTTCTTCAGAATATTATCTTCAGGGTGTCTCATCTAAAATATGCAGAACAGTATAAAGACTGAGCAGCATCTGGAGTGATTCCACTTGCTTGTGCAAGACTTATTTTATTCAGTCCAAACTGGTATCAAACACTGTATGTACTGAGATATAATAATATCTTAGCCTTTTACCCAAACTCTCATCTTGCTCTGAGTATAAATGCAGACTGAGCCCATCTATGAAAGTGGTTTTCTCACCCCTCTATACCATACATCCTTCCATCTGGAAGGGAGGGAGGGAATCTATCGTGGACTGCTTAATTCTCCTTCCTAACCACCACATCCTTCCTTCTAAGAGGACAGTGTCTGGTTTCCCGTAGAACTTCTTCGGGTAAAGTCTCTAATAAACATTCTACCTAAATAGTCTGGAGTGAGACTTCCAAGTAAGACTGATTGAATAGTTCCCTCTTGGAATTTAATAAATTGTGAAAATCTAATATTCTATTGAAATAACTTACCTGGTTTTCACAGACCAGAAAAAAAATGCACAAGATTTTTCTAATGAAACAAGACTTTTCCCAAAATCCACAAGATTTTTGTGTCTTGTGACCCTCTTCTCTTCCACGAGCTGGATTCCCTGACCAAAGTGTATCACGCTGTGCCCATATCACAGCACTATCACCAAAGTGTATCACAGATGTGCCCATATCTCTGATGGGATTCCTTAGTAAGAATGGAATTCAGTTTCTGCTCTTGCAGGACCCTTATGAACCATTTTTTCCTTCCCAATAAAACAGGTGAAAAGGCTCGCTCTCGTCACAAGCGGAACAGTCTCAATTTCAGTCAAATACCTCTTCTCCTCACTTCCGAGCCTGAATTTCCCTTGGTTTTGCCATGCAATGCACTCATCCCTCCCAGTTCCTTCGATGAGGTGATGGGAGGTGCAGGAAGTTGGGGTTGTGTGAGCAAGTTTCCATCTGCAGTTTCCTTTGCTCTGGGCTTCCTCCATGGGCTGCAGTCCCTGAGGGGCGTCACAGATGGCCTACAGCTTCACACCCTGAGGGATGCCCCTGCCTTGGGACTGGTCACCTCCTTCCAGGAATGAATCTCCAGTTGTGCCATCACATGTCCCCTTCCACACATATCTTCGGTTTCTCTTTCCGTTTCCAACATACATTTCTTCACATACCTTCTCATATGTGTCCTCCCTTTGCAGCTGCCACTCTTCCTTAAATACGCGAGCCAGAGCACCAGGGGCTCCTCTGCCTGGCTGCAGCTTTGAGGCACGATCACGTGCTCATACCGGTTGGTGTTGCAGCTCGCTGGGCCTGGTTGTAATCATCTCAGGACACCTCATGGCTTCCTCCAAATAGGGTACTCTGCAGTTTCTGTCTCCCCAGAACCTTCCAGTTAGTTCCAGTACTGCCTCCCAGATGAAGGTCCACCAGTCCTACTGTAAGGACTGGAGAAGAAACCTCCAGCACTGGCAGGATTTTAGCAAATAGTACTCTGGTTTAAAAAAGGGGGGGAAATGTGGAATCCCCAGGGATTAAAAAAAGGGCTTGATTGTCTATCGAGTGCCAGAGTCAGGGTAGACAGGTGAGGGTGTGGGGGAGAGAACACAAATGAGTAATACTCTGTCAGTTAAATATTACTACTTTTTTCTATTCTAATACTGTTTTGGAAACATAATAGGATGACCAAAGTGAATACACTTTAGGCTTCTGTTATTTCTGCATTTACTGAGGAGATCTAGATGAAAATCATGTTCTTTGGGTTTTAGAAGGTTCTGATAAATACAAAAAGACACACTGTAAGGTAGCTAGTAGGACAGAACAACATCTGATCACAGCCTCAATGAAAGTCCAGACTGCTTTTTCAGAGCTTTTGGCTAGGAAGTCAACTCTAATCAAAATTGGTCTCTCAGCAGAAATAATACATCTAAACATGAGAATAGCCATGCTGAAAGGAAACACTGTTTTAAAAACTGTGAAACAAACCACAAGACTATTTTTTTTAAGTCAATCAACGCCAACATAGGATATTTCAGCAGACAGAAAGAAAAATACATTAGGCATTCTCAAATACGCTATCAAATATGCTAGTGATCTTCAAATTCAATGTACATTCAGGGATCCTGGCAACTAGTCTGGCCCTTTTAAGGCGATGCAGCAGTGTGCTGAAAGATTCCTTGCAGACATGGGCATCTAGGTGCCACGCAGAGCAACTCTGAGGCAGCCTGAGGGGACAACTCAGCTTGCAGCCCCAGGAACAAGATGACAAACACAATCACACTAAGTTCCTTTGGCTTCCCCTTGCCCTGTCCTACATCTTCTGCCATCCTGTGCTGAGCACTGTTCAGACAGCATCTTGGCTAAGATTATGAAAGTCGGTTAAGACCAGCTGACATGGTAACTGAGAGTAGTCATTGTCACACAGGAGTAATTCACTTTCTTTGAAAAGATGGAGTTGCTAGTTTGCTGAGCCTTTTTGTAGTGTATTTCATGGCTGACATTAGAGACCATAATGTGTTTGGATGCTTTTTGTAGTCCTAATGTGGGTCACGTCATCTGGATGATGTCATTAACTATTCCTGTACAGACAGATGCCTTTCAGCAGTTACATACTAACTCTAGGACCAAGCACAGCACAATTGGCATCCTAACCTTACATCTCACTCAGTATTTGGTCTGCCAGATGACAGGTGGTATTATAGTGCCAACATCCACTTTCCTTGCATTTTCTATCTCCACAGTGAACCGGAGACTTTTCAAAATAGAAGAGAACATATACACACTCATTATTAAAAAATCAGAGACCATTTGCAAAAAAATAATTTCAGCGTTTAGCAGAACATGCATTGAGGTAGTGTGACATTTTATGGTTTTCAAGCACTGGCTCCAAAAGCAGCACGGTAGCAGCTAGCAGCCTGTCTGCCTTTCGCAGAAACAAAGCACGATCAGGTGATCTGGCCGGGATTCACAGCCTGAGTATTCTTGCTCTTTCTGTCTGGAGAGTACTAGTTTTGAGCGGTGCCTGTTCATTCCTCAAAACAGATATCCCAGACTGAATAATACGATTCAAAGTAAAAGTTCACATGTCTTAAAAGAAAGCTGCAAAGTCTTCAGGGTCATATTATTCTATTCCAGTGAAGAAATTTTTAAGACACACCTGAGGGCATGGAAAATAATGGCAGAAGGAGGCAAAAGTTTCCCAGGATAGTGGCTTTGAAAAAGAGCTTGTCCTCTGTACCCCAGTGCTGAGAATCAGACCCTCGAAACGGTTGATGAGTTCCTCTGTCTGTCCTTCGGGTCTTTTTGGGAAATGCAGCACACTGAACAAATTACTGTACAGGTCATCACATCAAAACACAGGAGCAAAGAGGAGCAGGGGAGGCAACGTTCATTACGAGCAGCTCTTGCAGAGACCAGTGCACTGAAGCTAGCTCTTCTGTATAGGCTCCACTGCAGAAGGTGAAACAACTAACTCCCTTTCTCTCACAACCTCTTGCAGCTATTTTTTAAACTCAATCTCTAAGAGTAAATGCAATGACAGCTGCAGGAAAAATAGAATCAGTGAGGTGTAAAGGGAGCATTTCTTGAAGTTGCCATAATTAAATTATAGTCATTACCAGAGTGAGCAGAAAAAGTGTAAATCATTCTAGCATACAGATCTGAACACAAAATGTAAGATTTCTTCCTAATTCGTTAGTTTCCCCACATTCATATTGCTAATTATAATTACTCCAAAGGAATTATTAATTAGAAATTATTTTGCATTAGGCAATTGGAAGACCTGAAGCTCCCTTCTGAAATAAAAATCTATAATGACATTACAAATACTGCTACGGTTTTACAGTAATGTAATGTGATTAACTATTATCAAAGATACACAAGTATGACTAAACAAACTAATTAACAATGCTGTTTAGCATGTCTCTTCATTCTGTTAATACTCTATAATTTGTTCCTTCCACAGCAGTATTATGGAAGGCATACATTTTTCTTATACAAATAAGTATTTTTGTTACAACAATACATTGTTATTTTTAAGTACCTTTACAGGTTTTGAGACTAATTTGAGAAGTTCAGGCTGGGAAGGGTTAGAATTAATGAATGAGAACAGCCTGAAGAGAGTCCCAAATAAAAGAGACTAAGTACACAACAAGTCATGTAGAATATGTAACAATATAAATTCATATATGGTTTAAAAATAACATTTGTCTTTCCAAATTAGATGGTGGATATTGTTTTGGGCACCACTGCTGGGAAGCGGGCTCAGTATTTGTTCCTGGGGTCTTTTTTCCTCCCATCACCATGCTCCTACTTTTTCTCCCCAGCATCAGAGAAGGGATCTTTCCTTCAAGCAGGGACAAGGGCACAGTTGCATAAAAAGACTCAGAGTGAGGCCCTCATATCCTGGTGTGATGAGTGTCCTTGGTTGTCTTAATGTGACCCTGAAGAAAATCTGGATCTGAATGCTACAAACTTCAGGAAGAAAAGCTTTGGATCCTCATCTGAATTTTGTCACTTGGGTCCATATCTATTTAAAACTGTGTTATTACAAAGTGCTCTAGAATAGCTCAAGAGGATAATCCTTGCTTAACAGAAGCATCGTATGATAACTTAATCAGCCTTTTCCATTTGCAGTGTAGGCTGTCTGCATCAATCTACATTGTTAATGATCCCAAAGAGTTCAGAAGGAAGCGTGTTATGAGGAGCAAGAAATAACGAAGAAAGAAAATAAGTCTGTCATTTACCAGAACGACAAACTGCAAAAGTGAATATGAATCATACAGTAATCACGCTAACCCCAGACACTATAGGGAGACTGCTTGCCCAGTAATTTAATGTCACTTGGTATATACCATGATGAAGATTTCAGCAAAACATATATATAGTGTAGTTTTACAAGGTCTTGCTCTGAGTCCCAGAGACAATCAGAGCAGGAGGACAGCCCATCAGAAAGGGTCTGCCTCAGCTACCCTACTTCCAGCATCAGAAGCACCATTTACTGGTAGGATAGGGCTGTGCTGCACTGCAGTTTGAACCGTTCTTTTCCACAAAATATGTGGGAGCAGGTGGTTGTAGCACAATTTTCTCCTTTGTCTGCAGCTACACTGAAATACACACAGTCCTGGCCATTGGTAAGAGCTGCAAACAGCATTGGAATTATGATAAATTACACACTTCTGTCAGAAATAACACATATTATGAATTCCAGACATTTGTGAAGTAGCACACAAGAAATTCACGTGTACCGCAGTGGGGAAGGTGGCCAAATGCTCTCTTGATTTACAAATTCTGTAGCTGTGCTTATTGCAAAAGGCTTATAAGAATGGTAAATCAGTCCATTCTGGTGATTTATCAACAGCCACAGTTAAATTTGAAAGTACAACACGGCCCAAAAGCAACCAGGCTTCTCTGGCGTGAAGCAGTTTGAAAATCGCTGATGGACAGACGGATGGTTGGATGACATAATGTATCTCCAGAGGACTCTTCAGAGAATAAGTTACACTACAAACAGAACCAAATCAAACTCCCTCCTTAATTTTCTAGTTTTCTGTACTCTGAAAATACTGTTTTTCTTAAATTGGTATTTGCAGTAGCAGTTATAATGATTGTTAGAGCTACAGTTCTTTACAGTTTTGAATAGAGCTAGCTTACATTTTTTAAATTAGAAAATGTAAGGCTAAATCACCACACAGTCCAAAGGTGGTTTACCTTCTCTTCAGTGAAATCAAAAATGTTTGCTCTATGTCTGTAGAGTCTCACAGTTATTGAGAAGATGTATTTTTAAAAATCATATCTTTAATATCTACTCATATCTATATGACAAGACTGTCATGTTCCAATACATCTTTTACATCTATTCATAACTTAAAAAAATATTAAAGGTATGTATAACACTTTAATTGATAGTCATGAAAACTCTCGGAGGCAGGGTATGGGGTCAGCTCACCCCAAATCCACTGTTAGCTCAAAGGGGTTGGTCAGCACTGGACCATATTGATCCAAACCAGCAGTGACCTGCATGTGCTAATCTCATTCACTTGCCTGTATAAGGACTGGCTGGCAAGGAATATGTTTATGTTACAAGCAGGGTTCTGTGTATGACATGGCCGAAGCATGAACATAATCTTCTGTGCTAGCAAACAGCATTGTATCATACCATATCATACTGTAACAATTCATGTTTAACTTAGCAATCTCCCAGGCAGTTAGGGTTGACCGTGCAGGTAGATAACTGCTCTTAGCTTTTCTAAGACGTATTTGATATTTTCAGAACCAAAGGGGTACAGACCATGAGCATGACATTTTCAGCGAGATGAAAGTAAAACCCTCTCCTGATTGAAGTCCCCGAGAAAAGTCACTGAAAAGATAGAGTGCAATAGAGAGAAAAATTTTTGCATTTGAACTCGTCACCCCTGCCCTAAACATGGGTCAGCTGCATAAAAGAAATTTCATGTTCCACAAATGAATACACTGTTTCACAGAGAGCTGGAACTTCAGCCCAGAATGTCCAAAGCTGTGTCAGCTGGATAGTTCTCACTGTAGAGAGCAGGAAAAATTTGGAGCCAAGTATTTGATATTTCTATGACAAGGCAGATGTACAGAAACTTCTGTGAATGTGTCACTTGGTTCAGATTTTACAAGGGTTTTGTGTTATTTTTGTCAGTGTTTACTTTGACTTGGCCTGAACTGAGCGTGATTCAAGATAACTGATCACCATCAGGAAATGCCATTGCTGTGTGTATGTCAACCATTAAAATTAGAGCTCTAGCACTTGTTGGCAAAGCCCAATTATTTCAAGATTCCCCCCAAAAACCATAATCTTCTACTGCTTATCGACACTCAGGTTTGGAGGCTGGTAATAATAGAAGCCTGTTATGGTGATCAGTATTGCTCCCCGCTCTTGCCTTCCCCCAGTCCCCAACCCCAATTATTAGTATGGCAGAACCACAATGTGGGAATGCAGACAAACATCAGGGATTCTTAGGGAGCTTGTGATACTGCAAGGCACCTTCTTGGTTATCGAGGGAACACAGTCCTGAGCAATCATAAGCATTATGTGGTATGATCTCTTCTTGAAACGAGCTAGCTTCATTTTAAAATCAATTAAATTTAACTCCCAATGCTCCTATAGAAACTTATTTTCAGAGGCTCTTTTCTTTGGTGGCTTAAACTCCTATTTAATTCCAACCTGAATTTATTCAAGACTACTCTATATCTGTTTGCTCTTCTGGCAACACTGTACTTCATCTTAAATAGTTCTTTAACCTCCCTGATGTATTTACAGAGAGCAATCACATCCCTCCTCAATTCAGTCTTGCTTTGCTAGACTAAACATATTTTTTTAGTCTCCTCCCATAATATCAATTTCCATTTCCACACTCATCCTAGTAACCCCTTAGTGGTGTAATTTCTCTTGAAGTTGGGCAATCAGAACTGTAGACAGTATTCAAGATGAGGTCTAATTAAGGTCTTTTATACAGCAGCAGAATTGTATACCTTTTTCACAAATGTATCTCAGCCACCCGATGACAACACTCAGACATTATACAATCAACCTTCTCCCTTCCCCATTTTCGTGGTGATGAGCTCCCACTAGTTTCTCTTCCAATTCCCTCAGCAGTGCAAATTCCCCCAGATCTAGCCTTGCACTTGGAACATATAGAAAAAACCCCGTTTCTGATACTCCATTCTAACTCTTCTTGTACAATACTCTGCTCCTCTTTCATGTTAGTGTTGTGTCCTACCCTTGTAACATCAGCATACACCTTCTTTTGTGTGCCAAGACCAGTAAATGACCATAGTAAATAAGATGAACCTCACAGAACTCTAATAAATTTCCTGTCACTACAGGTTACCACAGTTTCTTTTTGAAGCACACTTTATCCACCTTTCAGTTGTTTCATCAGTCTTCAGATAAACTGCTTTGCTGAAGTCACGTAGACACTCTGCATTTCTTCTGTCTGTAAAAATGCATTCACTTTCTCCAAGTCATCTCAAGCTGCCAAACCACTGTTGGTGAACACATACTTAGCATTAGTCTGTTTGCTTAGATGTCTCTTTGTTCAGTCCTATTTAGTTTAGACTCATAATCACACAGATGCCCAGATCATTTCACTTTTCTTGAATATAGACCCTTCACTTGCTACTTATTAGTGATCCAGTACCCTATGCATTTGCCAGAGATGCCTAAAATCTTTCTTCTGTCTGGTGCTTTCCTTTTTAAGCATGATTTTCTTTTACGGGAAGACCCAGAAGAACATAGGCAGTACACAAATGGATCAATCTCCCCAAGCCTACTCCAGAAGTAAAGAAGGATATTCAGCCTACAAAGACCCTAGCTTCCTGGCCTCCTGCCCACATCAGATATCCTTCAGTGAGTCACAAAAGAAGCCTTAAAAAGTCTGAATGTTCCTCAGCCTTTTCCCAGCCAGCACACCTAAGGCTTTTCTCAGACCATTCCCAAAGCACTTCTCTACTAAACTGTAGCTAAAGAGACCCCTTGAGGTAAGTCCTAACTTCTCTGGCAGTTACCCCACTTTGCCTGGTCTACAAGATTTTATACCAGATGTTATGAGTCAGTCACTGAGCTGCAGTTGGGGAACTAGCTGCTCGCTGTTAACCCTGTCATGCTTGTTCATGGCAGAGATTATCTAGTTGTAATAGCATGTACTTTAACTATACAGACAGCTGAGGTCTCACCTCAGTTGTGGGTTTGGCTTTTGGCATGTTTACTCCCGGTATATTATTGTTGCAAAAGAAAAAAAGTAAAGCTAAAGAAATAATTCAGATAAATAATTCAAGTTGGTACAATCAGACAGAAATATTGAAAAATAAATAAAGCAAAATGATACATGAATAACATGCAGATCTGAAATACTCCAGGAAAGATTCCTTGGGAGAAATAGCAGAAATGTCATTATCTGAATGACTTAAAAATGAAAAAACCTGGGAATACATAGCAGAGAATAATTCCATATGTTGTAGGAAAATGGTTCTCTCAGTTCCATAGCTCTGAAAATGACCATCCGATTTAAAGACACCAAAGGGTTACAAAATTTTTCATTATTATTAGTGCTTGCTGTGAGAGTAAAAGAAATCACCAAAAAAGAGACCTTTTATTTGAAGAGTAAAATTCCAATGATTTCACGTCTTATAGGGTTCCTTTTACTTTCCCCCCCCCCCCAGTTTCACTTATTTGTGGGGTATTGTCTAACATAAAAACTTATTTCTTCTCTCTGTGGAGCACCACAAGAGTGCCTCAAGGAATTTAGCCAGATGAAGTGAGACAGACAGATGTGTTAAAGACATGGACGCCGAGAAAGTGGCTTGGTTTCTCAAGCAATGGATGTGAAGGACCAAGGAGTAAGCGGAACAGAGTCTTGGCTAGAATGAGCTAGAGGAGGGGGACTTTTATCTCATTGTAAGGGAAAGCAAGAAAATCATGTCTTCTACTTTGATAAAATGATGCCTGAATTGTAAACTTTTCTGACAACTGTAAGTGCATATTCCTCACACTGGTACACAGCTCAAAGCTGTCTTAAATATAAGCAGCAAATAGTCACCAGGCACTGCAATCTTACTTCAGCCTTTAAATGTAATGGACTAAACACGAGTGCACACCCTTATCAACTGAACAAAGTAGCAACCATACTTTGTCCCAGTGGTACCAGAGGCTGTGCTATGTTTCCCTGGTCTGCCGCGTGGCTGGAGCAAATGTGCACATACAGGTCACAAAATCACAGAATCGCAGAATGGTAGGGGTTGGAAGGGACCTCGGGGGATCATCTAGTCCAACCCCGCTGCCAAAGCAGGTTCACCTAGAGCAGGCTGCACAGGACCTTGTCCAGGCAGGTTTTGTGTATCTCCAGAGAAGGAGATTCCACAACCCTCTAGGCAGCCTGTTCCAGT
>Ga0181612_170618_pt1 | contig 14701 bp, 11 predicted proteins | sample HoacroProtozoa21_FD_119630 | JGI IMG/M metagenome (GOLD analysis project Ga0181612, IMG submission 119630) | Hoatzin crop microbial communities from Cojedes, Venezuel. Combined Assembly of Gp0051906, Gp0051904, Gp0051908 | reverse complement strand
GTTCACTCGGTCGAGGAACTCTATAGCAAGAACCAGTATGTGAGCCTGCACATTCCCGCCACGGCCGAAACCCGCGGCTCGGTAGGCCACAAACTCATGGCGCTGCTGCCCCACAATGGTGTGCTCATCAACACGGCTCGCAAGGAAATCATCGACGAGGCTGGCCTGAAGGAAGCTCTCACCGAGCGTGAGGACCTGCGCTACGTTGCCGATGTGAAGCCCGACAATGGTGACGAACTCGAGGCCACCTTTGGCGACCGCGTCTTCTTCACCCCCAAGAAGATGGGTGCTCAGACCGCCGAGGCTAACATCAACGCTGGTCTTGCCGCCGCTCACCAGGTTGTACAACACCTCGCCGACGGCTGGAACCGCTTCCAAGTAAACAAGTAAACTTGCAAACTTCCATAATCAAGCAGGGCGTCCCCCAAACGAGGACGCCCTGCTTTTTTTTACACACACACGTCACTTGAGAGCAGATGCTACACATTATATAAATAGGCACTATTTTTCTAAATATCGGATAATTGTGTCTATAGATGAAATAAATTGCGGGTTATTTAACAATTTATGCAGGTTTTTGTTGATATTTTCACCAAAACTTGACAATGTTTCAATATTTTCGTTGATATTGCCTATTAATTAAAAAAGTTTTTTGTAAATTTGCAGAGTTCTAAAAGAAGCCTTTTAATTACCTATTATATAACCCCTTTTTTATCAACAAGTCTTATGCGAAGAACACTACTGACAATTGTTTTGGGTGCCATGTCATTGGCAACCCTGGCACAGAAAGCATACGTGCCTAAAATGTATGGTAACATCATGAACATGAGTAGCTGGAGTGGTATGACTGATGACAATAAGCCATACGGTGTCTACTCGTTCTATGGCTCGGCAACCGATTTTGCGTTTGAAAACGTATCGGGAACGAGCATGAACTTCTACCCCACTGGCAATGGCATCATTGCAAATGGTGAGTACAACTTCATTGTGCGCGACATCGATTACTATTACTATGACTACTACTATCAGCTTTACACCTACGATGCCGAAACGTGGGAGCTGAAGCAAAGTCCGCGCGATGTAACCGATGACTATTTCTCGATGGATTTCACGCAAGACCCCACCGATGGTACCATCTATAACGTTACCTACAAGGCAACTGAAGACTGGTATGGCAACACAAAGACAACGATTAAACTTAACAAAGTTGACTTTGCAACGCCCAAGTTGACAAACATTGCCACGCTCGACACCATGTTCTTTGGCTTGGCAGCCGACAACAGTGGTACGCTCTATGGCATCTCGGCTGCAGGTAATCTGCACAAGATTTCAAAGACCGATGGCAAGCTCACACTCGTGGGTAGCCTTAAGCTTGACGAGCTGGGCGACAGCATCGAGAATCACTTGATGAGTGCCTGCTTTGACCCCAAGACCAATGAGCTCTATTTCTCGGCTTACTTGTGGAACAAAACAAAGCTTGATTTTGAAGGCGTTTTGCTCAAGATTGACACCACAACAGGCAAGGCCACAAAGGTGGTAACCTATCCCGACAAGGCACAGGTCGTCGCACTGAGCATTCCCATGCCCGAGGCCGAGGATGGCGCTCCTGCAAAGGCCACAAATCTGGCTGCAAACTTTGTGGGCGCATCGCTCACGGGAACGGTAACCTTCACGGCCCCGACCAAGACATTTGATGGTAATACGCTCACCGGCAACCTGCAATATGCAGTCGTTGTCAATGGCGACACGCTGGCAACAGGTACAACTACTCCTGGTAGCAACGTGACTGCTAACGTCACCGTTCCCGCTGCTGGTGTCACCAAGTTTGTCGTAGTTACCTCTAACAGCGTTGGCCGCAGTCCCGAAGCTAAACTCACGCAATGGGTTGGCCCCGATGAGACCACGGCTCCCACCGATGTCGTATTCAGCCTCAATGGCACTGATGCCAACATCAGCTGGACGGCTCCCGACACCACGTTGCATGGTGGTTACTTCAACCCCGCTGAGCTCACCTACACCATCGTTCGTTATCCCGACAATGTGACCGTTGCCACGGGCGTTACCAACACCTACTACAACACCACACTCGACCCCGCCACGATGGCGCAATATAGCTACGGCGTTTCGGCTGTCAACCATGGCGTTAACTCCGACACGACTGAGTCTAACAAATTGGTGGCTGGTCCTGCACTGGATGTGCCTTACGAGAACGCCATTTCCACCCGTGATGAGTTTGACCAACTCACTGTAATTGATGCTAATGGCGACAAGAAGTACACCGAGAGCTGGGGTTATGTGATGTCGCAAGAAGGCTTCTGGAACTACAACGCCAGCTATGGCTGCGCAGTTTACTACGAGAGCAGCAATCAAGCCGATGACTGGATTATCACGCCGCGCATCCGCTTGAAGGCTGGTAACACTTACACGCTCGCGTTTGAGACCCGCAAAGAAATTGAGCGTTATGCCGATTGCATGCAGATTGCCTACGGCCTCGGTTACGACACCGAAAGCTACACGATGCTCATCGATAGCTTGAAGCCTACCAAGGAATTTGCACTCGACTCGATTACCATTAGTCCCGTCGAGGATGGCGAGTATTCATTTGGTTTCCACGCCATTAGTCCTCGCTTGCATGGCCACATGATGTTGAAGAACATCAGCGTGAAGTGGGCTAAAGCTAACGGCTTAAGCCAAATCGAAGTTGGTGAAAATCAAGCGTTTGACATCTACAGCATCGATGGCAAACTCATTCGCCGCAACGCAACGAGCCTCGAGGGCCTGGAGCGCGGCATCTATATCGCTGGACGCAAGAAGGTTATCGTGATGTAGCCCTTGCATAATAGCACGACAATAAAAGGTCGTTGGTGATAGTGATGTCATCAACGACCTTTTTATTGTACAGTATTATTTAGGTTTACTCGGGGGTGGCGAGGAGGTCGAAGGGGAGTGCGTCGGTGACCTGGACGGTGGTGAAGTTGCCCACGGTGAGAGGGCGGGTCTTGGTGATGAGGACTTCGGGGTCGACTTCGGGGGAATCCCACTGGGTGCGGCCCACGTAGTTGTCGGCGTCCTCTCGGTCGATGATGACGCGCAATTGCTGGCCAACTTTGCTCTGCTGGATGTCGAGGCTGATTTGCTCTTGCAGGTCCATGAGTTGCTGCAGGCGGTCATCCTTGACGTCTTGGGGGATGTCGTCGGAGAAATGCTGGGCGGCGTAGGTGCCGGCTTCCTCGCTGTAGGCAAACGCGCCCATGCGTTCAAAGCGGGCTTGGCGGGTGAAGTCGAGCAGTTCTTGGAACTCTTGTTCGCCCTCGCCGGGGAAGCCCACCATGAGCGTGGTGCGCAGGTGGATGTCGGGGACCTCGCGGCGCATGCGCTCGATGAGTTGCCACGTTTCGCGGGCGGTGATGTGCCGGCGCATGTTGGTGAGGACGCGGTCGCTGATGTGTTGCAGCGCGATGTCGAGGTAGTGGCACACGTTGGGGTGCGCGGCCATCACGGGCAGGATGTCGTAGGGAAACTGGGTGGGATAGGCATAATGGAGTCTAATCCACTCAACGCCATCGATTTGCGCCATTTGGTCGATGAGTTCGGGGAGCGCCATGTGGCCGTAGAGGTCGAGGCCGTAGGACGAGAGGTCTTGCGCGATGACGTTAAATTCCTTGACACCGCTGTCGACCAAGTGTCGCACCTCGTCGAGCAACTGCGGCATGGGCACCGAGTGGTGACGTCCCGTGATGAGCGGGATGGCGCAGAAAGCACAAAAGCGGTTGCAGCCCTCCGAGATTTTCAGGTAGGCGTAATGAGGTGGCGTGGTGAGGTAGCGCTCGCCAGCCAAGTCGTCGCGATAGGCGTGACCGAGGTCGGTGAGCATCTGTTTCCACGAGAATTTGCCATAGAATTTGTCAACTTCGGGCAACTCAGCGGTGAGGTCGGCCATGAAGCGCTCGGCTAGGCATCCCATGACCATGATGCGGCGGATGCGGCCTTGCTGCTTGGCTTGCGCGAGTTGCAGGATGGTGTCGATGGACTCTTGCTGGGCGTCGGCGATGAAGCCGCAGGTGTTGACCACCACGGTTTCGGCATCGACATGAGCGGGATTGTGCCGCACCTTGTAGCCGCAGGCTTGCAGCTGGCGCAGCAAGTGCTCGCTGTCGACAAGGTTTTTTGAGCAGCCCAGCGAAATTACGTCAATGGTGTTGCGACGCATGCTTGCCGTGCTGCTTTAATCGTCGTTGTTGCCAAAGAGCGACTTGACAAACTCCTCCTTGCGGAAGATTTGCAGGTCCTCGATGCCCTCGCCCAGCCCGATGTACTTGACGGGAATCTGGAACTGGTCGCTGATGCCGATGACGACGCCACCGCGGGCAGTTCCGTCGAGTTTGGTGACTGCCAGGGCGTTAACCTCGGTGGCTGCCACAAACTGCTTGGCTTGCTCAAAGGCGTTTTGTCCTGTGCTGCCATCGAGCACGAGGAGGACCTCGTTGGGTGCGTGGGGCACAACCTTGCGCATCACGTCCTTGATTTTAGTGAGCTGTCGCATCAGGCCCACGTTGTTGTGGAGACGTCCAGCGGTGTCGATGATGACGACGTCGGCATCTTGAGCCTTAGCGCTCTCGACGGCATCGTAGGCCACCGAAGCGGGGTCGGTTCCCATCTTGTGCTTGATGACGGGCACGCCCACGCGCTCGCCCCAAATCTCGAGTTGCTCGTCGGCAGCAGCTCGGTAGGTGTCGGCAGCACCGAGGACCACCTTGTTACCCGCTTTTTTGTACTGATAAGCGAGCTTGCCGATGGTTGTGGTCTTCCCTACCCCATTAACGCCAACGACCATGATGACGTAGGGGCGCTTGCTGGGGTCGATGGTGAAGTCCTCGCGGTTGGCGTTATCGTTATCGACGAGGAGTTGGGTGATTTCGTCGCACAGCAGGTTGTTGAGCTCGCTGGTGCCCACATAGTGGTCGCGTGCCACGCGTTCCTGGATGCGGTCGAGGATTTTGACGGTGGTGTCGATGCCCACATCGCTGGTGACAAACACTTCCTCGAGTTGGTCGAGCACCTCGTCGTCGATGGTCGACTTGCCGGCTACAGCGTGCTTGATTTTATCGAAGAAACCTTGCTTGGTTTTTTCGAGGCCGCGGTCGAGCGTTTCTTTTTTCTTCTTATTGAATAAGCCAAAGAATGCCATATCTTGTTGATTTCGTTTAAATTAGCGTGATTTACTCGGGATAATTCAAGTTTTCGTCGGTGAGGTTGTTGAGGACCTCGACGAGGAACTTGCGAGCTTCCCACTTGGCCATGGGCAGGTTGTTGAGCATGTAGTTGCCGCAATCGTGGGCGTTGGCACCGGGGATGTCGCCCTCGAAGTTGACGATGTACTCAAAGGTCTCTTTCACGAGGGGCACAATCTCGGGCGACGTGAGGTTTCCCTCGACCAGCAGGTAGTTGCCCGTGCAGCATCCCATGGGTCCCCAGTAGATGATGCGCTTGCCCCACAGGGGGTGGTTGCGCAGGAACGTGGCTGCCAGGTGCTCGATGGTGTGCATGGCGCTTTGGCTCACCGAGGGCTCGCGGTTAGGCAACTTCATGCGGATGTCGAAGGTCGTAACCACGCCTCCACCGGGCAAGGTGTCACGGCGCGAAACATAGATGCCACGCTTGAGCCTTGTGTGGTCGATGGTGAAACTTGCAATTTTTTCCATATCGTTGTTTATTAATGATTTGCCTATCAATTCTTAAAGTTTTCCTGCAGCATCAATCATCTGGCGAACAATCTCGAAAGTGTGCTGCGGAGCCTCGGTCCAGAAGTCGTTATACTGGCGCGTATTGTCGTGGCTGGCACCCGGCGAGTCGCTGATGACGCGCAGGCTCAGGAACGGCACACCGCGCAGGTGGCACACGTGGGCAATCGAGGCGCTTTCCATGTCGACAGCCTTGGTGTCGGGGTAAAGGTCGCAGATGCGGCCCAGCACCTCGCGGGTGTCGACAAACCAGTCGCCCGATGCGATGAGTCCCTTCACGATGGTGGGGTCGTCGGGCAGACAGGAAATGAGGCGCTTGTCACCCTCGAAGAATTGGGGCAGACCCATCATGGCGCCGCGCATGCTCTCGGGACCGCACCACACATCGTGGTAAGCCACGCGCTCGCCCACCACAACGTCCATCACGTTGACGTTGTTGCAGCCCCCAGCCACGCCCGTGTTGACCACGGCGTCGGGGGTGCAGTGCTCGATGATGGTGAGCGCGCCCATGGCGGCGTTCACCTTGCCGATGCCACATTGCATCATTACGACCTCGGTTTGACCGATGTTTCCCTCGTAGATGGTGAATCCATTGATTTCGGTGGTTTGCGGGCTGCTCAACAGCGGGATGAGCAGGGCCAATTCTTTTGCCATTGCGGCGATAATTGCTATCTTCATTGTGCTGAAATGATTAGTTTAGTCGCATAAGTTTCATGGGCAAGCCGCGTGCCACGAGGACATAGCCTGCCAATCAAAGGGCAAAAATAGCAATTTTTTGTCAAATAGGCCCTACCCTTCTGCCATAAATGTCACATTGACTGCTTTTTTTATTTTGCGGGAGCGTTGAGCCAGCCGCGCTGGTCCATCAAGTCGAGGACGCTGTCGACGATGGGCATGCGCTCGATGTCGTTGCGCGTCGAGAAGAAGAGGAACACGATGTCGCGTGCTGGGATTTTGCCCGCATAGATGGTGAAGCCGCCATTATCGCCTGTGTGATAGACGATTGGCTCCTTGCCGGGGCGATTCTGGACAAAGAAGCCGTAGCCATAGCCGGCGTATGGGTGATAGCCGTACTCGGCATCAGGCTGTATGGTGATGTGGCTGCGATAGGCATCGGTGCGTGAACTGTTGCGCCACACGGCCAGGTCGCGCAAAGCTTGCTCCCAGCGGTCGAAGTCGGTGATGCTGCAATACAAGCCGCCATCGGCTTTGGTGGCAAAGAAATTCTCCTCGCCGTAGTCAAACTCGGTGTAGCCTTTACCATTCTCCGCCGGCGTGTAACCATGCGCCATGAACGGGATGTAGCGGCCCTCCTCGAAATAGGTGGCGCGGGTCATCTCTGCAGGTGTGAAAATGTAGTCGTGCATATAGTCCTCGAAGGCCGTTCCCGTGACGCGCTCGATGAGCTGGTAGAGCAGTTGGAACGTGGGGTTAATGTACTCATATTGCGTGCCAGGGGTGAAATTCAGGTGGTCGAGGGTGCGCATGTAGCTGGCCGAGGCGACATCGGTGGCGTGCAGCACAAAGTCGCGGTTACTGCGGTCGCGGGCATCGGGGATGCCACTCGTGTGCGTGAGCAGGTGGCGCAGCGTGATGTCGTGGAAAAAGGCAGCTTGGAACTCGGGGAAATACTTCGACACAGGGTCATCGAGGCTCAACAACCCTCGTTCGGCGAGTTGCAACACGGCAACGGCGCTAAACTGCTTGCTCACCGAGGCAATGCAGAAGTTGGTTAGCGGTGTGATGGGTTCCCGCGTTTCGAGGTCAGCCAGTCCGTAACATTTCTTGAAGAGGACATCATCGCCCATGCGGATAAACACGGCAGCACCGGGCTCATCCTCGTGTGGATAAACGGCTGAGAAAATGGAATCAACTTGCTGTGCAAACGTCGCACGCTCGCTGCAAGGGCATTGCGCGCTACCGCTCATCATGCTACCCACAGCAACGATGGTGCATAAAGCATGTCCTAAATATGTGTGCATCATTTCTATAATATATTAATGTGTGATTCATCGCCACAAAGTTACACATTTTCCCCCATCCCCCACTCCCACACCATGATTTTTTATTTTGCACGCAGACCAGCGCAGACCAGCGCGGACTTTTTACCCCGTTGCACCATTAAGTCCCACAAGTGGGTGAAGCATAGTGTTAGGGTTAAACCCTTGTGGCGTGAGGTAGATTTTACCATTCTGTGTCCACCCAAAAACTGTCCCCGATGGCGTGTAGATAGAATCTAACTTTCGGCTATCTCGTCTACCTTTTCCATCAGTTCTTTCTGTGTTGGTGGATTGTCCGCTCCTCGCTCCAACATCCAATCGAGAAGTTGATTCTGTTGTTTTTCGGTTTTCAGTTGAATCAGCGCTACCATTGCTGCTTCTTTCTGCGCTCCCAAGGCGCGAAATCCATCCACTATAAGTTTCTGAAGTTCCGTCATAATTCTTTTCTAAGTAAGTTAGTTGTTCCTGTGTTAAATCTTGAACGTTATATTTGTGTATTATTTCAAAACCATCACCACCATTCTTTTGATTCTCGAAATGAGATTCTTTAGTAGGTGCGTGGTTGAATACATAAAGATAGTCACCCTCAATAAGAAAATGGCGACCTTGCTTCATTTCTTCATCGGACAAATGTACGATAAAGTTCTGAATTATATTCTTTTCCTCCTCAGTTAAATCTGAATTGTAAATCTCCCTTTGGCGATTGAATTGAGAATTATCTAAGACTTGCACTCCATGCGGTACACTATTTTCATCCGTTAGCTGGATATCAATACCACTATTAACAGCATGGTCAACGAGTTGTTGAGTTACCTCGGTATTAGTTTGTAACCGATTCTGTTGTTCACCTTGCGATTTTGAATATATCGGTTCTGTGGATTCGGTGGTTTCTTGTTGACGACGCTCAGCGAGTTCCTTGCGACGTTGTATGGGCCTCGCGCAGACTACGCGGACAGCCCCAGGTCGGTTTACTACGTTCACTGACCTAGGGTTACGTCCCGTAGACGTCTTCGACGTCAATATCTCCACTCTTCTCCCTTCACTCTGATAGAAGGTCTGCGGAGTCTGCGTAAGTCTGCGCGAATTTATCACCCGAGCTGGCCTGCGCAAAGGTGTTCGTCGGAGACGAGCACGTGGACTAACCCTAGGTTATGTAACGAGCGCAGCGAGTGGAAAACCTGGGGTAAAGTCAATAAAACAAGTGTACCTCGGGAGAGGTGCACGACTGCAACGATACCCGTCCACACTGGCACTGTCACTATCGTGCACCTCTCCCGAGGTACTACCCCCTAATCAGCTGTGCCCCAGGTTTCTGCGCTCACTGCGTTCGCTTGATAACCTGAGGTTAATTCACGTGCTCGTCTCCGACGAACACCTCTCTCATCTCCACACTTCACTTTAACAAAAAGTTTGTGCTTGTCGGTGCTGGTCTGCGTGCAAAATAGCGCGGGGGATAGGATTTTTTGGTGGGGTGGGAATTGTTTTGTACTTTTGTTTCGGCCTTCGGGAATTTTGTGATATGGATAATTCGGAATTCATTGAAAACACAGCGTCGAGCGAGTTGACTGGGCTTCGAGGGGTGGAAACGCCGCTGGAAAGTGGGCAGCTTGCGTCGGATGTGTATCGGCTGAAAACGGCGGGGAAATGGGTGATGGTGAAGCGTCCGAAGGCAGCGTTGCGCAATCATCCGGTCTATTTGGCGGCATTTGAGAAGGAGTACGAGATTGGGGCTTCGGTCGACCACCCGAACATTGTGACGTACTTGAGTAAGGGACGTGACGAGCGGGGTGTCTATATCGTGACAAACTATGTGGATGGAAGCACGCTCACCGATTTTGTGGCGCAGCACCCTGACTATTACAAGCATGGGCGACGGCTGGAGGAGTTGTTACGACAGGTGACGTCGGCTGTGGCTTGTCTGCACGAGAAGCAGATTTTGCACCTCGACTTAAAGCCCGACAACGTGATGATAACCACCATTGGGCATCAGCCTAAAATCATCGACCTGGGCATGTCTTACAGCGATTGCTACCCGCTCACGACTGGGATGACGCGCTTCTATGCAGCCCCCGAGCAGCTGAGCGGTGGTCGCGTGGACACGCGCACCGATGTGTATGCCATCGGGTTGCTGGCGCTGTATGCCTACACGGGCACAACGAGCAGCGATGCCCTCACGCAGGTGCCGCGACAATATCGCCGCATCATTGCTAAATGTCTCGCCGAGAACCCCGACAACCGCTATGCCGACGCGGCAGCACTGGGTGAAGCGATTGCGGCCGTTGGACGCCAGCGCACATGGACACGCGCGGCACTCGTGGCGGCACTAACGCTCATCGCGGGCATCATCGTGGGTGGTGCCATCATCAACTGGATGCGACCGCGTCAAGTCGTAACCCGCGAGACGGTGAAAGAGAGCGTCATCTACCGCGACACCACCACCGCGCAGCCCGCCACGAAAACGCAAGCGCAGCCGAGCACTCCCATCAAGGCAGAGAAGAAAGCCTCCACCCCCACCCCACCCGCTGCCGAAGCACCGGCAGCCAAGAGCACCACGTTTGTCAACGACATCATCGACCCCATTTACGCCGATTTCGAGAAGAACGTGGTTGCAAAATCGTCCACGCTCAGCGATGAGGAATTCCTCGCCGCCTGCCAGCGCATCGAAGCCGCCTACCGCAACAGCGAGGACCGCCTCGCCGCCGCCTACGAAGCTAATACCCCCCACGACGCCCAATCGGCCCGCAAAGTCGCCCATCAACTCATTGAAAGCAACATCCGCCTCCTCCACTCCGAAATCAACAAGCTCCAAAAATCCCGCACCTCCTCTCAACCCTAACACACATTTCCCATAAACACACGTTTTTCTCTTTTAAAATCCGTAAATATTTCCTTGGATAGCACGGATGTATCGGATGAAACGGATTTCCTATTTCCGTAGGTTCGTCATTAACTTTGCATCAACAATAACCATGTACTCGCCTGCAGTAGCAACGTGAGTGCTCAATAACGATGTAAATTACCAATGAACAGTTTCGTTGACGTTGAAAAGAAAGAGAAATACGATTTAATTATAAGCAAAGTTAAATTGCCATTGATGCTTGAACATCAGGATGATTATAAGCTGACCCAATTTATTGCGTGTCAAAATGATTCATCAATGGGTATTGACACCATTGCGTGGTGGATTGAGTGCATTGAAGATGCCACAAGTGTATCAATTCAAGGCAATGGCAGGCAAGTTCCCACACTAATAAAACATCCCTATTCCCCTAATGATGAAACCTTTATCGCACTTAATGACGAAACGCTAAAATATCTTCTTGATTTTGCCGATGAGGCTTCTATAGAAATCAAGGTTGATGGTGCAAGGATAATCAACATCAATGCCTTTATCGTTTATGCAAAGTTGTTTTACAATGCAGTTTATGACAACACGGCTTATACCGAGACCGTCGACAATGCTCTATTGCCATTCCTTTTGTTATCGAAATTTAGTTGTCCTTTTTATACCATCGCAAAGGATGGCAGAGGCGCAGCTGAAGAATTTAATAAAATGAATGAAGAGATGGGTGAAGGCGCTAATGGAGAATTGAGTGATGGTGCAATAGAAGTGCTAGTAGAGACTGTGAAAACAGGATGCTATGCAGTTTTACTTATTATAGTTGCCCTGTTGGTTATGGCCATCTATTATTACTTTTTCAGCAAATAAGGTGATTATGCAAGACATCAATATCGTTTTTCGTCCTGAGTGGACTTGTGGGAGGTATAACGAAAAGGGAGAAGTTGCCATTTTTTATAACCTGCTGGAAGGCATGAGCTATCTTTTTGAAGACAGCTCGGCACTCGTGGTCTCTAAGCTGCTTGCTCTGCCTAGAAATGGAAGCAGTAGCGTTGGTGCAATCGCCCAGCAAACGGGCATTGCTGAAGAAAGCTTGATTCCCTTTTTTGAGGAGTTAATGAAGCTAGGATTGCTCATCAATCACCAGCCAGATAGAGATGAAATCAATGGTTATCGCCAGCAACTCGCTGATTTTAAGAAAAACCGGTCACAAACGGCAGTAAAGACAACGCAAGAAAAGCTGCCGATGGACGTGAGTTCGGCTGAAATGGATTATACCGATAAAGCGGGCGGCATTGCAAGCGTGATGATGGAATTGACCTATAATTGCAGTGAGAAATGCATTCATTGCTATAACATAGGTGCCACAAGAAACGACACCGAGATTAGCCATCGCGGTGACCTTCAGGAACTTAACCTTGACGACTACAAGCGCATCATTGACGAACTATATGACGAAGGCCTCGTGAAAGTTTGTCTTTCGGGAGGTGACCCCTTCTCAAAACCTATTGCCTGGGACATCATAGACTATCTATATCATAAAGGTGTTGCCTTTGATGTGTTTACCAACGGGCAACGCATCACGCAAGACGCGGAACGCCTAGCAAGTTATTACCCTCGCCTTGTTGGTGTTTCAATCTATAGTGGCGATGAGCAAACGCATGACAGAATTACGCGCATCAAGGGCTCGTGGCGCAAATCGATGGCGGTAGTGAAACAATTGGCCGATTTGGCGGTTCCGATGGCGATTAAATGCTGCATCATGAAACCCAATGTAACCAACTATTACACCGTGAGTGATATTGCAAAACAACTTGGCGCTGTCGTTCAATATGAAATCAACATCACCGATTCTATCGAGGGCGACAAGTGCGCAAGCCGTCACCTGCGATTAGACGAAAAGATGCTCGAGGTCGTCTTGCGTGACGATAATATCCCCATGTATGTTGGTGAGGAAGCGCCAAACTATGGTGGTCAATCACGATTGATGGACAACAATGCCTGCGGTGCCGGTTATAACTCGTTCTGCATCACGCCCAATGGCGAGTTAATACCATGTTGTTCGTTTCACCTAAACTTTGGCAACCTCAAGGAGCACTCGGTTCACGAAATCGTGCACGATAACGCAACACTCACTCAATGGCAACAATTGACGCTGAACGACTACGAGGAGTGTGGCCGACATGACTATTGCGCCTATTGCAACTTGTGCGCCGGCAACAACTACACGGAGCATGGCAACGTACTGAAAGCTGGTGAAAACAACTGCTTTATGGCAAAGGTTCGCTACAACTTGGCCAAACGGATGCAAAGTGGCTACGACCCGTTGCATGGTAAACCGCTCCGTGAAAATATAGCAGAGATAGATACCTCAGAATCAATATTCAACGCTTTAAAACGCGAATATGAATGATAAGAGATTACAGGTAGGTGGCTAAAAGGGGTTGCCCAAGAAATATCCCTATAATCTAAAAACTGAAGAATCATGAAAAAGGATTTGAAAGTTAGCAAGGCTTCGAATATCGTTTGTATGTCGAACTGCCCGAAGAATTTCCAATCGCAGTGCGGTATCGCATATCGCAGCGTCTAAATTCAATTAGAGAGGGAGATACCTCACATTTGCGAGGTATCTCCTTTTTATTAACACGATTAATATTATGCTATATTTCAAAGCAAAAGAGTGTCGCTACACGATTTTGAAGGAAAATACTGGTTGTGAATCAAGGCCTTATCCATTGCTTCGTACCGATGAGGGTACGGAAACGATGCGTTGCGTGAGTCCTCATCATGGGCGGAGTTTTGTGGTAGGAAGGCACGAGGATGGGCGTTATGTTGTGAGTAAAGGTAATGGGCTGAGTTACACGCAATATGCGCACCTTTATACCGCAGAGTTTGGAGACAATGTCTGGGGCTTACTGCTGGAGAAAGACGCCATTCGTGATTTCGACTTGGGGATGGAAATTGAAGCGCTGGGCATAAAAACCAATAGGGTGGAATATGTGCTTCGCTTGGAAGAACCGATTACCTTGGCAACAGGTCATGTCGTTTATCCTGTGCTGCTGCAATATTCAGTCGAATGTCCCTATCGCATTTGTGACGCGCCCTACATGAAACGCGAGGAAATAGAGGCCGAAGTCGCTAAGTGGCAACAATTTAACGTGAAAGGTTACGATAGTGCTACCATGATTGCTGCTGATGTCTTAATCGGCAACTTGAGAACGCTGCACGACCACAAAATTTTGCACAATGCCATCCATTTTCAAAATTACACCTGGGCATTGGAATTGCTTGATTTCGAGCTTGCTTGCAGTCTCAAGCATCCTTACGATGACGAGCAAAGCAATCGTGTGGTGAAAGACTTGTTCTCGCGTGAGATTATTCAAACTTACGAAGTTATCAACCACATTGCGTGGTGTTTAGGCGAGTCAATTGATTATCGAGCAATAGACGAGTTGTTTGCAAGCTACCATTTCTCCTTGCAGGAAATGGGTTAAGCGCGAAAATGTTGGTTGATTGGGGAAAATTTCGGAACTTTGCGGTGTGGCTTGATGGCCACGATTGGAAAGCGAATGAAGAGAGTTCCGAAAATAGGAAGGCTGTGGCCGCTGGTGATGATTTATGTGATTGCGATTCCGCTTGCGTTGTTTATGATTAACAGCGGGGGCTTTCGCACTACGGCCGACACGAAGATGTATCTCGATGCGTGGCAGGTGATTGAGGGTGGCAGCATCGACCAGTGGCGCACGCCGGTCTACCCTGCGTTTTTGGGTGCGATTGAGGCTGCGTTTGGCGAACTCAGGATTGAGACGATAAGGGATGGTAACGACATCTATGACGTGATTGTTTCGGGGCCTGAGTCATCGACAGCGACTGGGCATGCGGTGGTTGTGCTGCAGTATGTGGCGCTGATGTTTGCCATTTTCTATTTCTACAAAGTCGCGAAACGGCTGGCGCGGTGGCAGTGGCTTGCGGGGGCGCTGACGCTGGTGTTTACGCTGGCGGTGATGGCATCGGGCTGCAACCATGCGCTGCTCTCCGAGGCGCTGTCGGTCTACGGCATCGTGTTTCTAGTTGATGCTTTCCTGGGTGTGGTTTCGGGCAAGCGATGGAGCGTGGTGGGC
>Ga0181612_155999_pt1 | contig 14701 bp, 3 predicted proteins | sample HoacroProtozoa21_FD_119630 | JGI IMG/M metagenome (GOLD analysis project Ga0181612, IMG submission 119630) | Hoatzin crop microbial communities from Cojedes, Venezuel. Combined Assembly of Gp0051906, Gp0051904, Gp0051908 | reverse complement strand
TTACTTCTTTAGTCTCTACAATAGTCAGTAATAAGAGTTTAATGAAGTTAGAGTGAATTTAAAAAGGAGCAGTAGGAATGATGGTGCTTTATTCCTCATGAATCAGCTTTCTGTAATACTATCCGTAATTATGTCAGTTAAGTAGGTTATGATTTATCAGGAGTGGGACTTCTGACGTAGAAACTGAGGGCAATAACCAGATCCAGTAAACAACTGGGAGAAATAGTGCGACTTGCGTTGCTGCCTGGGCAATAAAACAGTCCCTGGAACTGGTCATCTTTTATTATTGTCTGTAATGTCAGAAAATTTCTGAAGCATTACCTCACACTAGTTTGTTCATCATGCTTGGCAATTTTGGTAACCTTTTCTCTCCCTTTAAAAAAAAAAACAAAACTATTTACCTAATAAATTTACCAGTTACAGGTTACGAAGACACATTATAGAACAGCAGCGAGTGCTGCTTCAGGAAAGGGTGCTGTGCGTTCTGACCTCCCAGATCTCTGCAATATGAAAAGGGTTTCTGGGTGTTCATACGCGTTTCATTGCAGAGCTCCTTCCTATAATCAGATTTATTTTTTCATTTCTGTTAAAAAAGAAAAAAGATATCTAGAAGTATCTATCTGATGCTAAAGTATCAGAAAATATTGATATTTGCAGAGGATTTTTGCCTGTGTTGCTTTGTGTGGTTGTCCCAAGCTGGAGCATTTTCAAGTGCCTTTGCAGTGTATTGTTTTCCATCTCGTTCTCCTCTGACGTCTTTCGTTAGCAGTTGGGGAATGAAGAAGAGGCGAAGGGCAAACTAAACAAAGTTCTTAACTCTTTATACCACCGAGATAAAGTGTCTAACAGTTAATAACGTAAAAAAACAATCATAGGAACTATAATAACTTGTTATTGTTTTGGATGGCAAATCATGGGTGCCTGATGGTTGAAATAGCTCCAACTCTTTACTGCTTCTGGCCAGGGTAATGGGGTTTGACCTCACTTAACCTCACAATACGCCAGTTACACAGAGACAGTGATGAGCGCTTGTGCCAGCAAACGCTCAGATCTGATACTTAAATAAACTCCTAGTAGGCTCTTTATGTGCAGTTCCTAACATTTATTTGAAAAACATCAGGAGGAAAAAAAAAAAGACATGGCAATGCTCAGACAGCATTCATGGATGAAAGGTTGTGTTTATCAAGTTTTGGTTAAATTACCAATTTTGCCTAAATTACTCATGCCTTAGAACAGACTTTTCATTTTTGTTGTTTGTTTGATTTGAAAAATTCGGAAGACCTGGCTTCCCCTTATACAGGAGAGAGGTTTGTTAGAGGATTCCGACGTGTTTATTGTTAAACAGTGGCCAGTCGTGTCCTTCCAAATAAATAGCAAGAGAGGCTTTGGATGCGGCTGCGTTCTGACCGTGGAGGCTGTGCTGAACCGCACTTACCAGGCCGTTAGCCTTAGCTTTGTAAGGACAAACCCTGTGTGCAGTGAAGCTGTAAGCACAGACGGAATTACGCTGAAGGAAAAGTTAATTGAAAGATTGCTCTGCAGATAAGTGCTTGTCAGTGACTTTGACAACACATCAAAACTGATCAGCAAAATTCAGTCACGTGGTAGCATCTCCTAAAATATTGTTGGGCATGGTCTGTCGGTCACACTGGTCAGCTTCCTCCTCGCAAAGCTGGTCTTCAGGGCTTTACTGGGTTGGTACTTTTGCTAACAGTTGTGCCCATGAAACAAATGCAGTATGAAAAGAATTACAAATAATTTACTTGGCATCCTGGCAAGACTTTTGTCCTTCCACTCTCCTCATTTTTTGGAGATGAACGCACTGACATGTCTTTTTTTTTTTTTTTTTTTTTCTAAAATCTGTTGAGAATTTCAGTTTGTTGCTCTTGAGAGAAGCCTGTGAAAAATGTCTTCATGAAGTGAAATCTTTATGAAAAATCTACTTTTGGGATGGTAATTCAATTAGTGGGAAACTTCAAATCTTTCTTCCCATCGCCACTGGACTGTCACGCCTCTAAGAAGCAACTTCAGATAAGGGCAGATAGAATCCCAGTCTCAAGGAGTGGCTTAACTGGGGTGAACAGGCTGCTGCAACCCAGTGACAAAGCTGTGCTTGGTCCGAATTGCTAGGCACGGCCCGCGGCAATCTTGGTGGTGGGAGCTGCTTCCCACCCTCCTGTGTCCGCTGCTTTGAGGAGGGCAGATCAAAAAGGATTGCTATGCTTTTTTTAGTTTTTGTCGACAGATTTATTTGCTGAAGTTGATAAATTAACTAAGCTAATACACATCTGTTCAATGTGGGTATATCTAATAATAGAGTGAAATCAAAATGGAATAGAATGGAATATGTTCATTAAAGTGAAAGTACTTCCTCCAGTGTTGAAAAATACACCTAACGAAGGCATACGCAGGCTCCTCTGTGTTGGCTCTGTATGCTCTTGCAGACAAGACACTCTGCTCCAGAGAGCATAGTCTAACACAAACCACGATGGGTGCAAAAGGGTGGTGCAAAGAAACAGAGAAGCACCTCTGGTTTGTCTGGGCAATTACAGTAATAGACTAAATTGGGGTCTATTAATAGACTGGATAGTAATAGACTAAACTGTGTGAATTTTTTTTGTAAACATCATAGTGAAGGAGAGTTTTGAAGAGGGATCTAATGAAGTACAGAAGTTATCTTTTCGGATTTACGGAGAGATCTTTCGCAGCATGAGGTGTGGGAGAGATGAAGACTCTAGGGAGACACAAAGGTGTTTCCTTCAAAAACAGATTTACTGGCCTGGGATACCAGATCTCATAGTCAGAGGTGGGACTTGGGTCACTGCCTGCAGGCTCTAGGAATGAAGCTGGGGTTGAAACAGACTGTGGAAAGCCTGAGAAGTGAAGTTGGCCTGATGTGATTGGGGTTTGGGCAGCTGGGAGAGGTGAGCGTGGAGAGAGGGGGGTGAATTTTGCAGTAGTTCTTATGGGTTTCATGGTCATGCCAGCAGAAATTTGCCGGTGCCTAACGATTCAGCAGCCCCCTTCCTCTCGCTGTTCTTGATGCAGACCAGGCTTTGCCTCTGCCATTTCCACGCAGCAATAAAGATCTCGTTTCTTCCAGCAGAAGAGAGGAGGTCCTTTAGAAGAACCTAGGCTTTAGACTATTTCTAGCTGGTCTGAGCCAAAATGACGGTAGGCATTGGAATCAAGGGATTTGTCTTTTCTGTGCTTTTCAGTGATCTGCCTGCAGCCATCCAGGAACCGGTGAGGCCATGTCTACACAAAAGACACGATGAAATCCAAAAAGTCAGAATTCTAAATTGCCTCATGTTCACATACAAGTCTTAACTACCTGGGGGGGAGAGAACCAAATCCCCAACCCAAAACACCACTGAAATCAGTGCCCAAACTCTCCAGAAGGGTTGGTCCGGTGGCCGGTGCCAGTCGTGGGGCACTACAGGCACCTCTGTAGAGGTCAGACCTCGGAGCGAGAGGTCTCGCTTCAGGCTCCCAAGAATCGCTCTGTGAGAACCCCCGTTCGATGTATTACCTTGCAAACAGAGTTGATACCAGAGCACTAGTTCTTGAGTTGCTAAAGAAAATTACTTAAGACTTCCAGTCTTTTTCTCTAGTAGTCTTGTAACTTTCATTGCAAGCTTTTACCAGATTTTTGAAATTTCTAGGGATGCAAGCTGAATAAGCTTTTTTCTTCAGAGATACATCGTTCTCACATATTACAGAATTAACTCCATTTTCTTTGCTACTTTATAAAACTGAAAAATTTCATTTTGTGTGTTGTTGTTCTGCTTCACATAGTGAGCTGGAGTAGTAAAAGGCAAACAACATTTCCAGTATTTAATGACTTCTGAATCCTCTTATTAGCGACTTGATTATGCATCTTAATGCTTCTTGCAAGAAACCGAGGGTTATTAGTTCTAGTAAATAAAACTTAGAATTCTTACTCAGAAGTCTGCAGGCTTGGGCAGTTATACAAAACTGTATTTATTTTAAAACTATGTTTGTGTGCATAGTGCTTTCACTAGAGAAATAATCTGTCACAACTATTTCATTAACTTTGGTTTCTACTGCTGTCTTTTCCAAAACATTTAATTTTATGTAGAATTTGGATAATGTTCTTCGCTAATAAAAAGGCTGTATTTCAAACATGTTTTACATTTATGGTGTATGTGAATGCAAGTATTTGATTTTTTTCTTTTTTCCCCGTCAAGTACAGAGGCTGTTTAATTTTAAGATATATTTTAAAAATATAGTGTATTAGCATGATGCTGGTCTTATTCCTCCTCCCTCTCTTAATGGAAAAGCCACGATCACATATTTGTATCCATGAAGTGAACTGCGGTTGCCATTTGGTCACGTCTGGTAGTTTGGATCCCTGGCAGAGTGATGGATACGTGCAGCGTTGCATCCTTGAATCTGGTTGCGTGGATTAGTGCAAAAGACAGTATACGTTAATGTTTGTATGGGTAATGTGATGCAGATTAATGTTCACAAGGATAAATGCACTGAAGTTCTTGAGAAGATGAAAATGTAGTCCTAAAACTATCCCAGATGGAAAACATTAAACTAATTGTTTAGAACTGTGCAATCATCTGATTAGGAAAAAATTGCTGGTTTGCTCTCAAACAACTGCTGTTTATAATTTTTTAAAGATACAGGGTTGTGTACTTTGGAGAGTTAGGAAACAGTTTAAATAAATTCTGATAGATTAAGAACTAAAATTATTCTGAAGAACTAATTTTCCACTGTCTTATCAGAGCTATAGGAAATAAGTTTGAATTCTATAACCAAGACAGACATATCAATTATTTCTAGCAGCTCCTCTACAAGAGGCACATCTTACAAGTTTGTGTCTGTTTCTAATTAAGTAATCTGTAAACACTTGCAATCATCAGAACGCATATTTCTAAATCCAGTGTGATTTTGAGCATACAAGATATTTAAACAATGAAGATAGTGCCAATAAGGTGTAGCCAGGCCAATTTTTCCCTCACTTTTTAGTACGTTTGTGTCAAATTGAAATGACTGGCATGGGGTTTTAGCCTCATATGGAAAAATAAGCTCAAGTATTCCAGTGCTTCTGTGATAAAAAGGTAGTGTTATTAACTTAATTTGTGGGTCCTAAACAACTGTCACTGCCTAAATTGACTTGCAGGTTAGAAATGACACTGAACCACCAGCTCTGCAAAACAAGCATTGCAAAGGCAGAAAGGTCTTTGAAGTGTGATTTGAAGTGTGGTCATAATATGAGCTCCATTTTGCGTTGTTCTAGCAAATCTCAAACTTTGCTAAGTATTTGTGACTTACAAGTTTGTATTTATTGATACTCTAAAGATATCTGCTTCTGACATACATGTAGTGGAGTAAACAGTGCCCCTCAAGAAGCACCATCGTTTGACTCTAGTGTCGCTCACGAAGCGTTTGGCTTGGACTGCAAAATTCCCCATAAAATGTTTTGATCCAGAATGACCATCATAAGAGGTTGTGTAACGAACAGGTGTATTTTGAGGTTATGTCATTTTTTGAGGACTTTGCTTGAAAAATAAGGATACCGTGGCATAATTTACTTCTCCTCACAATGAAGAGATGAATCTTAGGTGGTGGTGTGCTCAAGGTGCTCCTTCACCATTTGAATGTTGTGGCATTTGATTCTTTAGCAGAAAAATTCTGCATTTTTTTGTGGCTGGACCAGAGTTGAACTCATTAGTTGGTGAAGATTCAGGAGAATGTGGGGAAGGACAAGGACTGCCAAATCTTGTAGAAACCATTTTCCGTACTTGGAAGGTGTCAGAAACACAAGAACAGAAATGAAGAATTAAATAATGTGGGACAAGTGGAGCGATCATGCAGATTGAGTATCCTCGTGCCGAGGATGACTAGCATATGGGATGAGTTTCAAAATGTGATAAAAGCTAAAAGCTGTGATTGCGATGAGGCGCAGATCAGAGCAGCTGTGTCAGGCGTGGGCCGAGTCCCAGCTCAGGCCCGTGCTCCAGCCACCACGGCAAGCGTTTTCCAGGGTCAGAGCCTTTGTAACGATCCGCGGTGCCTCAGAGCAGGTTTACGCTCTGCTCCGGTGACATCATCCCGGCTTTTCACATGCACATGCATGGATTCCATGTTTTAATTAATTTAGCCAGTAAATTGATTGCTGTAATCTGATTTATTTAGCTGATAAGGTACTGCCAGTTGCTTCAATTTTGCCTGTTTCATGGAAACACTTGCATTTGTAATTCTCAGCTTGACTTTTGTGTTTGGTTTTTTCCTCCTTCTCATACATCAGTCTTAATGAGGGCTTTGCTTTGCCCTTCTTTTTTGAAAGATCCTAATACTGCTTTCTGCCATTTTCACTTCTGTACAGGTCAAATATTTTAATAAATAGTATTTAACTCTTTTACTCTTTCAGATTTTTTTCCTGTTACCACCCCATTTTTTGGAGTTGTAACTCCTGAAAGCATAACCCTCTGACTTTTGTCTTTTGTACTGTCTTTTATTCCATGGGTTTTACTCTCGTTGCAAGCTTGGGGCTCAGTATTGCATTTTGCTGTCGGTTTTGAAGGGTCATTAAAACCTGTGATTAAAAGTCTCTGACTTTTCCATCTGAAAATTGAATTGACTTCTAGGAAGTCTTTTTGTGAAAGTCTGAAGTCCCCGTTAGTAGCCCTTCATTATCAGCTGGCTTGGGGTCAGTCCCACAGGAAGATTTTGTTTCAGAAAAAGAAATAAAGCTGCTAAAATTTTTTATTCTTCCAAAAATGTGATGAAAATAAGTATATAGAAACAAATTTATAAAATAGAATCAAAAAACCCCATCCAGAATTGCTAAAATTCCCTTTTTTTTAATTAATATTTCCAGCTTGGCCACAAAAATTGTTTTTAATTCCTGGGAAGCAAGATTATAATCCAGAGGGTGAGGACGGGCTATTAAAGTTACAAGTGTGCTTGCTTAACTTTTTTGTGCAATGCAAAATGACTCCAAAATACATGAAAATGAGGCAATTTTTAGCCCTTGTATAATTCATTTGAAATGAAAAATAAAGTCTGAAATGCTTTTACATGTTGTAAATGCCAGCTTTGCAAGCACTGGAAGTTGCAGAAATTCCAAAACTGGGAAGGACGGCGTTGGTTTGCTCTCGCAGAGCCTCGAAGGCCCGTGCGTCCTCTCAGGCTCTGTTCGTGCAACAAAACATAGACTGTCTCACTAGTATCTCTTTGTAGTTAGAAAATTACTGCTTTTGGTGGAGTTCAGCATTTGGCTTCTTGGGTAAATGTTACTGTTTTGCAAGGTATTTTACTAAACAGTTGAAATGAAAATAGAGTTTATGTAGTGTTTCTGCTTTTTTGATATGCAAAATATGTTCAGGAAATGGATGGAATAAGCTGTTCTAGTTGAGATGCCGGTGCTCTTACCAGTTTTAAAGCTCTACTAGAGTTAGTAATGAGGTAAGCATTCTGCATATATCTAAGAAAAAAATATTTAGTTGTGTTTTTCATAAGAAATGAATGAAATATTTCCTTAATCCCTAATAGGAACTGTGTGTGTGGCAGTTGCTTTCCATCTCTCATCTTTTCTGTTTAAAGTGCATCCTTAATTTAGTGTTCTCAACCTTTAATTCACAGATTTAGTGGCACGGTTAATGTCCCTCCGAGCAGTAACTGAGTCATGTTCAATGATGTTCCTGAGATGAGAAGTGGCTTGCTAAACTCTCTGGAAAGATAGCCTTGCAGTTTTGATTCCCCATTAGCAAGCAAATTAGAGAGTTGCTTTCATTTGCTGTTTCCTAGGGCTGATTGGATTTAGACCATTGTTTCCCATTCTGTCTCTAAAGAGAAATGGGCAGCTCAAAATACTGAACGTTCCTGTGTTGCTCTGAGTGACTCGGTTGCTTTGAGCAACAGGAACACTCGCCTAACAAAGGTTCTGAGAAGCACGGAGGAGATGCATCTGAAGCAGGGTAAGCTTGGTCAGGCGCATTGATGCTGACCCAGAGCAAATAAACCTTCCTGGAACCCTGCGTGATCAGAAAAGGGCACTGGAAATGCCTGCAGAGTCCAGCAAAAATGAGCTGGGGCATGGATGAGCTTGTAAAACTTTGACCTAGCTCATCTGGATCTGCAAAACCACCTTGTGCAGTGACCTTGAGTGCCTGGGTGCTGCGGTCACTGAGGGGTTTAGGGACAGTCTGCAGGGCCGGGCGCGGAACAAGGGTCTCATGGGGTTCGTGCATCTAAGACCGAGCTGGACCTGCTGCAGATCGGCTGCTGCTCCCCGTGTGCTCGCTGCGTTTCAATTGGAGGCGTAATTGAAAGTTGACTAGATAACCAAAAAGGATTTTTAAAACAAGAAAAAAGAAAATAACCCACACAAGCCTCCTGGGTATGCAGTTAATATTCTTCATTGTCAGTTCACCTTCTCGTTTCTTGTGTCTGAAGTCATCAAGAATAGTGTTAGAGATTCAACTTCAAAAGAGTCGGCTAGTTCATTTTGTCTTCTGGAAGAGCATCTAAAAATGAAATAGTTGTCTTTGTCAGCTTGCTATCTCCTAGATTATATTCTTCTTTTTTTACCCTTAGTACCTTGTCTTTGGAGGCACAGAATACTGTTTTCAGATAAGTAGTTGTTCGGTCTCATTTAACTAACATTTTCCCAGCTACTACTGGTTTTTTTTTTTTAATAGTGCATCCCTGAAAAGCAAGTCCTTGGAGAAATATCAGTAGCATTTCAATCTAGCCCTGTGGTAGCCGTTTCTCAGTCATCATATTTCAGGATAATAAATTGAGGAAGGGTAGAATAATTGTATTATATGAAAGCTCCTCATAAATAAACCGGGAAATTTATACTTATGGTTTTATGTGCATCTCTTTCAAGTGTTTCCAAACCAGCAGGCCATACTTGGAATTCAGTGTTCGGCTGTGTAGGCGAAGGACTGTACTTGCAGGTAAGCCAGAAGCCTTGGCAGGTTGCTGTGAGTCACAGCTGGAAACAAGACCTGCTCTGAACCGCTGTATTCGCAGGCAGTGGTTTCCACTGGCCCCTGTTCATGTTTACTACTAGAATAATAAGAGTCAAAACACAATGAATTATTGTTTCCGTGCGGCACAGCAGGGGTAGCGGACGTTGAATGCGTTTTGTCAAGTGAAGAGTCTGCTTGCTTCTCCAGATTGAATTGCAAATCATAAAGCAGTGGTATGATTTCAGGCACTAAGCCCAAAAGCTTTGTTCGGAAGATGTCTTTAGGATTTACCATTGTTGTAACATCCTGTCTTTACCCATTTTAAGGTTCTGTGGAAGTTATACTTGTAAAACTATATTTCGTCTGTCTTTGTGTTTTATGGATTATTGATAGTATTTTGATAAGGTGCATTTTTGTCCTTAGAAACAGTCCCTTTTTGAACAATGATTTCGAAAGTTCCTGGTTTTTTCTTGTTAGAGTAACTGCAAAGAGCTGGCTGATTGAGAATATCCCGAGCATTTTACTGTTCTTCCTTTGGGACTTGTGCTTTCTGGTTTTGATTAAGAATTCTTTTCATTGGATTTTTCTGTTGTTGTTGTTTACGCTTCATTTTAACTGTACTCTTATTTTGGTTTAAGTTAGTATTTCTATACCCCAAGGCATACTGGTCTTCAGTATGTCGTAATGTAAGAGTCTAGGATGAACGGAGCAAAACACCTTGCGACTCACTGTTCTATAGAAGTGTTACTATTAATGGGTGTTGCTTACCTTGTCACTGTGTGTTGTGTGTTTGCCTTTTGAGGATGGCTTCCTGGTGAAGGAGAAGAAATAATGCTTTAAATTGACTAAGAAACGAGCTTAAATTCAAAGGTCAGATACATTAGACTTCTGATGGAAGTGGAAACATTTTCTATTTCCAGTAATTAGTATCTCCTATATTTCGGTACTAAAATCAGAAACGTTAATTTGTTTCTTCCTTTTAAGGTTTCTTTGTTTTAAAATCATTGATCATTAACTGTGACAAGGTCATGTAAACCAGATGTAGTTTTTCTTTAAAAAAAATAAATTGACAAGGCTGTAGCATTTTTCAAAGAAACGAACATTGCTGTAGTGAAACCAGCAAAGGATGGGTGCCGCTTCGGATCATTTTTACACCTAGTTCGAAAGCTCGGTTGTCATGAAATGTTTTAGCTCCTTGTAAATTAAATTTTAAACCTGTTATTTTCCTTTGAAAAATGCGAACATAGTGTTCATCTTGAAAAATGATAATTCAAAATTGAAAATTGAAACCCAAGAACTTGAAACAAAACCAGAACCCAAGCATTCCCTGTGGGCTGTCAGTTTGAAAGTACAGCAGTTGTCAAGGGTTAATCTTTGTACTGTTTTTTTTCCTGTGAATTTAATGCTTGGGGGTAAAATTTTTTCTGAGATACCATTTTTAAGCAAAGTGGAAGCTAATGTATAAAGTGAGTTATTTATGTGGGAGTTTGCTTCAAAGACTGCTTTCAAAGTAAATCACAGGTTTCAGTTAATGGCAGTTTTAAATACTTGAAATTTTGAATTAGGACTGGGTCTTTGCCCATTTCTTTTCTTCCTTCCACTCTTTCGTCTTGCTGTGGAGAAAATAAAATCCAGTTTCTCTGTGTAGCGTGGATGCAGAAGCGCAACGTGGAGAAGGCCAAAGACTTTCTTTGTTCCGGCGGGGTTTAAGTAATATCTAAGGAAACTGAAACTTATAATCAAAAGCTGCGTAATGTCAGAGCTTAGGAGTGTGACGTTTCTTTTTTGAATTAAATATACCACACCTCAGTAAATGCTGCTTACTAATTCTGAATCCATTCTGTACAGAAAATGTAGGAAATATTTTTCTGTGACGCATGTTTTTTTGTGGAAAATTGGCAGTTTTCCTTATTCCTATTTGAAAAAAATACGAAAGTCAATAAATTTGTCACTTATGTTTAATTATTTCTTCAGTTCTTTTCCTATAAATGGAAAAATGTAATTAAAAAAAATTTAGCTTGCTTGCATTTCTAGATTATGCCCCTGACACATTTAAGAATACAGTGTTTGTGAGGAGTCTGTCCGGGGGTGAGGGCTGAGGTCACCTGCCCTGGGCACCCGTCGCGCGTGGCTCTGAAGAGGAGCGGTGCAGAACCCCGCCGCTGCAGGCTGGCTTTCCCAGTCACTACCGATCAAAACCAGCTCGCCCCACGTCAGCCACCACCAAACAGCTGGGTCAGTAAGAGTTTGCACCTTTGGACCATCACGCTTTCTGCAGCGCGGTGTTGCAGCAGGCTGTTGCAGAGCTTGCTCTCCGCTCTCCAAGTCGCCGTTGTGCGGTTTTGCACGTGCTTACCCGGCTGGCCGACCAGATGCAGCTGTTCCTCACTTCAGCTTACATTAGGTGGTAATAAGAAAGATTAATGCACTCAGAGGATAAAAATATTTGGATATGGCTTCCCAAAACAATTTCAGAAAAATGCTAATCAGTTCCCATGCTGTAAGAAAAAAATTCAGAGCGTGGAACTTTGAATTTCTATGTAAATGCACACTGATGCCTGTTTTGCTATTACTGTGAATAAAAAAGGTAAAATAATTCCTCCTCCTTATTTTATGTTGGTATTTCGGTAGGAATGAATGTTAGCAGTTGAGAGTCATGTTTTGGTTTTGGGAGAAAGCTTGCAGTTCTGGGGTGAACTTGATTTGATTTTTGTGAAGAAATAAAAACCGAATTATACAGGAGTGTGTCAGACCTCCTGCTCTGCGCATTCCTCCTGGCCCCTTGAGTGTACAAGTATTTGTGGGGCTGATTGCTGGATGAAGCTGCCTTTGAAGACCACTGCTGTTCCTTCGAGCGTATTGCTCGGTGTCACTCGGCAATGTTGGCCGTGCTTTTGGCGGAGGTGCGTGTGTGTAGCAGGGCCAAGAAATCTGAGCGATATCTGTCTGCCAGCTGCCAAGACAAATTATATAGAGGGTCTTCAGACCGCTCCTACTTTTTGCTTTGTTTTTTACTGATACTTAGCAATGTATCTTATCTGCTTTGGTTTGTTGTTTTTTTTTTTCAGAACGGAAATCCTCCATGCATGAATTGCGTTTAATAGCGGTATGGGGCTGGGAACAAAGAATTTAAACACCTATTTGCAAGCTTTGCAATTTTGTGTAGGATCACGGTGTCAAGGTTGAATTATGTATGAAATCTCTCCTATATTCAAGTTTCAATAAATGAATGGTATATCAGTAATTTGATGGTTTGAGACTAGAAGGGAGAAGAGAAAGAAGAAGCAACAGCTAATTTATTCAGCAAGAATTCAGATGTGTAGTTAGCTTTGAGACTTAAAGGATGATGCTTCTATAAAGACAGATAGCTGACATCCGCAGTTGCTCAGTTTCCTAAAACGACAGGTACTTTCAATTTACAGAATTGATTTTGGTGAACTTCAGGGTTTTTATGTGTCTGCCATCCCAACTCTATTGATACGTGTAACTGAGTTATGGGGTAAAACCTTGTATGTTTTATATGTGAAGTGACAGCGTCTCTTTTATACGCTACAATTAAGCAATAGCTCCGTGAGAAGGCAATCTTCACAGCTACAAAGGTGAAATCCCAAGAATTCAAATGGACATCAGTAGTACTGTAACTCCTTATCGTACTATTGTTCATTTATAACGGTCTTTGTTAGAACGGCTTCCACCAAATCCAGTCATTTCAAGTGATCAAGATGAAGTGGTTCCAGAGGCGACAGGCGAGAGCGCACAGAAATTGTTAAAAAAAAAAGTCTTGCAGGACTCAGTGATGCTCACCTAAAGGAACAAAATGTGGCCTTACAGGAGGATTGTTTCTACAGTACTCTTAAGAAGCAACTTGCCATGTGAGCTGCGCAGCACAGTCTCTGAAACTGTGGCTGCAAGGTCTGGTCTTAGTCGTATGGGTCTGGACTGGGGTGATGGCTAAAGAATCACAGAATGGTAGGGGTTGGAAGGGACCTCTGTGGGTCATCTAGTCCAACCCCTTATTGTCCTCTAGTGTAAGAAGACTGCACAAAAACTAAAACACACTTTAGACTGCCTTACACAGAATTAGGAATGCTAGTTAGCCTCGTTACTGCAGAAAACATTATATGTAAAATGTTACAGAAGAAGAGATTTTTCTTGGGTAAAGGAGCAAGGAATCCAGCAGACAAGCTGAAAGCCATAAAATGGTAACTTTCACAGTGAGGACACCTTGTCTTGATTATATACTCATTTGAACCTGCTTCTGTGCCAAGTAGATCTTTAGATGTGAAAGCAAACTATTCTACCAGGGAAAGAAAAATTCTGTCTCAGTGTTTGGAGTACAAGAAAAGACATGGAGGAAACAAGCAAACAGACAGAGTGGAGGGTGAAGAACCACACAAGCTCATTCTCATAGGAGTCCAAGGAAGAGGAAGCACTCCCATTGATCTGGACCTTACATTTTACCCTTCATTAGTTTCTAGGGTTTTAATAGGTTTAGCCACAGACTTATTTAGGTCACCTGTTTCAGTCTTCCCAAATATAAAAGAGAAGAAACTAAAAGAGAAAGAGCTGAAAGGCATCTATTCTTTTTACTGCACAATATTTGTTTTTCCGAAATCTGAAGTTTTTTCTATAATTTCTTAATCCTGTTATTGCTTCAGACAATCACTGACTATTCTTGCTTTGATTTTCTTCTGCTATGCCTAAATTTAGACCAAGGGTTTGAATCTGTCAGCTCCTGCTCTAGAGTCCTCTGTTGGGTTGCTTCACAGTATTCCTCTCTAGAAAGCATTTACAGTATGTCTGAAGCACTATATAAGCACACATTCACTAATTCCTATAGCTTTCCTTTGTGGTAAGCACTTTGGTTACTTCATACTGTGTAGTAACATAAGGCAGATCTATGGTAGAAACAGTTCATTTGGATTAGCCTCCTTGATTAAACTGCAACGCACTAGGCCTTGAAGAAAGCAAAGCTTTATCCACCATTCCCTGTATTCAGTTAATTTCTGATATCTAAGAGAGTTTTTATCAGAAAAGTGCCCCCAGCAAGTTCTGCTCACTGCCCTTGCTGGTGTCGCTTCCAAGGCCCATATCACGCAGGTTACAACACACCACACAGGTTGCTTTCTGGGTGTTTCTCCAAGACTTCCTCACTTGAAACTCCTGTTGCTTTACCTCCATTCCATGCAGGTCATCACACATCCTTGTAAGAAGTACTGCAGCTATGCTACGGGCTTTTGTTAATATAGAAATCACTTAAATGTAAACCCAGCTTGCACCTAACTCCTTGTAGTCTGCTACTGTTCATACTGATTCTAATGTAATGGCCTTTAAACTCATCTCCAAATTCTTGCATGTACCACTGCTGTTGAAGGTGTACTTGTTTCCACCTAAATTCACCACAACCCACATCATCTTATGTGCTGGGTTGACCCTGGCTGGACCCCAGGTGCCCACCAAGCCACTCTATCACTCCCTTTCTCAACGGGACCATGAAGAGAAAATATGACAAAAGGCTTATGGGTGGAGATAAGGACAGGGAGAGATCACTCACCCATTACCATCACGGGAAAAATAGACTTGACTTGGGAAAACTGATTTATCACCAATCAAATCAGAGTAGGGTAATGAGAAAGAAAACGCAGCTCTAAATGCACGCAGCTGCTGCTGATCTAGAACGGCCTGTTCCGAGATAGGAAAATCATGGCCCCAGAAGAAACTTCTGTTATAAGCTCAGTGGGTTATTA
>Ga0181612_147129_pt1 | contig 14701 bp, 16 predicted proteins | sample HoacroProtozoa21_FD_119630 | JGI IMG/M metagenome (GOLD analysis project Ga0181612, IMG submission 119630) | Hoatzin crop microbial communities from Cojedes, Venezuel. Combined Assembly of Gp0051906, Gp0051904, Gp0051908 | reverse complement strand
TTTGATTTAAAGGTTTTGTCTTATTTGTCTCTGTTTTGCGTGCTGCCCTGTATTTTTATCGGGGTGGGTTTTCTTTACCATGCCGGCCCCGGTTTTTTTTAGCCTTTTTTTTTATTTTTAAACTTAAAAAAAAAAAAAAAATAAAAAAGAACTTTATATTAGTTCCTTTTTATTAGTTACTGAACAGGCAGATTTGGAGTATAAAAATACGATGAATGCAGTCCCATAAAGCAAAAATTGAATTGTTTTTTGAGGGGAGGAAAAAATGTGTTTTCTTGTCTTATTTTTCATCCTTAACAAAATAATGGTTATTGCAGAGTCAGGCTAAAAATCTTTTAAGTTTACGTAAAAATACGTTGGCCTTGTGACTTGCATTTTCCAGAATAACTGTTTTCTCCCATGAATGCTTTATGTGGCTTGATTTCATCGATAGCAATCAGGAGTGGATAGGCTGGAGAGTGTATCACTTGGAGTTTCATCAGCTCTGTGTCTGGCTACACAGTGCTGGGAATTCTGGGCCCACTGAACCCAGTAGCAAAATACGATTCAAGGTGAATGTGGTACAGTCTGTTAGATTGGTGTGATTTTTGGTATAGGCATTGTTTAACAGTACAAATCCTTGACAGTGAAATGGTTTGACTTCTAACATCTTGTTTGGTTTCCTCCTCCTGTGATAGGTTTAGGCCATGGGACTTTTGTAGCAGGTGTGATAGCCAGCATGAGAGAATGCCAGGGATTTGCTCCAAATGCAGAACTGCACATTTTTAGAGTGTTCACCAATAACCAGGTAGCTATTTTACACGTTTCAATTTCTGCCTTCTGGATTAACGCTGTGTTAATCCTTTCCATTGCAACTGCTTGTGGATGTAGACATACTTTCTCTGCTGAGAAGGGTGCATCTGTCTATATAAAAGAGACTTAGTACAGGATGTCGTACAGTTTCCAAATCTGACATACTTTTCAGAAATAATGTGTGGAAGACTGAGCTGTATAGTGTTGGAGCAGTCGCTGAAATGTACTGAGCACTAGAAATACTAGGAGACCATTGTCACTTTTGTGCTTTATTTTGGTGTTGTTTCTCCTCTCTGTCTGAAGTCTGTATTGTCATGGAATCACTGGATTTTCCAGCGATAGCTTTTTCCCACCTCTTTCTTACGTAGGTCTCATATACGTCTTGGTTTCTGGATGCCTTTAATTATGCAATTTTAAAGAAGATAGATGTATTGAATCTCAGTATTGGTGGGCCAGACTTCATGGATCATCCGTTTGTTGACAAGGTTAGTACAAGGAAATAAAGTGGTGATGGTGTTTGTATCCCTCGCGCAGAGCTCTGTGTTTGCCACAGATGCCGACAGGTTCTGGTGCTGCCGACAGGTTCTGTGGAGTTTCATTTGCGTGAGAGATTTTGTATGGTGTGCAGGCTTTTAGGAATATATTTAAGGAATTTATTTATAAAAATCAAACACAACCCAAATATTCACAGAGCTATGGAAGCATGCCCTTTTCCAGAATGCTGTTTGTACTGCTAGGAAGTGTGGCACCCAACCAGGCAACTAAGTGAGCCCTTAGTAGAATAAGCTTAACTGAAATCCACCCTTGCTTTTTTTTTTAAATCTCTGCATGGTTAGTTTATTTCGTGGTAAAAATACGTATAACGTGAATTTAGCAGCAAATTGTTTAAGAACAAGTAGGTAGAAAGTACAGGTGGTTGTTTCAGCTGTGTGGTAAGAGCTGTGTTTCAGGACAAGATGGAATTAGGTTTTTTTCTCTGTAAATGTCATGGTTCCCTGAATTGTTGATCTGTCCTTCAAAAGCATGAAGTGCATTAATTTACGTATTAGAAAAGGGTAAAATCTTTCTTTGTAAAATGTAATTAAGAGATTTGAGGCATAGAAATTCTTCCCTTTTTTTTTTTATGATAACCTCCATTGAAGTTTAGTTTGACGGTGACTGCACTACTCTCCCCAGAGTATTACTGGAGGGAATTCAGAAGAACTTGACTTCGGCATCTGCAGTGCTTTGTTATGGGCAGGAGTTTTTCCTTCAGTGTAACCTAAATATGTGTTTCAGCAGTGTTGCTGTCGAGACTGGGTCACATAATCTTAAGAACATTTGGAGCTTAATACTGAATATACCAGTGAGATGTATTTTGTAAGTAAGAAAGAGGGGTTGGACTAATCATTTGCGTATGTCAGGCCCTGTGGAGTAGACGTTGGTTAGAAAAGTCTCTTCTTTTTGTGGCAGAGCCTCATTGCAAACATTATTTTTTTGTAGGTATGGGAACTGACAGCTAACAACGTCATCATGGTCTCTGCTATTGGCAATGATGGCCCTTTGTATGGGTAAGTTTCAATGACCACTTCAAAGAAAAGCAAATAGAGTGTTATTATATGGTTTTGGAAGTAGTTGTGCTTGGTCAGGAAGTTTTCCCTCCTCCTTTTTGCTATAATCTGTTTCTTGAAAGTGACTCCAGTTAAACTCCCACTTTCTGCTGTTTTTATCACTTGCTGTGGTAGTACAGCAATTTGTGAAATATTCAGCAAAATATTTTGCGCTGAACCAGTGGAAAGTCGGTAAAAGAAGAATGGCAGTACTTCTGGCTGACATTTCCCTGTTAGCGTAAGCAGACATCCTTGGGTACTGATCATGGGCTTAAGGAATACAGAAGGGATCAAGCCAGAACGATTTGTGGTATGTCTCTAAAATAAATGCCTAAAAAGAGATTTTGTTTTGTCTGCAAGTGATGTGGTTTGGTAGTTACTGAGTTAGTTACTAAGTTACTAACTGCCTGAAAAGTTGCTTTCACTAGTGAGTATAACTGTGTTGGGCAGGACCAAAATTTGTTTTTGTGGAGGTTAAAAAGAGTGTCTGACCAAAATCTGATGACAGCGTGTCCATTATCAAGATAAACTTGGGACTGCGTAATGTTTTTTATGTTTTTGTCTTCCTATCTCCGAACTTATTCTAGGACTCTCAATAACCCTGCTGACCAGATGGATGTGATTGGAGTAGGTGGCATTGACTTTGAAGATAATATAGCTCGCTTTTCATCGAGGGGAATGACCACTTGGGTAAGATACTTTGACTATGGGCAGCCACATCTGCAGCCAAAAGAAGCGCCTTGGAAAGAGCCTTTTTGGAGGGGGCAGTCCCATGCAGATAGTGTGTGTTGGAGTAACTGGTGATAAAAGATTTCATCAAAGATCAGAATAGTTAGATTGTAAGTCTTTAAGCAAGAAGCCTAATGTTTGTTGCAGGGTTTCTTATAATTAATCTTGACTGCTATTGACATTCTTGATGTATTTGTAAAATGTCCAGTACCTTTTGATTTACAGTGAGGACACTGCTGTGTGGTTAAATCTGCAAAAACGAAGGCCTGCTCTTGTCCTTCCTTCAGTTTAAAAATCCTAGGATTTGCACATGGTGTATGTAACGGTACACTTCTTTGCGTGTTGAACTGAGGTGACAAGTACTGCACACGTGATTTCAGATGAGATTGCAGTGTGATCCTGGTTAAGGGGACTGTTACATGTTTCTGCTTGTGCTGCATCTCATTCATTAGCCAGGTAGCAGTGCTGGTTAGTATTTTGTCAGTGGTTTCATGCTTAGCATAGATACTGGAGTAATTGGCAGTAATATTAACGTTTAAACATACAGAACTTGTCATGAACAGCTTGAGTCCTTCTTTAGGTGGTACTTGCTAATCTGAGATGCCAAATATTGGCTAATTTAATTGAGAATTTTGCTTCTGAATGACCTGCAGTTAGTTTAAATGCCCAAAGAAGCAACCAGTATTCATGACGTATTGGGGCATTAATGCATCCGTTTTCCTTCACAGGAGCTGCCTGGAGGTTATGGTAGAGTGAAGCCTGATATTGTTACTTATGGCTCTGGAGTGAGAGGTTCCGGCATGAAAGGTGGATGCCGCTCTCTCTCTGGGACAAGTGTAGCATCTCCTGTGGTGGCAGGTGCTGTTACTTTGTTAGTCAGGTACGTCTCAAATAAGAATTTTTAAAAAGATACTGATGCAGGAGAGTGATGAAAGGCCCTAGAAATGAACCCACCAAATAAAACTGAATTGTGTTTAGGTGTAGGAAAACAAACTTGGAGGATAAAATCATGGTTCTTCAACCCGAGACATTACCTTGTCTGACTAACTCTAAATTTCCTGGGAAAAACTTGAGAACTATTTTCAATAATAGTTACATCTTTGAAAATATAACCAGGGAGAGCAGTACTATGAAGTAATTTTGTCACCTTTTTTAATCATTTTGAATTGCTGAGCTTCTGTCGATTGTGTTGTAAAAACAGCTCAAGGTAGGCACCTGTAGCAGATAATTATCTAAGCAGTTGTAAATTTCATAGATTTAGGGTTTTACGGCTGTTATCCGGTTGCGTAAGTCAGCTGTTGCACACTGAAGAACGTGAAAGGACAGTGGGAGGTACAAGTCTGTACTTTGACATTTCTACTACAGAAGGATGAGGCGAATCTTGATTTGAGAAGCATGCCAAAAATTCAAAGTCGTCATGATATTTCCTCCATAAAATAGCGAGGTTTTCTTCACACAACAAAGACTTTTTTAACCCCCAGAAGAGTCATGTTGTGAAAGATACCAGCAAGTTTCCAGTTACAGAGGCTTAGATTTTCAGAATATTTTATTTAGCGTATAAAGATACCACCCTGATTGTAATGACTGCTGGTCATGGAGCACATTGTAAGGAGAGAAATTCATGTAATAGTTTTAAGAGAAATGCGTCAGAAACTTGTCACTCTTCTTAAGCTGTTCCAGTGAGAAATCAAGTAATAATAGACAAATATGAACAGAAGGTGTTACTTGCAGCAAACTGATTTTTGATTGCATTTTCTTGAAATCAAATGACTGTTAAGGCAGGATTGTAAGCAAGACTAGCTAGAAACTAGAATAAAGGCTGCTTAACGTGATCTATTGTTTCCTATTTCAGCACAGTTCAGAAGCGTGAAATGGTGAATCCAGCAAGTATGAAGCAGGCACTTATTGCGTCAGCACGTAGACTTCCTGGAGTCAACATGTTTGAACAAGGACACGGCAAGTTGGATCTTCTGAGAGCTTATCAGATCCTCAACAGCTATAAACCACAGGCCAGGTTAATTTTAGTCCTTTATCAATGGTGTACTATAATCTGCTATATTTCTTTTAAGAGAGCAGGTGATGCATGTGTAACTCAGTTGAGCGGTCTGTGCTTATGCAGCGAAGAGAACTTGCACAGATCTAGTGTAATCCTGAAGCATGAATTGTGACAAGAGAATGGATGAAAAGTCAAAGTGTTTTCTACCTGAGTCATAGCAGTGTAGGGAAGGAGGTGTCTATGAGAGCTAAATTTACTTTCTCTTCTAGCTTCAGGTGTTATGAATAGTGTAACCTAGAACACAATGGAAAAGTACTTAAATTTTAACTTTCGATAATAAGAATAGTCTCACTGTGCTGAAAGGTTTCGCCTTTTTTGTATGCCAATCTTTCCACGAAACTTAAAATCTGAAAAAAAAGAAGGGAGGAAGATTTTGGGGCAAATTTGCGAAGCAAGGTGGGAGCTTGATAGAGTAACTATGACTGGCATGTTTTATCTGTAGTTTTTTCATCATTATATATAGTGGCGTGTTCTTCTGTTTATTGATGGGGTTGTTTTGTTTTGTTTTTTAACCTCCTTCATCCTGCTGTAGTTTGAGTCCAAGCTATATTGACTTGACGGAATGTCCCTACATGTGGCCCTATTGTTCTCAGCCCATATATTATGGAGGGATGCCAGCCATTGTTAATGTGACTATCCTTAATGGCATGGGAGTCACTGGGAGAATTGTAGACAAGGTAAGACTTCACATTGTTCCAAGTCCTGATTATTAGTGTTGCTAAAAGCTTCCCAGAAAATACTATTTTAGCTGCAAGTTTCATAGAACAAAGCAGTTCTTACTGCTGACAGCACGAGATGCACAATGTTTGATTTTACAGGACGCACCCTGGTTAGTAAGATTTGTCAGCATGAGCTGTCTACAAGTTTTCAAGCAGTGCCTTGGTTTCAGGGGTGTGTAGGGTTTTATCTTGGATTGACAGGTACTTAGAGATTTCTTTTGTATTTTCTGATGGCATTTAAAATCTTCTGGATAGAGTTTTCCTTGGTGGTTTTTTGTTTTGGTTTGTTTGGGGTTTTTTTTTTGGTTTTTTTTTTTTGATCTGCAGCATAACAAATCTCAGTAAAGAATCGTGACAGCATAAATCACGCCTCTTCCATGGGTCAAAATAACCTGAATGTATTGACTTACCAAGGTCTGCTGTAAAACCTGTTCTTCTACACCAGTGCTGTTGAGCATGGTGTTGACTAGGGAGGTTTGTTTTGTTTGTTTTTTTTTTTAATTAAGCTTTAACTATGTTTAAATGTAGAACAGATCTGGGGATTGAGGCACCTATCCCAAAACTCTAGCCAGTGTAAATGAGCTTAATTTCAACATTTTAATGTGAATTCTGAGGTCTGCTTTAGATTTAAGCTTACATTAAAGGGCATTGAAGCTCTTACCCAACATCATTAGCCTGTAGTAATACTCAGACACAGCTGATGTTATTTGCCTGCTTCTGTTATAGTGATAGCTCTCTTTGTTACTGATAGGAAATTTTGTGTACTTGCCAATAAATTTTTGCACAGGACCCCAAACGGTTAAAACAGGTGCCCTTGGGCAGTATGCTATTCAGATAGCTTCTGAGAGAGTCCTGCCTCGAAAAGCCTACAGTCCAGGTCGTTAAGGCTGTCACGATTACGTTGATTCACTGACACAACACCAACCTTTTGGGCTTTGTGGACATCTTTAAATGTGATGTAATCTTTGGAAGAGCTAATATTTGTAATTTCTTTGTGCAGGATGCAGAGATTAGCAACTGCAAATACTGTTTTGCCAATGTTCTGTATTCTTCATTTCACAGCCAGACTGGCAACCCTATCTCCCCCAAAATGGGGACAATATCGAAGTGGCTTTTTCCTATTCCCCTGTATTGTGGCCTTGGTCCGGATACTTAGCAATTTCCATCTCTGTAGCAAAGAAAGCAGCATCTTGGGAAGGCATTGCTCAAGGTCATGTTATGATCACAGTATCATCTCCTGCAGAAAATGAAGTAAGTTCTGTGCATTTCAATTTTTCAGTCTTAATAATAATTAAAACTGCTTCCCAGTATGTAAATGCCTTCTTTCTATGGGGTTGCTGTGGTCCCGTCATTTGCAGGATAACTTAGATTGGGGTCAGGAAATGGAAGAGTACAAATAATGATCTTTAAAGTTGAGAGCAGGATTAATCTGCGAATTCGATAGGCTTTAGAATCAGAGAACCTGTCTTTGAGACTGACTTCGTGCTTTCATTTGTTTATTGTGAATTCTAAGTGATGTGTTTTTAAGAAGAGATTATTTAAATATATTTCTTCTAGAACCGCGCTTATTTGTTCCTGAGAAGATTTGAAGGTTTTGAACAATTGAACCAAAACACAGTCGTAACATATTTTAAGTGTTCTATGTTCTGAGCATGAATATAAACTGTTGAGTGCAGAAGAAATACTGTGGTGATTTAAGGCAAAAGTCATCTCTTTGTCTCCAGAGCTGGTACTGGTGGCTAAAAGTAGATTTGATACCTCAATTTTGGGGGGCTTTTACAATCCACAATTAACTGGTGAATGTTCCTGTGGGGAAAAAGGATTTCACTGTAGTTTGTTCTGTCCTTCAGTCTAAGAATGGTGCAGAACAGACCTCAACGGTGAAGCTGCCAATAAAAGTGAAGATTATTCCTACTCCACCTCGTAGTAAACGAGTCCTCTGGGATCAATATCATAACCTCCGTTACCCACCTGGATACTTCCCCAGGGATAATTTGAGGATGAAGAATGATCCGTTAGATTGGTATTTATCTCAGGTTCTATTAAATCAGGGTTTCTTGAATGTGTGTTAATGATATGGGGTAACTGCACTGAATGCCAGAGGCCTCTGGCCTTTTTCAGTGTGGCATGGGATTATCTTTTCTAAGAAGTCCATGAAAAGCACCTTGACTCTGCATGCTTTTGGTGCAGGATGTTTTTTGTGCTCTATGGTTTTAGTCTCACGAAATGGAAAGCTTACAAAACGCACGCTAAGGCACTGAGATTTTTGTTTGGCATTCAAAGCGTAGCATTTTTTTTCTCTGCTCTACTTTCTCCCAGGAAGTTTAGGGGGGTGCTTTGTAGCCGCTTCAGCGTTCACTTATCAAAAAAAACACGAGAAATTTGAAAGACTGAATCCTAAACAAGAAACCTCTTGTCTGTTGAGAGAGACTCTCTTCGAAGCAGGGTGAGGCTCAGCTGACCTGTTGTCTTGCATAGATGGAGAGGGAAAGCACCCATTGTGCAACAGTGTGTAAGGGAGGATTAATGGGGTCGGTGACCAAGACATAGGCTCTTGGAAAGCTACTTTGAGCATGCAGATACCGCAGATGGACAGGAGCTTTCTGCTGAGTTTCAGCAGTTATTTACAGGTAGTGCTATGTGCTTCTTCCAGTTAATGGTGAAAACTGCTCTTACGGGCTCTTTTGTGAGGAGGAAGTCCCGTGAGGAGCATGTGATTTTAATGCAGCAGTTTTTCTCTGGTGTAATGCAGACATGTAGAATTGTGTTTTGTAAGGGACATGCTCAGTCTCTGGCTTTGACTGTGTAAGTAACTTTTCTCTGTAGCGCTCGGAACCAGTGTCATTTGTGAAGAATTTTGCAAAGAGTGGAGGGTGTCTTGGAAAACCACAGGTTATCGTTTGAAAAAAAAATTGGACCTTTTAGAAAGGAAACTAGGAAGTAGTCTATAATTAGAGGATTTAAATTGGATTTCTGTGTGCCAAATTTAAATGTCTTCAGCACTTTTCTCTTTTGCTTAGGAATGGTGACCATATCCACACAAACTTCAGGGACATGTACCAGCACCTAAGGAGCATGGGGTACTTTGTTGAGGTTCTTGGTTCCCCGTTCACATGTTTTGATGCGAGTCAGTATGGTAAGCATGAGTTTATTGCCTTGTTCTCCATACTGTTAGCTTCTTCCTAAAATGGCCTGTTTTTTGGAAGGCCATAATGTTGTGGGGACACAAAGAAAAATTCTGGTGGTAGTAGAAAAATATTATAACAGTGGGTGTGTTTGTTATTTATATGGTGATATTTCGTTGTGTAAAGTTCGGCTGCAGAAGTTTGCGTGGGAGTCTAGGAGAATCAGTGCAATTTTCTATCCTTATCATGAAAAAACGAGAGGGAAAGGCCACCTCTGAGTGGGTTTAAAAGCCCCTGTCTGTTCAGTCCCACAAAGGCAGAACCGTATTTGCCAATAGATTTTGGCACAGTCAAAATGAAGCATGACGTGAATGCAGACTAAAATCAGAAGTGTCCATTCTGTATTTTTTTTTTTTTCCTCAGCAGTGGCATGTTAGAACACTGATCTTTGTGGGTAGGTAGAAGAGGGAGGAAAGTATTCTATCCAACCGTATGCTACTGCAAAGCGGTGTGTGGCTTGTTTCTTGTGTGTTCATCAGGAAGGGATTTGATAGATATGCCAGGCAGGGAACAAACCAGGTTGTCCATACCCTTTTCTGCTCCAGTATGCCCCATGACGTGCTCCAACAAGACACTCTGCTCTTTTGGGCTGCAACGTTCTTCGGTGGACTGTAAAGTGAGGGTGCGTTCTCCTGACAATTTTCTAGTTCTGGAAATGTTGTCAGTAGTAATCTTGTTTATCTCGATTCTTCAGTAAATAGCGCACCATTGATTTTTGAGTTCAGTGGATGTGCAACTGGATACAGAAATGGTAGCCCTTAAGAAAGTGACAGAATCGTTTCTCTTCTGAGACCGCTGGTTTTATAGCTGATAGGGAGCAGCAGTGGGGAACTTTTCTCTCCTCTCGTTCACAGTCATTTTGTTGGAGAAATGGGTGGAAAACCTAAACCAGTTTTCTCCTATGCAGTATCCCAAAGAAATCATTTAGGATGTTTACTGTATGTTGCACTAAGTGGAGAAGAGGATTTGGTACATTTGATTTTTCATCTCTTCTAATAGTCCTCCTGTTGTTTCTCCAACTTTCAGGTGTTTCTTGTGCAGCAGCCATGCTGGTGATGGTATGAGCCCAGTCTTACGTTGTCCCTCATTTGATCAGTAGTTTGTTGGGCTTCCAGAATTTCCTCAAAGGGAAGAAGTGAGGGCTGGAAAATGCAGTGATCTGTGGTCCATCTACCACTTTTCCCTAATGTATACTGTCTGCAGACTTGGTAAAGGTGCACTCTGTCCCATCGTCCAAGTCTTTAGCATGGTTTCTACAGGATCTTTATCAGAAGGCTTCCGAACGCAGACTGCCCAGACTCGTAGAAGTGGCTTGGTTGCAAGGGACTGAGATGTGGGGCCAGTGTCAGTGGCTGATCAGGTTGCTCAGGGTATCGTCCTGTCGAAATTTGCATTGTCTCTGAGGATGGAAGTTCCACCACCTCTCTGGGCAACCAGAAATTGGAGAAGCAAAATGGTTTATTATTTAGGAGCCATCTAAAAGCATAAACATCTTTCCAGGAAATAAAAGTGTATTTTTATGATTGTATTTTTCAGAGATGCAGATGCTGTGCTTGCTTGCTCAGAGGAGCGGGAGAGGGTTATGTGAAAGTGGCAGTGGCACTTTAGTCAGGTCTGCTAAAATGCAGCTGTAGTTTTCAGAGTCTGATTCACACCAAGTTTCAGAATAATTGTTGCCTACCTGGCTGCAAATCTGCAGTAGTGAGCAGAGTACCTTTTAAAATTGGAGCAGTGCAAAAGCCTTCTTCCTAGGGTACATCTACAGTAGCACTTTAGTTTGGATCAGCAATGAATCTTCTGATTGTGCCCTTCTGCCACAGTTTGCCTCAGTTTATGGAGCATTTGGTGAGACAAAACACATGGGCTTTCAGTTCATGAGACTGTACAAGCATAAGTAGCACCCTTAAAAAGCATACTGTGCTGCCGAACGAATTTATTGATACATTTGTAAACTGAATTGTCTTATATTTCCTATCCTTAAATGTTCTTTCTTTAGGTGAGCTGCCAGAGCAGGGCACGTGGACCAGATATTGTAATAAATGTGCGCTTGTGTGGACTTTTGCATGAGTTGTGTGATTAGCGATAACATTACAGCGAAGAGCCTGGTGAACCCTTGTTTTTGCTTGTACACACAGGGACTTTACTGATGGTGGACAGTGAGGAGGAGTATTTTCCTGAAGAGATCACCAAGCTGAGGAGGGATGTTGATAATGGACTTTCACTTATAGTATTTAGCGACTGGTACAACACATCTGTGATGAGAAAAGTGAAGTTTTATGATGAAAACACAAGGTACTGATTTGTGTCAATTCTTTGGGAAATAAAATGCCATAGAATTGACATTTTCTGCACGTATTACCCTAAAAATCCCGAATGTGGTACACTGTGCTTTAGTGCTTGCATGCTACCTGTAAGAGGGGACTCCCTGAAGAGCAAAATTGACATTAACCTGCAGCTTAAGGAGAATTGCTGCTTATTTTATCATGATTGCAAAGGCCACTTTGGTAATGCAGTCTTCTTTCAAAGCCCAGAAAAACATTTACAATGAAAAGAAGTAAGAAATGGGAAAATGACAAAGAAAAATCGGTAGATTTTCACTTTTGGGGAGCAGAATAGAAAGAAAATGTGAATTGCAGAGTTGCCAAATTGCGTACCTGTTACTGAAATTGTTCCAGTGTATTGCATAAAGGGGAAATACGCTAATATCACCAGGGGTGAGAAAGACCCTCGTAATTACTGTAGTTATCAGCCTGGCCTGTGCTGCTGTTAAGCTAGAACGATCTGTTCTGCAGTTTGTGAGCAGGTAACATTTTGCTTCATTAGAAAAATGAGAAGGAAATGACAAGACCATCATTGTTGCCTCATCTTAGCCAAATAAAGAGCATACAAGTGAATTTCTTTCTAGGAAATCAAATTTTCCTATGGAACTGGAAGGAATTGAGAACTTTACATCAGTATTACTTAACTTTTGCTCAGAAGCATACATGTCAGAGAGACAGCTGCTCACGTGCCCCTGGAGTTAAATAAGGCTTTGAAATATAGTTTCTTATTGAAGTGACTGAAAAAGTCTGCATGTGGGAAGACACCTGATTTTTCATTATGCAAAACTTAAGGAGTATGTTCTGTATACTAATAAACTGTATTATGCTGTAATTTTTATAGACAGTGGTGGATGCCTGATACTGGAGGTGCTAATATACCAGCTCTCAATGATCTGCTCTCTGTGTGGAACATGGCCTTTAGCGACGGGCTGTACGAAGGCGATTTTACCATGGCCAGTCATGAAAGTGAGTAGTGCAGTCCATTGCCTACACAGGCTACAGTGGGTTGTTTTAGTTTTCTGTGAGAAGGAGATTGGGCAGAAGTCAAGGCAACCACTCAGATTCAGCGAAGCGTCTTGTAAGCATGCTTAAATGATGACCTCCTTCGTAGACTGTATCTGAGAAGTTTTCATATCAGGTAATGAATGCCCTCAGTTTAGGATTGCGTTCCAGGTGCTGATACCTTGAAGAGTTTTTTTGGGTTGTGTCTCTCTGTCTGGACTATAAATGTTAGTTGCCAGGATGAAACCTTTGATTTAGTTGGACTTTCAATTTTGCAGTTAAGTGGAAATTTGAACTTTTGGAGGAAGAGAAGCAGTGGGGACTTTTCCTTGGAATACACCACTTCAGACATGCATCACAACAACCTGAGATGCTGTGTAACTTTCTGTTCTTGTCATCTTTTGCATTGTTCCCCCTGAAATAGCTTGGAATGAGTATGTTCGACTGGTTTCAAGTTCAGACTGTGGTTAGACCACAGCTCTGTGACCTTACTGTTTTCAGACTTTCCAGGCATAGCCAGTCTTTCTTTTTAGCTGACCAAGTCACTTCATGTTTCCATACTTTATTTCCACATCTCAGTCTTCTGACTGGTTCATTTGGAAAGTGCGTGTGGAAAGAGAAGGCACCAGCGCTGAGGTCTGTCTATGCTCACCAGTGTAGACTGAATGAGACGGTTTCTCTGTAGTATAAATAATGACTGTTAGTGTGAACTACTGCGTTTATTGTGGCATTTGATTAAGCTTTTCAGTTTAAAAAAGGATAATGTCAGTCTCCTAAGTGGAGAGGTTTGAAAGCAGTAGGTAAAGGTGAACCTGGAAAAGCTGTGCTTAGAAATGCCTTCTCTGTGAATACGCATGTTGGTCAAAATACGGAAATTCAGAGCAGTGTTCCTGGGAATGTTTTCTTCTGTGCTTGTTCTAACAGCTCGCTGAAATATGATGGGAAGGGAAGGAGTGTCATTTTTAGTCTAAGCTGCAATTTTGTGATGTCTTTCAGTGAATTACGCATCAGGATGCAGTATTGCAAAGTTTCCAGAAGATGGCATTGTCATTGCACAGACTTTTAAGGATCAAGGTATGTACTTCCTTGTTATTTTTTGTGTGTTTTAGGCAGAACATGGAAGGCAGTGCATAAGCAAAGTTACAAAGTCTAAAGGTATAAAAACAATGGAATGAAAAATGCATTGATAGGATAGGTATTTTTTCATTTTGTGTAGAACATGTAGTTGGATGCCTACCAGGCAGCTGCAGTATGACTCTGTATACAATTTTTATATAGTACAGCGATATTGAAGTGTATAAGTGCAGTCTTTTATTGTGTTTGCTGTATGTAAGCACATCTGCTTGGGGGGGAGGGAGGGAGAGGAGGTCAATTTGACAAGTACCCTGCAGGACCTGCTTTCTCTGGTGAGTCCTTTTCATGGCAGTCATGAAGCAAAAGAGCTCTGTGATTTGCTTCTGCTATCTAAAGGCAGTGTCTAAAGTAAAGGAGACTAAATACTGAACTTGAAGTTTGTCCTATTTTGTTTTTTGAAATGGGTGTTAGAGGCGAGAAACCCTTAACCTAAAACCAGCTTTCTATAGACTTCATTTTAGTTCCTTCATGAATTGGGGTGTTTTCCCTCCTGCTGCTTATTGGAGCTTTCAGTTCACAGGAGACAAAATGATGGGAAGGATTTGTAAGATGGAAATGGCAGGTTTATAGCCAGATATCCTCTTGAGTTTTGCTGCATGTACCCATTCGTCTTGAGAAGGTTCCTGTGCTTGCTTTTTTTGGCTTTTCTGTTCATCGATTATCTCACTTCTAATCATAAATACCTTGCAAACATGTCCTTTAGGTTGCCAGTATTACTCGGATGCTTGCCGTGCGTTTGGAGGGATGCTTTTAAATTATACTGCTTCGAAAATTGCGCTTTACAATGTTGATACTCAGAAGAGGCTGAGAAGCAGATCTCTGAACCGTGGCAGGGCTGGAGATAATGAAAACTGGCTCTGCCTGCCGGTCCAGAGAGCAGCTAGGGTGAGGAGGGAGTAAAATCTGCCAAAGATCTGGCTGAATGGCAGAGCTCAGAGGGTTGTCATCAGCGGCGCTGAGTCGAGTTGGAGGCTGGTAACTAGTGTTGTCCCGCAGGGGTCAGTACTTGGCCCAGTCTTGTTCAACTTCTTCATGAGTGACCTGGATGAAGAGTTAGAGTGTGCTCTCAGCAAGTTTGCTGATGACACCAAACTGGGAGGTGTGATAGACACACCATCAGGCTGTGCTGCCATTCAGCAAGACCTGGACAGGCTGGAGAGTTGGGCAGAGAGGA
>Ga0181612_149693_pt1 | contig 14704 bp, 9 predicted proteins | sample HoacroProtozoa21_FD_119630 | JGI IMG/M metagenome (GOLD analysis project Ga0181612, IMG submission 119630) | Hoatzin crop microbial communities from Cojedes, Venezuel. Combined Assembly of Gp0051906, Gp0051904, Gp0051908 | reverse complement strand
TCTGGACGTGCATTTCTGCAAGTCCTGGCTGGAAACGGCCACGAGGAATGTTTCCAACAGCCCAGCTGAGGGGGAATCCCTGGCACAGGGAAACACTGCGAGAGTCTGTGATTGCTTTTAAAGATATATATATACACACACACATATATATATGTCATTGAGCAAACCTACATATGGATCAGTAGAAAAGAAAAGCAGCTTTGTACTTGCCGATATAAATACCTATTATTTACGAGTGTGCTATTCTTAATGCGTGTGGGAGGGACCATGAAAAACAAAACAAGACAATACAAAACAATCAGGAAGGCATAGCAATAAAGAAGGACGTAAATCATTCATTTACTCCTCTTAGAAATAGATTTATGCTTTTTAAAATGGCTTTTAATCTTGCTTTCAAGAAGAAAAAACTAATGCTAACAGTGTATGACGTCTGCTGCTCGAAATCCAGACTTGGGGGTGCGGGGGGGGGAATCCATTCGTAGGTTTGTATTTTATGTTTAAGATATCCCTTGCTGCTGCTCACAGTCAAGGCAAATTACAGCCTTACCCAGCTGAAGGAATAGTCTGAGGAACAGAAGATTCGCTGCTCCGTGTGCATTCTTTGGGCTGTATTTTGAACACAGAGAGCAAATCAGTAACAAGCTAACCCTGTTTTCTCCTGCAAATCTTTACTGTGTGAGTCATTCTTATTTCCCTCCTCCTCCTCCTGAACATTTTGTATAAAATCATACTTACTTATTTTTACCTCTCATATCCCTATGATTGTTTCACAGGGCAGCATTTAAACCTTGAATATGAATAGCTGAATTATGTAAATTAGATAGTACACTTGTACTCTAGCTCTTCTACTCATGTGGTATAGAAAAACAGATTTTCTTCATCTGAAAATACTGTTCAAAACTTTCATATATTTAAATGCTTTTGTTTTTCTTCAATAGTATGCTATTTTTTTGTGGCTATGGACACAACTTATTTCAATATGGATCTCTGCTTGGTCTATTTATTGGCTGTTTTATGTCAGGAACCATTATCAGAGTCTATCAGTAGTTACTTGACTTTTTAAAAAATATGTATTGTAAAAGTGCTTTTTCATGTCTGTGCTAGGGTTCACTGGTAGCTTTTGTGATTAACATGAAGATAAAATTTATGCGAAGCCATCCCCAAAGTCTGAAGGCTGACAGCAAGACAGAGCTGTCACAGTCGAAACGGTGTGAACAAACTTGCTGAACTCGGCAGCGGGCTTATTGCATCTGTGTCGGATATTGCCTACAGTAAGGGACGGGGGAATTGCTTTTCAAAGAGATTTGGGTTCTTTTTTCCCTAATTAAAATAATTAAATGGTATTTAATTACAAGACTTCCACCGAGTCTTTGCTACATGTCATTAGCTGACTTATTTGGATTATCAGATACTGTTTCCACTTCTGATGGCACGCGTAGCAGGAGCAGACCTGGTTCCTGAGCTTCGGTGTGTGGTCTATAGTTGTGCACACCACGAAGCTGCTGAGCGAAACCAGTAGCTTGACAGTAAATGCAAGCATAGGTGGTATTTTTCAGTGTTTGCTATATAACCTGCCACATGTCTAGCATTCTTATGCTTTTTACCTCTTCCCTTTGTATCTGAGCTATATTCAATAATTTTACAAGTGTCTGTAGTTGAAAACATTAATTTGACTTCTATATTCAAATATATGTATTTAAGCATACAGATGTCCTCACTTTCAGCTGTGTGTTAAGAAATAGCACCAATTTTTCTCTCCTTGGAGGCTTGGTGCCAATGCGCTCGCAAGTTTTCGCACTGCAGAAATGTTTCCTTTGTAGAAATGGGCCTCAGACATTTTGGAAATGCTTCTCTGCCTGCAGCATCCTGCAGACGTGTGAGGAGGAAAATCCAGAGCCTGTTCCTCACTGGAAAGGTAGCTTCTCTAGAGAGCAAAAGCGACCCTTGCTTTTATTAATCGGAGTCAGCAGAACGTAGCGTAGGTGTGGACGAGCAGTCCCTGGCCACCTCCGTGAGCTGAAGACAATCACTAACAAAAAGGCACGACCGCCAGGGTATTATTTTCCTCCCGTGAGTCCTCCTCCTCCTCCTCCTCCTCCTGCGAGATGACGGGATAGCGGTGTGACTGCCTGAAGCCTGGCAGAGCTTCACCTTCGTGGGTAACACCCTATCCTGCGTGCATGTTGGTTCAGGGAGACCAAGATCTTGCCACTGTCTGAATCGAGAGACTCATGGGTAAATGTATGAGGGAGGCCATCCAGAGAGCTCGGAGCACTTGTCTTTTTAAGGCTGATTTCTTCTTAGAAGCTTCCTTGCCGCCGTTGCTGTTTGATGTCAGTATCTCTCTTGGGAGAGTCCTCATAGTCCCCCTTCTGTTTTCTTCTGTGCCGTGGCCATCACAGAGAATCGGGTCATCCTTTGAGAGATGTGTTACCATCTCCCTCGTACGTATGGCTTCTTTTCAGGGCGGAAGTTACAGATAAAGAGGAAAGAGCTATGCATGTAAAGGCAGGTACATTTTTTGTTTTCTGTTTTAAAGGATAGGGTTTTTTTTCCAGGACTCACATTGTGCTTTGAGAGGCTGAAATAATAAGAGACTGATAAGGCTGAAGTGCCTGGTGAAGGCTCCGAAGGAACTGAAGACTCGCAGCAAGCCTTCTAGGATTAGAATAGCTTGAATGGTGGAGTCGGGGTCAGAGACGGAGACCATTTTCCATGTAGTCTGTGCAAGGTCTTTGCAGGAAGCCTGAGGATGCACAATTTTAGGTTTTTATCTCACTGGTTGATTGGCTGCTCCTCCTGAGAAATTTCTGGCACTGAGTTAGTGTGGCTGGTTTGGTACCCAGGACCCACAGGTTCAAGTGTTTGCATTGTTATTTTATATACACTGCACCTCTGCTGCTGCTTTCTTGCTGCTCTTGGAGCGCCTCTTTGTCCAAGATTTGAAGTATTAGCGGTTGAACTCAGATGACCTTGTCTGTGGTTTGCTTGTGTGTATGTTTTGTTGAGAAACGGAGTCAGTATTTGATTTCCCCCCACCCCTCCCGCTAGAAAACCCAAGAATAGAGTCTATCAGTGCCTTGGCCCCATCAGTGCTGAAACCACTGTTTCTGGGTGAGACCACCTCAGATATAATAAAATAATGAAGATAAAATCTAAATACAAGTGTATATGTATATCTATGCACATGTGTACATATACACATGAAAATCGGTGCATCACAGTTTTACAAACGATTGCAAATGGATAATCAATAAAGACTGCCAGAAAAAGGGTATGTTCTGATCCTTTAAGCCTGGTTCTGATTAGAGTTTGTGGAGTGGGAAGGAGTTGAAAGGTAAATCTCATAGGAAAAGTGTAACTACGCTCAGGGCTTGAAATGATCACAGTACTTTCTTGAAAAGTCTGTTGTCAAATCTTGATGCTGTGTCACCACTCTTTGTGTCAGTCCTGAATTAAAAGCAAAATATTGATGATTTTTGGAGATATGAACAAAATCATCCAAATATAGAAGGTAGAAACACAGCTGCGTCTTAGATTTTCTGCTGAAAATCTGTATTTTAACTGTCTAGATACAGTGTTCATTACTGCAGGCAAAATGAAATCTGCACATATTGAATTGCCTCTGGCTAGCAAATGTGTTTCTGCGGTACATAATATTTTAAGCAGGTAGCGCAGAACAAGTCTGCAAGTCAATCTGTCTACAACGAATCAAGTATTCACAGCATACTACTAGCAAGATAATTTGAAAGGAAAAGTCACTTGCTGGTCACTAACAAGTGTACAGATAAATTAAAGAATTTCTATCTATAGCAAAAATAAGAGGTTTACAGTATGATTTCTAATAACAAATCAAATGTAGCTTGTTAAAAAGATCTCTAGTCCATGCACACACTTGCTAAAAAATCCATCAGTGGAGTATGTTTTTAATAAGGCTATGGATTTGATGACTAAGAACTACAGTTTGTAAAGAGTTTTAGTTTCAGCTGACCCAGACTCCGCATGTGAATTTGGTCAAGGCAAGCATTTTGTCTCCTTTAACCATCCGCAGTGTGGGCTTGCTGAAAAATGCTTCTCTTCTGTCAAGGGTTTTAAGATTTTTTTCACAAGAAAAGTGTGAACAAATACACCTGTGTTTGTGAGGGCCGAGCCTTAAATGATGTTTTCTTTCATACTTCACAAGGACCTTGTCTGAAATCTATTGCCCCGCACAGAACACCAAAGACTGATCTCGCTGTAGGGTGCGGGGCTGTTAAAAGTGCAAATTTTCACCCGTGGTTACAAATCCATTTTTTCACAGTGCACCAGTCAGCAAGACTCTGTGCCAGAAATACAGTTGTATGTCCTGGCAACTTCTGAAAAGCTCCTGTTATCCCTGCTTGGGGTGTGGACCTGACGCGTCACGTCTGAACATCATTTGTATGGCTGAAGAGTGACCCAAATAAATACAGAGGGCATTTCTGAACTCACAGAGGGCAGAAGATTCGGTGGGAGGAAAGGAAGTGAATATACAGTGTCTGCTGTCACCTATGGAGGCATTGCTTTGTTCCCTATGTTCAGATTTGTAAGCTCAGCTCGTGGTTCCTTTGCTTGAGTGATCACGTAGAAGTGTCTAGGAAGATGTTAAATATTTCAGAACATACTGGACAGGTCTGATCTTTGTGGACGGTTCTTTGCAAGCTCAATTATACAACTTCTACAGATGTCTATTTTTAAGACTGTTCGACTTCAGCATCCACTGCTGTTGGCCTGGAGGTTACGGGAGGAAAGCAGATGATGCTGGAGTGTCTTCTGCTCTCAGTTGTGTAACGTATTCCAGCCACTGACCCGATGCAGCGGACTGCGGATGCCACCGTCGGCAGGGTTTGCTGTGTAAGGCAGTGCTGAAACAATTTTCCTTCACAAACTCTCTCTGCGAGAAGTTTGGATATATCACAGAATGGTAGGGGTTGGAAGGGACCTCTGTGGGTCATCTAGTCCAAATATCAGCCAAAGCCTCAATTAACTTGTTCTCAAAGTGCTGGTGATCAGGTTTACTGCTACCATTCGTGTGTTACAGTGGTTATTTGGCACAGCCTAGGGCAAGCCATCAATTACTGCTCTCTGCATATGAGTGCGTTTGAAAGTCCAGGCAGAGATCCTTCGTGGCCGAGTCCTGCAGATAGCTTGGGTTCAAGAGGGGGCTACAATCCAGAATGAACGAGAACATCTGGAACCACTGATGCTGAAATTCAGCTCTTCTCTTCCTCCCCTCCAGCTTTTGAAAGCCTGGCATGTTCTTGTGGCTTCTCATTTATCCCAGATCTAAAGTGGAGGTCATTCGAGGACTGAGCTGCAGACGCACCTCCGTGATTTGCTTGCTCCTTGAAGAGCCGCTGATGTCCCTCTCCGGCTCGCCCCGTGTTCACAGCCCGATGGTCCCCTCACAGCCGTGCCCAGGGCAGCTCTGTCCCCAGCGAGCACTTGCTGGAGGTGCGAAGGCGCTGGAATGATAAGGGCACAACTCAGCAGCAGAGACGTTATCGTGCCAGCCGTAGCCATGAATCCTCCAAAGTGCTCCAAAGACTTTGGGCTTGGAAAAAAGCCATTATTGTTACCATCTGTTATCCAGCTGCATGAAGGCAGTTGAAAAATGTAAAGATATATTAAAATACTCAGAGGAGACGTGCCTTTAACCTGAAGTGATGCAATAAGCTGTGTAGAGAGTTTGTCTTCAAATTCAGTTGATGTGGCTTCGGTATTGGAATGGGCCAGCATTAAAGGCATCTAAAGTTATTGATATTTCTGGTAAATATGTAAGCTTTTCTGCTTTTATCCAGACAGACACCTAATATAAAGGCAATCTGCTTTCTAATGGTCTCCACCTGATCTGTTCGTACTGTGCTAAGTAGTGATATCATCAGAGCAGGTAATGAACTTGGCTGCTGAAAGATAATACTATTTATCATACTGACAAATGCTCAGACTTTATGAAAAGGTTTTTGTGTTACGGCACAACAACAAAAACATTTTGTGGAAGAAGTTCTGAATTTTGTGCCTGACACCAGAAAGAGATGAGTATTGGGGCAGTTGGGATGACAGGCTCGTTAGTGCTTGGAGGGAGTCAGAAATGGAGTAAAGCGGGACATGGCGACGCAGTCGGTGCGTTCCGGGTGGCAGGGCAGCAGGGAGCGCGTGGACTTGGGCTGAGACACGTGGTGACCTGGCTGAGGGGCAAAGAGGTGCATTCCCCCCCGTGTCCAGATCCTCACAGTCTTGCCGAGTTACGGCCGGTGGAGGGTCTGCCTTACCTTTGCAAGCCCTGCTCCTGGGCGAACCTCACTTGCTCAGCACCGCAAAGGTCAGTCTGTCTGTCTGTCCATCCCTCCCAAGCAGCCGCCCGGGCCCAAAGGATGCTCGGGGAGCCCACGCTGCCCCTCTCTCACTGTTCCGTGCCATCAGGGGGGTGCAGTGCCAGGATATGCCCCACAGCTCCACCTCTGCAGAGGTCGGCCAGAAGCTGTGAATGGGTGGTTGTACGCCCAGCACCCTGTGCACAGCTGGGTGTGCGTCACCGCGCGACGTCCACGCACAGCGACACACAGCAGGGTGCTCTGCCTGAGCTGGCAGTGGGGTACACCAGGACGTCTGGACGACCCTTGAAGGTCCCTGCCAACCCCAGCCACTCTATGATGCCATGTAGATGTCTCAATGCCACCGTAGTGTAGTGTCACCAGCTGTGGTTTTATAATCCCTTAATCATAACCTTTCTTTTCAGAGTAAACTAACCTGTTAAATCGTTGTTAATTACAATCTAAAGGTATTACTGCCAGTATAAATCTGGCTATTATGTAGGCAGTACCATGCCGAGAGTTTATCATCTTTTTTTCCCCAGTGCCACTAGTACAGATAAGGAGATGTCCATTGCCTTGTTGCCTGCTGAAAGATAGCGTTAGTGACAAGAAGTCACTAGTGCAGTGCTCCACCTGACACCGAGTTTTTGATCAATAAAAGCCAAAAGAACAGATTTGAATTTTATGGAATGAATTTCTAACAGCTGATATTAACTGTGCTACCAGATCAGGTCCCGACTTGATTGCTTTGATTGCATCCAAGCTGCTGCTATGGAAAACAGTCTGTGACAGCATTGTGAACTGACCTTATTTTTTTTTTTATCTCTCTGTTTTTAATGGCGAGAGAAGCGTTTCTCTGTTCTTTTCCACGTTGTTTTCCCCTGTCCAGCTGCAGGACCTACCCTGAGCTTTTAGTATGGTTTCTGCAAAGATGGCCTTCATACTCCACACAGAAATGTGGTTATTGCAGTGTTCCTTAGAAGGGCTGTCCTGTTACTGTGGAAAATACTTAAAGTACAACAACGTGGTTTGCTCAGAGAAGCCGAGATTAGCTCTGGAGTGTAACCAGTGAGAGATCCCTGGTCAACTCGATAAATTTCTGGTGTTAGAAATGTAGTGCCTAGTGCCAGGAGTCTGGCCTTCTGCCTTTTCTCTGCTGGGGCGGTCTGCGAGCTGCCGCAGTGGCTCTGGCCGTCCCAGGGCTCCCTGGCCCCGCTGCCGTGGTCGGCAGCGATGCCCAAGCGCCGTCCGGCCCTCGCTGTGCTCTGCTCTAGGGCTGATGCTGCGGCCGTTCTGGCAGGCCAGCCTGGGAAAGCAAGGCACAGCAATTAAGAGCATGAAGCACCTAATCCATTCTCATTAGAGGCTGTTATCCGTGTTTACCTCCCCGCAGCCTCCTGAAGAGACTTCAGGAATTTTGATTTAGCTCCCACCTGTCACAGAAGTGATGCGCTGTGTGCCCGGTGCTGAGCGGAGGATGTGGCCACGTGCACAGACATTCATCCTTTCAGAAGTGAGGCTTTCAAAGGAAAAAAGAAAACTAAAACAAAAAATTATAATCCATATTGATTGCTTTCACTTTATTCATTTATTGGGTGTCCCTGCAATGAAAATATCATCAATCAGAGCGCTGAATTGAATGTAGTGTTTGGCTTAATTCCATGATTTTTGGTTTTGCCTCATTGGGATACTTCCCAAGTAAGGTGGTATTTAGTATTACTAAAAAGTAACTCGGATTCTTTCCTAGCTTTTACAGAAATAATCAAAATCACTGGATCAGATTCTTTATTACTCTTTTTTTGCCATAAAACACTTTTCCTGTACAAGTTCTCCATCAAAAGAAAGGAAATAACTTGTCACTTAGCTTATTAAATGATGGATTTTTAAATGGATTTTGCCAGTTATTCATGTTTGAAATATATATTGATGCCAAAGATCAAAATCTTTCTTGAATTTGAGGGGGAAAAAAATCCATTTTGAAAGTCACCTGTCAGGCATTCATACGGTGTGGGATCTTGCAGGCGTATGAAATTTTCATTTGGCGTTAACCGAAGTGGCCCCTGGGAGCAGCGGGAGCAACCCCCGCTGACTCCCGGGGCAGCTGGGGGTCTCTCCTTCGGGATTTTGAGAGCTGTGAGGTTTTACTCAGGTATCCTGTGTCATCATCCTGCCATCCAAAGGGATGTTCAACAGGATTGGGTTTCAGGCAGGAAACACGAATGACCTGTTCCGGGACAGTACAACATTCTCTTGATGTCAACCCCCACTTATGAAAGTCGAAAGACAATTATAATCACTTTTTCAAAAAAGCGAGTTTTTTCAGTTTAGAAAACTGGCAAGGATCTCTTGCCAGAAAAGAAGTAAAGCTGGTGGGGCATAAACCCAGCAAAAGATGAAGTTGACTGTGTAGAAGAAACCCCGATTCACAGCTTCATAAAACAGCGTGCTTAAGGAGTTTACAGCCAAAATATATCCCTCGGGATCTGAATAAAAGTAAATGAATAAAACACCATATATGCTGCAAGCTGATAACCTACAGCAAACTCAACCAGCCAGCACAAATCCTAATGCATCGAGCATGCTGGAATTCTGTCTGCAGCCACTAACCTGTCCCTTCGTGTCTGCAAGCCCCTGGGGATGTGTGGTGCGACGCACGGTCTAACCAACGCAGTGCACGATCAGCATCTGTAACAGCTGCCCAAAGCATTCTGCTTTACTTAGAATTATTTTATTTTTCCTGCAACTGCTCCTAAAATTTTGAACAGTCTTCATCAAAATGTCATTTTTTTGTTTGAAATCATTTTCCATAGAAGTGCAAGCCATCGCCTCTTGATGTTGGACCTGTCTCTTGTTTCTGCAAACCGTTCCCATTGATTCACCCTCTGTGCTCTTTGAAAAGAGATTTTCTTTGCTGTGTGTCTGTAGCGTTGGCTACTAGTAGTCACAGTTGGGTTCGGCATTTCACAAAAATATCGCAGGGATTAGATTGTGCTAAGGCTTAGCTACTTATTCACAAATGGTAGATTTGAATGTCTCGTATCAAATATGCCTGAGATTTATTCAGCTGAAATATTAAACAACTAAATTTTAGTTTTTAACTAGAATAATGAGAAAAGTAAGAGGTCTAGATTTTCTCTGGCCATAAAAATCCTAGTTAGAAATATTTTCTTTTTTCCTGTCACTTTGCTTTTGTATTTATATTTGCTTTTTTTAAAGTAGTACAACACCCTAAATTAAGGGTTGACAACTTAATTATATGTGATTGATATGCTTATTTTGAGTGAGTCATTACCAGAATGTAAACTGCAAATGCTGTTCTTCGCATTTGCAAGCAAAGGCAGGGAAGGAACCGCTCCAGTTCCAGAGCATCTGACAGGCTCCCATAGCAAAAAAACGTGTGCTGGAGCCTTCCCGCAGCAAAGCCCGAAATGCCGCTGGCGAGGCGGCGTGGCTGGAGACCGCTGACCCGGCAGAGTCCCTGAGCGTGAGCTGCCCTGAGCGTCACGCTCCGTGTGAATGAAGGTCAGTCGGCCGCACGGACAGGAGTGTGGAAATTGGGCGCGAAGAAATGGCTGCTTTCGGCAGACGCAAGCCGGGGTGGAAGGACCAGCGCGAGCATCGCTCCCCGGCAGGATCTGGAAGCAGCTTGCTGCTTTCTAAGACATAAACTCAGCCCAGCCACAGCACCGCACAGCGTCAGGGAAACTGCACAGCAAATGCCGACAGTCCCAAGCAGATCTAAAGCCCAGAAGATATTGGCAAACTTCTCCCAGCTTTGACTGGCTGAGCTGCTCTCCGACACATTGAGCTCCTGCCTTTCCTGAAGTCCATCCTGTCTACCCAGATTTGTGCCGAAGCTCATAACCGTAGTTAGATGGTGTTTGCCAGCAGGAGGGCTTTCCATGAAGTTATTAAATGTCTGGAATGCTGTCAGCAAACAGTAACAGTGAGGACAGTACTTTTGCTGAAGGAGAAATGCCACTTCAGAGGAGGGCTGTAACACAGTTCTGTAACGAGCTGTCGAAAGTCCACAGAGCTTTGCTTAACGTTCTTGCTTTAAATGTTGAACAGTTTGGAGAAGGATTAAACTGCTCGGTTGCTTTAAACTTCACTCGTGTTTACTTTAAAATTATGGATGAAATGCATGTAATGCTTGCCGTGGCAGAGTTACAGGGATGAAGTCTGGCTTTAAAGTTGATTTGAATTCTCGGTCCACTCTGAAGTCATGTCACTCCTTATCCGTCGGATGCCACACGTGGGGTAATGTTTGTGACAGGCTTTATCTTCTCCTGGGAGCAGAGCAGCTAACACTGAAATTTTAGGCATTGTTCCTTCTGATAAATGAAGTTGTCCGTAAAAAATTAAGTAGCTGCCGCTAAATTGTCAAGACTTTCATGCTTTCAAAGTCTTTCAGCAGGCCTGGAACTAATTTTGGTACCCTGCTCGACCTTCCTTCTAGCCATCACAAACACAGGAACGAAAGCTGTGCCTCCCTCAGTAATTCGGGGCAGCAGCACGGAGTTTCTCGCTGGAGGTCTCCATCGGCGGGCAGAGCTGCGGCAGTGCAAAGGGTCCACAGCCCCGGAGACCCACCCGAGTGTGCGCTTCCAGAAAAAGGCTGTGCTGCGTAGACTGTCACTGTAGGTGACACAGCTTAAATCTCGTTTAAAATTTTATAGGAAACGGTTTTTGCACTAAGGATTTTTTTGAACAACATTGCTCTTCCAGCAAAAACACCTCAGGTGCTTGTTAAGGAAAATAACTCTGACCAAAAACGCTCAGTTGTTGAATGGTGTCTTGGATTTGTTTTTACAAGAACTTTCTCTTTCCATAAATACCAGCACCACTACTCACCTACTCAATAAATCGCTGCATGTGTGAAGTTAAGACCCCTCCGCTTCAGCCTGTTTTGACTAGGATCAGTAGCGAGATCTTGATTTCCAGACCTTGAGAACCACATGCAGGCAGGCGTGGTACTTCTAGAGTTTACAGTTCCTGTGTTCTTGATGATGCTTGACTCAAGCTTCTTTTGGGGATGGGGATGTGTGCTGCACTTCACTGATGAACGCGTGGCGAAGGGCGTCCGGTTCCTCCATCGTCCTCACACCGCACGCGGCCGTGCGTGCTCACTTTCAGCGGGACTCAGGCCAGCGAGGGAGGAGCTTTGCCTTTGGCGTTTTCTGTCCCACAGAAAGTAGAAGCGAGACTCCTGTTTATTAAAATGCAACAAAGGCTAGTTTGTTCTGTTCAGTGAATTTTCATTCATCACGTGACTGGATAGCAGCTGACTGTTCGGAGGATGCTAGAGTATGAACCTAAATTCCTCCTCTTGCTCAGCTCGCAGTTGTATGCCAGAACCAGAGCTATTTTCGCATACGCCCCTTCAGCTCTGTGAGGGTGAAACCCCCCTTCCGTGTGCTTACTCACTGGGAGGCCTAAAGCACAGCCTGTGGGTAAAGCTTCTTCGTTTCAATATAAGAAAATACAACGACTGTACAGCTACAAGTACTTTCCTCTCTCTGCTATTGTTCCTCCCAAATTTATTTAATTACAAGTTTCAGAAGTCCCTGGAACTATATTAACAAAGGCTTCTTAAAGAGGTCTGAGTAATATCTTACTCTGTCACTGCTTGATTTCCACACACACTGAAAATAAACTTTGAAAATATTTCCTACTCAATATTTCTTATATGACTAAGGCAGTAGAAATTTAAAAATTGCAGTTGTCTTCAAGTACATGTAAAAACATATGCAAAGGTAAATATATGCCGGGGAAGAATGGAGAATGGCATAATCAGATATTGAAAGGCTTCTTTAAAAACTGAGATAAACCTGTAGATTGGAAACTGTGGTGTCTAAGAAAACTTCTAAAAATGTATTAGTGAAATAGTATGCCTGTTGAAATTACTTTCCCAAACTTGTTTCTATGACAGTGTGGGTTTTTTTCAGTTTCGATTTCGATAGACACAAGATTTAGGTTGTGTACAGCCATTACAGGAATACTTGTATCATACATAACCTAATAGGCTGTATTTTCTTTCCTAGGTGTCCCGGCGTGTTTTAAATTGGGAAGTGCTTCAATATTCCTCTCCTGGTTTAATCATCTGCTTACCCTTGAGGATGACCTGTAGTGTGGGGTGTAAGAAGTGACCCCACTACTGAGCAGAGGAAGGAATATTCATTGGAAGTCCGTCAATACCTGGCTCCAAGGACAGACTCCCGCTCTCAGGGGACATGGGGTGCTCCTCGTGACCCCTCGTTGGAGAGGCTTTCGATGGCCAACAGCTCTGCGCACAAGCGAGCTCGTGTGTCTGCTAGGTTGTGTTCCAGGCCAGGTCTGGCACTGTGCACGTCTGTAGCATGGAAGAAGCTGATGGACGGGGACTCTCCATCCCGGCTCGTCACCAGCCCGCGGGGTGCTGCGGCACGCAGCCGGAGAGCATGTTGGGGTGCACCAGCATCCTCTGGGCTTAACCTGGGAAGGGCCTTTGGCGGCTCTGTAATGCTGAGAAAGCAAACGCCTCTCGGACAAATAGATGTGGCCCACTAACGAGCAGAAAGCCGCTGCGCACGGGCCCTTTTGCCGTGGATGTCACTTGCACGGATAACGAAGAGAACACGCGAGCTGGTCCTTCCTGGCCCACACGGTGTGGGATAGTGTTCCTCTGTGCAGATTACCCAAGAACACCAAGTCTGCTGCTGGAGGACCACTATCTGATGGACTTGCCAAAGTTACACTGGGGAGGCTGCCGCATGGGATGCATAATGGCAAAAAAATGTTGAACCCTGCAGCAAAGAGGGGAAGGTCGGTTCCTGGCTCCAGAGACCCTGCTGTCTTTGGCTTCGCTACCCGCGCCATCTGAAAGGAGACAACGGTCGCGACGGCTGGTGTTGTGGTAAGGACTTCTATTTTACTTTCTTATGAATGAAGTATTTCAGGAACGTATAATCGCTGCGCAGCAGTAGAAGAGCGCTGACAGTACTTTCAGGGAGCCCTTCTCTGTCCGCGTGCTCCTGGTGGGAAAACCTTCAGGGCTGTGGAGCCGGTGCAAGCTGTCGTTGCATTCCTGAACCTCTCTGGGCTCTGCTGAAGCCGGAGGCTCTCTGGGAGCTCCAGCCCGGCCCAGGCTTTGGTGGGGTGATTGCACAACATCTCCTGCGATAGACCAGCGCTGTGCCGTGAGCAGTGCTGCCTTCCGTGCAGTGCCTCCCGGTCTCGTTCGGGAGTTGCTCTGCTGTTTGTGATCCTACTCAAAATGTACCCTGAGAAAAGGCTGTGTTGCTCCTTGGCAGTTGCACAGAATGATGGTACTGAATAACGTGTCCCTTGGCATGAGTAGAAAAGAGGTGATGTGGCTACGTGGTAGGCCTTTCCTGTAGAAAAAATGAAATTTATCCTTTAAGGCAATCATCTTTTTTGTTGGTGTTTTTTTTCCCCCCTTGTAAGAAAACGGAGCGGAAGCAACTTGTGCCATAACAAAACTATAAAAAAGGAACAAATACGCAGACAACTGGTATACTTTCATAGCGTGAATGAATGAGGTTTTGTATGGATTTTTTGGAATTGCAGAAGGGGCTTCTGTATTTTAGTTAAAATATAGGTGTGGCAGAAAAACCCAGCCACAGATTCTTTGGCCACAAGCGTACCCAGCCTAGTACACTTATGAGACCTCAAACAATAATTTATGCATGATTGTTTCTTCTTTGAGGAACGGAAATATTTTGTGGCATTGTATGTCACCTATTTTGGACTCCTGTGTGCTGAGGTGGGGGTTTTGCAACCTCTGAGCTGTATGGATATGTACATTTAACTTCTTTATGGGTTTCCGTTGTTGAAGTTGTTGAAACTTGTTGTTTTTTGGTTTTGTGAGTTAACTAATTTTGGTAGCATTGTTTAGTAGCATGGTAAGTTTATTGTAGTGTCTAACGTTGCTATTTAGGTGTGCTTCACTATCCTCCAAGGTTTCGTACCCCGTACTCTTCGTTCTTTCTTTGTCCACCAGCGAGTGCACCCGAGTATTTACCTCCAGGCGTGCTGGTCGTGCATTGGTCAGACTGTTTCACCCACCTAAGAGCAGTAGTTCTGTCTGCCAGTGGAGTCAGTTCATTCACTGATACAGTCACCCTCTGCAAATGTGCAAATTCACTGCAATCCTGGTTTGGGTTTTTTTGCAATGACTTCATTCGATCCACCGGTTGAAGCGGAAATGAGCGCTCTGACACCAGCACAGCAAAGTCTGGTTTGGTCTTTCTCGTCTGCCTGCACGTGAGGCGGTGGGCCACGGGCAGGGGTGGGCTGCAGGCGGCGGTGGGCTGCAGGCGGCGGGGGGCTGCGGGCAGCGGCAGACCGCGGGCAGCGGTGGGGCAGCCGGC